>SCPO01000070.1_pt1:235000-540000 | contig 566409 bp, 671 predicted proteins | sample 6106821 | NCBI WGS metagenome assembly SCPO01 (sample SAMN10720448, study PRJNA508395) | human gut metagenome | isolation source: Participant 2 stool, 0 month | host: Homo sapiens | collected 2017
AAGTAGCGGCGAGCGAAATGGAAAGAGCCCAAACCGTGATGCGTGCATCGCGGGGTTCGACTGCGTTGTGGCAGACGTAAGATAGGAGAACGGACTGGGAAGTCCGGCCGGAGAGAGTGAAAGCCTCGTATCCGAAATCCCAAGTCGCCTAGCAGGATCCAGAGTAGGACGAGACACGAGAAACCTTGTCTGAACGAGCGGGGACCACCCCGTAAGGCTAAATACTTCTTAGTGACCGATAGCGCATAGTACTGTGAAGGAAAGGTGAAAAGTACCCCGGGAGGGGAGTGAAAGAGAACCTGAAACCCTGTGTCTACAAGCTGTGGGACCTCTTTATATGAGGGACTGCGTACTTTTTGTAGAACGGTCCGGCGAGTTGTGCGTACTGGCGAGGTTAAGGACTTAAGGTCTGGAGCCGAAGTGAAAGCAAGCGTTAATAGCGCGTCAAGTCAGTGAGTGCAGACCCGAAACCGGGTGACCTATCCATGTCCAGGTTGAAGCTTCCGTAAGAGGAAGTGGAGGACCGAACCCACATCCGTTGAAAAGGGTGGGGATGAGGTGTGGATAGCGGAGAAATTCCAATCGAACCCGGAGATAGCTGGTTCTCCTCGAAATAGCTTTAGGGCTAGCCTCATGAGAGTCTTATGGAGGTAGAGCACTGAATTGCCTAGGGGGCGTCAAAGCTTACCAAAGCATATCAAACTCCGAATGCCATCAAGATGATTCATGGGAGTCAGACCATACGAGATAAGTTGGATGGTCAAAAGGGAAAGAGCCCAGACCTACAGCTAAGGTCCCAAAGTACGTGTTAAGTGGAAAAGGATGTGGGGATTCTAAGACAACTAGGACGTTGGCTTAGAAGCAGCCATTCATTGAAAGAGTGCGTAATAGCTCACTAGTCGAGAGTCCCTGCGCCGAAAATGTCCGGGGCTGAAACACGACACCGAAGCTTAGGAATGTGTAAACATTGGTAGAGGAGCATTGCTAGCGGGATGAAGCCATACCGTAAGGAGTGGTGGACTGCCAGGAAGAGAGAATGCCGGAATGAGTAGCGAGATGAAGGTGAGAATCCTTCAGGCCGAATATCTAAGGTTTCCAGAGTAAAGCTGATCTGCTCTGGGTAAGTCGGGACCTAAGGCGAGGTCGAAAGACGTAGTCGATGGATAACAGGTTGAAATTCCTGTACCGCATATAAACAGAACTGTGGGGACACAGACAGGGAATGGAATCCGGGAATGGAAATCCCGGTGCAAGCGAGGTAGGAGTGCTGTTGGCAAATCCGCAGCACGATCTGAAGACGTGACGCGTACCGAACATAAGTAGGGAAGTCCAGGCCCCTGGCTGTCAAGAAAAGCCGCTATTGTTTTATATGTGCCCGTACCGCAAACCGACACAGGTGGATGAGGAGAGAATCCTAAGGCCGACGGGAGAAGTATTGTTAAGGAACTCGGCAAAATGACTCCGTAACTTCGGGAGAAGGAGTGCCATGAGAGTGGCCGCAGAGAAATGGCCCAAGCAACTGTTTAGCAAAAACACAGGTCTATGCAAAACCGCAAGGTGAAGTATATGGGCTGACGCCTGCCCGGTGCTGGAAGGTTAAGGGGAGAGGTTAGCGCAAGCGAAGCTTTGAACTTAAGCCCCAGTAAACGGCGGCCGTAACTATAACGGTCCTAAGGTAGCGAAATTCCTTGTCGGGTAAGTTCCGACCCGCACGAAAGGCGTAATGATTTGGGCACTGTCTCAACGATACACCCGGTGAAATTGAAATACCAGTGAAGATGCTGGTTACCTGCGCCAGGACGGAAAGACCCCATGGAGCTTTACTCCAGTTTGATACTGGGATTCGGCATGGTATGTACAGGATAGGTGGGAGACTGAGAAGGTATGACGTCAGTTGTACCGGAGTCGCTGTTGGGATACCACCCTTACCATGTTGGATTTCTAACCTGTGGCCGTAAGCCGGTCAGGGGACAATGTCAGGCGGGAGTTTGACTGGGGCGGTCGCCTCCGAAAGGGTATCGGAGGCGCTCAAAGGTTCCCTCAGAATGGTTGGAAACCATTCGAAGAGTGCAAAGGCAGAAGGGAGCTTGACTGTGACACCGACGGGTGGAGCAGGTACGAAAGTAGGACTTAGTGATCCGGTGGTATAAAGTGGGATTGCCATCGCTCAACGGATAAAAGCTACCCTGGGATAACAGGCTTATCACTCCCAAGAGTTCACATCGACGGAGTGGTTTGGCACCTCGATGTCGGCTCATCGCATCCTGGAGCTGTAGCAGGTTCCAAGGGTTGGGCTGTTCGCCCATTAAAGCGGTACGCGAGCTGGGTTCAGAACGTCGTGAGACAGTTCGGTCCCTATCCGGCGCAGGCGGAGGAAATTTGATAGGAGCTGTCCTTAGTACGAGAGGACCGGGATGGACGGACCGCTGGTGTATCTGTTGTACTGCCAAGTGCATAGCAGAGTAGCCAAGTCTGGAAGGGATAAACGCTGAAGGCATCTAAGCGTGAAGCCCCCCTAAAGATAAGATTTCCCATACCGAAAGGTAGTAAGACCCCTTGAAGACGACGAGGTAGATAGGGCAGAGGTGGAAGTACGGTAACGTATGGAGCTGACTGTTACTAATCGGTCGAGGCTTTAACCAAAGAAGGCTGAAGTGTAAGAGATGTAGAAAGATTCTTGTATGTTGTTTTGAAGGTATATGATATAATAAGAATAAACCTTATAATAATCCTCGATAGCTCAGTTGGTAGAGCACACGGCTGTTAACCGTGCTGTCGCTGGTTCGAGCCCGGCTCGGGGAGTTTCGTAGTATTTAAGATACTGCATAGACCGTGAAGCGGTCATAAGAATAAGGCTCCATGGTCAAGTGGTTAAGACACCGCCCTTTCACGGCGGTAACACGGGTTCAAATCCCGTTGGAGTCATCTTTTTACGGAAAGAGCATATGATTTAATATGGCGTCGTAGCCAAGTGGTAAGGCATGGGACTGCAACTCCCTGATCACCAGTTCAAATCTGGTCGACGCCTTTTAGAAGCACTAATTTTAGTGTTTCTTTTGTAATTTAATATCGCGGGATGGAGCAGTCTGGTAGCTCGTCGGGCTCATAACCCGAAGGTCGTTGGTTCAAATCCGGCTCCCGCAACTAAGAAAGACTTTAGAAAATATCTAAGGTCTTTTTCTTTTTGTAAAAATCTTAGGTATAAAAAAGAAATAGTACACAAGATTTCCGTTTAATAGAAATTTAGTGTACTATTTCTTTATCTTTTATTTAAGATATCAATTTGTTTTCGTACTTTTTCTTTTTCTCCATCATTTAAAAGAGGAGAAACGCACAAATATTTACTTTCATCCAAATCCAAAGGGACGGTAGAGATAATAAAATCATATTGTTTTAAATCTTCATCATGCAATTTATGTAAAGAAATGATCTTTTTAACATCAATTTCAGAAAATTCTCGTTCCAGACGGCTTCGCAGCATCTTGGAAGAACCGATTCCGGTAGAACATACGACCAAAACAGAAATCGAATTCTTGCTTAGATAATCCATAGATGCAATAAAATAAATAACAATATAACCTATTTCATCTTCAGGGATTTTTATAGGCTGGAAGATATTACGAAAGCTTTCTTTCACGATTTCATAAAGTTTTGGAGCAGACTGATAAATATCTTCTAACATTGGATTTGTTACGGTAATACCACTTTGAATCCGTTCCATTGCCATATTAATATGTAATAGAAGATTTTCCGCAAGATTCTTGTCTTCGCTAAATGGAAAATGAAATTTCTTTTCAATTTCATTGATCAGGCTGCTGATATGATCAAGATTCTGAAAAGCAGAAATCTGTTGATTCAATTCATAGTGTGAACGTCCAACGTATAGATGGATCATCCAATGAAAATAATCCCGTTCATTATCGTAAAGCTGAATTTTAAAATCAACTTCAAGAATTTTGAGGATATCTTGACGAAAATGATCTTCATAATCTGTATTTGAGTCTTGGATCGTTAGTTTTAAGATATCCTCTTGATCATTTATATAGGAATGTCGTTTAATAAAAATAGCTATCAAAACAAGAAATTCCTGAAGTTCTTTATCTGAAATATTTAGATGCCTTTTACGAATAACGTTTTGCATTTTCTGATAAAGAACTTTTAAAGGTTCTTCGTAGTCAAAATTCTTTAAAAGATCAATAAAATGGTTTGGTCGATAATTGTTGTCTTTCAGCCAGTCAAAAAAGTTATCGGGAGCAATATTTTGAAGTAAGACATTTACAAATAAATGCCTTTTTGGAATTTCATGGCCAGTTAATCGGACTCCTTCACTTTTCTTGGTTTCAAATTGAACATTATGTCCCTGAAGTTTTTCTTTCATAGACTGATAATCATTTCGAATTGTCTGAGAAGAAGTATTTAGATCAATTGCAAGAGCTTGAGTTTTGATATAATCATCTTCGTTTAATAAAGTCAAAAGAATGATATCAACACGCTCTTTGTTGGAATAATTTTGTGCTGTTTTGACTTCTTCAAAAGCACTGTTTAATCGTTTAAGATTATAGAGCGATCCAAAGATCATAAAACCGTTTCCAGAAGAATTATCTAAAGTAAGATCATATGATTCTATGATCTCGGTAACTTCAGGAATCTGTCGATAAATGGTGCGTTCAGTAACACCAAGCTTCTTAGAGAGAGCCGATACGGTTAACGGACCATTTGCATTCATTAAATTTTCAATGATTTCTTTTGAACGATCTGAGATCAGCATAACTCACCTTTTCTTTCTAAATAGTTTCACCCTGGATATCAGATTGAAGATTATCAATTATTGTATATAATTGATCCAGAGAAATATTTTTATTTTTAATCTTATTATAAAAATAAATAATGCGTTTGGCAATAGGTTCTTCTTTCTTGATCTTACAGACAGTTTCCATAAGATTTAAAGCATCTTCTCCTTCCATAAATGAAAGTGCAAGTGCAATTGCAAATGAAAGATATACTGGGGTAATATGTAGTGCTTCACAGCTTCTTGCAGCGCCGATCAGACGATCTGAAGGTTGAAGCTTTCTCATAGGATCACGTGCAACGCGGGTAACGGTGTCTCTTAAATAAGAATTTTTAAAACGATGCAGTAAATCATTCATATGAGCATTTAACTTTGAGAAAGGTACCTGATATTTTTCTGAAAGCATCATACAGCTTTCTGTCATACAGCCACGTACGATAGACTGAATATAAATATCATGGGCAGCCTCATGAATATAGGTTTTATTTAAATATTGTCCTAAAAAGGCCGTTGTGACATGGGCCATGTTGTGAACATATAATTTACGTTCCAGATAGTAATGGAAAGGTTCATAAGGAATGATCTTCTTATATTCAGGAATCATCCCTTTGAAAGCAGCTTTATCAACTGGAAGGAAATCATAAGGTTCTACACGAACAGCCAATGGATGTTCATCTTCTGGAATCAGATCAGGATCTGCAGGTGGAACCATCCTTCCGATGGAAGTTTCTACAAGACCAACATTTTTCTCAAACAGAGCATGTTTATCTTCTGGAAGAGCTTTTAATAAATAGTCTCGTAACAGTACATCAGCATCCATCAGATTCTCACAGATTAAGATATCCAGAGTATTCGAAGATTCTTTCTCCCAACGCTTTAAAAGTCCTTGGGCAATGACAGGAGCCACTTTCTCAAGGACTGCAGCACCTAAAGCAGTTGCCATAATATCAGCGTCAGCGATTTCATTGCTGACAGCTTCAGAGTCTTTTCCATCCACAGCACGGATATTTTTGATCCAGTGAACAGGTTGTTCCTCGTTCATAATAATCTGAGGATAAGTTTTCTCTTTGTTGATCAGATGGATCACGTCATCGTTTACATCGATAAAAACGACTTCATAGCCGATTTCAGAGAATAATGCGCCAATAAAGCCACGGCCAATGCTTCCAGCACCATACATAACAGCTTTCATAAAAATTCCTTTCTATAGTCATATCTTTGTATTGTGATAACATCAAAGACTAAGGAGATAAGTCCTTAGCCTTTGATAATGTGTTCATTGATTGTTTAATTATAATTCATTTTTAAATCTTTCAACTAACTGATCATACTCAGGAGCTTTTAGGTAGTTTGAAATAGATAAATGTTGTTTATTAGGCTGGGCAGCTTTTGCTGTTCCAGTTAATTCTACATGAGTGATGACCAGGTCAGTATCATCAGGAATCTTTGAGATTGCTGTATTGATAACTTCAATTGGAAGATTTGCGGCTTTTACTTTTTTCTTTAATGCTGCTGCAGACATTGCAGAAGATCCCATTCCAGCGTCACACGCAACAACGATTTTTTTAATATTTTTGATATCTATTCCGGCAACTCCAAGACTACTGTCATTTGTTATTGCAGTAGATTCATTTGAACTAGCAGAAGATCCCATTGCTTCTTTTGGTACTACAGATTCTCCGAGAGATGTGTCTCCACCTTTTGCTACCATACGTTTTACGAAAATAGCATTTAATAAGAATGATACAACACATGATAATACGACGCTTAATAAAACTCCGAACATACAGTTCTTAGGTGAAAGAGCTACGACAGAGAAGATACTACCAGGAGATGGTGTGGCAACAGTACCAACATTTAAGAATGTAAGTGTTCCTGTTCCGACGATACCACCAGCGATCATACCAATGATCGTTAATGGGTTTGCTAATACATATGGGAAGTAAACTTCATGGATACCACCGAAGAAGTGGATCAAGATCATTCCAGGAGCAGCTTCTTTCATTTCTCCTTTTCCGAAGAACCAGTAAGCTAATAATAATCCAAGACCAGCACCAGGGTTTGGCACTAATAGGAATAATGCGGAATGTCCTAAAGTCTTAACCTGTTCATAACCAATTGGTCCGAAGATACCATGGTCTAATGCGTTATTTAAGAATAATACTTTGGCTGGCTCAACGAAGATTGCAGATAATGGTAATGCATTATGTGCTACGATCCAGTTTACACCATTTGTTAATACAGTAGTTACAGTTTCCATAACTGGTCCGAATACTAACATTGCGAAACAGCAAAGGATAGCACCGATAATACCAAGTGAGAAGTTATTTACGATCATTTCGAATCCAGAAGGGATTTTTCCATCCACTGCCTGGTCAAATTTCTTAATGCAAACACCAGCAACAGGTCCTAAGATCATAGCGGCTAAGAACATTGGAGTTCCGTCAACGGCTACGATCGCACCCATGGTAACGAGAGCACCGATAACTCCACCACGATCGCCACCAAACATTTTACCACCAGTATGTCCAATTAAGATTGGAAGTAAGTAATTTAAGATTGGACTGATCAGTTTTGCAAGTTTTGCATTTGGAGTCCATCCTGTTTCCAAAAAGAATGCGGTAATTAAACCAAATCCGATAAACGCTCCGATATTTGGAATAACCATTCCTGCAAGAACGGAACCAAATTTCTGGAGTTTTTGTGAAATACTAGTTTTTTCTTTCATTTTTACAACTCTCCTTCTTCTACATAATTCTGATTGATCATATCAATGAATTCCTGTTTTGAAGAAGCATTTAAAAATTGATGGCATTTTTCAGGTTTTAATAAAATATCAGTAATCTGCATCAGCTCCTGCAGAGAATCTTCCTCACGGCTTGAGATGCCGATCACCAGATGTATGGTATTTCCATGATAAGAAACTCCATGTGGGATCTGAACAATACTGATTCCCGGTTTTAAAACAAAATTCAGAGTGTCTTCTGTGCCATGGGGGATCATAACCCCCAATCCGATATCAGTGGAAGTTTCTTGTTCTCGCCGGATCATACCATTAATGTAGGGTGGTTTTATACATCCGACTTGAACTAAGAGATCACCTGCTTTGTGGATTGCTTCTTCAATTGTAGTACATTCATAATCCAGACAAATGTGTTTCTGGAATTCATTACTTAGAAGTTTGCTGGCCATGCGCCCTCCTTATTTGTTACTCATAAACGTTTATCATGGTTATATGATAACGTACGGAGTGTATGAAAATCAATGCATACTAATGTCATATTTTTCAGGAGATGTTGTGACATTTTTTTGTTTTGCATTTTCCAGTAGAATTACGAACGATCAGTTCAGGTTCATATTCCATTCGCATAATATAATGATGTTTGGCAGAGATATTTTTCTGCGTGTTCTTCTTATATATAATATCCACAGCTTCACGACCTTTTGCCAAAGAAGCATGTTCGATCGTAGTTAAAGCAATCTGAGGCATGGAAGATAAAGGAATATTGTCAAATCCACAGACAGAGTAATCATGAGGAACACGGAATCCATGATCAGAGATCGCAGCCATGATCCCAAAAGCCGTCATATCATTATTCCCAACAAAAGCAGTGGAAGAAGTATGTTCATCTAAAGCTTGAGAAGCCATATCATATCCGTTTTGATATTCAGAATTATCCGCAGAATATCTTCCGTAAGCAGCAATCGTAGGAGATTTTACCTCCACCCATTCCGGATCAAGACCATGATTTTTAAAACAAGAACGCAGCCCAGCAAGACGATGGATTCGGCCAATCTCTTTTGGGCGGATCGGTGTACAGATATAAGTAATATGCTTATGGCCAAGAGAGAGAAGATGTTCAGCAATAATATATCCAGGCTTTTTACTGTCAAGTTCAACTGCATCAAAACGACATGCATCTGGTTTATCACCGATGGAAACAACAGGGACTTGCTTAGATAATGCATTTGCCTGTGCAATCTTTGTTGGTGGATATAAAGAAATAACGCCTGCAAGTTCAAACCCAGATAAAAGGTTTAAATAGAGTTCTTCTTGAGAGACGTCCCTCAATGTACTGACAGTAAATACGGTATAACCATAATCTTTGGCACGTTCTGTGATCGAATGAATGATCATGGAATAATAACCATTCGAAAGAAGTGGACAAATAACGATGATACTCTTAGCAAGTGCCTGTTCTTTCTTTTTTACACCAGCAACAGGCTTCTTGTAACCAAGTTCTTTTGCACCTTGTCTTACTTTATCGATTGTTTCTTTAGAAAAAGACACATGTGGTTTGTTGCTTAAGATCATAGAGACAGTAGACTGTGATACACCAGTGTATTCAGCAATATCTCTTGTTGTTACTTTGTTTCGCTTTCCCATAAATAGTACCCTCTTTTCTATACATTTCATTTGCAATAGATAAATCAAAAATTATTTTGATTAATTCGAATTACTAATCAAAATAAGCTAGCGATTATTAATATTATACAATTGATTAATACAAAAAACAAGTGAACACGTACTTTAAGAAAAATAATCCAAAAACCTTGAAAGAAATCATTTGTTAATCAAATAAAATGATTAATAGAAAAACTCTGAAAACCGCATAAAATGGGCGTTTGACGGGTTTGACAGGCAAAAAAAATTGTGGTTAGATAGAGTCAGAAAGCAACAAAAGCAAGTGAAAAACAGGAGGGAATAACAGTGTATGATGTAGCAATTATCGGTGCAGGGATCACAGGCTGCGCTATCGCCTACGAACTTGGAAAATATAATGTGAAAGCTGTAATCGTTGAAAAGGAAAATGATGTTTCTGTAGGAACAACAAAAGCAAACAGCGCGATCATCCATGGAGGATATGATCCAAAGCCTGGAACAAAGATGGCAGAGTACAATATCAAAGGAAATGTCTATACAAAAGAATTATGTGAGAAACTGGATGTACCTTACAAACAGATCGGAGCATTGGTAGTTGCATTCAGTGAAGAAGAAAAGAAAACACTGGAAGAATTAAAACAAAGAGGTATCACAAACGGAGTTCCTGATATGGAAATCTGGGATAAAGAAAAACTTCTAAAAGAAGAACCAAATCTTTCAGACAAAGCCGTTGCGGCTTTAAGTTCTCCAAATGTAGGAATCGTAAGTCCATGGGAATTAGCCCTGGCACTTGCAGAAACAGCCGTATTAAATGGAGTTGAAGTGAAACTTAATACAGAAGTTTCCGGAATCGAAAAAGAAAATGATACATATAAGATAGAAACAAACAACGGAGTGATCGAAGCAAAATACATTTGCAATGCAGCAGGTGTTTTCGCAGACAAAGTTAATGAGATGTGTAATGAAAAAACATTTGAGATCACACCAAATAAAGGAGAATATTACCTAATGGATAAGAGCCAGGGAAATCTGGTCAATCATGTAATCTTCCAATGTCCAAATGAAAAAGGAAAAGGAGTTTTAGTTGCTCCAACGGTTCATGGAAACCTGATCGTTGGACCAGATTCACAGCCAAGTGCGGCGAATGATGTATCAACAACAAAACAGGGACTTGATTTTGTGAGAAATACAGCATTAAAATCTGTACCAGGAATTAATTTTAGAGAGTCTATTAGAAATTTTGCTGGAGTCAGAGCAAGAACAGCAGATCATGACTTCCATATTTATGAAGATAAAAACAACAAAGGGTTTATCAATATCGCAGGAATGCAGTCACCGGGATTATCATCCGCATGTGCAATTGCACCAGATATTTTAAAGATGCTTGAAAATTCAGGACTTACATTAGAAGCAAAAGAAGATATCGTAGATGAAAGACATATCGACCGCTTCAAACATTTAAGTCATGAAGACAGAGCAAAATTAGTAGAAAAGAATCCAGCATTCGGAAAGATCATTTGCCGTTGTGAAACGATCACAGAAGGTGAGATCATCAACGCAGTGCATCGTCCAATTCCAGCAACATCCATTGATGCGGTCAAGAGAAGATGTAATGCAGGTATGGGAAGATGCCAGGGTGGTTTCTGTGGACCAAGAGTTCAGGAGATCATCGCAAGAGAGCTGAATAAACCATTAGCAGATATTCCACAGGATCGTTTGGGAACAAACATTATCACAGGAGAAACAAAAGATGGAGGTGCCAAATAATGAAGTATGATGTAATCGTTGTAGGTGGAGGACCTGCAGGACTGGCAGCAGCAGTGGAAGCAAGTAAAAATGGTGCCGAAAAAGTTCTGGTTGTAGAACGTGATCAGGAACTTGGAGGAATCCTAAATCAGTGTATTCATAATGGATTTGGACTCCATTATTTCAAAGAAGAATTAACAGGACCTGAATATGCAGGTAAATTCATTGATATGTTAAATGAAACAAATATCGAAGTGATGCTTGATACGATGGTTCTTGACGTAGATGAAACAGAAAAATGTGTACATGCCATGAATAAGAAAAATGGTTATATGAAACTTGAAGGTAAATCCATTATCTTAAATATGGGATGCCGTGAAAGAACAAGAGGAGCCATCGCGATCCCTGGTGATCGTCCGGCTGGAGTGTTTACAGCAGGTGCAGCACAGAGATATGTGAATATCGAAGGATATATGGTAGGTAAGAAAGTACTGATCTTAGGATCCGGAGATATCGGACTGATCATGGCAAGACGTATGAGTTTAGAGGGTGCAAAAGTAGTTGGATGTGTAGAGCTTTGTCCATATTCTAACGGATTAAACCGTAACATCGTACAGTGCTTAAATGATTATGATATTCCACTGTATTTATCACATACGATCACAGATATTCAGGGTGATAAACGAGTTGAGAAAGTTATCGTATCAAAAGTTGATGAAAAAAATCAGCCAATTCCAGGAACAGAGATGGAATTTGATGTAGATACTGTATTATTATCTGTTGGATTGATCCCAGAAAATGAATTAACAAGATCTGCAGGAATTACAATGGATCCAGCCACAAGTGGACCAGTTGTATATGAAAACATGGAAACTTCAGCAGAAGGAATCTTCGCAAGTGGAAATGTCGTTCATGTTCATGACCTAGTAGACTTTGTTACAGCAGAAAGCCAGAAGGCAGGAAAGAGTGCTGCAGAATACGTAAAAAATGGAGAAACAAAAGATCAGACATGCATCGATATCAAAAATGGAGATGGGGTCAACGGAATCGTGCCACAGAAAGTACGTCCATCTAATGTAGACAAGAAAGTTGAAGTTATGTTCCGTGCAAGAAACGTATTTACAGATGTAGCGATCAAAGTAAGATCAAATGGTGAGGAACTTGCTTCCTTTAAGAGAGAACACATGGCACCAGGAGAAATGGAAAAGATCGTTATTCCGAAAGCATTTTTAGATAAAGTAGAAAATGGTGAGATTACAGTATCTGTAGAAAAGGTAGGTGCATAAAGATGACAGATTTAATTTGTATCGTATGTCCAAAAGGATGTCATTTAAAAGTTGATGAAGAAAATGGATATAAGGTTACTGGAAATGGATGCCCAAGAGGAGCCGCTTACGGAGAAAAAGAACTGGTAAATCCAACACGAGTGATCACTTCTACAGTCAGAGTAGAAGCAAAGACTGCAAGAAGAGTTCCAGTCAAAACCGCAAGTGATATTCCAAAGGGTAAAATCTATGATATCATGAAAGAATTAGATAAAGTAACAATGAAAGCTCCTGTAGCGATCGGGGATGTAGTGATCCCTAACGTATTAGGACTAGGAGTTGACGTTGTAGCTTGCAAAAAAGTAGCAGAATAAATAAAATGATCAAGTAAAATATTTAAATTTCAGGAGGATAAGAAATGAGTGTTATTACATTTGTTTGTGCAGGTCAGATGAACTCTGCGATCACATTCCCAGCATTTGAAAATGGACATGAAGTACGTCTGGTAGGATCACCATTAGACAGAGATATCATTGATGGATTAAGAAAAGACAATTTCCATATCACATTAAAGAGAACTCTTCATGATGGAATCAAATATTATCAGATCGAAGAATTAGAAGAAGCATTAGAAGGAGCAGACTTAATCTTAGGTGGAGTCAGCAGTTTCGGACTTGACTGGTTCTGTGATGAAATCCTCCCAGTATTACCAGAAGATGTACCTTTATTAACAGTTACAAAAGGTATGGTAGATTTAGATGACGGAACTTTAGTTCCTTATCCACATATCTTTGAACAGAGACAGCCAGAAGGAAAACATATCAACTTTAATGCCATCGGTGGTCCATGTACAAGTTATGAATTAGCAGACCATGATGACAGCCACGTAGCTTTCTGTGGAAAAGATATGGAAACATTAAAATTCATTAAATCTTTATTAGCAACAGACTACTATCATATCAGCCTTTCTACAGACGTTGTAGGTGTTGAGTGTGCCGTAGCCATGAAGAATGCTTATGCATTAGGTGTATCTCTTGCAGTTGGTTTAGCAGAGAAGAGATGGAGAGATCGGAGCAGTACATTATAATTCTCAGGCAGCATTGTTTGGACAGGGTGTCAAAGAAATGATCCATCTGTTAGAACTGATTCATGGTGGACCAGAAAACATCATTCACGGAGCTGGTGACTTATATGTAACAGTCTTCGGTGGAAGAACTCGTAAGATTGGTACATTATTAGGACGTGGACTGACATTTGATCAGGCAATGGAAGAATTACAGGGTGTAACTTTAGAGTCTATTGTTATTGCAACAAGAACAGCTCGTGCCGTACGTAAACTGGCAGAAAGAGGCGTTGTATCTTTAGATGACTTTCCACTGTTAATGCATGTAGATGCGATCATCAATGAAGGCGCAGAAGTTGATATTCCTTGGGAAAAATTTACGACTGTTGTAGAATAATAAAATAAAAATTAGAAATTCACGAAAATACTCTCTTTTGAACAAAATTTAGTGAAAAAGAGGGTTTTTCGACCTTTAAATTTAAAAATGCACAAAAAAGAAAAATAATAGACACAAAATTATGCATAATGTAATATGAACATATAATAAAAGAGTCATAGGAGGTAGTTATTATGAAAAATACATTATGGCACTGGACGCAGGGACAACAAGTAACCGTTGTATCTTATTTAATGAGCAAGGTGTGATCTGCAGTGTTGCACAGAAGGAATTTACACAGTATTTTCCTCATAGGATGGGTAGAACACGATGCAGATGAGATCTGGTCTTCCATGCTTGGAGTAGCTGTGGAAGCAATGAACAAATTAAATATTACACCAGATCAGGTTGCAGCCATCGGAATTACAAACCAGAGAGAGACAACGATCATCTGGGATAAGAATACAGGAGAACCTGTTTATCATGCAATCGTCTGGCAGTGCCGAAGAACATCTGAGTATTGTGATCAGCTGAAAGAAAAAGGTCTGACAGAGAAATTTAGACAAAAACAGGATTAATGATCGATGCTTATTTTAGTGGAACAAAGGTAAAATGGATTCTTGACAATATACCAGGGGCACGTGAAAAAGCTGAAGCAGGAGATCTTTTATTTGGAACGGTAGAGACATGGCTGATCTGGAAACTTACAAAAGGAAAAGTTCATGTTACAGATTATTCAAATGCGGCAAGAACAATGTTATTTAATATTAATACCCTTGAATGGGATGATGAAATTCTTGAAGAATTAGGAATTCCAAAATCAATGCTTCCACAGGCAAGACCATCCAGTGAAGTTTATGGAATGGCAGATGAAAGCTATTTTGGAAAAGAGATTCCTATTGGAGGAGCAGCAGGAGATCAGCAGGCTGCATTGTTCGGACAGACATGCTTTACAGCAGGTGAAGCTAAAAATACATATGGAACTGGAGCATTCCTGTTAATGAATACAGGAACAAAACCAGTCTTTTCTGATAATGGACTGATCACAACTATTGCATGGGGATTAAACGGAGAAGTCAACTATGCATTAGAGGGATCTATTTTCGTTGCTGGAGCAGCAATTCAGTGGCTAAGAGATGAGATGAGACTTGTGGATTCATCTCCAGATTCTGAATATATGGCAAAGAAAGTAAAAGACACAAATGGCTGTTATGTAGTGCCTGCATTTACAGGACTTGGTGCGCCACATTGGGATCAGTATGCACGCGGAACGATCGTTGGAATTACAAGAGGTGTCAATAAATATCATGTGATCCGTGCGACATTAGAATCTCTGGCATATCAGACATATGATGTGTTAAAAGCAATGGAAGCGGACAGTGGAATCAAATTAAGTGCATTAAAAGTTGATGGTGGAGCAAGTGCAAATAACTTCTTAATGCAGTTTCAGTCAGATATTCTTAACACAGAAGTACGTCGTCCAAGATGCGTTGAGACAACTGCAATGGGAGCGGCTTATCTTGCAGGACTTGCAGTTGGATACTGGAAAGATAAAAATGACGTTATCAATAACTGGAATATTGACCGTGAATTCCATCCAGAAATGCAGGAAGCAGAAAGAGAAGAAAAATTAGCTGGATGGGAAAAGGCAGTAAAATATTCTTTCGGATGGGCTAAAAATTAGATATATCATGAAAAATTAAAAAAAAGAGGGAAAGACTATGTTACCTTATATTTCAGAATTTATCGGAACAATGCTCTTAATCTTACTTGGTGATGGAGTTGTAGCAAATGTAAACCTTGACAGATCAGGAATGAAAGGTGCAGGAGCAGTGCAGATCACATTTGCATGGGGACTTGCGGTGCTTGTACCAGCATTTATTTTGGATCTTCATCTGGAGCTCATTTTAACCCGGCATTAACGATCGCACTTGCGGCTATTGGCAATTTCTCTTGGTCTATGGTGCCAGGATATGTGATCGCTCAGTTTGCAGGAGCATTTGTAGGAGCAGTCCTTGTTTATGTTTTATTTGCAGGGCAGTTTGAGGCAACCAAAGATCAGGGAATAAAATTAGGAGTATTTTGTACAGGACCTTCTATTGCGAATACAGGATTAAACCTGTTAAGTGAGATCATTGGAACTTTTGTTTTAGTCTTTGCAATCTTAGGAATCGGAAATGTAGAAAATGCAAGTTCTATGGGACTTAATTATTTCTTTGTATTTGCAATTATCGTTTCCATTGGTATGTCACTTGGAGGATTGACAGGATATGCGATCAATCCAGCCAGAGATTTAGGACCAAGACTTGCACATGCAGTTCTTCCAATCCCAGGAAAAGGGATTCTAACTTTGGATATGCATGGATTCCTGTTGTAGGACCGATCATTGGAGCACTGCTCGCAGGAGGATTATTTGTAGTCATTCCATGGTAGTATTAGATAAACGAAAATAAAATAGAGATTGAAAAGATGGATGTTTTCTTAGAAGGAGGCATCCATTTTTTACAAGATATATATTATTAAATGGTTTTATCTTTTTCAGTGGCGTCCTATAGGTGGGAGAGGATGTCACTAAGAAATCTATGAAAACACCTAGAAAAGAAATAGCACGTGCGGTAAAATATATGCAGGATTATAAGAGCCAAAAGGAGGTAATGAACATGGAATACAAAAATTCAACAATCAATACGTAATAAGAATTGACAAAGGCGAAGAAATCTGTGCAAAATTAAAAGAGGTCGCCCAAAAGAAAATATCAAACTTGCATACTTAACAGGAATCGGGGCAGCAGGCAAAGTAACAGCTGGTGTTTTGATACAAAGGAAAAAGTATTCAAAGGCCATACATGGGAAGGTGATCTTGAGATCGTTTCCATTGGTGGGAATATCAATACTATGAATGGGGAAACTTATACACACTTCCATATCAGTGTTGCGGATGAAGCAGGGAATGTCTATGGAGGTCATCTGACAGAAGCAGTGATCAGCGGAACCGGAGAACTTGTATTAACCGAGATCGAAGGCACAGTTGACCGCAAGTTTGATGAAGAAATCGGGCTGAATTTATTTGAATTCTAAGTGAAAACGGAGGACAAAGATAACATGGAAATGATGACAGGAAGAACATTATTTCGAAATTACAAAGAATATGATCAGAAAGAAGTAGAGATTTGCGGCTGGGTAAAAGCAATCGTGGATCAAAGAAATTCGGATTTCTGGTTATTAATGATGGTACATTTTTGAACCGATTCAGGTTGTATATGATCAGGAGATGGACAACTTTGATACGGTCAGCAAATTAAATGTTGGAACAGCTGTGATCGTTAATGGAACTGTGATCGTGACACCAGATGCGAAACAGCCATTTGAGATTCATGCAAAGAGTGTAGAAGTCGAGGGAGAATGCCCATCCGATTATCCATTACAGAAAAACGTCATACATTAGAATATTTAAGATCTATCTCTCATTTAAGACCAAGAACGAATACGTTTCAGGCAGTATTCAGAGTTCGTTCTCAGATTGCATATGCGATCCATAAATTCTTTCAGGAACGTGATTTTGTATACGTGCATACACCATTGATCACAGGACAGGACTGTGAAGGTGCTGGAGAGATGTTCCAGTAACAACGATGGATCTTAACAAGATCGCTGAAGAAGGAAAAGTTGATTATGAACAGGATTTCTTTAAGAAGCCAGTCAGCTTAACCGTCAGCGGACAGCTTGCAGGAGAGACTTTTGCACAGGCATTCCGCAATATTTATACATTTGGACCAACTTTCAGAGCTGAAGATTCCAATACAACAAGACATGCAGCAGAATTCTGGATGATCGAGCCAGAGATCGCATTTGCAGATCTTGAGGATAACATGATCCTTGCAGAGCAGATGATCAAATATATCATCAATTATGTGATGGAGCATGCACAGGAAGAATTACAGTTCTTTAATAAATTCGTAGATAAAGGATTATTAGAACGTTTGAACCATGTAGTATCTTCTGATTTTGGAAGAGTTACTTATACAGAAGCAGTGAAATTATTAGAAGAACACAATGATGAATTCGAATATAAAGTATCTTGGGAATTGATCTTCAGACAGAGCATGAACGTTATCTGACAGAGCAGATCTTTAAGAAACCAGTGTTTGTCACAGACTATCCAAAAGAGATCAAAGCATTTTATATGAAGATGAATGAAGACAACAAGACGGTTGCAGCCATGGATCTTTTAGTGCCAGCTATTGGAGAGATCATCGGGGAAGCCAGAGAGAAGATGATCTTGCGAAACTGGAAGAGAGAATCATAGAATTAGGTATGAAACCAGAAGATTATGATTTCTATTTAGATCTTCGCAAATATGGTTCCACAAGACATGCAGGATTTGGTCTTGGATTTGAGCGTATGGTAATGTACGCAACAGGAATTGCTAATATCAGAGATGTCATTCCATACCCAAGAACAGTAGGAAAATGTCAATATTAAGATGAATTATGCATATACTATTACGAGAGCAATTTTTAGGAGGTAGTAGTATATGCATTCTATTTGGCAGGAACAGATGGAATTTCCAGTTTATCCGATTTTAAAAGAGATAAAAACAGATATTTTATATGTAGGTGCAACCCTGAAACATGCAATAGAGGCAAATTTTCAAAAGAAATGGGAAGATCAGTTATGATCATTGAAGAAAAAGTATTGGAGATATGCCAGAACTTGGTGGCATGGGGATTTTGAAAGCAACGAACATGAATGAATTTAAAGAGCTCTGTATTTTGAAAAATTATATTATAAGACAACATATTCCATGTGATCTTGAAATTATTTCAGAGACAAGCATTCAGGTCCATCCAGTGAAGTTGTTTTTGTTTATGACGAAGGATGTTGAAGTATATGAACAGACAAAGATCACTGCAAGACAGGGGAAACGTCTGGATATCGAAAGTGCCTATATCGATGCAGGACAAGTGATCGAAGACGACAAACCTTGTGAGAAGAGATATATTCATGTATTTTCAGAAGCAGGTTTTCCAGAAATCACGAAGCCAGATATTCTGGAGATCAGAAAATATAAAGAAGATTATCTGGTGTTGTCGTATCAGAGAAAATTGGAAGGAAGTCGGCATTCTTGGGAAATATAATTGAGTCATGTTGTAAAATTAGTGAAACGAAGATAGTATTTTGTGCTACAATAGATGTCAAGAGAACATTTATACAGGAGGATAAGAAACTATGAGTATGATTGATGTAATCCGCAAAGAAATGATGACAGCGATGAAGAATAAGGACAAAGAGAGAAAAGAAAGTCTTTCTATGTTATTAAGTGCATTAAAAAACGCACAGATCGATAAGAGAGAAGATCTGACAGAGGCAGAAGAAAACACAATTATCGCAAAAGAGATCAAACAGACAAAAGAGACAATGGATACTTGCCCTGCTGATCGTACAGATATCATTGATGAATGTAAAGCAAGATTAGCAGTCTTAGAAGAGTTTGCACCAGAGCAGATGAGCGAAGAACAGATCGAAGCTGAGATCAATGCTGTATTAGCAGAACTTGGAATTGATGCACCGACAATGAAAGATAAAGGAAAAGTTATGAAGAACCTGATGCCAAGAGTCAAAGGAAAAGCTGACGGTAAACTTGTAAACCAGCTGGTAGGAGCTAAACTTTCATGAGAAATATATTAATTGTCGTCGATATGCAGAATGACTTCATCGACGGAAGCCTTGGAACCAAAGAAGCACAGGAGATCGTAACACCTGTTGCTGGAAAGATTCGTAATTTTGAGGGTGATATCTATGGAACGCTCGATACACATGAGGAAGATTATCTTTCCACACAGGAAGGAAAGAATCTTCCGGTCAAACATTGTATCTGTGGAGAAGACGGCTGGGCATTAAACAGCGAAATCATGCAGGCAATCGCAGAGACGAAAGCAGAAGTCCATAATTTCTGTAGAAAAGGAACTTTTGGTTCTATGGAACTGGCACAGATATTGAAGGAAACATATGAAGATCAGGAAGTTGAGATCGAACTGATCGGATTATGTACGGATATCTGTGTGATATCAATGCAATGCTGATTAAAGCAGCACTGCCGGAAGTGAAGGTAAGTGTTGATTCTTCATGCTGTGCAGGAGTGACTCCTGAGAGTCATAGGAATGCGTTGGAAGCTATGAAGATGTGTCAGATTGAGATAGTATAATTAGTTGTAAATAAAGGGCGATATGAAGTCGCCTTTTATTTTGAATTAAAATGTAAAAATTTATCTGAACAATAATAAGAAAATCAATATAGAAATGCAAAATCGTTATCAGAATGATTGGACGGAACGAAGTTTGTTTTATAATTGCAGGATGTTTACAGATGGATTTTATCACGGACAATCATATGGAGAATTAGAACCATGTATACATATAGGTATTTTAGATTTTAATTTGATGAGGAGTCAAGGTTTTATCATCATATTAAATTATTGGATATAAAACAGGGGAAGAATATAATGACAAATTGCAATTTCACGTGGTACAATTAAAGAAATTAGAAAATGCTGCCAAGGAAGAAAAAGAAATGGAACTATACTATTGGGCAAAATTACTTGCAGCAAAAGATTGGAAAGAAGTTGACGATACGATTAAAGGAAATCCATATAGAGAGGCGGCGAAAGATGAGATGTATAAAATGAGTCAGGATGAAAGAGAACGATATTTGTATTTGCGAGAAGAAATGGCATATAGTGATGAAATCAGCAGGATGAAAACTGCGAGAGAAGAAGGATTGGAAGAGGGAAGAAAGGAAGGAAGAAAGGAAGGAAAGCAATTATTTTTACAATGTATAAGATTAAAAACAAGGTTTTTCAAAGGAAAAATAGCAGAAGAATGTCAGGTTGATATACCTGAAGTAGAAGAAATCTTGAAAGAAATAGAAGATTTATAAATTTAAAATTGGAATATGGCATAGATAATAATCACAAGTGGTAATAAAAATTACTGCTTGTGATTATTTCTTTTATCTTGACAATTACAAATCAAACTGTATATACTGTACATATACAGTAAAACAAAGAAAGGAGAGAATTAAGTGAAAATCATAATCAGCAATGTCAAGAATCAGCCAATCTATGAACAGATTTATGAACAGATCAAGAATCTGATCATTACAGAAGAACTAAAAGCTGGCGAAATGCTTCCATCGATTCGAGGACTTGCGAAGGATTTAAGGATCAGTGTGATCACAACAAAGAGGGCGTATGATGAGCTTGAGAAAGATGGATTTATTAATTCTGTGGCAGGAAAAGGCTGTTTTGTGGCGGAGAAGAATCTGGAGCTTATCAAGGAGGAGAATTTAAAGAAGGTAGAACAATATTTGGAGAAAGCAGTGAAGCTTTCAAGAACATGCGGGTTAACAAAAGATGATCTGATCGATATGATCAAGATCATTGGAAAGGATGAATAATGAAGAATGCATTAGAATTACAAAATGTATCAAAGTCATTTAAAGGATTTGAAATGAAAGATATGACATTTTCACTACCAGAAGGTTGTATTCTTGGACTTGTCGGGAAGAATGGGGCAGGGAAAAGTACTACGATCCATCTGATTATGGATATGATTCACAAAGACAGCGGAACAATCTATGTGTTAGGAAAGAATATTGAGGAAGATTTTACAGAGACAAAACAGGATATTGGAGTCGTTCTGGATGAGCCATCATTTCCAGAATATGTGACAGCAGACCAGATGAATAATATCATGAAAAATATTTATAGAAACTGGGATGAAAAACGATATTATGAATTGATCGATCAGTTTGAACTTCCAAAATGGAAAAAGCAGTTTAAGAATTACTCGAAAGGAATGAAGATGAAACTTGCAATCGCGGTGGCACTTTCTCATCATGCAAAACTACTGATCTTAGATGAACCAACGAGTGGTTTAGATCCATTTATGAGAGATGAAATTCTGGATATTCTTTATGAATTTACAAGAGAAGAAGATCAGTCTGTTTTGATTTCTTCTCATATTGTCAGTGATCTTGAAAGAATTTGTGATTATATTGCATATATTGATCAGGGAAGTTTGAAATTATATGAAGAAAAAGATTGCCTGATTGAACAATATGGGATCTTAAAATGTTCCAAAGAAGAGCTGAAAGAATTTGACGAACAGGCAGTTAAAGGAGTAAGAGAAAATCCATATGGAGTTGAAGCATTGGTAGACAGATCGAAGATGCCGAAAGATTATGAGACAGATATGGCAACATTAGAAGAAATTATCGTATTTCTCTCAAAAGGACAGGAAGAATAGAAGGAAGTGTGGGTATGAAAGGATTAATACGAAAAGAATGGTATAGTTTGTGGAGTCAGTATCGGATACATATGCTGGCAATGCTGGGGTTAGGAGTATTGCTGCCAATTATAAAAAATACAGACTTTTCCCTGATGAATCTTTTGGATATATTGTGCAGTAATAACGATTTTCTATATTCTAATGCATTCGGTAGAATATGAAAAAAATCAAATTGGGATATGTACAGAGCAACATTTCCAATCAATGGAAGGAGATTGTTGTTTCAAAATATATCTTTGGTTTTGGGATCGTGATAATCGCGAGTATCTTAGTTTTGCAGGAAGTATGATCTGCCAGAAGATGATAGTGGGCAGAATCAATATTTACTTTATTGGTCGTGTTGTAAAAGCTATATGGATTAACGGTACATTGGATATGATATTTGTATTTCCGATTTTGTGCAGATATGGATATGACGAAGGAAGGGTATCTGCAGCGATGATCGTATGTTTTCTTGGAATGCTTTACCCATATAGGTTGCAGCAATTGTTATTAAATCTGCCATTCCCGACCATTGTATTTCTGATTTTGCTATTTATCATTTGGTGTTTTCAGGTGTATTGAGTTGCAAATTATACGAGAAGCGGAATAATCAATAAGGAGGGCGCAGTGTGAAAGGTTTGTGTTTAGAATACAAATGCAGGATTATGGAATGTGGAATTAAATATGTGATTTGGATACTTTTAGTTCTTCAGATGATCATAGGATTTTTGGATTTGGTACTGGAGGGGCTGTTTTGTCAGCACTTCTTGTAATTCAGCTTAATGATACAATGATTGATGATCAAGCCTGTGGATGGAATCAGTATTGCAAGATCTTACCAGTCAGTGGAAGGAAACAAGTTGGTATAAGGTATCTTCTTGGAATTGTAGCGACAGCAATTATGACCATCATATTCTTGATCGGAAGAGCACTTGGCGTTCTCAATGTTGAAGTTCCGTTCTATGAAGTAAAGCAAGTGATTCAATGGATCGTTGTAGTAAGTTTCTTATGCATGTCAATTCAGATTCCAGTAAATCTCATGCTACATTTAAAAATATAAGAAACAGACTCGTAGGATTGCCATTGTTTTAGTTTGCTATGTAGGAGGTAGATTGATCTTTTATGCAATACGAAAAATACCAAGAATTCCGGGAGTCAGGTGTTTTTAAAGAATGCAGTAGTGATATCAATTGTAATGGTTTTGGTTTCTTATATTGGTTCGGTTTTGATGTGGAAATATAGGAAATCGTAGTGGTTAGCAAAAGAAATGCAATCTATACTGTCCTAACAACATCATTTATGCTAAAATAAAAATCGTTTGTGATACGGCAATAAAAATCGTATTACAGATGATTTTTATTTTACAAAATTTTCAAACATAACAAACAAAGAAAGAAGGAAAATCAATATATGAGTACATACTATGTCACAAGAATCGAAGAACCAGACTTTGGTTGTGAAGGCCGCCCGGAAGGACAGGAAATCAAAGATAAAGTATATTTAAAAGAAGAAATAACGAAGGAAGAAACAATAATCTTCATGGAAGATAAATTACTATACGAAAGAGATATCAATGAAGGAATGAAAGTTGTGATCGATGGAGATGGAAGATTACAGAAAGTGGAGGATCGATCATGAAAGATCTGACAAAAGGAAAGATTTCAACATTGATCTTAGGATTTGCGATTCCAGTATTTTTAGGAAACTTATTACAGCTTACATACAGTCTTGCTGATACAAGAATTGTCGGAAGTTTTCTTGGAGAGCGATCACTTGCTGCAGTTGGTGCAACGACAACGATCAGTAACTTGATCGTTGGTTTCTTATTAGGTCTGGCCAATGGATTTGCGATCATTACAGCGCAGAAATTTGGAGCAGGTGATAAAAAGAGAGTTCGAAGATCATTTGTGATCGCACTTGTGTTAGGAGTGATCGTTTCTGCTATTTTAATCTTGATCGGAACGGTATTTATCAATCCGATTTTAGGTTTTTTGAATGTTCCAGGTAAATTATTTATCGAAGCGAAACAATATATACTGATCATTATCATTGGTTTATGGGTCACGATGTTTTATGATATTTTGATGGCGGTGATGCGTGCCATCGGAGATACGTTAACACCATTATTGATCCTTGCGATTTCTGTAGGATTAAATATCGTACTGGATCTTTTATTTGTTGCAGTATGGAAAACGGGAACATGGGGTGCGGCAGCAGCAACTGTGTTGGCACAGTTTATCGCATTGATTATTTGCTGCTTTTATATGATTCATAAGTACGAATTATTACGTCTGAATAAAAATGATTTTAAAGATCTGGAATCTAAAATGATCAAAGAAATGCTGGCGACAGGAATGTCCATGGGATTTATGAGTTCTCTTGTGAACATTGGATCACTTACATTACAGACAGCGATCAATAAGCTTGGGCAGGAAATTATCGTAGCCCATACAGCGGCAAGAAAGATCACAGAAATATATATGATCATGTTCAGTGTCTTTGGCCAGACGATGGCAACATTCTGTGGTCAGAATATGGGAGCTGGGAAAGTTGACAGAATTAAGGAAGGTATGAAACTAGCGATCATTTATACATGTGTCTGGTCAACTTTTGCGATGATCGCAAGTTATACGATCGGACCGCAGTTAGTCCATATGGTTACTGGAAGTCACAAAGATGTAGTCATTGTAAATGCAACAAATTACCTGAAGTTTAATACGATCTTTTATTATGTGCCAGCGGTCATCAGCATAGTAAGAAATGTTATGCAAGGAATCGGGGATCAGATTACACCATTAGTATCCAGTGGATTAGAAATGGTCGGAAAAGTGGTGATCGCATTTACATTAGTTCCTTTGATGGGATATGCAGGTGTTATCGTAGCAGAACCGATCGTATGGTTTATCATGGTTATTCCATTGCTCGTACAGATCATAAGAACACCGAAATTAAAAGCAAATAAATAAAACCCAAAAAGCGGAGAATCCATAAAAGGATCTCCGCTTTCTACATACATGACATTATTTTAATTGAACATTCCGTCCCACGGGAACATTCTTCTTTCTTCTTAAGGATTAAACAATACCCTGAGCTGTCATTGCATCTACGACTTTCTCGAATCCTGCAATGTTAGCACCAGCTACATAGTTTCCTTCCATTCCGTAACGTTTTGCAGCGTCATCTAAGTTGTGGAAAATGTTAACCATGATGTTCTGTAATTTTCCATCAACTTCTTCAAATGTCCAGCTTAATCTTTCGCTGTTCTGAGACATTTCAAGAGCAGATGTAGCAACTCCACCAGCGTTAGAAGCTTTACCAGGTGCGAATAAGATTCCGTTTTTCTGTAAGTATTCTGTAGCTTCTAATGTAGTAGGCATGTTAGCACCCTCTGCAACTGCGTAACATCCGTTTGCTACTAACTGTTTAGCATCTTCTAAGTGTAATTCGTTCTGAGTTGCACATGGAAGAGCAATGTCAACAGGAATAGACCAAACTCCTCTTCCTTCGTGATATTCAGCACTTGGACGAGCAGCAGCGTATTCTGTTAAACGAGCACGTTTTACTTCTTTTACTTCTTTTAATAATTCAACATCGATACCATCTTTGTCATAAATCCATCCTGTAGAGTCAGAAGCTGTAACAACTTTAGCACCTAACTGCTGAGCTTTTTCGATTGCGTAAATAGCAACATTACCAGCTCCAGAAACAGCAATTGTAGCACCTTTGATAGATTTACCATTACATTTTAACATTTCGTCTGTGAAGTAAAGAAGTCCGTATCCTGTAGCTTCTGTACGAGCTAAAGATCCACCATAAGATAAACCTTTACCTGTTAAAACTCCTTCATAAAGTCCACGAATTCTCTTATACTGACCGAACATGTAACCGATCTCTCTTGCACCAGTTCCGATATCACCAGCAGGAACGTCTGTATCTGCTCCGATGTATTTGCAAAGCTCTGTCATGAAGCTCTGGCAGAATGCCATGATCTCACGGTCAGATTTTCCTTTAGGATCGAAGTCAGATCCACCTTTACCACCACCGATAGGAAGTCCTGTTAAAGAGTTTTGAAGATCTGTTCAAATCCTAAGAATTTGATGATTCCAAGGTTAACAGATGGGTGAAGTCTTAAACCACCTTTGTAAGGTCCGATCGCACTGTTGAACTGTACACGGTAACCTGTGTTAACATGAACCTGTCCTTTGTCGTCTACCCAAGGTACACGGAATTTGAACTGGCGTTCTGGGTTTACAAGACGTTCAAGAAGAGCATCTCTTCTGAAAGCTTCTTCGTTTGCTTCAACAACGGCTCTTAATGATTCTAAAACTTCTTTACAGCCTGATGGAATTCAGGTTCTGCTGGGTTCTGAGCAACTACCTGCTCGATCACTTCATCTACGTATGACATTTTGTTTCCTCCTTATAAGTCATAATGATATGTGTGTTTAAAACAGAGGGTATCTTCTTCAAATGGGTGTTGGCACATCCCAAAGATAAAACAAAAGAGGTCGGAAAACGCCTCTTTTCTCAATGACGCCTTTGTCTTAGAATTATTATATAAGATATGGTATAATATTTCAAGAAAATCAATACGCAGGAAGGAAATTAGTATGAAATCTGTGGCAATGGCCTTTTATAATGGCGCGAAATATATAGATGAGCAAATAAGATCGATTCTTGATAATATGGAAGAGACAGATGAACTGATCATTTCAGTGGATGATGCTAGTGATGGATCAGAAGCAATACTTGAGGATTGGGTCCAAAACGACCAAAGAATCCGCATAATTAAAGGACCTGGGAAGGGTGTCGTAAAAATTTTGAGAATGCATTTAAGCATTGTCGAGGGAGATCATTTTCTTATCTGATCAGGATGATGTGTGGAAAAAAATAAAATGAGAGAGATTGAGCGTGTATTTGAAGACCCGAAAGTGATGGCAGTTGTTCATGATGCACAGATTGTAGATGAAAACTTTCATCTTTAGATCAAACCACTTTTGAGTGGAGAAATAGCGGAACAGGCTTCTGGAAGAATATGAAAAGAATTCCTATATCGGATGCTGTATGGCAGTCAGAAGATCCGCAATGAAAAGAATTCTGCCGATCCCAGATGACATCTGGATTCATGACCAATGGATCGGATTGCTGTCAGAACAACTCGGGAAAGTTGTATTTTGGAGAAACCTCTTATTTATTATCGAAGACATGGGGAAATGTTACGGAATTGACCCATGGTTCGATCACATCCATGATCAAAAAGATATCATATGATTATGGGAATCAATCACCGTGTAAAAGAATGGAGCAGACATGACAAACAAAATCAAAGACATACTGAAAACTCATAAGTATCTGTTACTCTCGTTTTTCTGCCGGTTCTTCTATTAGAAGGAATCGTGATTGCAGAGAAGATACAGCCATTTGGCAGTGAATCATTTCTGATCGTTGATGCATTGCATCAGTATTTGCCCTTTTGCAGATTATCAGGAAAAATTAAAAGCATGGATTCGATGTTTTATTCTTTTCATGCAGGTCTTGGATACAATTTCCTTGGACTATGGGCGTATTATCTGGCAAGTCCACTAAATCTGGTGATCGCACTTGTGTCGAAATCAATGCTTACGATGATATTAAGTCATTTGTATGTCTTAAAGATCGCACTGTGCTGCTTTACAGCCGCATTTTATTTTAGAAAACGCCGTGGAAAGGATGAGATATCCATTGTTGCGTTCGGAATGGCATATGGATTATGCAGTTATATGGTTGGCTACAGTTGGAATATTATGTGGATGGAAGTCATGATGATGCTTCCACTCATTTTGTATGGTATTGATAAGCTGATCAAAGAACATGATGGAAGACTTTATTGTTTTGCATTATTTATTTCTTTATGGTGTAACTTTTATATGTCCTATATGACATGTTTATTTTAATCTTGTGGTATTTACTATATTCACATAAAATGTCAAAGAATTTTTACAAATGGATTCCGCTTTGCAGGATATTCACTGTTATCTGGAGTAATGGCAGCAGTTGTGTTATTGCCAGCTTACCTTGGGATCATGCAGACATCCTCAGCCAAATTACAATTTCCAAAAGAATTATGGTATGGAACATTTGGAAATCTGTTTTCCAGACATTTTCTTGGGACAACACCGCTTACGATGGCGGTAGATGACAGTAAGATCAATTTATATTGTGGAATCTTAACCTTATTAATGGCAGGATTTTATCTGGCAGTCAGAGAAATTCGCCTGATCGATAAGATTCGAAGATTGTTATTACTTGTATTTTTATTTTTAGTTTCAATATGCCTGTCTTAGGTTATGTTTGGCATGGTTTTCATGATCAGTATGGAATTCCAAACCGCTTTGCGTTTTGTATATTTTGCATTGCTTGCGATGGCGTATGAAGGATATTGTGTGTTGGTAAGAGGCAAAGAAAAGTTTCACTGTGGATTTATTTTGCAGTGATCCTATGCGGTATTTTGATCGGAATCACAATGAAAACGTCGACAGTGAAAGTGGAAATGAAAACTGTTTACGCAACAGTTGCAGCGATCGCAGTTTATATGATTTGTTTCGCATTATATCAGAAGAAGATTTTCAGGAAGAAAATATTTACAACATTGATCTGTTTCTTATTTATAGTAGAAACCGCAGCGATGGCAGTGATGGGATTTCAGGAAAATGGAACCGTCGATACAGATAGTTATTTTCAGGATACCAAAGCTATCACAGAAGTAAAAAGAGTATCAGAAAAATGTAGAGACAAGAATGGAATTGATCAGTGGGCGTATGCTTGATGAAAGTATCTGGCATACCTTAAATGGAATGACATTGTTTGGTTCCACAGCACAGGGAAACGTTGTCGATATGATGGATCAGCTTGGTTTTATACAGGTGTAAATGAATATTTATACGAAGGAGCAACACCATTTACAAATAACTTATTTTCTATGAAGTATCAGATTTATCGTCCATATGATACAAAGTATACCGAATTTTTACTAAAAGAAAGTGTTGGAAATGTCACGGTTTATAAAAATCCATATCGAACAGCACTTGCCTATACGATGGATGACTTGGTACAAACTTGGGATTATGAAGATTATAATCCATTTTATGTACAAAATGATCTGGCAACGAGTGCATTTGATGTTGATGAGTTGTTTCATATGATCAAGACAGACAAGCCGCAATTAAATGATTGTAAGATCACATCCGATAATGGTGATGGAGAATATGTATTTGAAAATACATCCGCCCGACCAGATAACATGGTATTTACGATCAGATCAACAAAACAAGGCGGTTGTATATTCATTTTGATGGAAGGGTAGAAAATACTGTGATCGAAAAGAACGGAGAACAGGTTTTGACGGGAAGGCTGGATTCACAGATTATTTATCTTGGAAACGTGCAGAAAGGTGATGAGATCCGCATCAAAATGCAACTCAAACAAGATAATGAAATGTCTGGAGTTGTAAGACTGACAGCAGCGGAACTTGATGAAGAAGTGATGGAAGAACTTGCACAGAGAATGCAGGAAAACGCATGGAAACTTACCAGTGCCAAAGGAAATCATCTAAGTGGAACGATCCATGCACAGGAAGAACAGACCTTATTTTTCTCAATTCCATATGATAAAGGATGGACCGTGAAGATTGATGGAAAAAAGTGAAAACAAAAGCACTTGGAAAGCATTTTTGACAGTGAAAGCTCCAGAAGGAAAGCATAAAGTTTCACTGACTTATGTATCTGTTGGATTTAAAGAAGGGCAATTTTGAGTATTGCAGGTTTTGTTGTTTATCCTAATCATGGCTTTTTCAGAAGAAAGAAAAAGCTGCAGTTAAAGAAGTATAAATTTCGTAAGAAATTCTTATGATTTTGGTCTATTGAAAGTCAGATTCGTTTTGCTATGATGAAAGAAATTAATAAGCAGGAGGAAAAGGATTTATGAGAAAGTTTATTGGAAAATTCCTTGCAGCAGGACTTTGTGTCGCAATGGCATTATCATCTGTAACTGTCAAAGCAGACAGCGTTGATCAGAAATATCTGGCACTTGGAGCTGACTTAACAGCTTCCCAGAAAAAGAAAGTGTTAGAACTTCTGGATTTAGATGATAATAGCGACTATAAAGTTATTACTGTAACAAATAAAGATGAACATGAATATTTGGACAGCTATCTATCAAGCAGAGTGATCGGAACAAGAGCATTATCTTCTGTGACTGTAGAACAGAAAGATGATGGAAATGGAGTGAATGTCACAACACAGAATATCTCTTACTGCACATCTGGAATGTATCGAAATGCTCTGATCACAGCAGGGATCAAGAATGCCGATGTAAAAGTAGCTGGTCCATTTAAGATTTCTGGAACAGCAGCATTGGTTGGCGTTATGAAAGCCTACGAAGAAATGACAGGAAAGAAGATTCCAGAAAGAGCAAAGATGCAGCGACAGACGAGTTGATCACAACGGGAGAAGTTGCGGAAAATATCGGTTCTGACGATGCAGAGAACTGATCGCAGATGTCAAACAGAAAGTTGCAAAAGATAATCTGTCATCTCCATCTGAGATCAAACAGGCGATTGAAGAGTCTGCAAAAGATTTAAATATCAATCTTTCTGATGCAGACCGAGCGAAGATACAGAGTCTGATGGATAAGATTTCAGGACTTGATTTGAATGTGTCTCAGTTAAAATCTCAAGCAAAAGATTTATATGATAAGCTTGGAGGAAGTCAGGGAATCTTTGATAAGATCGCAGCTTTCTTCCAGTCTATTTTCAGCTGGCTGTCTAATTTATTTTCATAAAAGCTTAGGAGCATATAAGAAACGAATATCTCTCCTATGTAACATAAGATTACATAAGGAGGTTTTTATGGGACAAAATGAAATGATCTTTTACATAGTGGCAGCGGGATGTATGATCTGTCTGATGATCGGAATTGTAAAGAAACCGGCATATTTGCTGGTGCTTTTGCTGCGGGAGCTTTTGTGCGATGATCGTATATGGAATCAGCATTGTTTGTATGCGGAAAGGAATCACAGTACCAGTCAATCTTAATATCTTGTCCATTGGAACAGGTGCACTGTTGGGGCTTGGAATTATTGCGTTGTATGCGGCAGCGGTGTTTTATTGCAGTAATAATGTGATGTAAAGTACGCTAGTAAAATACTGGATTTTGTATTTCTGTAAAATAATAGAAAAAATACTAGACAAATACTGTAAATAGATGTAAAATAATGGAACATAAAGGAAGGAGGAAAGATGAAGATATGGATTCTATTATTTTTGATCATGGCAGCAATTTATGATTACAGAGATTTCAAGATCCCGAATAAGCTCAATGGGGCGGGAGCGTTGATCACGCTGGTTCTTGCAGGAGTTTCTGGGATGAAGGCAGCGGATATGATGATCGGAGTTTTGGTTGTGCTGATCAGCTGTGGATTATTATTCTATATTGGATGCCTTGGCGGTGGAGATGTGAAGCTGCTGATGGTATGTGCAATATCTATCGGACGGGCAATGCCCCAGTTTCTGATTTTGTCATTTATATGTAACGGTATTTATGCCGTGATCTTTTATGGAAGAGGAAGAACTTCCATCTGCGATTATTTCGCTTATTTCAATATGTAACACAATGTAAGGATAACAAGAGATTATTGATGTACGAGACAGAGAATGGGGATCTGATGAAAGATGGAATGATACATTTTTCATTTGGGATCCTTGCAGCGTACATGATCTGCCTGTTAGGAGGTGGACTATGAAGGATATTTCAATCGGTATTTATCACAAAGACCATCAGTATGGAAAACGGCTGATGGAATACTTAAATCACCAGAAAGATTTCCCGATGACGGCATCATTTACGTCGGATGAGGAGATGTTTTTAAACAGGAACAAGAGGGAGATTTTGAATGTCTGGTACTGGCAGAAGAGACGGATTATCATGGAGATTTTCCGGTTTGCCGAATTGGAGCAAATGAATCTATGGGTGGGATGTATTGCCAGAGTGCAAAAGAGATCGCAGCGGGGATCTATCATTGCCTGAATGTAAGCCCTCAGATTGAAAATGAACGGATCTTAGGAGTCTATTCTCCGATTCCAAGACTGGAGATATCAGCGTTTGCAAGGAATATGGCAGCTTCGAATGGATGGATTTATTTTGGAATGCAGCCATATGGACACTTTGAAGAAGATGAGACAGATGATCTTTTGTTGTTTTATATCAAAGAACATAAAGAAGATATTATAGAATATTTTATGAAACATCAGAAGAAGTTTGATGGTTGTGTGGGATTTGTGGGAGCTTCATGTTATCTGGATTATCGGGAATTATCCATGCAGGATTATGAGTGGTTTTGAGAAATTAAGAGAAGCAGGAATTTATATTATTTTTGATATTGGCATCGCATCACCGCCAGATCTTAAGTTCTTTGGGTTGTTTGACCGGATTTTTCTGCCTCTTATGCGGCAAGATCTGGGGTGTATGGAATATAAGAAGTTTCAAAACAGATGAGAAAACATGGAGTATGGAAATTGACAAACTGGGAAGAAGTGATGCTTGAGAGCTGGAAGAACAAAGGAGGAAGGGGGCAGTGGCCTTGAAGGAATTGCTGAAACAAAGAGTAATGGAGAAATTGAATTTTTCACAGGAGATTTCTGACGAACATTTAAAAGGTGTGATTCAGGAAGAGATCATGAAAATATCAGAAGAATATCCGTTGCTTTTGTCTGACAAGATTCGCTTGAATCAGGAAGTTTTTTATGCTCTTCGAAGATTGGATATTCTGCAAGATCTGTTAGAAGATGATTCTGTGACGGAGATCATGATCAATGGCTATAAAAATATTTTTATTGAGCGGCAAGGAAAACTGCACCGATATCCTGGGCATTTTCGGATAATGAAAAATTATATCAGGTAATTCAGCAGGTTGCATCAGGAGCGAACCGTATGGTGAATGAACGAAATCAATTGTGGATGCGAGACTTAACGATGGTTCGAGTAAATATCATTTTGCCGCCGATATCGATCGATGGGGCAACGATGACGATCCGAAAGTTTGCAAAGGAACCGATGACATTAGCATGGCTTTGTGAACGGGAAGCATTTTCGGAAGAAATTGCGAAGTTTTGAAGATTCTTGTAAGGGCGCGCTATAACATTTTATCTCGGGGAACAGGCAGCGGGAAGACGACGTTGCTTAATGGAATGTCAAATTGTATTCCGAAAGATGAGAGGATCATAACAATTGAGGATTCCGCAGAATTGAAACTTAATGGGATTGATAATCTGGTCCGGTTAGAGATGAGGAATGCGAATGCAGCGGGGAAAATCAGGTTGATATGAAAGAACTGATCAAAGCGGCATTACGTTCACGGCCAGACCGAATCATCGTCGGAGAAGTGCGAGGCGAAGAAGCCTTGTCTATGTTAAATGCAATGAATACAGGCCACGATGGAAGCATCTCGACAGGACATGCGAACAGTTGTAAAGATATGCTTAAGCGAATCGAAACGATGGTCTTGATGGGAGTCGATATGCCAGTAGAAGCGATCCGTGGGCAGATGGCATCTGCAATCGATGTGATCATTCATCTTGGAAGAAGCTTTGACGGAAGTCGAAAACTGATGGAGATTTCAGAGATTACTGGTATGGCGGCGAGTCAGGTAGCATTACATCCGTTGTTTGAGATGAATGAAGATGATGAACTTACAATGAGATCAAATTATGTGATCAGAAGAAGTTAAAGGAGTATGGTCAGTATGAAGCATATCAGAAACTTATGGAATCTTTTAAAGCAAGAGATCAGCCTGTGGAAATATGAGAAGCAAGAGTTGGTTAAGGAATTTGCTATATCGTGATGATCGCATGGCTGTTTTGACCGAATTGCATTTGCGATTCTTTTGATTCCATATTTGTTTGTTTTATGAAACAACAAAGAATTCATAAGGTGCATCGGGAGAAGGAAAAGCTGCGAAAGGAATTCCGTGAAATGATGATTTCTATTGGAAATAGTTTATCTGCAGGATACTCTATTGAAAATGCATTGAAAACAGCAAAAATGATCTGGAGATGTATGAAGAACACAGTTTGTTGGCAAAAGAACTTCAATTGTTGATAAACAAGCTCAAAATGAACGAACCTGTGGATAATCTGCTCTTTGATATGGCGGAACATGTAGGTCTGGAAGAATTTTATCAGTTTGCACAGGTCATATCAATTGCGAAAAAAGTGGTGGGAATCTGATTGAGATCACGGAAAATACGATAGAACATTTAAGTCAGGCAATCCAGACGAAAGAAGAGATTCTCACGATGATCGCGGCAAAACAAATGGAGAAAAGATCATGTCTGTCATGCCATATTTTATTCTCCTTTATGTAAGGATTGCAAATCCTGGATATTTCGACATACTGTATGAGAGTTTTGCCGGAGTTTTAGTCGCAGTGATTTCTCTTTTATGTCTGTGGATCGCAGATATATGGGCAGAGAGGGTGACTGAGATTGAAATTTAAGTTTCAATGGATTAATAAGATCGTGGAAAAACTTCCAGAAGAACTCAAAGAAAAAGAAAAGCAGAGATAGGATCCTGTTTCACAGGAACAAAGAAACAATTAGATGAGAAAGTAAGGAAGAGTCTGTATGAACAGGTGAAGATCATAAGCATTGCGACTGTTATTTTTCTTATCGTTCTTTTCTGACCATAATCTTTTATTTCAGTCAGGACCGTAGAATTCTGATCACGAGAGATGAAACGGGCGGCGAAGTTACAGAGCAACAGATCCGTATTAAAACAAAAACGACGATGATATTTACACCTTGGAGATTCATCCAAAGGATATACAAAATCCCAGATCACGCAGGCATTTGACAGAGGAGAAGCTTATTTAAGAAAACATCTTGTGGCAAAAATAAATCATTAAATGAAGTGGAACGAAATCTTGAAATGCCAGTAAAATATACCTGGGGAAAATATTGCGGTACAATGGCAGAGTGATGATCCTACAGTCATCGATGAAGAAGGCAATGTGTTTTCGAAGAATGTCAAAAAGACTATCTGTTGAATCTTGATGCAAGGATGGAATGTCAAGGAGAAGTAAGGATCTTAAAGATTCCTGTCTGTGTAGTTCCTGGAAATTCAGGGAAAAAGGTATCAGAAAAACAAAAGATCATTGCGGATCTTAAGAAATTGGAAGAAAAACATATTACGAAGGAGCAGTTTTATCTTCCAGATGTGATCCGGCAGGGCAGACTTTACCTGCGGAAAATGAAAGTCAGATTCCTGCAATTTTATTTCTTGGGATTGCAGTGATCATATTTTTCTGGTATCACGAAAATGAAAAATATAAGGAACAAAGAATACAGACATTGGAACAATCTATGGTGGAGTATCCACAGATCATAGAACATCTGATCTTATTTCTGGGGACAGGAATGAGTGTGGTGGCTGCATTGGAAGCAGTAGCGACGGAATACGAGAAAGAACAAAGAAGAGGAAACAAAAAAGAAATCTTCGTATATGAACAGATCAAAAAAACATGCAGACAGATTTCGTTTGGAGTTCCACAGACAAAAGCATTTGGTGAGATGGGCAAAAAGATTGGGTTGTCTTCTTATCAAAAATTATCTGTTCTGCTCGTACAGAGTATTACAAGAGGTTCAACGGATCTGTTTCTAAGGTTAAAAGAAGAGGAAGAAGGAGCTTTTTTTGAGAAAAAAGAACAGGCAAAAAGGAAAGGAGAACAAGCAAGCACAAAACTGCTCGCACCGATGATGGTAATGTTGGTTGTTATTTTAGTATTATTGATGTTTCCAGCACTATCTACATTTTCATAAAAGGTCAGGGGGTAAAACATATGAGAAATTTTCTAAAGCATTTTTTTAAAGATGAATCAGGAATGGGTGTTGTTGAGGTGATTTTGATCATTGTAGTTTTGATCGGACTCGTCATTATTTTCCAGACGCAGATCAAGAAAGTCGTTGATAGCATTTTTAAAACGATCACTAGTAAAACAGGACAAGTCAAATGATCCGGGATGAGCAAGGTAGTATGAGTGCATTTCTTGCAATGTTATTTCTTGTTTTTTTACTGTTGATCAGCGTATGTGTGGAAGGAATCTATATGTATATAGCGAGGGGAAAGGCGATGGGTATTTATATGTCTGGGCTTTCTCATACAAAAGGAAATTATCAGAAAGAGCTTGCGGATATGTATCATATTTATGCGATGGATCCAAGATATCACAAGAAGATCGAAACAGATTTTTCAGACCGCATGAAAGAAAGTCTGGATCAGAATGGAGATCCTTTTCGCTTTCAAACAGGAAGTACAAAAATTTCAGATATACTTGATCTGTCGGCACAAAAAGGAGAAGTTTTAAAATATCAGATTCGGCAGCAGATGCAATATGAAGCAGCAGGGGATATTTTGAAAAACTTGACCAAAAAGATCAGGGCTGGAGAAGACCAGAAAAATGAGCTTTCAGGAATTAAGGATCAGATTCAAAAAGAGGAAGAAGAAGCAGAAGAAACGGAAAATGAAAAAACACTAACATCAGAACCAGTAAAAAAAGATCCGAGAAAAGGATTTATGAAATTGTTAAAAGAAGGCTCGGTCCCATTGATCATGGGAGAGAAAAAAGTGTCAGATCTTCCAATTAATATTGTCTATGGCAAAAAAGACACAACAAAGCAGAGTGCATGGAATTTTATGAACCGAAAAGATGTGGAAAAAGAATTAGATGAATTCGAAAAAACAGCATCAACGGATTCCTTTGCAAGTGAATTACCGGTAGTTTTATATGCAACAAAATATTTTCATTTTCTGACAGATACAACAAAAAAAGACGGGATTAAATATGAGATTGAATACTTGATCGCAGGGAAAGATTCGGAAAAAGAGAATCTTGGAATGGTTTTCTGGAGGATGATCGCACTTAGATTTGTGATGAATGCAGCTTGTGTATATCAAGATCCAGCCAAAGAAAAAGAAGCAGCATTGTTAGCAGCGTCAATTCTTGGAGTTACAGGATTTCCACCAGCAGTTGCGGTTGCAAAGAATCTGTTATTATTAGCACTTGCTTATGGGGAATCAGTGATCGATGTAAGAAATCTTGCAGATGGTAAAAAAATCCCAGCAGTAAAAACATCTTCAGACTGGCAGCTTTCTTTTGCAGGACTGGCAACGTTAAATTGCAAGAGAAAACCTGTGAAACAGGGAATGTCATACGAGGATTATTTGTTATTACTGTTGATATCACAAAAAGATAAACGTCAAAAATATTTCCGAATGATGGATCTGATGGAACAAAATATCCGAAGAAAAGTGTCAGATTTTAAATTGGATCAATGCATTTCTTCTTACAAGATCACGCAGAATCTGAAGTTGAAAAAACTCGGATTTGGTGGAATGATCTTGCCATTCGCAACATATACAGATCTTAAAATGTATCGATATGTAACGTATTAAAATTTAAATGATCAAAATGAAAGAAAGGGGGCAGAGAAAGATGTTCTCTTGTCAAAAACATTTCTCAAAAGTGAATCCGGTTCAAAATGATAACAATAACAACAAGATCGTCGTAAAAAAATTCAAGAGAGCATCTTCCTCTGCCTCAAATCTTTCTGGAAATGAGGAAGGTGCAATGACATTGGAAGCGAGTCTGATCGTCCCCATTTTTTTGATCGTTCTTTTGATGCTTACAAGTGCAGGAGAGATTTTGATGATCCACCAACAGATTTCTCATGGTGCTTGTGAGGCAGCAAAGAGGGCTGCAGTTAATGAATATCGCATCAGGCAGAAGAAAAAATCTGGAAGTGACTTATCAGGATTTAGTGCCAAGGCAGCTTTTCTGGCAGCGGTAAACCGTAAGTTTTTAGATCATTCGGCTTTGATCGGAGGAAGTGCAGGAGCGGCAGCGGCGTGTAGATTGACATTGACCTCTAAAGGGGAATATATCGTATCTGTACGTTATTATATTCGCAAAACAATGCCATTTTTATCAACACATACAGTATCCTATGAGCAAAGTGTAAGGCAAAAATCCATGACAGGATATGTACCAGACGGAGATGAATTAAAAAAAGGCTATGTCTATATCACACCACATGAAGCGGTGTACCATAAAGATCTCTCCTGCACACATCTGTCATTGGATATTTCTGTTGATGAAGATGTAGAAAAATATAAAAACAAGCGGACACAATACAAGCCATGTGATAAATGCACCAAGCATGAAAAAGGTGATTTTTCCTGTGTGTATATCGCAAAAGAAGGAGAATCTTATCACACGGATCTTGGCTGTAGCGGGTTAAAAAGAACAGTCAAACAAGTGGATCTAAGTACATTAAAGGGGATGAGGCCATGCATGAGATGCGCAAAACAGGGGGATACATGACGGTTGAAATCAGTGCGCTGCTTCCGATCATTTTGATGTTGCTATGGATGTTTTTTAGCTATCTGTTTTATTTTATGAACTGTGGGATCGCACAAGGAATCATGGAAGAAGCAGTGCAGAAAGCGGCAGATGTTAAAATTACAGGGGCAGAGTATGATACGGGAAAGTTGTCGTATCAGAAAGTAAATCAAAAGTTGATCACTGGAAATGTGATATCGTCAAACAAATCAGGAAATGCAAAAGCTGAAAAAGAGATAAAAGAACAATTGCGAAGGCATCTGTTTATGGCAGAAGTAAGTTTGGTTAGAGTATCGACAACACCGCTTAGAGTTTCAGCAAAAATAAAGACAAGATCAGCAGTTATGGCAGGTGATTTCTTAAGCATGTTTGGAATCCGTTTGTTTGAATATGAAGGAAATGATCAGGCGCAGGGAGATTTTGAGATCGATCAGATCAGGAGGTGGAATGCACTTGAAGGAGCAATGGATTAGAGAAGGTTTTTCCAGTTATTATGTTGTTAAAAAAGAACAGAAATTAACGTATGAAAAAAATATTCTTTACAATCATACACTTCCGTGTCTTCTTCCATGTGAATTCCGGATCGAAGATGGAGAAGAATATTATTATTATGAAACAGGTATTTACACAAAGTTAAAAGACAGGATTTCTATGTTAGAACCGAAATTGTTTTTTGCGTATCTTTTGGAAGTTTTTGAACAGGTAGCTTCCTATCTGTTAGAGCTGGATCATTTAAAATTAGATTTGGAATCTATGTTTCTGGATAAAGAAGACAGGCCAGTTCTTTGTTATCTGCCGGAGTATGAAAAAAAGATTGATGAGCAGCTCCGTGATCTTTTAGAAGAATGTATTGAGTATATTTCTGGAAATGATAAAAAGAGGGTTCGTTTTTATTATGAATTTCATAGTTTTCTTGTCAAAGAAAAACCGAATATGGAACAGATGAAGGATTATCTGGAAGTTCGGTCAGAGAAAATGAATGGTGAAATTTTAAGAGAAAAAATAAAAGATGAAGAATCGAAATCAGCACAAGATATGCAGGAGAATCTATCGGATTCTATAAGAGATGAGAAAGATCATTCTGAAAAAGAAGAGATCAAAATTTATGAAAAAACACCGAAAAGAATTTTAATTCTGATCGGGAAAATGATAAGTGTTGTTAGTTGTTTTTGCAGCATATTTGGAATTGTTTATTTTGTATTAAAAATATTTGAATATGGATTTTATTATTTGTTTTTGATCGGATCACTGGTTTCGAGCACAGGCCTTGGTGTAAGTGTGTATGGATGTTATAAATTGTGGAAAAAGAATAAAAATCCAGAGATCTTTGTGGATTCATGGTGGAAAACAGAAAATGCTGCAGAATTATTGGATGAGAAAACAATTCTGTTAGAGGATGAGGATGACAGGACGGTTCTTTTACTGGAAGAACCGATTGGAAGACTGGTTCCGAAGAATCCAGAACAAGAAGAAATTGTATTAAATGATAATGGATTTGTCATTGGAAGTTCCGCACAAGGAACAGATTATCAATTAGAAAGAATCGGGATTAGTCGGAGACATATAAGATTTTATAAAGAAGATGGAAATGTATGCTGTGAAGATCTCGATTCGACAAATGGTATAAAGATCAATGGTGTAAAATTAAATGGGAAAAAGAATAAAAAAGCAGTATTAAAAGAAGGAGATTGCATAAAGATTGGGCTTGAGGAGTTTTATTTTAAAGAAGACTAGCCTCTGTGTTATAATAGTAGATACATAAATCAAAACGGAGGAAATTATGTATCAGAAAATCATAGAATTGTTAAGGATTCATGGATATATGAAAAATGATACCGAAACAGGACCATGTTATGTAAAGAATATCAATGGAAGAAATAAATGTGTGTTTGTGATATTTGACAAGAATCCGGATGGAAGCAGTATTTTGGAAGAAGATCTGTATCATTTGGAAGACCATGCAAGGCAGCTGTTTGGTATGGATTGTGCTGTGTTGACGCTTATCTTGTCGCAGGATGATAAACCAGTATTTCTTGATCCACAGGATCAGTTCGGTGATCTATATGGACCATTATCCATAGTATTAGCACAGAATCAGGCAAGTCAAGCAGGACAAGGATCGGAAATAGAAGTGAAAGACAATAAAAGTGTCAAGGATTTCTGGAGATTGCTCTATCAATATAAAGCAACTCTTCTGATCTTTACAGCTAATTTGATCTGTTTTATTCTGACAGAAATTTATGGAGACAAGATCTATGATTCATTTGCCTGTAATGCATATAGGGTAAAGAAACTGCATGAATATTATAGACTATTTACGTCAAATTATCTGCATTTTGGATGGGATCATTTCTTTAATAATATGGCAGTTTTTTTGATCCTTGGATCTTCTTTGGAGAAAGTGATCGGAAGTGTGCGATATGTCATTCTTTATACCGGAGCAGGCATTGCCGGAAGTATCATTTCTGTAGCATATTATAGCATGATAGGGCAAGATGTGTTGTCGGCAGGAGCTTCTGGTGCGATATTTGGATTAGTCGGCGCTCTTGCAGCAATATTTTTATTCTGCAAAGAGCAACGACAGAGATTCGATGGATTTGGAATCTTTCTAATGATCATAGGAAGTCTGTATCATGGATTCCAGAGTGGAACAACCGACAATGCAGCTCATATCGGTGGATGTATTGCTGGATTTATTTTGTCAATGCTTCTGTACGTGTTGGGCAGTTTAATTGCTGCTCATAAGCAGGGAAGATCAGTGTGAAAGTTGTTCCCTGATTTGGTGCAGAATCAATATGAATCTTAATGTGAAGATCGCGAGCAATATTTTGCACAACGGATAATCCAATTCCGTTTCCGCCAGGATGGAAGGATACACCACGGTAGAAAGCTCTCGATTGCTGTTCTGTGGTCATTCCGATTCCTGTATCGGATAAATTTAATACAATATGTCCTTGTTCTTTACTTAAGTGGACTGTAATATGTGTAATATGAGGAGATCGGCAGGTCTCCTTTTTTTGTTGGATCGCTTTGACGGCATTGGAGATCAGATTATGAAATAACTGAAAAAGTTTTGATCTTGCACCGTAAACGTAAAAAGCGGTTCCGGGGTCTGCCTGAATAAAGAAGCGAATCTGTTCTTTATGGAGATAATAAGACCAGGAAGAACGGATTTCACTGATCACGCTGATCAGGTCGAGTGGTTCCATGGCGGCAGAAGATTCTTCTGCTGGTGCCAGAAACTGATGAATGAAATCAAATAAAGAAGAAAAATCATCTTTCATACGGTTCCAATGGTCATTTCCGGTAAGTGTATCATATGTTTTTTCAATGCACTGAATCTGTCCGTAGATGAGAGTCAGAGAATTGTTTATCTCATGTGAAAACGTAGAAAGTTCTTGTAAATCGTTCATTGTTGGCTCCTCTTGTAATTAAATTTCCTCTTTTATTATCGGAAAAAATAAGATTAAGGGCAAGAAAAAGCGTTCAAAAAAGTTCGATGTTTTCTGTCAAAAAACAATTATTGAAAAAGGATAGATACTCATGGTAAAATATAATGAAGTATGGCTATATGTCATATTTCAAAATAGAAGGGGGCATATGATATGTCTTACATGGCTTTATATAGAAAGTTCCGGCCAACACGTTTCAGTGAAGTAAAAGGTCAGGATCATATTGTGAAGACGCTTGAGAATCAGATGAGGACTGGGCGGATTGGTCATGCATATCTGTTTTGTGGGACAAGAGGTACTGGTAAGACAACAGTAGCCAAGATCCTTGCGAAAGCAGTAAACTGCGAACATCCAGTCGATGGGGAACCATGTGGAGAATGTGAAGTTTGCAAAGCAATCGCAGAAGGAAGTTCCATGAATGTGATCGAGATCGATGCAGCATCCAATAATGGTGTTGATAATATCCGAGAGATCAAGGAACAGGTACAGTATTCACCTGCAACAGGAAAGTACAAAGTTTATATCATCGACGAGGTGCATATGTTGTCTATAGGTGCTTTTAATGCATTGTTAAAGACACTGGAAGAGCCGCCAGAATATGTTATATTTATTCTTGCGACAACAGAAGTTCACAAGATACCGATCACGATCTTATCCAGATGTCAGAGATATGATTTTCATCGTATCACGGCAGCAACGATCAAGAAGCAGCTATCAGATCTGATGGAACAAGAACATGTTGATACAGAAGATAAGGCGTTGGAATATGTGGCACGAATGGCAGACGGTTCCATGCGTGATGCGTTAAGTTTGCTAGACCAGTGTATTGCATTTTATCTGGGTGAGAAATTAACATATGATAATGTTTTGGAAGTGCTGGGAACTGTTGATATTCAAGTGTATAGTGATCTGTTGGACATGATTCTTTCGCAGGATATCAATGGCGTGATGGATCTTCTGGAAGATGTGGCGAGACAGGGAAGAGAATGGTCACAATTTATTACAGATTTCCTATGGTATTTAAGGAATCTGCTCTTAGTCGGTCAAGGAAATGCTGCAGAGGAGGCATTGGAAGTATCAACAGATCAGTTGAAATTGCTGCAGGAGAAAGCACAGCAGGTGGAAGAAAACACACTGATCCGTTATATCAGAATCTTATCCGAATTGTTAGAGCGTATACGTTATGCGACATCCAAGAGAGTCCTTGTGGAAGTTGAGATGATGAAGATGTGCAGGCCACAGATGGAAGCAGACACAAACAGTCTGGCCGACAGGGTGAGGCAGTTAGAACAACAGTTAGAACAGTTGCTACAGTCAGGAATTCCAGTACAGCAGGCGGCACAAGCAGGACAAAATCAAATAGCACTGCAACAGGAAGTAAAATCAGAACAAGATCCTGTCGAACAGTTAAATGAGAAGTTTCCACCAGCAAAAGTTGAGGAACTTATAGAACTTGTGAATCACTGGAGAGATGTCAAACGCAATCTGTCACCACAGATGAAGTATTGTTTACAGAGAGCAACACTTTCGGTCAACGAAGAAGGAACTGCGTTAAGAGTACTGTTCCCAAAAGAAATGAACGTGGAAAGTGGATATTTCTTAGAGGAACCAGAGCGTATTGAACAGCTTAAGCAGGAATTATCAAGACAGTCTGGCAGAGATGTCGAACTGGAAGTTAGTGTGATGAATACAGATAATGATGACAGTGATATGATCAATTTAGACTGCATTCATATGGATGTAAAAATAGAAGATTAAAACGAAACTTATAAAAATGAATTTTCAGGAGGAATGAACAATGGCAAAAAGAAGTGGTGGATTTCAGGTATGGGTGGAAATATGAATCAGCTGATGAAACAGGCACAGAAGATGCAGAAACAGATGGAGGAAACAACAAAAGCGTTAGAAGAATCCACATATGAAGCAACAGCAGGCGGTGGAGTCGTAAAAGTTGTTGTATCTGGTAAAAAAGAAGTAGTTTCTGTACATTTAGAAGAAGAAGTTGTAGATCCAGATGACGTTGAAATGTTAGAAGATCTGATCGTAGCTGCTACAAATGAAGCACTTCGTAAGATGGAAGAAGATTCTCAGGAGAAGATGGGAAAAGTCACTGGTGGATTAGGAGGAATGGGTGGAGGATTCCCATTCTAGATAGAGTGAGAGACTATGGATTATTACAGTAATCAGATCACACAGTTGATCGAAGAACTTGGGAAACTCCCCGGAATTGGACCTAAATCCGCAGGAAGACTGGCATTTCACATTATCAATATGCCACAGGATCAGGTGCAGAAATTGTCAGATACGATCATTTCCGCAAAGACTAATGTACATTATTGCAAAGAATGTTGTACACTGACAGACAATGAGATCTGTCCGATCTGTGCGAGCGACAAGCGTGATCACAGCACGATCATGGTCGTTGAGAACACGAGGGACTTAATGGCGTATGAGAAAACAGGAAAATACGAAGGTGTTTACCATGTTCTCCATGGAGCAATTTCTCCGATGCTTGGAATTGGTCCAGATGATATTCGTCTGAAAGAGCTGATGGCGAGACTGCAGGGAGATGTCAAAGAATTGATCATAGCAACAAACTCCAGTCTGGAAGGTGAGACAACAGCGATGTATATCAGCAAACTTGTCAAACCAACAGGTATCAAAGTCAGTAAGATCGCAAGCGGAGTTCCGGTTGGAGGAGATCTGGAATATATAGATGAAGTAACGTTACTTCGAGCATTAGAAGGACGTACAGAAATATAAAAATAAAAAGAAGTTTTGGCTAAAGAAAAATGTTGATCAACGACATAAAACTTAAGTCAAGGCTTCTTTTACATTATATAATCATAAAACAAAAGAAAGAACCGACTAGCTAGGTCGGTTCTCTCTTTAAAACAATAAGGAGAGGATTTTCATCCTCAAGAGGGGTAGGATTTGAAAGTATTAACTACTTTACGATTTTTATTATCACATAAAAATGTGTCCAAATTGTGAACAAAATACACATTTTTGTGAAAATGGAATAATATGATATAAGTGTCAAAAGCATAATTGATCAGAGGTCTTTTCTTGAAAAACAATAGTAAATGGGATAAAATACATCTAAACAGAGTAATATGTAAACTCTCAAAATAAGAACACACAGGAAGGAAGATATATAATATGAAGAAAGAAGATTGTATTTTTGTAAGATCGCAGGTGGAGAGATTCCATCAAACACAATTTATGAAAACTCTGAGTTTAAAGTGATCATGGATATTGCACCAGCATCCAAAGGGCATGTACTGATCATTCCGAAAGAACATTTTAAAGATATCTATGAGATTGATGCGATCACAGCAGGAAAATTATTCCAGTTAGCAACAGTTGTTGCGAGAGCATTAAAAGAAGTGCTTCACTGTGATGGATTAAATGTTTTACAGAACAACGGACTGATCGCAGGTCAGACAGTATATCATTTCCATATGCATTTGATCCCAAGATATGAAGGGATGACGTGACGATCGGATGGAAAGAACATTCCACAGAAGATATCGATATGGAACAATTAAGACAGGATATTAAAAGGCACTCTAGGAGAGAAATATGGCAAAACTTCATGGAAACCTGGAAATATGATCTATCCTTTGCCAGCAGTTATGGTGACTTGCAGAGATAAAGGTCAGGATAACATCATTACGATCGCATGGACAGGGACGATCTGTACGAATCCGCCAATGACGTACATTTCTGTCCGCCCAGAGACATTCTTATGAAATGATCAAGAATAGTGGAGAATTTGTGATCAACCTGACAACAAAACAGTTAACAAGAGCAACGGATTTCTGCGGAGTACGTTCAGGAAGAGATGTTGATAAATTCAAAGAAGCAAGATTGACAAAGAAGAAGCACAGGTTGTGGATGCACCGATCATCGCAGAAAGTCCGGTAAATATCGAATGTAAAGTAGAGAAGATCGTACCACTTGGCTCACATCATATGTTTATGGCGAAAGTTGTCAATATTATGGTAGATGATGATTATATGGAAGACAACGGACGCTTTGCACTGGAAAAACGAATCCGTTGATCTATTCACATGGCGGATATTATGAAACAGGAAAGAAATTAGGAACCTTTGGCTACTCAGTAAGAAAGAAAAGAAAAGGAAGAAACCAAATGGCAGAAAAAATAATAACTACATATTGATCGGGATGCCAGGTTCTGGAAAGAGTACGATCGGAGTACTTCTTGCCAAAGCCTTGGGTTATGATTTTGTGGACACAGATCTTGTGATTCAGCAAAAGGAGGTGGTTTGCTAAAAGAGATCATCGCAAGAATCGGGAATGACGGCTTCAAACAATTGGAAGAAGACGTCAATGCTTCGATCGATGTAAATAAATCCGTGATCGCACCTGGAGGAAGTGCTGTTTACAGTGATAAAGCAATGAGACATTTTAAAGAAATCGGGACTATAATTTATTTAAAACTAGATTACCAGACAGTAAAACGCCGCCTTGGGAACCTCAAAGCAAGGGGTAGTACTAGAAAAGGTCAGACATTACGTGACCTGTATAATGAAAGAATTCCATATTATGAAAAATACGCAGATATCACAGTAAAACTGGATAAATTATCCATCGGAAACTCCTTAGAAAAGTGTTGGAAAACCTCTAATAGTATGCTATAATATAATCTGTATGATTTTAAATAATTACCGAAAGATAGAAATTAGGTTTAATAATATAGATAGATAGAGATAATTGAGGTGTATCATGGAACAGTATATCATTAAAGGTGGTAACCCATTAGTAGGAGAAGTAGTAATTGGCGGTGCGAAGAATGCAGCACTGCCTGTTTTAGCTGCGGCAGTAATGACAGACGGAAAATGTATGATAGATAATATGCCAGATGTAAGAGATATCAATGTTTTACTTCAGGCGATGCAGGAAATTGGAGCAGATATAGACAGAACAGGAAAACACGAAGTAACGATCAGCGGAAAAGGAATTCATCCAGAGTGTGATGTAGACAATGAATTCATCCGTAAGATCAGAGCTTCTTACTATTTGATCGGTGCTTTACTTGGTAAATACAAGAGAGCAAGAGTTGCACTTCAGGTGGATGTGAGATCGGAAGCCGTCCGATCGACCAGCATATCAAAGGATTTAAGATGCTGGGAGCCCAGATTGAGATTGAGAATGGTATGATCAGTGCAACAGCAGAGGAATTAAAGGGAGCCCATATTTACATGGACGTTGTTTCTGTAGGAGCGACGATCAATGTTATGATGGCAGCATCGCTTGCTAAGGGAAATACGATCATCGAGAATGCAGCAAAAGAGCCACATGTCGTTGATGTAGCGAATTTCTTAAACAGTATGGGAGCAAAGATCCGTGGAGCAGGAACTGATGTCATCCGTATCAAGGGTGTTGAGAAGTTTGGAGATTGTCAGTACTCCATCATTCCAGACCAGATCGAAGCTGGAACATTTATGACAGCAGCAGTCGCAACAAAGGGTGACATTATGATCAAGAATGTTATTCCAAAGCATTTAGAAGCAATTTCTGCAAAATTAATCGAAATTGGAGCAGAAGTTGTAGAATTCGATGACGCAGTACGTGTATCAGCGACAAAACGTCTGGAATCTACAAACATTAAGACATTACCATATCCTGGATTCCCAACGGATATGCAGCCACAGATGGCGGTAACACTTGCATTATCCAATGGAACAAGTGTGATTTCAGAGAGTATTTTTGAAAATCGTTTTCGCTATGTGGATGAACTGACAAAGATGGGAGCAACCATTCAGGTCGATGGAAGAACTGCGATCATCAGCGGAGTTGAGGGATTTACAGGAGCTGACGTACACGCCCCAGACTTAAGAGCTGGAGCAGCCCTTGTCATTGCAGGATTATCTGCAAAAGGATTTACAACCGTCAGCGATATTGGATATATTTATCGTGGATACGAACAGTTTGAACAGAAGCTTAAACAATTGGGTGGAGAGATTCAGCTGGTTAACAATGAAAAAGAAGTTGCAAAGTTTAAGTTAAAGATAGGATAAAAGGAGAATTGCCTGAATGAGACAATACCTGAAAAATGAAGTGTTCAAAGTATCCAAGTGGGTAGAATTATTTATATCAGCGATCATTATGATCGCAGTCATCGGAGGAACAATCTATCTGGTAAAAGATGTGGTACAATTAATGATGAATTACCCAACATCCAGAGATATTTATAAATTTGTTGGTGTAGCGTTTAATCTCGTCATTTGTATCGAGTTTGTAAAGATGCTTTGTAAACATACCCCAGATACGTTAGTAGAAGTTATGATGTTTGCCATTGCAAGGCAGATGATCGTGGAACATACGAGCCCACAGCAGAATCTTATAGTAGTTTTAGCGATCGCGATTTTATTTACGATCAAGAAATTCTTTTTTGGAAAGTTTGATGATATAGATAAGACAGTATTTTTGCCAACTCAGAGAATTTCAAGTATCAATGAACTGGTTCATGTGGAAATTCCAAAAGAAACACAGCATCAGACATTGGGAGAATTACTTGAGAAACGAATTGGAACAGAGAGTGGGAATTTTCAGGTAGGACAGTGTTATTTCTTTGAAGGAGGAGCACTTCGTGTTGCCAAGGTAAAGAATGGTAAGATAACACAGATTGAAGTTATCCGGAGTAAGAATGCACCGGTTGTGTTAAAGAGGTAAATAAAGGCCCGGAATCCTTCGGGTCTTTTCATGATATTTTACAAATAACAGATATATTTTAAGAAAGGATAATAGAATGGATAAAGTATTATTCACATCAGAGTCCGTGACAGAAGGACATCCAGATAAAATCTGTGATCAGATTTCTGATGCAATCTTAGATGCACTTTTAGAACAGGATCCAATGAGCCGTGTTGCATGTGAGACTTGCACAACAACAGGAATCGTTATGGTCATGGGAGAGATATCTACAAAAGCATATGTAGATATTCAGAAAATTGTCCGCGATACTGTTCGTGAGATTGGATATACAAGAGGTAAATATGGATTTGACGCTGATACATGCGGTGTTATTACAACAATCGATGAACAGTCCAGTGACATTGCCATGGGTGTAGACAAAGCACTAGAAGCAAAAGAGAATAACATGACAGATGAAGAGATCGACGCAATTGGAGCCGGAGATCAGGGAATGATGTTTGGATTTGCTACTAATGAAACAGAAGAGTACATGCCATACCCAATCTCTCTTGCACATAAGCTTTCAAGACAGTTAACAAAAGTGAGAAAAGATGGAACATTGTCATATTTAAGACCAGATGGTAAAACACAGGTAACTGTAGAATATGATGATGGAAAACCAAGTCGTCTTGATGCAGTTGTGTTATCTACACAGCATGATCCAGATATCACTCAGGAGCAGATTCATGAAGATATCAAACGTGAAGTATTTGATAAGATCCTTCCAGCAGATATGGTTGATGATGAAACAAAATTCTTCATTAACCCAACAGGAAGATTCGTGATCGGTGGACCACACGGAGATGCAGGGTTAACAGGAAGAAAGATCATCGTAGATACATACGGTGGATACGCACGCCATGGTGGTGGAGCTTTCTCTGGAAAGGATTGTACAAAAGTAGACCGTTCTGCAGCTTACGCAGCACGTTATGTAGCGAAGAACATTGTAGCAGCCGGATTAGCTGACAAATGTGAGATTCAGTTATCTTATGCGATCGGTGTAGCAGAGCCAACATCTATCATGGTTGATACATTTGGAACAGGAAAGAAATCCAATCAGGAATTGGTAGACCTGATCCGTAAATATTTTGATCTGCGTCCAGCAGGAATCATCAAGATGTTAGATTTAAGAAGACCAATCTATAAACAGACAGCAGCATATGGACATTTCGGAAGAAATGACCTTGATCTTCCTTGGGAGAGACTTGACAAAGTTGATCTGTTAAAAGGTGAATAAAACGAAACACATCACTAGGCAACTCAGGAGGAAATCGAGTGAAAAATGAATTAGTGATCGTCATCGATTTTGGTGGTCAGTATAACCAGTTAGTTGCACGCCGCGTTCGCGAGTGCAATGTATACTGCGAGATTTATTCTTACAAGATCGGTATCGATAAAATCAAAGAAATGAATCCAAAGGGAATCATCTTAACAGGTGGACCAAACAGTTGTTACGAACCAGATTCCCCAACATACAGCAAGGAATTATTCGAACTTGGAATCCCAGTTTTAGGATTATGTTATGGAGCACAGCTGATGCAACATGTCCTTGGAGGAAAAGTAGAGAAAGCCGAAGTCAGCGAATATGGTAAAACAGAAGTGCTGATCGACAAGAAAGATTCCAAGTTATTTGAAAATGTATCAGAAAAACAATCTGTTGGATGAGCCATACAGACTACATCTCACAGGTAGCTCCAGGATTTGAAATTTCTGCACATACAGCAGATTGTCCAGTTGCAACAGCTGAGAATGCAGATAAATCCTTATATGCGATCCAGTTCCATCCAGAAGTACTTCATACAGTCGAAGGAAAGACAATGCTTTCCAACTTCGTATTAGGAGTCTGCGGATGTGCAGGAGATTGAAGATGGATGCTTTCGTAGAAAGCACAATTAAAGAAATCCGCGAGAAAGTCGGAGATGGAAAAGTATTACTTGCCTTATCAGGAGGAGTAGATTCATCCGTAGCAGCCGGATTATTATCAAGAGCCATTGGAAAACAGTTAACATGTGTATTCGTCGACCACGGATTATTACGTAAAGACGAAGGAGATGAGGTAGAAGGCGTATTTGGAGAAAATGGACAGTTTGATCTAAACTTTATCCGTGTCAATGCACAGCAGAGATACTATGACAAATTAAAAGGAGTCACAGAACCTGAAGCAAAACGTAAGATCATCGGAGAAGAATTCATCAGAATCTTCGAAGAAGAAGCGAAGAAGATTGGTGCAGTAGACTTCTTAGCACAGGGAACGATTTATCCAGACGTCGTAGAAAGCGGATTAGGTGGAGAATCAGCAGTCATCAAATCCCACCACAACGTAGGAGGATTGCCAGACTTCGTAGATTTCAAAGAAATCATCGAACCATTACGTGACCTGTTCAAAGACGAAGTAAGACAGGCAGGACTACAGTTAGGAATCCCAGAAAGACTCGTATTCCGCCAGCCATTCCCATTGGGACTAGGAATCCGAATCATCGGAGAAGTCACAGAAGAAAAAGTAAAAATCGTTCAGGACGCAGACGCGATCTACAGAGAAGAAATCGCCAAAGCCGGATTAGACAGAGAAATCAACCAGTACTTCGCAGCATTAACTAATATGCGAAGTGTTGGAGTAATGGGAGATTTTAGAACATATGATTATGCAGTAGCATTAAGAGCTGTTAAGACAATCGACTTTATGACAGCAGAAGCATCTGAGATTCCTTATGAAGTATTGAATAAGGTAATGAACAGGATTATTAATGAGGTTAAGGGAGTTAACAGAGTAATGTACGATTTAACCTCTAAGCCACCTGGAACTATTGAATTTGAATAAGCATTGAGTCATGCGTGAGTAAAAGCGGAAACAGCCTGAAAAGAGCATTCATGTTCTTTTCAGGCTGTTTTGATTTTAGGAACATAGGGCGAAAGCCCACATCGAGATGAAGCGAAGCGGAATCGAGATGTGCATGACGGAGTAGAGGGAAGGGACAGAGTAAAAAGAACACACGTTCTAATAATAAATTGAAAAACTATTTAATTATAGTATAATATCCAAAACATCAAATTTATAGACAGGTGAAATATGTTAGAAAAAACTTCAAATTAGTATTATTGAAGAAAATTATATTCTAAGTCAATCTCTCGATTTTAATCATATGATAGGAAGGAATGCGAATATACATGTTTTAAAGTTAATGAAGAAACTATAAGAAATCAGCTTAACGAAATACACACATCATCATATGCTTTTAGAAACACTATAATTTTCAGAAAAGAGGCGATTATTTGACACTATTAGAATTTGAAAAATCCTTAAACAAGGTGAATCGATTCATACAGAATTTAAATCATGGATCAAGGTATCCAATATGAGAGAACGAATTGCACTTGTAGTAGACGAGTTGATTGCATTTGCAAATGCGAAAGGTGACAGGAAAATTAAATAATGATTTTGGAGAGATAACATCATTGACGGTTCCATATGATTTAGTTGTGTCAGGATCTAATCATTATGTTTATCTTGTAACGGATGAAGAAGTGGGAGTATTAAAGAAGTTGTATAAGTTTGATAAAAACAATATAAGGATGTGGTGTTAGGTGAAGACATCTTTTCATCAGCAGGTCTTTTGTATGTATATATTACTGGTTATAAAGAAATGGAACTGTTGCATATAGAACAGATAGATACATATAGTTATATCGGTGATGAATTATATAATAAAATAATGGAAATATCGGAAGTAATGACCCAAAATGAAAATTCTATTCATGTTTTTGGAGTCATAGGGATAGAGAAAAAGTTAATTATGTATATACAATTTTAGAGGAGGGAATTAAGAAAAATTTTGACAGAATATTAAATAATAGAAAGATTAAAATTGGTACAAAAATTTAGATAGTATAGGTAATCATTTCTACCGTTGTGTTCAGGAATTTTATTGTGATAAATTACATTATTTACCGAAAAAGTGGTTTTAATTTTGATGATGCTAGTTTTTATGGAATATATGGTAGTTCTATGAATGATAAACAGGCCTATGATGTAGTGAATGAAATAGTTAGTTGTTGGATAGAACAAGAAAAACCGTTGATTTGCGGAAAACAGCTTATAACGAGATCATTTTTTTTGAAAGATTTCGTAGGACGGAAGTTGATTACTGCAATGTCGGAAACAGAATCGAATTCATGGAGGCTGATTTTTGAAGGTGGGCATCAATTAAATATAAATGAAAATTTGTTGTATTCAAAGGGAACTCTTAATCCGAATGATTTAGGTGTTTTTTGCACATCAAATGTTCAATCTGTTCTTCTAAATCCTATTTATGCATACGGGAAATGGTTTTATCCAAATGATATTTGTGAAGAATGGCATAAAGTATTTTTATATTTATGTGCTGTCTCAGAATATGAATGGAATCTTTCTAATATGGGTAATGTGTATAGGAGATTTTTGAAATTTCTTGAAGAAAACATCTGCTTGACAATGAAAGTAGATCCATTAATTTCTAAAGAACAATATTATAAAGTTTTATTGATACATATTGAAAATTATCGTGCGTTTCTTAAAGGAGAAGATGAAGTGGTAAATTCAAAAGATTTGTATCAAACATTAAATACGAGATATGTATATTTACCGTATTTACAGGAACTTGTCAAACAAGAAAATTTGCAACATTCATTTTCTTGTTTTGAACTTCAGAAAGAAATTGATTGTGCGTTGCAAGAAACTGATATTTATAAAAAAGGAAAAAAGTGGGAAAATGTTGCAGAATACGTTTTAAATAGTGTTGAAGGATGGAAGATTACGGGAAAACGGATTAGAGCTGGAGCACAGGAAATTGATCTTAGTGTTGCAAATATTTCTTTGGATGATGAGCTTTGGCAAATGGGTGCATATATTTTAATAGAATGTAAAAATTGGAAAAAGCATGTGGGCATTCAACAAATTAGGAATATAGCTCATATTTCTAGTATGAAAGGAAATAAAACTGCGATTTTATTTACGGCAAATGGAATTACTTCAGACTCACAAGAAGAAATTCAACGGCTTGCTATGACTAATATATACATTATTTGTATTACTGCAGTTGAATTAAAACAACTTCAATCAGCTGTGGAGTGCAAAAAATTAATTTTGGATAAGTGGAAAAGTTTACAAGATAGTATAGAAGTATCTGGTATAATATGAAAATAGATTCTATCGGTATCATATCAAAATCAGGATGATATGGTGGCACTTAATTTAGATAAGATTGCTGCAAAAAATAGATATTGGCAATTTATAAATAACAGGAGAACAAAACTGTCCCTACCAAGAAGTAGATAATGCAGACAAAGATGCCTACCGCATCTGGTTAGAAGACGAAGAAGGCATCCAGGCATACGCCCGTATTCTGCCACCCGGAACAACCTTCGAAGAAGCATCCATCGGCAGAATCATTGCAAAGAAAAGACGCTGTGGACTCGGAACACAGATTGTCAAAGAAGCGATCAAAACAGCCAAAGAAGAAATTCAACGCAAAATCAATCAAAATAGAAGCATAGGTATATGCAAAAGAATTATATGAGAAAGTAGGATTTGTACAGAAATCCGAATCATTTCTAGAAGATGGAATACCACATGTATTAATGCAATATACAGAATAAAGAAAAACGTTACAAAACTAAAGATTCACTTCACAATACATCTCAATATATTCCTCAAATCGAGGCAGCGCTAAAGTCAGTTCTCCACGAACAGAACCATTCACAACACCACGTTCCATCAATCGCTTTCGATAGGTATTCAATAACTGTGGAGATATCGATAATTTCTCACGAATTTCCCCAGTTTTATAAACTCCCGTAGAAATTACATAAACAATCTTCCGGTCAAGTTCAGAAAGTTCACTCCATATCTTCTCATAAGCATAAATGATCAATTCCTCGTCAAACTTAGGAAGCAGTTTTTCAAGATCATCATTTGTCTCCCACTTCAAATAACCAAGAATCTGAAAAGCAAAAGGATACCCCTTTGTAAGTTTCGCCATCTCGACAGCCTCACTTGGAGAAATGTCAAATACAGAACGATAACTTGTAGTAATTGCAGGAATGCTAAGTGGTTCCAGAAAAATTTTTGGAGCACGATATAAAAATGTCAGACTCTTCTCGTTTTGAAGATTGCTGATATTATCAAACAAACCAGCCATTACAAGATACACAGGGTAATTCTGTGTAATATAAATCTGAAAATTACTAGCAAATACTTTGACATAAGAATTATTTATAATCTCATCAATGATAAAAAGAACTTTCTTTCCTTTATTTTTTAACTTCTCAAGAATATTACGAAGCATAGCTTCTTTTTCCAAAGAATCATTTGTTTTGTTTACCGACAACTCAGCAATTCCGAGATTTAGATTTAATCCAAGATCCAGATCATGAAATTGTGAAACGCGGGTAAGTTCGGAAACTGCACCAGCGATCAAATCTGTATCAGCACTCAATCTTAAAACAATCCATTGATCATTTGAAGAATAATGATCAGCAATTTCAGCAAGAGAAACCGTCTTTCCAGATCCCCTGACACCAGCAACCATATAAACTTTATTTGAAGGATTTTCCATATCAAATGTATGAATGATCTTTCCAATTTGGTTAGTGCGCGAAATGAATTCCGTAGGTTTTTGACCAAATGTTAAAGTAAAAGGATTTTCCATTTTCTATTCACCTCCATATTTATTTATGTTTATTTATGTTTATTATATGAATATATGTTTATTTATATTTATTTATGTTTATTATAATAAATAAATATAAATAAAACAAGAATATACACAAAAGACACTCCAAAAATGTTAAAATAAGAATAACAATCAAAAAACGACGATCAGGAGGAACCAAAAAACAATGAACATCAAAAAAGTAGCAGTTCTTGGAGCAGGTGCCGTAGGTTCTTACGTTATCTGGGGACTGTCAAATAATAAAAATATTACACTGGGAGTTGTAGCAGATGGTGAGAGAAATGAACGCCTCAAAACCCAAGGATTAATGATCAACGGAACAAAATACACACCGCAAGTGTGGACTCCAGAAGAAGCACACAATGTGGATCTTTTGATCGTATCTTTAAAATACGGAAGTTTGAGAGGGGCATTACAGGATATTCAGACGATCGTAGGAGAAAATACAACGGTCATGAGTCTGATGAACGGAGTTGACAGTGAAGAGATCATAGCGGAGAAAATTGATAAATCACATATTTTATACTCTTTTATTAAAGTAGCATCACAGAAGAAAGAAGATGGATATCATTTTGATCCAGAAACAACAGTAGGGATTTATTTTGGAGAACTACAACAACCATACGAAAGCGAACGAGTAAAAGCAGTCGATGATATTTTTGAAAATACAGGTCTTCACTGGATCATCACAGATGATATTCAGGCAGAAATCTGGGGTAAATTCAAATTAAATGTCTGCAATAATCTGCCACAGGCAATCTTAGGAGTTGGAGTTGGATGCTATGAAGATAGTGAACATATGGCAGCGATTCGAGATGGATTAAGAGCCGAAGTTGAAGCAGTTGCTAAAGCGAAAGGGATCGACTTAAGTATGATCAATGCAAAGTCTGGACGGGGGAGTGCGGTCAAAGCATCTGCAAGATACTCGACATTACAGGATATTGATTCTGGTCGCCATACAGAGATTGATATGTTCTCTGGTGCAATGATGAGAATGGGGAAAGAATTGGGGATTCCAACCCCATATAATGAATATACATATCATATGATCAAAGCATTAGAAGAAAAGAATGATGGAGTATTCGAATATCAAGGGAGAATGATAGAGTATCTTGGTCTAAATAATAATGTAAAATAAGGGAAAATGCATGTATAACAAAAAGAAAAAATAAAACATAAGACGTTGAAGATTTTCTGTTTGCTGATAGGTATGATCGTGACAGCAGTATTTTTGGAAGCAGGAATTCTTTATCTAGTAAATAGTCAGAATGTATATAAAACATCCAAAGTGTTGTTAGATCAGACAATTGAAATCGTAGAGAAAACAAACAAAGTGAAGTGAGGACTGTTGTAGCAGATATTCCAGTATATAAAGGAATTGCTTTATATGTAGCGGATAAAGAAACTGGAAGAATCTATGGGGCTACAGATGTTTCAAAGATAGGAGTGAAATTAGATGATATGGGGCTTCGCAAGCAGAGAAAGAAGATTGCGAAGGAGAAGATCGCATCGGGAATCATTCGTGTCGATGGAAAAAGAATTATTATATCTTAAAGAAAACACAGAAATATATCGTTGGTATTACATATTGGATTGCGGTAGACAACAAGAGTAATTTGATCGCAATATTGATCATGGTTGTATATTTGAGTATTGCAGCAGTCGGTATTCTATTTATGGTACTAAGGTTGTCGAAAGTTAAAAAAGAATAAGGAACAATCTGTGATGCTTTCTTCTATTTCAGAAATATCGAATACCGATAAGATGACAGGATGTCTTAATCGAAAAGCATATGACGAAGACATTTCAGAGATACGCATGGATTCTCAATTTATTTATGTTTCCATGGATGTGAATGGACTAAAGATCATCAATGACAGACAAGGACATGCAGCGGGAGATGAATTGATCTGTGTAGCAGCATCTTGCATGAAGACCAGGTTTGATAGATATGGAAAAGTTTATAGAATGGGTGGAGATGAATTTGCAGCAATTCTATTTGTAAAAGAGAACAGTTTGAATGGATCAGACGGCAATTTGATGGAGATATCAAGTACTGGAGCTGTAACCGGATCAAGGAGCTTTCGATTTCTTATGGATATGTTTCAAGCAGTGAATGCCAATGGGATTCCATGAAAGAGATATCAGATGTTGCTGATATTCGTATGTATGAAGAAAAAGCGATGTATTACAAGAAAAATGGAGTAGACCGTCAGGGACAGCCAGCCTCCTATGTAGCTCTTTACAGATTGTATACACAGATTCTCCGAATCAATCTGGAAAAAGATCGTTATAAGATTATAAATTGGGAAGAAACCAAGAATAAAAGAAACAAGATTCCATAGGAGCTCTGTCAGAATGGTTTCACAATTTTGAAGATATACGGCTTATTCATTCAGATGATTTGGTGAAATATCTTAGGAAGACAAAGATTGAATATCTGAAAAAGCAATTTGCAAATAAAAGAAATTTGTAACGATCACCTATCGAAGAAAAGAAGGAGATGGTTACAAGAGGATAACGTTAGAAATTATTCCAGAAAATGAGAATTCACAAAATACATATGAAGGATTTTTATATGTTAAGGAATGATTTATCAAAGAAAACAAAATAATGACACAAAATTTACTGAAAAATTAGCACTACTAAAATAGACGTTAAAAATTTCATTGCTATAATAGAGATAGAAAAAATAATGGAATAAAAATTGGATTTAGAAGGGAGACAATTATGGGATTCTTTTCAAGAATAAGAAAAAAATAAAGAGGAAGAAACAGTAACACCAGTTGTAGAAACAACACCAGAAGTACCAGCGAAAGAAGGTATGATTTTGGTAAGGGAAGGAATTAAACTGGGACTTCCAACGGTAAGCATGGAAGAAGCGATCGTGGCAGCAGGGGAACTTTTAAGAGATCTTGGATATGTAGATGATGATTATATTCCAGCAATGATCCGAAGAAATGAAGAAGCATCTGTATACATGGGATTAGGACTTGCAATTCCACACGGAACAGAAGATGCAAAAGAGACGTAAAAGAAGCGGAATTATTGTGATGCAGTATCCAGACGGAGTCGAATTTAATGGCGGAACAGCACAGCTTGTCATTGGAATTGCTGGAGTTGGAGATGAACATTTAGAGATTCTTGGACAGATCACAGAAGCAGTGACAGAAGAAGAAATTCTGGAAGAATTAAAGAAGACGACGGACGTTGATTATATTCTTAATACATTCACGAATTAGTTTCTTTCGTAACGTCAGGAAGTGGAAAAACTGTGTTAATTGGATAGAAAATAAAAAATGTCAGGTACATCTAAGTTTTCGAGAAACTTAGATGTACCTGACATTTTACAGTTAAAATTTATCATGACTTTTCAATTCATCTCTTTTTTCTTCAGGATGCGTCGTAACTGCCCAAATTCTCTTACATGTTCACGAGGCATCATCTTAGGGAATGCACGTAAAATACGGCGTGATGTAAATGTAGGAAGTTTTGCCATCTTTTCGTATTTGCTACGAAGTTCCTCAGCTCGCTGTTTTAAAGAATCCATACGAGCTTTGAGTTCATCTGCATTTTCCTGTTTGGCTTCATCAACTTTCTCTCGAATAACATCTGCACGAGCTTTTAATCGGTCTTGAGCCTCCAGACCATCCATCATACTATCGTAGATATTTTCACCAATCTGATCAGAAATATTACGCAGTTCTTTTGCAATATCCTCCATAAGGGCAAGACGTTTGTTGAATTTTAAAATACCCTGAACTGTGATGCAAATATCAACTATAAGAGCAATGCTTAATAAAACAAGCAAAAATTTTCCAAGCCATATCGGGAAAAAGAAACTAGTTTATCCGTAAAAGGATAGATAAGTTTCACGATCAATACACAAGCGACGCCCCAGATCGCAGAAAATAAAGGACATACATAGCCGCCGATATTCAATGGCATTTCAGAATAATCCCACCATCTGTGATGAAACATCTTTTCAAGAAGAAAACCCGTTAGCCATTCAAGAAAAGTAACGAGAATGGTGGAGGTAATATAAAGCAAGATCAAGTTTCCGACGTAAGGCTGAAGAGAAGCAACGACAACCGTCACTCCAATTCCATAAATCGGACAGATCGGACCATTTAGAAATCCACGGTTTACAAAGGAATGTTGTTTAAAAGCTGCAAAAGCGACTTCAGAACACCAACCAAGAAATCCATATATAAAAAGCTAAATAAGATATCGTAATAAGTCATAAAATCTCCTTCTTTATATCTTTTTACAGTATAACAACAGTTACACCAAGATCTCCTTCACCATATTCACCATCACGGTAACCGGAGATACGTTTTGTTTCTTCAACTGTTTAAAGTAATTATGAAGCCCTTTACGTAAAGCACCAGTTCCTTTTCCATGGACAACAGTGATCTGTGCTAAGTTGGCCAGACGCATCATCGATGTACTTATCAAGCTGTGCGATTGCTTCATCAACCGTCATACCCATAACATTGATCTCAGGTCGGATGGAAGCGGATTTGTTGATCGCAGTACGTCCTCGGTTACGACTTTCATTTCTTTGATTTTCACGTTTTACATCTTTGGCCGTTTTGTGATCTCAAGGTCTTTGATGTTAACAAGAGAACGCATCATACCCATCTGAACATACAGATCACCTTTGGCATTTGGGGCGTGGAAACAGTTCCGGCAAGGGAAAGACTTGTTACATAAACTTCATCACCAACATGGAAATCATTCGCCTCGTGACGTTTCTTGTTCTTTTTCTTGGATTTGTAAGCCATTTGACCTTCTAATTTTGTCATGCGGCCGCGAAGATCACTTCGCATATGTTCCATCTTCTTATTTGCATCTGGATTCTTGTTTTGTTTCTTTAATTTGTTATATTCACGGATCGTAGAATCTGCGATCTCTTTCGCCTCAGAGATGATATTGTGAGCCTCTTCACGGGCGTCGCGAAGCATCTTATCACGTTTTTCTTTTATATTATCCTGACGAGATTTTAAACTCTTACGGAGAGTTTCGATTTCCTTACGGTATTCAAGGATCTCTTCCTGTTCTTTTTCAATCGTCTGTTTACTCTTTTCAAGGTCAGCTAAGATCGTTTCAAAATCTTTGACAGATTCATCAATCTGATCTGCAGCACCTTCAATGATATGTTCATCCAATCCTAATTTGCGGGAAATTGCAAACGCATTACTTTTTAGGAATACCGATCATCAGACGGTATGTTGGAGAAAGCGTTTCTACATCAAATTCGCAGGAAGCATTTTCGATATCATCGGTGGAAAGTGCGAACATTTTAAGTTCACTGTAATGGGTTGTCGCCATTGTTTTAATTCCACGTCCGTGCAGATCACTTAAAATAGAGATCGCAAGTGCGGCACCTTCGATTGGATCAGTACCACCACATAATTCATCGAGTAATACTAAAGAATCTCGATGAGCTTGCTGAACGATCGATACAATATTTGTCATATGAGAAGAGAAGGTACTTAAGTTTTGCTCAATACTCTGCTCATCTCCGATATCTGCAAAATTTCACGAAAAATTCCAAGAGAAGATCCTTGGAATGCAGGAATATGAAGGCCTGCCTGCCCCATCAAAGATAATAATCCAACGGTTTTAAAGATACAGTTTTACCACCTGTATTTGGTCCGGTCACGATCAGCATGGAGAAATCTTTGCCGAGAGATACGTTGATCGGAACGACTTTTGCGGTCTAGTAAAGGATGACATCCCTGTTTGATATTGATAATTCCATCTTCACGGAAAATAGGTTTGGATGCATCAATATCCTTCGCATATTTTGCCTTTGCAAAAATGAAGTCTAACAATACAAGGGTTTTCTGGTTATGTGCAAGATCATCAACACCATAAGAAGCCTGTTCACTTAATATAGAAAGAATATGCTCAATCTCAGACTGTTCTTTTCCTTCCAATTCTTTTAATTCATTATTTAATGTTACAACAGACATTGGTTCAATAAACAGCGTATTTCCAGAAGCAGACTGATCATGGATCATACCTTGGAATGAACTTCTGTACTCTTGCTTGACTGGTATGCAGTAACGCCCATTTCGCATTGTAACGATCGCATCCTGTAATTTATCCTGATTGGATGCAGAGCTTACCAGCGTAGTTAACTGTGTATGAATCTTCTGGTTTGTCTGTTTCATTGCACGACGGATATGTTTTAAAGTAGAAGAGGCATCATCACTGATCTCTTCTTCAGAAATAATACAGCGGCGGATCTCGTGCAGAAGATCATCTAAAGGAACAAGGCTTTCAAAAAGCTCGTCGAGAGAATCTGCTTCAAGATCGTCTTCCATGCGGACTCCGTAAGAAACGGCATTCTTTACAGATTCCAGAACACGAGCGATATCAAGAAGTTCCCCAGTTCCAAGTGTACCTCTCATCTTCAAACGGGCAAGAGAAGGGGAAAGATCACTTACTCCAAAAAAAGACACATTTCCACGTTTATAGATACGTGTCAATGCATCCTGTGTCTGATCCTGAGCGTTTAAGATATCAGCTTCTTCAGTCATTGGTTTTAAATTGGCACACATCAACTTACCTAGTTCGGTTGTTGCGTATCCTGTTAAAATATTTATAATCTTATCAAATTCAAGTGTTTGTAATACTTTCTGATTCATGAAAAATTCCTCATTTACATTAAATTATTGCAACTCACTAAAGAGTTTAACACAGATTGTTTGGACTGTAAACATAGGGAAAATGGCAATTCCAGACGTTAATTTACGATAACTTAACATAAAAAGCAGTATGATTTTACATTTGACCAGTACAATAGAAATTACATCGTATAGAGATTTGGAGGAAAAGATGAAAACACAGCAGAAGATTTTTATGAACCGGGAACTGTCCTGGCTTAAGTTTAACGAACGCGTATTAGAAGAGGCTGAGAATAGAGAAGTACCACTATGTGAACGATTGACATTTGCATCCATTTACCAGAGCAACTTAGATGAATTCTTTATGGTAAGAGTTGGATCTTTGATCGATCAGATGTTACTTGATAAGAACATGAAAGAAAATAAGACAAAGATGACACCACAGGAACAGATTGATGCGATCATTCCACAGGTACAGAAATTAAATAGAAGAAAAGACAGCGTATATGAGGAGATGATGGATTCTCTGAAAGAACACAACATCCATCTGGTAAATTTTCAAAAAATATCTAAAAAAGAAAGCGAATATTTAAGAGCTTATTTTCAAGCAGAAATCGCGCCATTGATCTCTCCTACGATCATAGGGAAGAGACAGCCATTTCCTTTTTTAAAGAATAAAGAAATCTACGCAGTTGCTGTGTTAGAAACTAAAAATGGAAAAGAAAAATTAGGAATTATCCCATGTGGAAATGAAACGTTTGACAGATTGATCAATATTTCTGGAAAAGATGCTTATATGTTATCAGAAGAAATGATTCTTCACTATGTGCCAAGGATCTTCAAAGGATACCATGTCAAAGCAAAAACATTGATCCGAATTACAAGAAATGCAGATATTGATGCAGATTCTATGTATGATGAAGATCTTGATTATCGCGATTTCATGGTAGAACTGATCAAGAAAAGAAAGAAATTAGCACCAGTCCGAATGGAATTATCAAGAGAGATGGATGGAGAGATCATTGATCTTTTATGTGAGTATCTGGAACTTGAAAGAAAATATGTATTCTATACACAGACACCGTTAGATCTGTCTTTTGTATTTAAGATTCAGGATATTTTAAGAAAAGAGACAGAATTGTTTTTTGAGAAAAGAGTTCCTCAAAGATCACCACAGTTTAACGAAGAAATGCCAATTATGGATCAGATTGAAAAAGAAGATAAGTTACTCTCTTATCCATATGAAAGTATGCGGCCATTTCTAAAAATGCTTCAGGAAGCGGCAGAAGATAAAGATGTTGTTTCAATCAAAATGACATTATATCGTGTCGCAAAGCAGAGTAAGATCATTGCATCTTTGATCGAGGCAGCAGAAAATGGAAAAGATGTCACGATCCTTGTAGAATTAAAGGCTAGATTTGATGAGGAAAATAATATTGAATGGTCCAGACAGTTAGAAGATGCAGGATGCCGCGTGATCTATGGATTAGATGGTTATAAAGTACACTCTAAATTATGTCTGATCACAAGAAAGAAAAAAGGAAAAGTATCTTATATCACACAGATCGGAACAGGAAACTACAATGAAAAGACAAGCAGACTTTATACAGATCTTTCTTTAATGACAGCAAATGTAGATATTGCGTTGGAAGCTGCGGAAGTTTTTCAGGCATTATCTATGGGAGAGACTGTGGAAGAAACGGATCATCTGCTGGTAGCTCCACACTGTCTACAGAATAAAGTGATCCATATGATCGATCGGGAAATTGAACATGCAAAAGCTGGAGAACCAGCTTATATTGGATTAAAAATGAACTCTTTAACAGACAAAAAGATCATGGAGAAATTGATCAAAGCATCCAAAGCAGGTGTGAAGATTGACATGGTCATTCGAGGAATCTGTTGTCTGATTCCGGGAGTAAAGGGTGAAACAGATAATATTCAAGTAAGAAGTATTGTGGGAAGATACTTAGAACATTCAAGAATCTATATTTTTGGAACGAAGGGCAGAGAAAAAGTTTATATAGCGTCAGCAGATTTTATGACAAGAAATACATTAAGAAGAGTCGAGGTAGCCGTACCGATCTACAATACAGATATTAAAATGCAGCTGATCGAGATGTTTATTACAATGTTAAGTGATAATGTAAAAGCAAGAGAAGAAGATCACAATGGAAATTATAAAATTCCTAAAAATCAGGATACACCACTAAATTCACAGGAATTTTTCTATAAGCAGGCATATTTGAATGCGGAAAATGTAAATTCATAAACAGTTTTGTGTCTTTTGAAATCATGACGTTCATAATAAGTAAATTTCACTAGATTTTACAACTAAACTGTGGCATAATAACATAGGTAAAAAATAGAGTATTTAAAAATCGCCAGGAGAGTTGGCTGGCGAAGAACGAATTTAGAAAGGCACAAAGCAATGAGATATATTAGTGATTTGCACGAAGGAGATCAGGTTTCCGAGATTTATTTATGTAAGACAAAATCACCGGGAACATCCAAATTTGGAAAATCATATTATTCCCTGACACTACAGGATAAAACAGGAATGATCGACGGAAAGGTATGGGAACTTACCAATGCGATCGGACATTTCGAGGCGATGGACTATATTTTAGTCAGAGGACAGGTAACAAGTTACCAGGGTTCTAACCAGTTAAACATCCAACAGATCCGTAAAGCTCAGGAAGGTGAGTTTGACATGGCAGATTATATGCCAAGTACCAAGAAGGATATTGATGGGATGTTCAAAGAGCTTCTTGCAATGATCAGCAAGACAAAGAACCAGTATTTAAAACAGTTAGCAGAGAAGATCTTTATAGAGGATAAAAATTTTGCAAGAGAATTCAAAGTACATTCCGCAGCAAAAAGCGTACACCATGGGTATATCGGAGGGCTTTTAGAGCACAGTTTATCTGTAGCGAAGATTTGCGAAAGCTATGCAAATCTGTATCCACAGTTAAACAGAGACTTGATCGTAATGTGTGCATTATGGCATGATATGGGGAAAGTCGAAGAATTATCAAGCTTTCCAGAGAATGACTATACAGATGAAGGTCAGTTAGTTGGACACATTGTGATGGGAGCGATCAAATTAGACCGCCTGATCCGTGAGATTCCAGGTTTCCCACCAAAACTTGCAAATGAAGTAAAACACTGTATGTTAGCACATCACGGAGAATTAGAATTTGGTTCTCCAAAGAAACCTGCATTATTAGAAGCAATTGCACTAAGTCAGGCAGATAATTTAGATGCGAAGATGGAAACATTTGCAGAGATCATGGAGAAACAAAAAGAAGATCAGGAATGGTCAGGATTCCAGCGTTTATTAGATACAAGAATCCGTAAGACCTCTATCTAAAAGAATTATAATAAAATAGGATCAATACAACAGTTTAACCAAGAAAAAGATACAGAGGTGCGTATGGAATTTAAAAAAAATCAGATCGTAGAACTCTATATCGATGACATTGGGAACGAAGGAGAGGGCATCGGCCATATAGATGGTTATGCCCTTTTTTTAAAAGATGCAGTCATCGGAGACAAAGTTCGTGCAAAGATCATCAAAACAAAGAAAAATTATGGCTTCGCAAGAGTAGAAGAAGTCATAGAAGCATCCAAAGACAGAGTCAGCCCACGCTGTTCCAAAGCAAGACAGTGCGGAGGATGTACATTACAGCATTTAGCTTATGAAAAGCAGTTAGAATATAAATTTAATAAAGTGAAAAACTGTTTAGAAAGAATTGGAGGCTTAGAAAATATTGAAGAAAAAATGGAACCGATCCTTGGGATGGAAGAACCATTTTACTATCGAAACAAAGCTCAGTTTCCAGTCGGATATGACAAAGAAGGGAATCTTATCACAGGATTTTATGCAGGAAGGACGCATCATATTATTGATTGCACACACTGTATGATTCAACATCCAGTGAACGAACAGATTTTATTAAAAGTCTTGGACTATATGAAGAAAAACAATATTACAGCTTATGACGAAAAGACCCATAAAGGATTGGTCCGCCACATTGTAACAAGAGTCGGATTCAAAACAGGTGAGATCATGGTCTGTTTTGTTGTGAATGGAAGCAAAAAGAATCTGAGAAACTTAGAAATGCTCGTAGATTCCTTAACAGAAGTCGAAGGAATGACAAGTATCTGCGTCAATATCAACAAAGAAAAGACAAACAGGATCTTGGGAAGCAAGATTGAAGAAGTATATGGTAAACCATACATTTATGATTATATCGGCAATGTAAAATACCAGATCGGACCACTATCTTTCTTCCAGGTCAATCCAACACAAACAAAAGTATTATACGAAAAAGCTATGGAATACGCAGGTTTAAAAGGCGAAGAAACCGTATGGGATCTCTATTGCGGAATCGGAACTATTTCCTTATTCCTGGCTCAGAAAGCAAAGAAAGTTTATGGAGTAGAAATCGTCAAAGAAGCCATCGACGATGCAAGATTAAATGCTAAGATGAATGGCTTTGATAATGCAGAATTCTTCGTAGGAAAAGCAGAAGAAGTACTTCCAAGAGAATACGAGAAAAATGGAGTCTATGCAGACACGATCGTCGTTGACCCACCAAGAAAAGGATGCGACAGTAAACTGTTAGAAACAATGGTGAAAATGGCACCCAAACGAATCGTATATGTAAGCTGTGATCCAGCAACACTAGCCAGAGATTTAAAAGTATTATCAGAACAAGGCTACGAAGTCGAAAAAGTCTGCGCCGTCGACCAATTTAGCCACAGCTCACATGTAGAGACTGTGGTGAGATTAAAACGAAAATAGGTTATTTTATTTGTATGAGTTGAAGGTCATCGAGTATTTAGAGAAAAAATGAAAGATAGCATGTGAGCAACACGAATTCCATTGACGGAGTTTTGACAGAACGCTTATCCGCTGGATCTCCTGCGATTCTATCAAAACTCCTATGGAATTCGATCGTTGCTCACATGCTATCTTTCATTTTTTCTCTAAATACCTGAAGACTTTCAATTATAAAATTAAGAAAATTCAAGCTGGTGGACGTATGTTGGACATTATTGGTTTTCAGGTTATGTTGCGGCAGACAGGAAATTATAATAAATACTCATACATGACCAACACTACTTACAGATCACAACTTGAAATTCTCTCGATCTGCAAGTATACAATTAATAATATAAGCAATTCCATCACGAGTATTCGCACGTGTCTGGTAAACACAGATATTGCGGATCATATCACAAGCATTCTCCATAGCAACGGAATGAATACCAGGGATAGATAACATAGAATAATCATTTTCACTGTCACCGATCGCGATGATCTCTTCTGGTTTTAATCCATCCTTTTTTGCATAATCTAGTAAAGAGCTTCCCTTCTGAGCATTGATAGAAGTAATCTCAATATCCGTTGGAACCGTAGATACAACAGCAAGTCCCGGAATCTTTTCGAGTTCTACACGTAGTTTCTTTAGGGATTCATGATCTGGAGAATTTGATGTGATCTTTAGGATGCGGTGGTCACTGTTTAATAACGCCTCCTGACCATCAACAAAGATAACATCATCGACTAACTCACGGTAATCATCTAAAGTATATTTCATATCTGGGTGATTGACCTGAATGGCAGGAATGAATACATCTCTTGTATAAATTTCACGTTCTTCTAATGGAAGAAGAGAAATACGTCCTTCTGTTGTAAATAATGCAGGTTCCATTCCGTATTTATTAAATGCATCAAAAATGGTGCGGACAGTTTCTTTGTCAAGAATATGTTCGAATAAAAGATTTCCATCTTTATCAAAAGCACAAGCTCCATTACTGCAGATTAAGTCGCATTTTAATCCGGCTGTTTCCACAAGACCGCGTGCATTTGGATATTCACGTCCTGTGTTGATAATAAAATTGATACCATTTTCCTGAGCTCTTTTGATCGCTTCGACATTGATCGGGGTAATCTGACGATAGCTGTCAAGAAGAGTACCATCCATATCGGATGAAATTAATTTAATCATGTGATAGCCTCCTGTATTGGGTGTAATTTCTTCTCATCTTTATAGTATCACAATTGGAATAGATAAAACATTCCAAATTGCTTTAAAATATATTTCAATGATCATTGTCTGGAAAGAATCTGTTCCAGCACGATCGCAACGCCGTCATGATCGTTATCAGCTGTATGATGCAGACAGATCTCCTGAATGATATCATCTGCATTTCCCATAGCAATGTTTTCGATATAAGGAAGTCCAAGCATAGAATAATCATTTTCACTGTCACCGATCACCATGGTATCTTTCAGTGGAATCTGATATTTCTCAGTATAAAAATGAACGGCTGCACCTTTTAATGCATTTACAGCTGTGATATCGAGACGATATGGACTCTGATGGGATACTGCAAAGTGTGGGACCTGTGTGTGAAGGCTGTTTGTAAGCTGCTCAAGTTTCTGCTGGTCTAAGGACTGCGTTGTGATTTTAATGATCTGTGGATTCTCAGAAAGGAGAAGTTGTCCATTATCATAAAAATGAGCATTTTCAAGTCGTTCACAGATATAAGACTCTTCGTCTAGTATTTGGCTTGGAAATTCTTCTCTCAAAGCGGGAACAACTTCAGAAGACAGATAATTTGCATATCCTTCCTTGGAACCCAAGACACATAATCCACGAGTACTGTGAATCTCATAAAAAGTACGACAGGAACCGAAGATCCGCAGCATCTCAGGGATACGTTTGGTTGGAATATAAGAAGCATGCAGCTGGTGCCCAGAAGCATCAAAGATGCAGGAACCGCCAAAACATGCGATATCACAAGGAATATTGTATGCATCGAGGATCTTTTTGGCATCAAAATAATTCTGTTCCGTATTGATCAAAAGACGGAGTCCCTTTCTTTGAATTTGTTTGATCGCACGGAGTGTACGATCACTGATTTGTTGTTTGCTGTTAAGCAGTGTTCCGTCAAGATCAGAAACGATCAGCTTTATCATCTTGCCGTCCTCCTTTGTTTTCTAATTATATCTAGGTTAATCGTAACATAAAAAAGCATAAAAATATAGTAGAAAACAGGGTTGAGGCAAAAAGTTGATTTGTGTATAATATGATGTAAGTGTCAATAAGTATAAATTGCGTTTGTGCTTGCACAAATAAGTATAAATTCTCAGAGGTAACGACAGATGAAAGATTATGTTGCATTTGATCTGGAGACAACGGGGTTATCCCCAGATTCAGATCAGATTATTGAAATTGGAGCTGTTAAGATCAGAGATGGGAAGATCAGTGGAAAGTATAACTGTATCATTCATCCAGAGATCGAAGTCAGTGATTTTATCATCAATTTAACAGGAATCAGCAGGGATATGTTAAGGAAGGGAATTCCACTGAAAGAAGGTGTTGAGGAATTTTTGGAATTTAGCGGGGATCTTCCGGTTCTTGGACATAACGTCATGTTTGACTATAAGTTTATGAAGATGGCAGCAGCTTCATTTAAGTATCCGTTTGAGAAAACAGGAGTTGACACGTTAAAAGTAGCAAGGAAGTTATTAACTGGACTTGAAAATAAGAAGCTGGAGACACTCTGTGCTCATTATCATTATGTGAATCAGGCAGCACACCGTGCTTACGATGATGCATTGGCAACAGCTGTTGTGTTTGAGCAGATGAAGAAAGAATTTCCAACAGAAGAGGAAATCTTTCAGCCACAGCAGCTTCGATTCAAGGTAAAGAAAGAACGTCCGGCTACACCAAAACAAAAGAAGTATCTAGAGAATCTGATGAAATATCATGCGATAGGGGAGTGCTTAGATATTGATCAGATGACACAGAGAGAAGCATCAAAGAAGATTGATCATATTATATTAAATTATGGAGTGATGAAGAAATGAAAAAGAAAAGATTTTTTGTATCCGTTATTGCGATTCTTCTGATCATTGTGATGGTTGGAACAATGGTAGCAGGATATTTGATGATGTAAGAATGAATTTGGAGAGGAAGAAGGAAGAGACGATGAAGAAAAAAATTATCATTGCGGTTGCAGTGATCGTTATTTTGGCAGCAGGTGGAACTTTTTACCTAAACCATAAGATCAACAGTGCAGTAAAAGATGGAAAGATCATAAAAGGGGTTTCATGTGAGGGAATTTCTATCGGTGGAATGACAAGATCAGAAGCAAAAGATGCGATTGAATCTCATATGAAGGAGATTCATCAGGAAAAGATCACACTTTATGTAGACGATGAAAGATCAAGTGCCAAGATCGAAGATCTTGGAGCATTCGCTGAGGCAGACAAGACAGTGGAAGAAGCTTATGCACTTGGGAGAAGCGGAAGTATTTTTACAAAGTATTCCGATGTAAAAGAGAAGAAACATAAACTTCCGGTTTATCGCAAATATGATAAAGCGAAGTTTGAAAAGAATGTAAAAAAAGCAACAAAGAAGATTGTTTCAGAACCAAGAAATGCAAGTGTGAAACGTAAGGCTGGCAAATTTGTCGTGATCAAAGAAAAGACAGGTTATACATTAAATATGAATGAAACATTTGCGAATTTCAAAAAAGCAGTTGAAGCTGGAAAACATCAATTTGAATTAGATGTTGTAAAGAAAAAAGCAAAATATACATCAAAAGATATGGCAGAGATCAAAGATGTACTTGGAACTTATACAACCGAATACGGTGGGTCTCCATATGGTCGTAAAGTAAATGTTGCTAATGGTGCAAGTAAGATCAATGGAAGCATGGTTTATCCAGGAGAGACATTATCTGTATATAAAACCGTATCACCATTTACAAAAGAAAATGGATATGCACTCGCAGGTTCCTATGAAAATGGACAGACGGTTCAGACATATGGTGGTGGAATCTGCCAGGTATCTACTACTTTGTATAATGCAGTTATCCGTGCAGAATTAAAGATCGTAGAACGTTTTCCACATTCCATGACCGTACATTATGTGCCAAGATCTGCAGATGCAGCGATCGCAGGAACTCATAAAGATATGAAGTTTAAGAATACGTTTGATACGCCAATCTATATTGAAGGAAAAGCAAATGGTTCAACGATCACATTTACGGTCTATGGAAAGAAAAAAGATCCAAAACGTACAGTAGAATTCTTATCTGAGACAACACAGGTAAAAGAAAGTTCTGAAAGTACAGTTAGCGATAATACGCTTGCCGAAGGACAGAAAGTTTTGGAAAGCTATGGACATACAGGATACAGTGCAAGACTTTGGAAGATCGTGAAGATCAATGGTAAACAGGTATCCAAAAGGTATTTAATACTTCCACATATATGTCAACACCAACGGTTTATCGTGTAGGAACAAAGAAAGCGGAAGATAAAAAGACGATAAAAGGATAAGAAAAAGATTCAAAAGAAACAACAGCACAGAAGTCTGAGACAACAACAGCAGCACAGAAATCTACAACGGCAGCACAGAAGTCTACAACAGCGAAGAGATCAGCGGCTGTGAAATCTCAGGGAAGCACAGGAAATTAAGGATGAAAATAGGAAAATTATCAGAATCTGCATTGCAGAAAGTTGTGTTTGAGCAATTGCATACAAGGAGAGATGAAGTCTTAGTAGGACCTGGAATCGGGGAAGATTGTGCGGCATTGAAACTTCAGGAAGGAGAAGTATTTGTCACATCAACAGATCCGATCACAGGCACGGTAAAGAGATCGGACGTCTGGCAGTTCATGTAACTGCCAACGATCTTGCATCCGCAGGAGCTGAGACGATCGGACTTATGGTGACAGCACTTCTGCCACCAATGATCAAGGAAGCACAGATCAAGAAGATGATGCAGCAGATCAATGCAGAGTGCGAGAAATTAAATATCATGGTATTAGGTGGTCATACAGAGATTACAGCAGCAGTTACGCAGCCAGTATTATCTGTGACAGGAATCGGAAAAGTGAAAGAAGATGAATTGATCTTGTCTGGTGGGGCGAAACCAGGTCAGGATATCGTAGTCACAAAATATCTTGGTATGGAAGGAACGGGAATCATCGCAAATGAAAAGAAGACGAGTTAAAAGAATGGTTTTCTGATACATTTATTGATGATGCAAAGGCATTTCTAGAGGATATCTCTGTTGTGCCAGAAGGTCTGATCGCCAGAAAATATGCGTCTTGTATGCATGATATCACAGAAAGCGGAGTTTATGGTGCTTTATGGGAGATTTCCAAAGCATCTGGTGTCGGGGTGGAAGTTTGTATCGAAGATATTCCATTAAGACAACATACGATCGAATTTTGTGAACGATATGATCTGAATCCATATCAGTTGATTTCAAGTGGATCTATGCTGATCACAACAGATCATGGAAGAACATTAGTCAATGAACTGGAACAGGCAGGCATCAAAGCAACCATTATTGGTCATACAACAGATTCCAGAGATAAAGTGATCTATCGTCAGGGAAAGGCAGCGAATCTGGAGGCACCTAGACAGGACGAGTTATATAAAATATATTCTGAAAATAATCGCAGATAATTTTCAGAGAGAAAAATGGAGGAAACAGTATGAACACAGAATTAAGAGAACTGATTTTAAAATTGATCGAGAAAAACAGTCGTTTAGCGATCCATGATCTGGCGGTGATGCTAGATGTCGCGGAGACGGAAGTCGCCAATGAGATCGCAGATATGGAAAAAGAACATATCATCTGTGGGTATCATACTTTGATCAACTGGGACAATACAAGCAAGGATCAACTGACAGCGATGATCGAGGTAAAAGTAACACCACAAAGAGGTCAGGGATTCGACCGCATTGCAGAACGTATTTATAATTTTCCAGAAGTAAAAGCCGTTTATCTGATGTCTGGGGATATGATTTCATGGTTATGTTAGAAGGAAAGACGATGAAAGAGATCTCTATGTTCACATCATCCAAATTAGCACCACTAGAATCTGTTGTCAGTACAGTAACACATTTTGTATTGAAGAAATATAAAGATCATGGAACTGTTCTTGAAGCAAAGAAAGTGGATGAGAGACAGGCGGTGACTCCATAATGAGAGATTTTTATCAAAGAGAGTTGTAAGTCTGGAACCATCAGGAATCCGCAAGTTTTTGACATTGTAAGCGAGATGCCAGATGCCATTTCCTTAGGTGTGGGGAACCGGATTTTGATACACCATGGAGAGTCAGGGAAGAAGGAATTTACTCATTGGAGCGAGGCAGAACCTTTTATACATCGAATGCAGGGTTAAAGGAGCTGCGATATGAGATCAGTGAATATTTAGAAAGAAAATACGAATTGGTCTATGATCCAAATTATGAGATCACAGTGACCGTTGGCGGGAGTGAAGGGATTGATATTGCGATGCGTACGATCCTTGATCCAGGAGATGAAGTCATCGTTGTACAGCCATGTTTCGTTTCTTATGTGGCATGTGTTGTTATGGCAGGTGGAACTCCTGTGATCGTAAGTCTTAAGGAAGAAGATAAATTTAAGCTTAAAAGAGCAGTTAGAAGCCGCTGTCACAGATAAAACAAAAGCAATGATCATTTCATTTCCAAACAATCCAACGGGTGCGATCATGACAAGAAAAGAGTTAGAACCGATCGCAGAGTTTGCAAAAGAACATGATATTGTTGTAATTTCTGATGAGATTTATTCAGAACTTACCTATGGAAGAGATCACGTCAGTATCGCATCCTTGCCAGAGATGAAAGACAGATCGATCGTGATCAATGGATTTTCCAAGGCATTTGCAATGACTGGATGGAGACTTGGTTATGTTGCAGCACCAAGGTACATGATGAAACAGATGGTCAAGGTTCATCAGTTCTGTATCATGGCAGCGCCGACGACTAGTCAGTATGCAGCGATCGAAGCGATGCGTTCCTGTGATGATGAAGTCGAAGAGATGAGGACTGCATACAATCAGCGCAGACGATTTTGGTACATGAGTTTCAACGAATGGGAATCGAATGTTTTGAACCAGAAGGTGCCTTTTACATCTTTCCATCTATTAAGAAATTTGGCATGACATCTGAAGAATTTGCAACAAAACTGTTAAATGAAGAGAAAGTAGCAATCGTTCCTGGATCTGCCTTCGGAGCCTGTGGAGAAGGATATCTCAGAGTTTCCTATGCATATTCCATTGAAGAACTAAAAGAAGCTTTAGGGCGTTTGGAACGATTTATCAATCATCTTCCAAAGAAGCAATAGATAAAAGTTAAGAGATTGGAGAGTTAATAATGCTTCACATAGTATTACATGAGCCGGAGATGCCGGCAAACACTGGAAATATCGGAAGAACCTGCGTGGCATGCGGTGCTGTTCTGCATCTGATCGAACCACTAGGATTTCGTTTAAACGAAAAGATGATCAAGAGAGCCGGTCTTGATTATTGGGATAAATTAGATGTACGTACATATATCAATTTTGAGGATTTTCTAGAGAAGAACAATGATCCCAAGATTTACATGGCAACAACAAAAGCAAAACATGTATATTCGGCACCAGCATATGAAGATGACGAAGATGTATATATCATGTTTGGAAAAGAAAGCGCTGGAATTCCAGAAGAAATCTTATTGAATTATGAAGAGACTTCTATAAGAATCCCAATGCTGCCACATATCCGGTCATTAAATTTATCTAACTCTGTAGCGATCGTTGCCTATGAAGTGCTGAGACATCAGGGATTTAAGGCATTTCAGATGGAAGGACAGCTACATCACTATAAATGGTAGAATGATAATAGAAGGAACTGCAAATGGATCATGCAGTTCCTTTTTGACATAATAATATTCAAGTGGCAAATATTTTAACAAATTGCCGATCATGTGTGGTATGATGAGAATAAGAATTGTATATATTTAAGAACAACAAAGAAGACGAGACTTGGAGTACGAAATAAGAAAGGATAAGAAAAGTATGGCAAAAGAAAATAATAAGGATCGTATTCTGAAATTGTTGAAGGAATGTAAGAATCATCAAACGGCGGAGAGTATTGCAGTACAATTAAATATTCAGAGAAACACAGCGAGTGGAATTTTAAATGAGCTTGTAAGAGAAGGAATTGTCCAGAAAGAAAAACACGGCCGGTTATATTTTCTTACATACAACCAGAAGATCAATTACCAGAGGATCCATTTACAACATTTATTGGAGCAGATCAAAGTTTAAAAGATGCAGTAGAGAAGTGTAAGTTATCGGCAGGTTATCCAAACAAGGGCATGCCGATTTTATTGTTTGGATCAAGTGGAGTTGGAAAAGTCTTTTGGCAGAGTACATCTACCAATATGCAAAATTCATTGGAACAATTCCAGAGGATGCCCTTTGTTGTATTAAACTGTGCGGATTATGCGAATAATAAAGAATTATTATCGTCTGTCTTATTTGGATACAAAAGGAGCGTTTACAGGGGCCAATAAGGATACAAAAGGCCTGATTGAAGAAGCAGACAAAGGGTATCTGTTTTGGATGAAGTTCATCGCCTATCGCCAGAAGGACAGGAAAAGTTATTTCGATATATGGATAAAGGGATCATTTCCAGAATGGGAGACAGTGGACAAAATTGTGAATTGAATGTTCGACTGATCTTTGCAACAACAGAAGGCAGAGAAACTATGCTGGATACATTTCTAAGAAGAATTCCAGTAGATGTAGTGCTGCCAGATTTTCAGGAAAGAACTTTGGAAGAGAAGTATGAATTGATCTTGTTTTGATCCATCAGGAATCCAAAACGATGAATACTACATTTCAGGTGAGCAGTAATGTGATCAATCGATTGCTGACATTCCAAGGAAAAGGCAATATTGGAACGTTAAAAAATATCATTCGATTATCCTGTGCAAAGGCATACAATGAAAGAAGTAAAGGACAGGAAGTGATACCTCTTAATTTAAGCCACCTGTCTTCCGATACATTACTTCATGGAAATGGAGAATCAATTCCATATATCAATGAAATGATCGAAGTGTCACCAGATCAGGACGCAGTGTGGAAGATTTCTATGACAGAACAGGCGGATGTGGATTTTTCGGAGAAAGTGATCAATGATCTGATCCAAGAATATCTTGAGAAAGATATATCAACCATTAAGTTTCGAAAGATCATTTATGATGAAGTGAATCGAATCGAAGATATCGTGATCGATCAGGAAATTCACCCATATGTGCAGAATCTGTATACACAGGCAGTGAGAAATATTTTGATCTATCTTCAAGATAATTACGGTCTCAAATACAGTGGTGTGATGGAAATGGTATTTGTAAAGATGCTTTATGTACTGAATAATCAGAATAAGCATACAGACGACAGGAAATACGAACATCTGGCAAAACAATTGCAGAGAGTGATGTACCGTTATTATAAGATGGGACTTATTTTCTATGAGATGCTTCATCAGGCAGTAGATTATGAGACAAATCCATGGTTTGTAAGGATGTTTGCGATGTTATATTTTTACAGTATTGCAAGGGATGAGATGGATTATACAAATGCGATCATCGTATCACATGGACCAGCGACGGCATCTAGTATTACAAGTACTGTCAATAAGGTATTTGAAACTTATATATTTGAAGCTTTTGATATGGAATATGATACGCCAAAGAAAGATGTAGTAAAACGTATTAAGCGATATCTCAAAAATACGAATACATCCAAAGGGTTGTTGATTTTTGTTGATATGGGATCATTACTTGATATTTCAGAGGACATAAAAGATGATGTCGAAGGAGATTTGGGGATTGTCAATAATATTACGACAGAAATGGCATTGGAAGCAGGAGAATTGATCTTAAAACATGAAGATCTTCAAAATATTATGGATACGATCATCGAGCATCATGTTACAAAGAAATCATTTGTTCCAAGCAAACAAAAACCAAAAGCAATTCTTTTATGCTGTACAACAGGTTTAGGAACGACAGATAAGATGAAGATGTTGCTGCAAGGATGCTTAGAAGGCATTGATATTGATGTTGTGGAGATGACTTATGCAGAATTAAGTACGGAGGGAAACCGATGCGATGTCTTTCGTAAATATGATATACAGTTTATCATAACGACAAGCAAGCTTATGATCCAAGGCGTTACGACACTTATGTTAAATGAATTGATTGACGAGAGGGGAGAGAAAGTTATTTATTCCACAGTAGGACGATATTGTGACAAGGACAAGACACAACGATTTATTGAGAATATCGTAAGGAGCTTTACAATAAAGAATCTGATCGGGCAGCTTACGATCCTGAATCCAGATAAGATCATGGGAGATGTCGAAGAAACTGTCTGCAAGCTGGAGATTTTAGAAGATACAACCTATTCGATCGATCAAAAAAAGATGCTGTATATTCATATGTGTGTCATGGTAGAGCGATTGATACTTGAAAAAGGAAGGCTGCCACAGGAAGATATGACAGATGATCTGAAGTGTCGGGAAAGTTTCATAAAAAATTTAAAAGAGAGTTTTAGTGTCATAGAAAACAAGTACAATGTGTCGCTGAATGAGAGGGAGATCTTGATGATCTATTATCTGACAGAAAATAATTAAAAATTTTAAGATGAAAAAAGCACGTATTTATGCGAAAAAATGAATATGTGCTTTTTTTATTTTGCAAAAAAATAAAAAGTTGGCACGGATCTTGCTTTATAAAAAAGTGTAAGATGTGAAAAACAAAAAATTAAAATGTGTCGAAATAGAAATATGGATGACCAAGAGAGGAGGTATGATGATCGGATTAATCATTGCAACACACGGCAATTCAAGTGTTGAATTGATCAAAGGAGCAGAGATGTTTGCAGGACCATTAAGTCAGTGCAGAGCATGGACCCTAAACCCTGGGGATGATATTCAAAAAGGGGAGCAGATGTTAGAAGAATACGTAGACGAATTAGATCAGGAAGAAGGAGTCTTGATCATGGCAGATCTGTTTGGAGGAACACCTTCCAACCTGGCAACAAAAATTGCTTTGAGGAAAGAAAACGTTGAAACAGTAACAGGAGTGAATCTTCCAATGATCATTCAGTTTGTGACAGAGCGAGAAACGCAGACATTAGATGAACTGGTAGAAAGTTGTATCGAAACAGCACAGGATGGAATTAAATGTCCAACAAAAATAATGAAAGAGCGGAGGTAAGAATTATGGCAGAAATTAAATTAGTGAGAGTAGATTACAGACTGATCCATGGACAGGTAGTGGCAAGATGGTTAAAGGTTTGCCCAGTAAGACGAATCGTATTAGTAGATGATGTACTTGGAAATGACGAATTTATGAGTGACATTTACAAGATGGCAGTTCCAAAAGGAACAGATGTTGATATTGTAACCATTGATAAAGCAAAAGAGGTGCTAGATAACACAGACGATACGGTATTTTTGATTTCCAAAGATATTGAGACATGTCTGAAATTAGTAGAGAAAGGAGTTGAATTACCTGCGATCAATGTTGGAGCAGTACCAAATGAGGAAGGAAGAAAACTGATTACAACAGGAGTTGCAATTTCACAAAAGGAACTTGATATGCTGGAAGAATTAAATAGTAAAGGTATTGAGATCACTGTCCAGCCAATGCCTGAAATATCAGCAATAAGTTTCGATGCAGTAAAACGTAAGATGTAACAAAAGGAGGAAAAATATATGAATACTGTAATCATAGCAATTGTCATGGGAATTATGTATTGGTGGTGCCGAGGAATGATCTTATCATATTTCGGATTCCTGTTTATCTCAAGCCCTGTAACGGTAGGACTTGTAGCAGGGTTACTGATGGGACAGCCAATGCAAGGATTAATTATCGGTGGTGGTATCGCACTGGTATTTGCAGGTATTTTTGCACCAGGAGCGAACCTTCCAACAGACGAGTGTCTGGCAGCAACATGCGTTATTCCGATCGCGATCGGATCAGGAATGAATGCAACAACAGCGATCGCATTAGCAGTACCAGTTGGATTACTCGGATCATTCGTAACTAATTTAAGAAAAGTGATCAACACATACTTTGTAGCAAAAGCAAATAAATATGCAGAAGAAGGAAATGCAGATGCTATCTGGAGATGCGCAACGATTTATCCAGCGTTATTAGCAATTCCACTACTATTCTTACCAGTGTTTATCATTAACATGGTAGGTCAGGATGTAGTAATTAACATTATGAAGGCACTTCCAACATTTGTGACACATGGATTAGAAGTAGCAGGAGGAGTTTTACCAGCCTTAGGATTCGCACTGATCATGAATATGATCGGAAAGAACAAACTGATTCCTTTCGTATTCTTAGGTTATATCGTAGTATCCGTTGGAGGAGTAAACTCATTAACAGCTGGAATCATCGCAATCTGTATTGCATTTATCACAGTATTCCAGAGACAGGAAATTGCAGAGGAGGTAAGAGAACATGAGTAATGAAATGAATACACAAGAAGAAAAGAAAGTCTTAACACAAAAAGACTTAAATAAAGCAATGTTCCGTTGGTACATGTCCGCTGAGATGCCTCTGAACTTTGAAAATATGCAGGGAATTGCATTTTGCGGAAGTATTTCACATATTTTAAAGAAATTATATACCAAAAAAGAAGATTTATCAGAAGCCTTAAAACGTCACCTATTATTATATAACTGTAATGTAACAGCAGGTGGTCTGATCCTTGGAACAACCATCGCAATGGAAGAGCAGAGAGCGAAAGATCCATCTAAGATGCCTGATATGGCAATCACAGGTTTAAAAACAGGATTGATGGGACCTGTCGCAGCTTTAGGAGACAGCTTTGACTGGGGAATCATCGGAACATTGATGAAGATCGCAGCAGCAACACTTGCGGCAGCAGGAAATCCACTGGCATTAGTCGTATTATTACTGTTCGTTGGATATTGTATTGGTGAATTGATCTTAACAACAAATATGACATACAAAAAGGGAAGAGAATCTATTAAAACGATCATGGGATCTGGTTTAATGCAGGATGTTATCTCCGGAGCCAATGTACTCGCCATGTTTATGATGGGTGCTATGACCGCTTCCATGGTAACATTAAAAACTGTGTTAAAGATCAGTACAGTCGTAGTACAGGATAAGTTAGATTCTATTTTCCCAAATGTATTCCCACTGATCGTTTTATTCTTGATCTACTGGTTGATCAGAAAGAAAAAAGTAGGAACTGGAAAGATCGTAATTGGAATCATCGCAGTTTCCATTTTGCTTTCTTTTGTAGGAATTTTCTAGAAAATTAAAGTGTCATATAGTTAAAAAGGAGATTTAAAATGAAAGTTATGAATGTTGCAGTAGTAGGAGCAGGAATCTATGGAATTAACCATGTAAATGCATATACATGGAATCCAAACACAAATTTAGTTGCAGTGTGTGACTTAAATAAAGAGATCACAGACCGCATTGCAGAACAATACAATGTAAAAACATACAATGACGTAAATGAAATGTTAGACAACGAAGAAATTGATGCTGTATCTATTGCAACACCAGATGCTTTCCACATGGACCCGGCATTAGCAGCGATCCGTCATGGAAAACCAATTCTGGTGGAGAAGCCATTAGCAACAACATCAGAAGATGCAAAGAAAATTTTAGCAGAAGCTGAAAAATACAATGTAAGAGTTGCGGTCGACTATCATAAGAGATGGGATCCAGCGGCGATCAATGTACGAAATGAACTTCAGAACGAAGAATCAGGAGCACCAATCCGTGGATATATGTGCATGGATGATATCATTGATGTTCCAACAGAATGGTTCAACTGGGCAGACAAATCAAGCCCTGTACATTTCTTAGGAACACATTGTTATGATCAGATTCGTTGGTATATGGGATGTGAAGTAGAAGAAGTATACGCAGTAGGAACAAAGAAAGTGTTAAAAGCAAGAGGAGTTGATACATACGACTCTATCCAGGCAACATTAAAAATGGAAAATGGATGCTACTGGACAGTAGAAAATTCTTGGATCTTACCAAAAGGATTCGCAAAAAATAATGATGGAAGAACACAGATCCTGTGTGAAAATGCAATGTTTAGGATCGACTCTCAGAATCGTGGAGTAGAAATCTATAACAATAGCAAATTACGCACACCAAACTCTTATTTCATCTTAAATAACTGCGGACGACCAAGTGGATTTGGAATTGAACCAATTAACGATTTCATCTACTGTTTACAGAATGATCTTCCATTTATAGCTGATGGAAACGATGGATTGCAGGCAGAATTGATCGCAGAAGCAGTCCATGAAAGTCTTGAAAAAGGTGTGGCAGTGAAATTAAAGAGAGATTAAGACTCTTTCGTCTATGACCCTATGATAAAAAGAAAAGTCTGGAAAAGTATTAGAATTTTCCAGACTTTTCTTTTTTAGGATAAACGGATCGCAGCAAGAGCTTTCTTAAATTGTACAGAAAACAAGATCGCTGTAAATGTTACTGCAATAAAATCAGCAACAGGTTCCGCCATATAAACAGCCATGGTCTGATCTGTTGTAAAAATATGAGGCATGATATAGATCAAAGGAATTAAAAGTACAAATTTTCTCATAACAGCAACAACAATAGAAGAAATTGCTTTTCCAAGAGAGTTAAATGCCATCTGGCAGGAAATCTGAATTCCAAACATAAACATAACTGCCATGTAAACACGAAGAGCCTTCTTTGTAAATATAACAAGAGCTGGATTTGAAGTAAAAATACCAGCAAACACTTGAGGGAATAACATGACGAGTCCCCATAAGATGATAGAGTAAGTTAAACTTGCCTTTAACAAGAGGAAGAAAGTACCCTTTACACGATCCGTATTCTTTGCACCATAATTATAACTCATGATCGGCTGTGCACCCTGTCCAAGTCCCTGAAGAGGAAGCATCGCAAACTGCATCACGCTGGTAAGGATCGTCATGGCACCAACAGCCACATCCCCACCGTATTTCAGCAAAGAAGAGTTAAAGCACACAGAGATGATACTCTCGCTCGCCTGCATGATAAACAAAGAAAGACCAAGAGCCAGACAAGGCAGGATCACAGGAGCTTTCAGTGTCAGGTTTTGTTTCTTGATACGAAGTGTCGATCTTGTCCCAAATAAGAAACTCAATACCCAGATGCAAGAACAAGCCTGAGATATGATTGTAGCCAGTGCGGCACCACGAACGCCCATATGGCATGCAAAGATAAAAATCGGATCTAAGATGATATTGATCACGGCTCCGATCAAAACAGAATACATTCCAGTTTTCGCAAATCCTTGCGCAGTGATAAATGCATTCATTCCAAGTGTTAACTGTACAAAAATCGTGCCAAGAGAATAAATATTCATATAACTGACTGCATATTCGATCGTATTCTCACTGGCTCCAAATGCCATCAAAATGTACGGTTGCCAAAAACATGATCAAAGTTAAGATCACAGAGATAATGATCTGCATCGTAAAACAATTTCCAAGAATATTTTCCGCAGAATCAAGATCTTTCTTACCCATCAAGATCGAAGCACGAGGGGCACCACCATTTCCAACAAGAGCGGCAAATGCCGAAATGATCATGATCAGCGGCATACAAACTCCAACTCCAGTCAGAGCTAAAGCGCCACTTCCAGAATATGTCCAATATAAATACGGTCAATAATATTGTAAAGCATATTGATCATCTGAGCGGCCAAAGTCGGAATTGCCAGTCTTAAAAGCAGTTTCCCAATGGGTTCCGTTGCTAAAAATTCTTTATCATTATTCATAATAAAATTACCAAATCCTTTCTTAAGCATAAAAGTTCATTTTATCACAAAATCCGTAAAATGTATACATATATATGTATTGTGCCAAATTTAATCGTTGATTTTTGAAAAATAACAAGTAATATAGTTCTTTAGAACAAAAAAGGATGTGAAATAAATATGCAGATCATAGAGACATACGGAAAATATATCGAGAAATGGGCAAATACAAATCCAGACAGAGCAAGAGTATTATTAAAACTTGGATGGGAAGTTCAGAACTTAAAATATAAATTTACACCAGACAAACGATTACTGCCAGCAGATAGATATCTTGCGCATCTGATGATGAACACGATGCTGATGCCACTTAAGAATCCTCAGGAATGTGCGATCGTCAGTATCTTTACACCATGTGAGATCTTACACGAAGCAGGATTACATCCATATAATGTAGAAGCATTTTCCTGCTATCTTTCCGCATCAAATGCAGAACGAGCATTTTACAGCAGGCAGAGAACACAGGAATTTCAGAAACACTATGCAGCTATCATAAGACATTTTGGGAGCGGCACAGAAGAAGATCCTTCCAAAGCCCAAATGTATCGTATACACAAACCTTACTTGCGATGCAAATTTACTAACATTCAAAACATTAGCAAAACTATATGATGTACCAGCATTTGCGATCGATGTACCGATGCAGCAAAATGAAGATAACGTCAAATATGTCGCAGATCAGATCAGAGATCTGAAAGTATTTTAGAAAAATGTACTGGAAAGACGATTACAGAAGATGGACTAAAAGAACGAATGAGACGAAGCAAACGTACGATGGATAAGTTCATTGAATGTCAGAAAAATCCGCAGATAAAGATATCAAAACAGATCTTGTCACACCGCTTTTGCAGGAATGACAAATAATATTTTGTTGGGAACAAAAGAAGAAGAGAAATATGTGGATCAGTTATTAAAAGATATCGAAAAGCACCAAAGAAAAAGGAAAGAATATCTACTGGATGCACACGATCCCATTCTGGTCAGGTGCAGTACAGGAAGCACTGGCATTTAATGAGAATGCACAGATCGCAGGATGCGAGTTAAGTCGTACATTCGAACCTGATTTTGATCCAGAAGATCCATACGATGCGATGGCGAGAAGAATGGTCTATCATGGATTAAATGGAAGTGCGGTAAGAAGAATTGAAGCCGGAATCCGCCATGCAAAAGATGTGAAAGCAGATGGAGCTGTCTGGTTTGGACACTGGGGATGTAAACATACACTTGGAGCAGCACAGCTTGCCAAGAAGAAGTTTGAAGAAGCAGGAATTCCAATGCTGTTATTAGATGGAGATGGATGTGACCGAAGCCACGGCGGAGAAGGACAGACTTCAACAAGACTAGGAGCATTTTAGAGATGCTTGGAGCTGAAGAAATGGAAGGTGGACAAGATGAGTAAGACATATTACGTTTGTAAATATACACCAATTGAATTATTGCAGGCATTTGGCGGGGAATGTGAGAATTTAAACCAGATGCCGGAAGGATTTGATCTCGCAGATCAGATCGCACATCCAAATATCTGTGGATTTGGAAAAGCTGTCTTAGAAGCAGTTATGACTGGGAAAGTAAAAGAACTGGTTTTAGTAAACTGCTGTGATACGATCCGAAGTGTCTATGATATTCTGGAAGACAGTGGAAAACTTGATTTTTATATATGATCGATATGCTGCACTGTGACGGAGAATGCAGCAGGGAACGAACTGTTTTACAGTTAAAAGGACTTGCAAGAGCCTATGGAGCCTACAAAGGATCTGAATTTGATCAAAAGAAATTTGTTGAAGCATTTAAAGAACCAGAAAAGCAGAAAGAACCATATATCAGTGTTCTTGGGGCAAGAATGGGAAATGAATTATATGAAATGGTCAAAGAATCCATGCCATATTCAGTGGAGAATGATACTTGTGTCAATAACCGAAGCGTCGGTGAAGTAAAGCCACCAAAGACAGATGATTTTAATGAATTAATGGAATGGTATGCAGCAGAACTTTTAGGACAGACACCTTGTATGCGTATGATGGATAACAGCGGAAGAAAACGTTTGTATAATGATCCAAACTTAAAGGGATCATTTACCATACGGTCAAATTTTGTGATTTCTACAGTTTTGAGTATGCACAGGTAAAACAAAACATTACAGTGCCATTATTAAAGATCGAGTCAGACTATACAGTGCAGAGCAGCGGACAGTTATTGACAAGATTAGAAGCATTTGCAGAAAGCATGAATATGGACAATTTAGAAAGTGGTGAGAAGAAAATGGGAAAAGGATATTTTGCAGGAATCGACAGCGGATCTACAAGTACAGACGTTGTTATTTTGAATAAAGATGGAGAAATCGTGACAGGAATCATTCTGCCAACAGGTGCTGGAGCAGCGATGGGAGCAGAACGAGCTTTGGAAGAGGCCCTAAAACAGGCAAAACTTCAGAGAGAAGATATCGATGCTATGGTAACAACAGGATATGGAAGAACGGCAATCACCGATGGAGACAAAAGTATCACAGAGATCACATGCCATGCAAGAGGAGCACATTTCTTAAATCCAGAAGTGAGAACGGTCATTGATATCGGTGGACAGGACAGCAAGGTCATTCGTCTTGACGAAAATGGAGCGGTTGCAAACTTTGTTATGAATGATAAATGTGCAGCTGGAACCGGACGATTTTAGAGATGATGGCGAGAACAATGGAAATGGATCTGGACCAGATGAGTGAAGCAGGACTTACATACAAAGAAGATATCACAATCTCCAGTATGTGCACGGTATTTGCAGAATCAGAAGTCGTATCCTTGATCGCGCAGAACAAAGAAACCGATGACATTGTTCACGGATTAAATAAAGCCGTTGCATCCAAAACAGCAGCTCTTGCAAAACGAGTTGGAGGAGAAGAACGCTATATGATGACAGGTGGTGTATCTAAGAATAAAGGCCTGTAAAGACACTGGAAGAAAACTTGGAACAACTCTTGTGATCAGTGATAAAGCTCAGTTATGCGGGGCACTTGGAGCAGCCTTATTTGCAATGGATATGGTTCAGAAGTAACAAAAGTATGCTATGATAAAGAAAAATAGCTTTGAGAGAAAAGAGTGAATCATAGATGAAAGAATACTACCGAATCGGTGAGACGGCAAGTCTGATGGGAATTACAACCCAGACTTTGCGGTTTTACGATAAGATCGGACTCGTGAAACCGATAAAGATCGATCCAAGAACCGGATATCGTTATTATGCATATGAACAATTTCATTTTATCGACAGGATCAAATATTTACAAAGTCTTGGAATGCCGCTTGATGATATCAAAGAAGTCATGCTTAGTAAGAAAGTCGAGCGGTTACTTCCATTTCTTGACCAGCAGAAGAAAGTCTTAGAAGAAGAAGAAAAAAGATCCGTCATCAGATCGAGATGGTTGACTGGTACAAAGATTATTTTACCTATATGGAACGAAATGAAGATGCACCATGTGTCATGCATTTAAAAGAACGATATTATCTGCAGGTTCCATGCTATAAAAGAGATCTCCCTAGACATGGAGATCCGTCTTGCGAAGGAAAAAGTGAGCAGGGAATTGATAATGCGATGTATCTAAGACAGTATGGCTATAAGATTTCATACGATGCATTTTGTAAGCAGAAATTCCGGCCGGATTACTATTTTATTTACTTAAATGAGAAAGTAAAAGATGCACCAAATATCTTAAAGCTCCCAGAAGGAGATTATCTGTGCTTTCGGGAAAGAATCTTAGAAGAGGCATGGAATCCTCAAAGGATCATCAGTTATTTTCAGGAAAGGCAAAGCCAGAACTGATGCTTGCGATGGAATATGAGGATAATCTTGATAATTATGCTCATGCCAATTATGAAATACAGATTTTACTAGAAAAAACTAGGAAATAGCTTGACCTTATTCTTACAATAAGGTTTAACATAAATTATGATAAAATGATAAGGAAGGATACAGAAAATGAGGTTCTGTATCTTTTTTCATTTCTGAATTTATCATGAAAGCAACAAATTACAAAGGAGGATAAAACAAAAATATATGAATGGACTATTACTTGTAATTCAGACGATTTCAGATTTCCTGTGGGGAACGCCAATGACAATCGCACTGATCGGAACAGGACTTTATTTATCAATTAAATTTAAGTTCCGTTACATCACAAAGATCAAATTCCATTTCCAGAATACATTTGGAAAGATGTTCAAAGGAAAAGGTGAGGGAGAAGGAACGGTATCTGGATTTGCAGCAGCCTGTACGGCAATGGCAAACACGATCGGTGTTGGAAATATTGGTGGTGTCGCAACTGCCATCACAATGGGAGGTCCGGGAGCGATCTTCTGGATGTGGATCTCTGCACTGCTTGGAATGTCTACAAAAGCATGTGAGATCATTCTTGGACAGAGATACCGAGTGAAATATGAAAACTCTATGGACGAATATATGTGTGACCGTTCTTTCGTTATGAAAAATGCATTAGGATGGAAAAAGGGAGCATTTATTCTTGCAATCTGCTGTTTTGTACTTGGACCATGGACATGCTGTGTTCAGACAGAATCAGTCGTGAATTCCTTAAAAGAAGCATTTGGGATCAAACCATTATTTGCGATCATTGTATTAGGAATCACTTGCTTCTTAACGATCGCAGGTGGATTAAAGAGAATTTCTTCTGTTATGGAACGAATCGTGCCATTTATGGCAATGTTATATATCCTTGGTGGAATCGGAATTCTTTTGATGAATATCAATGCAGTACCAGGAGCCGTTGCACTGATCTTTAAGAGTGCGTTTACACCAATGGCAGGAGTCGGTGGATTTGCTGGAGCGACAGTGAAAGAGGCGATGCGTTACGGAATCGCCAGAGGATTATACTCAAACGATGCTGGAACAGGATATGGAATCGTTGCACATGCAGCAGGGATCACAGACCACCCAGTTCGTCAGTCATCTTGGGGATGGGGAGAAGTATTCTTAGATACGATCGTTGTATGTTCTGTTACAGCATTATCATTGATCCTTACAAACTCATATATTGACTATCCAAACGTAACCAGTGCACAGCTTACAACGGTAGCATTTAAGGTGGCATACGGAAATATTGGAGGATATTTCTTATCCCTGGCGATCACAGTCTTTGCATGGACAACGATCATTGGAATGTATTATTCTTGTGCCAAATCTGTAAATTATGCATTTGGGGATTCCAATGCAAATAAGATCGCAACACCAATTTATATGGTATATTACATGCTTCCATGTTTATTATTTTATAATATCAAAGCCGATCTTTTATGGGCGGCAACTGACTTGTTAAGTGCAGTTTATGTCATTGTCACATTGATCTTTATTTACAGCAAACGAAAAGAAATCATGCGACTATATAATGATTTTTGGGATCGTTTTATTCCAGCATTAAAAAGAGGAGAATATCCAGAAAAAGTATCTTATGAAACAGTCGAAGAAAAAGGAGATGTTTTATGATGAAGAATTCTATTGAAAACATCATCAAAGAAAATAAGATCATGGTCATTGATGGCTCTATGTCCACACCACTGGAAAATAGGGGAGTTTCCCTGAATTCCAAGTTATGGACAGCTAAGATCTTAGCGGAACAGCCAGAACTGATCAAACAGGTTCACAAAAATTACTTCAAAGCAGGAGCAGACTGTGGGATCACATGCAGCTATCAGGCATCCATTCCAGGACTTATGGAAAATGGATATACGTTAGAAGAAGCAGAAAATTTGATACGCAGTGCTGTTAAGATTTTTTGTGAAGCAAGAGATGAATGGTGGGAAGAAGAAGGACGTGAAGCTGGAAGAGCGTGGCCACTGTGTCTAGGTGCAGCAGGACCATATGGAGCATATTTAGCAGATGGGTCCGAATACCGTGGAAATTATGGTATTACAGATGAACAATTAAAGGAATTTCACAAAAGAAGAGTCGAACTGTTACATGAAGCAGGAGCAGATATCATTTTATTTGAAACAGTACCATCTCTAAAAGAAGCTAAAGTTGAGGCAGAAATTGCTGAAGAATATGGATATGATTACTGGATCAGTTTCTCATGTCTAAGTGAAAATATCATCTGCGAAGGAACACCGATCGCAGAATGTGCAAAAACATTTGCAAAAGGATATCCCCATTTAAAAATGATCGGTGTCAACTGTACAAAACCAGAATATATCGTAGGATTGATCCATAAGATCAAAGAAAACTGTGATATTCCGATCGGAGTTTACCCAAACAGCGGGGAAGAGTACGATGCAGTGAAGAAAGTCTGGTTTGGCAAACAGTCAGCCCTGTCATTTGAACAATACGCATACAATTATATGAAATCTGGAGCAAGTGCAGTTGGAGGATGTTGTACAACCGTAGCAAAACATGTAGAGGAAGTCGTAAGAGCCAAAAAACGGTTTTCTGAAGAACAAAAATAACTGAAAAAAATGAAATCATAAAAATGACCTCAGGATAATCTCTAAATAGATTGTCAGAGGTCATTTTTTTCTTTATAATGGGTATATTGGAAATCTAAAAAGAGAAGGAAAATATATGAATAAAAAGAAAAGATTAATTCAGTTAACAGAAGGAATATTACTCTGTTGTGTGATCGTTGTCATGACGTTGCTCTGCATAGGGATCATAAAAAAAGAGGTAAAGAATACAAAAGGAAAATTAACAGAGACAATTGGGTGGTATCGAATACAAGATAATAAAAAAGTGCAAGTAGATCTAAATCAGAAGATAAAGGCAGATCCGCAAGGAAAACTTGTACTATATAATGATACGATTGCCCAGAAATACAAAGGATATCTGATGACAACAAAGGCAGCAAAATATTCTGTCAGAATTTATGCTGGAGATCAGTTGATCTATCGATACAGTGATTCTAATTTTCATCGCAATGATCAAATGAAATCTAAATTAAGCTGCGATGCGAGAATCCCAGAACAGGGAAAAAAGGAACCGTTATCAAGATCATATATCAGAACGGAAGCAACGGAATCTATGACCTTGATGATATTTTAGTTGGACGTGGGGATGTAGTTATGGGATTTCATGTCCAACAGGAAATAGTCGGTATCGTGATGATCGCGATCATGTTTTTCTTAAGTTTTGTAGCGTTGACCACTGGAATTTATCTGAAGCATTTTAAATTAAACAGCACCAGATTCTTAAACATAGCAGCATTTCTGGCACTAAGTGGGATCTGGTTTTTGTCAGATTCAGCATTAGCACAGGAATATACATCATTTCCGGCACTGACAGGAATGATTTCTTTTTATGCATTTATGCTGATGTCAGTACCGATGGTTCATTTTGTAAAAAATACACTGAAGTTTGAAAAATATAAAGTCTTAGATGTGATCAATTTGTTATTTTATGCGAATGCGTTGATTCAGGGAATTTTAAACAAATGTTTGAAAATCCATATGGTCCATATGCTGTTCGTAACACATGTACTCTTGTTCATTGCAGTAATAACCATTGTTGTTTTGATGATAGAAGAATACCGAAGAACAAAAGATAGCGAACTTAAGATCATTATGAATGCCTTTGGGATCATGGCCGTTGCAGGGGTATTATCATTATGCATGTACTGGAAACTTGAGATTCCTTTTTATGGAACCATTTTTGAAGTGGGTGTTTTGATCTTTGAACAGTTGTTATTAACTAGTATTTTTGTAAATCTTGTTGAACAGGCGAAAACAAGATCTGAGCTTGAAGTTTATGAAAGACTTCTAAAAGAAGATCGTATGACAGGTATTAATAACAGGACTGCATTCGAGGAACAGCTTCAAGACATTGAGGATCACGCACAAGATTACGATAATGCTGCATTGATCTTTATGGATGTAGATGGATTAAAAAATACAAACGATCTTTATGGACATAATGCAGGGGACGAACTGATCATTTCTGCGGTGCTATGTATAAAAAATATATTTGCAACATATGGAAAATGTTACAGGATCGGCGGGGATGAATTTTGTGTGCTTATTTTTGATTCAATAGAGAATGTGGATGAATTATTGAAACAAATGGATCAAGAGATCGTAAAGTATAATAGAAATAACAGATATTATCTTTCAATTGCAAGAGGGGTAAGTTTCTTAAAAGATACAGAAGGAAAACAGAAGAAGATCAGTGATTGGAAATATGAGGCCGATCAGGATATGTATTGTAACAAAAAGAGGAGAAATATAAATGACAGATTATAATATAGATTTTTTGATCGCAGGACTTGTATTTTTAATATTTCTGTTGATTCATTTTCAGCGTTATAAAAAACTGAATAATATCAGTGGAAGAACATTCTGGTTCTTAATTATTGCAGGAATATTTGATATCATATTTGATCTGTTAAGCTCCATACTATTGGTAAAAAGTAATCCTGCTTATAATTCATGGATGATCTTTTTTTCCACGATGCTTTATATCTTGCAGATGATCGTTGTATATATTTTCTATAATTATACACAGGCATTAAGACACTGTGATGAAGATATAAGAACAAGAAATATAAAGATCATGGCAGTACCAATACTATGTATGGAAGTAGCTATCGTGACCAATGTTTTACATAAACAGTTTTTTTATTGTAATGAACAGGGGCAGTATGTTCATGGAAAAGCATATTTGGTAACATATATTTTTACATTGATCTGTATGGCTGCTGTCATTATAAATTGCTTTATCAATCAGGAAGAATATCAGAAGAATGAGCTTCGGGCGATCAAGGAATTCCTTGGAGTTGCATTGGTCTGTGTTACGATACAGATGAAATTTCAATCTGTATTAATGACAGGATTTGGGTTATCCTTAGGGATTACGATCTTATTTTGGGCACTTTATAATCCACAATTATATATAGACAGCCTGACCGGATTGTATTCTAAAGGCTATTTCAGGAGATGGTTTCCAGAGCAGATCAAGAGAAAGAAGGAACTTCATCTGCTTATGATCGATTTGTGGAAACTAAAACAAGTTAATAAGCTATATGGAGTTACAACAGGAGATGAATTGCTGATCCAGATCGCAGAATACCTTCACAAGATTAATGAAGCAAACCATGTTTTCAGGATTCATGGGAATCGTTTTTTTGTGTTCACAACATCATTGATGGATTATGAAACGAATAAAGATGCGATCATGAAACTATTTAAACGACCTTTTAAAGTAAAAGGGGAACGAATTTCTTTTTCCGCTGCGATATGTGGAATCATCAACGTTCAAGAAGTCAAAGAGATCGATGTATTGATCGATTATCTGGAATATCTGGTACAGTTAAAACCTAAATCAGACAGAACGATACTGATTCAGAATGATCAACATACAAAAGAAGGATTTCTTTATGAACAGGAAGTTAAAAAATATATGGCGACAGCAATTGAAGAGGATCTTTTTGAAGTATATTATCAGCCACTGTATGATCTAAAAGAAAAAAGATATCGTACAATGGAAGCATTAAGCCGATTGAGACATCCGTCACTTGGAATGATCTCACCAGAAGTTTTTATCGGAATTGCAGAGAAACATGGACAGATCGCAAAGCTTGGGTATCTTCAATTCCGAAAGGTCTGTAAGTTCATAAAAGAACATCCACAGATCATGGAAAAGATTGAAAGTATAAAGTATAATCTGTCTCCATTGGAATTATTAAAATCAGGATATAGCAAAAAACTGCTCCGTACGATCGAAGAGTTTGACATACCGTTTTCGTATTTTCAATTTGAGATTACAGAAACTGTTGCGACAGAGTATAGTGAAGCATTGTATCAGACGATCGCAGATTTCAAAAAGTCAGGAATTCAGATCTGCCTAGATGATTTTGGATCTGGATATGCGAATCTAAATACGGTACTAAAACTACCATTTTCAACGATCAAACTGGATCGCTCTTTGCTAAATGGAATCTGCTATGATGACCAGGTCGCATTATTATACAAAAATATTGTTGCAGTCATGCAGAATCTGGGACATAAAGTCGTAGCAGAAGGAGTGGAAACTCAGGAAGAGATCGACCTGTTAAAACAATGGGGTGTTGATCTTGTACAAGGATATTATTATACAAAACCATTAGATTCAGAGCAGATCATTCATAAATTAGAGAAAGATGTTTGTTAGGACATCATCATTTTTATAATAGCAGCAGAAGCAAAAAAGAAGTTTTGTTTCTGCTGCTATTATTTTCTTTAAATTCTTGTGAAAATAGAACAAGTACAAAAAATATTGTATACAGTATCGAATCAAATAATATATATCATGAACAAAAACAATACAAAAAAATTGTATAAAACAAACAAAGAACAAAGGAGAGAAGTTATGTACAAAAAATTGATGACATGTTTGGAAAGCGTACAAAAGAAAATTGATTTCAAGCCGGAGGTTGCACTGATCTTAGGATCTGGACTTGGAGATTTCGCAGATGGGATTAAGATTGAGCAGATGATCGAAATGTAGTTGCAAAATTTGTAAATGGAAAGAGTGTTCCGAGGAATAAAGATGGAGACGAAACAGCAATTTTTGGAGGAAATCAATAAAGTCAAAGGAAGTAAAAGAGATTACTTAAATAAGTTATTTCAATATGTATCAGAAGCAGTCATCCGGGCGGCGGTACATAAAAATGTAAAAAAAGATGAGTTTATTATTCGAGCAGGAGAGCCATGTGATACTGTCTATATCATCTTAAAAGGCGATGTTGCAGGGGTAGATTATCAAAAATTAGGAAAAGTATATTATTTTATGGATTTCGCAAAGATGTATATTGTAGGAGATTTTGAAATTTTTTCCGAAGATACAAATTATAATGTTTCCATCTGTGAATCTAAAGATAGTGAGCTGTTAGCAATTCTAGCATCGATCTACTGGAAATGGATCAAACATGATGAAAATGCATTGCTGTTAAGAATAAAAAATATAATGACCATTTTGACATCAGAAAAAGCAAGTGATCGAAAATATATGTTTATGAGTTGCAAATCCGTTCTATGATCGCTGGTGTATTCGTAAGTTTAATGAGTGCATTGATCGTCAGCATGGTAACACTTTTTTAAATTCATTTAAATGAAGCATCAGATATTAGATAAAATATGAAACAGCATCCGCATGTATTCCAGCAGCTTATGTAAAACAAGCAGCCGAATATGTAGAGGGAAAACTTCCAATTTGTACAGTTATCGGTTTCCCGAATGGTTACCATACAACGGCGGTTAAAGTGTTCGAGACAAAGAATGCGATTGCAAATGGTTCATCTGAGATCGACATGGTCATAAACATTGGATTTTTGAAAGACGGAAGACATGAAGAAGTAGAAGAAGAGATCAGACAGATTCATGAAGCATGTGATGGAAAAATTTTAAAAGTTATCATCGAAACATGTCTGTTAACAGAAGAAGAAAAGATCAAAGCAGCTGGTGGAATTTCAAGTTTTGATGATGCAGAAAAATTCATTAGTCTTGGAGCGAGCCGTTTAGGAACAAGCCGTTTGATCAAGATCATGAAAAATACAGACAATGGTGCAGGATACTAATTTCAGAAAATGAGGAATTAAAAAATGAGTACAGCATTAATGATTGAGATTTTTGGATATATCGGATGCATTTTTGTTATCATTTCTATGCTGATGACATCCGTAGTAAAACTAAGAGTGATCAATACGGTCGGTAGCTCTATATCTGCAGTCTATGCAATGATCGGACATTCCTACCCATTGGCGGTGGTCAATGCCAGCCTTGTGGTGATCAATATTTATAATCTGATCAAGTTAAGTAAAGCAGATGGAAATCACTATGATATGATTCGTGGGGACAAAGAAGATTCCTACTTAACATATTTTATAAAACACTATAAAGAAGATATGAAAAAATACTTCTTAGAGAACACCTTGGAGCTTTCAGCAGCAGATACAATATGTACAGTCTGCTGCGAGGGGGTTCCAGCCGGAGTATTAGCGGGAAAGAAAGAAGGAGATGCGTTAGAGATCAGCTTTGACTACACAACACCAACCTATAGAGACTGTTCCGCAGGACGTTTCCTTTATGCGAAATTAGCAGAAGAGGGATATAAGAAATTTATCTGTAAGAAAGCGACAGAAGGACATAAAAGTTATCTTGAAAAAATGGGATTTGTGAAAGAAAACGGTGTTTATGTAAAGAACGCATAGTACAAATCGGTACCATTTAACATACACACTGTGTGGTGGTTTGAATAACGTAAATTATTTGAATATTATAAAAAGAGATCATGTGTCAGCAACCGTACGAACACGTCTGCACTTAGCGAGTGGATGGTCGAATGACCATTCAGGAGCTTAGTACAGCTACGTGAGAGTCCGAACGCAAGTGGGTTGCAGACACATGATCTCTTTTTATAATATTCCATCAATAATTTAAGCTATTCAATCACAATTTAATCAGATTCTACTTCGCATGTAAATCCAGCATCCGTGATCGTCTTGATCGTATCTTGAATTCCCTGTCCATCTGCAGTCAGATATCCTGAAGCAAAGATAGAATTCACAACGGTCAATAATTCCTTTTCCCTTCCTTTAAAATAAATTTCACGTCCAGCGGCACAGCGGATATCAGATGTTGGAACCAGTAATCTTGCCAGACATAATACTTTCAGGCAGTATTCTGGTGTCAAATTTGAAGTATCTCTATCCTGCAGAGGTGTTCCTTTGATCGGAATTAAGAAGTTGATCGGAAGTGCTTCTGGATTGATTTCTTTCAGATCCAATAACATATCAACAACATCTTCCTTACTCTCGCCCATACCAATGATACCACCGCTGCAGATTTCAAATCCAAGGTCCTGTAACATATGAATGTTGTTTACACGCTGTTCGTATGTATGTGTTGTGCAGATATTTGGATAATTGGAACGGCTTGTATTTAAGTTATGGTTGATACGGTCTAATCCAGCTTCTTTTAACATTAAGGCCTGTTTCTTTGTTAAAAATCCGATAGAGCAGCATAAATGTGTACCCTCTTCTTTCATCTTACGAATTTTAGAAGCAAGTTCTTCAATCTCATCATCGCCGAATTTCATACCGCTTAATCCGATACAATGACGGGAAAGTTTATGATCATGGACAAATGTGTTATCTCCATATAATTTTTCATCATCGACCCATTTATATTTTTCAATATCTGCATGGGAACGACAGGATTGTGCGCAGTAAGCACAGTTCTGGGAGCAGTTTCCGCTTCTGGCATTTGTTAAAAGATGAATGCTTACATGATTTCCTTTATATTTTTTACGAAGTGCTCCGGCACGTTCGATCAGTTCATTTAATTGTTCATCAGGTGTATTTAAGATCGCGATGGCTTCTTCACGGGTTAAATTTTGTTCTGAATTCATATGCTATATACCTTCCTTTGTTTAAATTCAAAATATCTTATTAATCTGAACTTTAGCATGGAAAAAAATAATTGTCAACACGGTGAGTAGATTTGGTTAACGATAATAGAGATAATAAAATAACGATTGACATTCATTTTTATTCTCTGTATAATACTAAAAAGTTAGGAAGCTAACCATTTTGAAAAGAAAGGGATGAGTGAATGCAGGATATAAATGATAAGATCAATAACATGCACATGGGAAAACTGATCCATATGTTATCACATGAGATGAAGAGGAATCAGCCAATTGATAAAGTGATCAAGGCTGATCTTACCATCATGCAGAAACATATTTTAAAGTTTATTTTATTAGAAACAATGCATAAAGATCTTTATCAAAAAGACATTGAAGAAGAATTTCAGATCCGCAAATCAACTGTGACAGGATATGTACAGTTGATGGAGAAGAATGGATATCTGACAAGAGAAAGTGTCAAAGGAGATGCTAGAAAGAAGCGGCTGGTACCAACAGAGAAAGCCGAAGGATTAAGACAGGCAATCTTGGAAGATATTAAGCTTAGTGAAAAAAGAATGGAAAAAGGCATTCCTGAGGAAGATGTCATAACATGCAAACATGTTTTATATCAGGTATTACAAAATCTTATAGAAAAACACAAGGAGGAAGGAAAGAAAGATGAATAAGACCCTATTAAAATCAGTCCGAGAATACAAAAAACAATCCATACTTGCTCCAATCCTGGTAATTCTTGAGGTACTGATGGAAGTTTTGATTCCGATGGAGATGGCAAATATCATTGATATCGGAATGACAAGCGGAGATTTACATTATATTATCCAGCGAGGAGTGATCCTAGTTGTTATGGCAATGTTATCCCTGTTTTTCGGGATTTCAGCTGGAAATATGGCAGCCGTTGCAGGTGCCGGATATGCAAAGAACTTAAGACACGATATATTCTACAAAGTGCAGGAGTTCTCATTTAAGAATATCGATCACTTTGCAACATCAGGACTTGTCACACGTATGACAACAGATATTACAAATATCCAGATGGCCTATATGATGAGTATCCGACTACTTGCCAGAGCGCCGATCATGATCGTTTTATCATGGGTAATGACATTAAAGTACAGTGTGAAAGTAGCATTATTATTTTTGATCGTGATTCCATTACTAGGAGGAACATTGATCTTTATTGCGAAAAAAGCACATCCACACTTTATCAAAGTATTTGATGAATATGATATCTTAAATAATTCCGTACAGGAAAATGTAAACGCATCCCGTGTGGTAAAAGCATTTGTACGTGAAGATTATGAAATCGATAAATTCCACGGAATTTCCAAGTATGTATATACACTGTTTACAAAAGCAGAAAAGATCGTTGCATGGAACTCACCAGTTATGCAGTTTACAATGTATGTTGTTATACTTCTGCTTGTAGCGATTGGTGGAACAGGGATCATCCATGGAACAATGGGAACTGGAGAATTAACAAGTATCATCGTATACGCATTACAGATCATTGGTTCTCTGATGATGGTAACCTTCGTATTCGTAATGATCATGATCGCAGAAGCATCTACAGACCGTATTACAGAAGTTTTGGAAGAAGTACCAGAAATGCAGGATAAAGCAGATGCAGTAACAGAAGTGAAAGACGGAGAGATCATCTTTGATCATGTAAACTTCAGTTATGCAGGAGAAGGTGGAAATCTTTCCTTAAAAGATGTTGATCTTCATATCAGATCCGGACAGACAATCGGAATCATCGGTGGAACAGGTAGTGCAAAATCTACATTAGTACAGTTGATTCCAAGACTTTACGATGTTACAGAAGGATGTGTCAAAGTTGGTGGCATTGATGTCCGTGATTACAACTTAGAAGCATTAAGAGACCAGGTATCCATGGTACTCCAGAAGAATGTATTATTTACAGGAACAATTTACGATAATATCCGTTGGGGAGATGAAAATGCATCCGATGAAGAAGTTCAGAGAATGTGTAAATTAGCACAGGCAGACGGGTTTGTAAATGAATTTCCAGCTGGATACAATACACAGATCGTACAGGGTGGAAACAATGTTTCTGGTGGACAGAAACAGAGATTGTGTATCGCAAGAGCGTTATTAAAGAAACCAAAGATCTTGATCTTAGATGATTCCACAAGTGCGGTTGATACAAAGACAGATGCATTGATCCGTAAGGCATTCCGTGAAGAAATTCCGAATACAACAAAGATCATCATCGCACAGAGAGTATCTTCCATCGAAGATGCAGACCAGATCATCGTATTAGATGATGGAAAGATCATGGGTGTTGGAACATCCGAAGAATTATTAAAGACAAATGATATTTACAGAGAAGTCTATGAATCACAGGTGAAAGGGGAGAAGACGATGAGTAAAAGACCAGAAAAGACGATCAACAAAAATACGGCGAAGACAGCAAAACGTCTTTTAAAATATGTAACAGATACTTATAAATTACAGTTTATTCTCGTGTTTGTCTGCATTTTCATCAGTGCAGCAGCTTCTGTATCTGTATCTTTATCATTGAAATTTATGCTCGATGACTTCATCCTGCCTTTGGTTGGACAGAGCAATCCAGATTTCACAAATTTTTACCACGCAATGATCGTCCTTGGATGCATCTTTGCAGCAGGTGTCATTGCAACATTTATTTATACAAGGATGATGGTATTTATCGGACAAGGAGTCCTAAAACGTGTCAGAGACGATATGTTTGAACATATGCAGACATTACCGATCCGTTATTTCGACCAGAATACAAATGGTTCGATCATGAGTTTATACACAAATGATACGGACACATTAAGACAGATGATCAGCCAGGCAATTCCTCAGGCATTGATGTCATTTTTCACGATCATTGTAACATTTATTTCTATGTTAGTATTAAGTCCGATTTTAACGATTCTTGCAGTTGTTGTTATCGGAATCATGATCACGGTGACAAAAGCGATTGGTGGAAACAGCGGAAAATACTTTATCCGCCAGCAAAAATCATTAGCTGATGTGACAGGATTTATCGAAGAGAGAATGAATGGACAGAGAGTTGTCAAAGTCTTTAACCACGAACGTAAATCAGAAGAAGAATTTGACAAGTTAAACGAATCTCTGTTTGAAAGTGCTGCAAATGCCAACAAATATGCAAATATTATGGGTCCAGTTGTAGGTAATATCGGAAACCTTCAATTTGTATTAACAGCGGTATTAGGTGGTGTGTTAGCTATTGAAGGTATTGGAGGAATCACATTAGGTGTCATGGCATCATACCTTCAGTTTACAAAGAGTTTCACACAGCCATTTATGCAGATCGCACAGCAGTTTAATTCTATTGTAATGGCACTTGCAGGTGCAGAAAGGATCTTTGCCCTGATCGATGAAGAACCTGAGACAGATGAGGGATATGTAAGATTAGTAAATGCGAAGAAAGATGAAAATGGAAACATTATCGAATGTGAAGAAAGAACAGGAATGTGGGCATGGAAACATCCACACTCTGCAGATGGGTCTGTAACATATACAGAATTAACTGGCGATGTAAGATTTGAAGATGTAACGTTTGGTTACAACGAAGATAAAACCATCCTTCATGACATTAGTCTGTTCGCAAAACCAGGACAGAAGCTAGCATTTGTAGGATCTACAGGAGCCGGAAAAACAACGATCACAAACCTGATCAACCGCTTCTATGACATTCAGGATGGTAAGATTCGTTACGACGGAATCAACATCAAGAAGATCAAAAAAGACGACTTAAGACGTTCCTTAGGAATTGTATTACAGGATACACACCTGTTTACAGGAACGATCAAAGACAATATCCGCTACGGAAATTTAGCGGCAACCGACGAACAGATCTACGAAGCAGCCAAATTAGCACACGCAGACCAGTTCATCAAAATGCTTCCAGATGGTTACGACACTGTGATCAGCGGAGACGGAGAAGGATTATCTCAAGGACAGAGACAGTTACTATCCATTGCCAGAGCAGCCGTAGCCAACCCACCAGTACTGATCTTAGATGAAGCAACATCAAGTATTGATACAAGAACAGAAAGCATTGTACAGCGAGGAATGGATAACCTGATGAAAGGTAGAACTGTATTTGTAATCGCCCATCGACTATCTACGATCCGAAATAGTGATGCGATCATTGTACTTGAACATGGTAAGATCATTGAACGTGGAGATCATGAAGATCTTATTAAGAATAAAGGAACCTACTATCAATTATATACTGGTAAGTTGGAACTGTCTTAAATTTGTGATTGGCCAACTGTAGTCTTTCAGTATATGATAAAAATAAATAAGCAACCGAAAACGCAGCGGTGGAATTTTGCTCACATTTTGAACAAATCGCTTATCCGCCCAATTTCCTACGAGAACTCGCTCTGAAGTTTTGTTTCAGACAAAAGTCTTTGAAGCTCAGACACTCGTCCAATTGGGCTGCGAATTTGTTCAAAATATTCCAATGCTGCGTTTTCGGTTGCTTATTTATTTTTATCATATACCTAAAGTCTATAGAGTGGACAATTCACAAGATTGAAAATTTAAGTGGTGTGTATGGAGAACAGCATTGATTGTAAAATAGGGATTTTCAGACAGAAGGTAATGTTATTATGCTTCATAAACATCTCGATAAATCGGTGTTCGTAAGTTTCTTTCTGACTCATACATGCAACACTATCAACAAATCAAAATTGTATAAAAAGAAGCATCAAATATTCTTGACAGTATTACTAGGAAATGATATTATACGAATAATTCCTACTGGAAAACTATGAAAAAGAAAAACTATAAGAGAGGATGTGTAACAAAATGAGCATTAACACAGCAGATTTTGCCGCACTAGCAGTTACAATTGTTTTGTTTGCGGTTATCTATTATTTAGATTATAAGAAAGGCGTAGACTTCGGACTTTTAACATTATTAGGAACAGTTTTGGAATCGCAGTTGGTCTGGGATTTGGAAATCATTTTACATATGTTGAGATTTTCGGACGTATCTATACCAATGTATTGACAGCACTTGTTGTACCAATGCTGTTATTTAGTATCATCGCAAGTATCACAAATCTAAGCGAATCCATTCATTTAAAGAAAATCGGTGGAAAGTCAATCTTTTATCTGATCTTAAATACAGCGATTGCAAGTACGATTACAGTGATCGCAGCAGTCATCTTAAAAGTTGGTGATGGATTTGCTTACAAAGTAGCTGATGGATATCAGAAAGTTGAAGTTCCATCTGTTGTTGATACGATCGTAAACTTATTCCCAAGCAACTTCGCAACAAACTGGAGTGAAGGACAGATCATTCCGATCGTCGTATTTGCGATCATCATTGCATTATCTTACAATGCAATTTCCAAAGAAAATGAATCCGTAAAACCATTTAAAGCATTTATTGATGCAGGAAATCAGGTGATCGGACAGGCAATTGACTGGATCATTGGATTTACACCATATGCAGTATTATCTTTCTTGGCAAGAGCCGTTGGAAGAAGCAGTGTCACGGAATTGTTGCCATTATTAAGTACATTAGTTTTATCTTATATCTTATGTGCAGTTCAGGCATTTGGAGTAGAAGGATTATTAATTAAATTTGTAGCAAAATTAAGTCCTGTTAAATTCTTTAAAGGAATCGCACCAGCTCAGTATGTAGCATTTACGACACAGAGCAGTGTTGGTACGATCCCGGTTACATTAAGACAGTTAAAGAAGCACTTGGAGTTGATGGAGATGTAGCATCATTTACGGCAGGTCTTGGAGCCAATGTTGGAATGCCAGCATGTGCAGGAATCTGGCCAGCATTAACAGCGGTATTTAGTGTTCATATGTTAGGATATCATTACGGAATTGCACAGTATGCATTTCTGATCCTGATCACATTAGTAGTATCTGTTGGAACAGTCGGGGTTAGGAACAGCGACGATCACATCAACAGCTGTATTTGCAGCACTTGGCTTACCAATCGAATTAGTTGTCGTATTTGCACCAATCTCAACGATCGTTGACATGGCAAGAACAATGACAAATGTAACAGGAGCAGCAACAGCAGCCGTTATCACAGCAGCAACTGAAGGTCTGGTTGATGAAGAAGTTTACAATTCAGATCAGGCAAAACATGTTGCAGTAAACAACTAGGATAGAAGAAATTCTATATATAATCACTGTATGAAAAGACACTTGATCGTAACGTATATTTTATGTATGTTATGAGCAGGTGTTTTCATTCAGGTAATCAATATAAGTTGAGACGACTAAAATTTCGTGCTATCATAATCAATATAGATAAGAGCACGAAGTTTTTCATATTATAGAAAATTGATTCAAGGAGGTGATCGTATGGGAAATTATCTAAATCCAGGGAATGAAAAGTTCAGAAGAATGATTCAGTCTGAAATTTATGTAGATAAGACAGGGATGATAAAATATACGAATTCCGTACTAGATACAGCACAAAACTATGTCTGTGTCAGCCGTCCAAGAAGATTTGGGAAGTCAATGGCTGCGAATATGCTGACAGCTTATTACAGCCGCGGTTGTAATTCAAAAGAATTATTTGAAAAGTTTGAAATTGCAAAGATAAAGATTTTGAAAAATATCTGAATCAATATAATACCATATTCTTAAATATGCAGGAATTTCTAAGTCGAAGTCATAATGTAGAAGAATTGATCGATCGTGTGAAGAAGCTTGTGATCAGAGATTTGAAAATGGAATATCCAGAAGTTGATTATTTTGACGATACAGATTTGATTGAGTGTATGCAGGATATTTATGCACAAATGCAGTGCCCATTTATTGTGATCATTGATGAATGGGATTGCATTTTCAGGAATATAAACAAGATAAAGAAGCACAGGAAAAATATTTAGATTTTCTACGGGACTTATTAAAAGATAAGGCATGTATTTATCTATCTTACATGACAGGAATTTTACCGATTAAGAAATATGGAACACATTCGGCACTGAATATGTTTGATGAATTTTCCATGATCGCCCGGACCTTTAGCATGTTATGTCGGGTTTACAGAACAAGAAGTCAAAAAGCTCTGTGAACAATACGGAATGGATATGGAAGAAGTTAAGAACTGGTATGATGGATATTCATTTGATGGAGTACTGTCTGTGTATAGTCCAAGATCGGTTGTAAATAGTATGAGATTTCGAAAGATATCAAATTACTGGAATCAGACAGAGACTTTTGAAGCATTACAGATGTATATTGATATGAATTTTGAGCATCTAAAAGATGATGTTTTAAGTATGATCGCTGGAGAAAGCGTGGCGGTGAATACCGAAAGTTTTACGAATGATATGGCAACGTTTCGTACAGAAGATGATGTACTGACATTATTGATCCATCTTGGATATCTTGCATATGATGATAAAACAAAACAGTCAAGATACCAAATAGTGAAATTCGGGCAGAATATGTAAATACAGTTTCAGTATCAGACTGGGGATCTGTTTCAAAAGCACTAAAAGATTCTGCAGATACATTAAATGCAATCTGGCAAGGCAGAGAAGAACAGGTATCGAAAGCCATTGAACAGGCACATTTTGAGACATCACATATCCAGTATAATGATGAAAATGCATTGAGTTATACGATTTCACTCGCATTATATGCAGCAAGGAATTTTATACCATTCACAGAGAACTGGCAGGTGGAAAAGGATTTGCAGATTTGGTCTTTATTCCGAAAAACAATTTGCAGAGAAACCGGCATTGGTAGTTGAATTAAAATGGGATCAGAGCGCAGAAGGTGCGATCAAGCAGATCAAAGATAAGAAGTATTTTGAAAGTTTGGAAGAATATCAGGATAATCTGTTGTTGATTGGTATTAATTATGATAAGAAAACAAAAGAACACGTGTGTAAAATAGAGAAATATTAAAACAGGTAAAAGGAATTGGAGAGGTATAAAATATGGGCAGATTTGTTAATCCAGATAATAGTGCGTTTCAAGCAGCACTTAATTCCAGAATTTATGTAGATAAAACAGGATTGATCGTATGTATGAATGAAGTTCTGGATTCTACAGATGCGTATATTTGTAATAGCCGCCCAAGACGTTTTGGAAAATCATATGCAGCGAATATGCTTGCAGCATATTACAGTAAGGGAGCAGAATCAGAAAAGATGTTTTCTGATCTTGAGATAGGACAATCAGAAGATTTTAAGAAACATTTGAATAAATATGACGTGATTCATATTGATGTACAATGGTTTTGATAAATTGCGAAGATGCGGATAATGTTGTGCCATATATCACAAGAGTTGTGCTGGATGAATTGCGTGAAGTTTATCCAGAGATTTTACGTCAAGAAGTGGTATCTTTGCCAGATGCACTTTCTCTGGTTAAGGATAAGACAGGACGGAAATTTATCATTATCATTGATGAATGGGATGTGCTGATCAGAGATGAATCAGCGAACAAAAGGTGCAGGATGAGTATATCCGATTCCTAAGAGGTATGTTTAAGGAACAGAACCAACGAAATATATTCAACTTGCTTATCTTACAGGCATCTTGCCGATCAAGAAAGAAAAACACAATCAGCACTTAACAATTTTCGAGAATATTCCATGTTGAATGCAGGATGTTTAGCTTCTTACATCGGTTTTACAGAAGATGAAGTAAAAGCACTTTGTGAGACATATAAGAAGGATTTTACAGAAGTCAAACGTTGGTATGATGGATATCAGTTAGGAAAATATCATGTCTATAATCCCAATGCAGTTGTAAACTTGATGGCGGATGGAAACTTCCAAAGTTATTGGTCAGGAACAGCTTCTTATGATTCGATTGTTCCATTGATCAATATGGATTTTGATGGATTGAAGACCGCAATTATTGAAATGGTGTCGGGAGCATCTGTTGAAGTAGATGTTGGGTCATTCCAAAATGACGTTGAGAATATTGTAAATAAAGATGACGTTTTAACATATTTGATTCATATGGGATACTTAGCATATTCAAGTGTTAATAGGATGGCATTTGTACCGAATGAAGAGATAAGACAAGAACTGATTCGTGCAACAAAAGAAAAGAATGGAATGAAATGCTGAAATTTCAGCAAGAATCAGAGGATTTACTGGATGCAACTTTGGATATGGATGGAGAAATAGTTGCAGCTCAGATTGAGAAGATCCATGAGGAATATGTTTCAGCAATTCAATATAACAATGAAAATTCACTCAGCAGTGTATTGGCATTAGCTTATTTGAGTGCAATGCAGTATTATTTTAAACCGGTCAGGGAATTTCCTACAGGACGTGGGTTCGCAGATTTTGTGTTTATTCCAAAAACAGAATATCGAAATGATTATCCGGCACTTGTTGTGGAATTGAAGTGGAATAAGAGTGCTGTTAGTGCATTGCAACAGATTAAGGATAAAAAATATCCAGATTCTATTCAAAATATGCAGGTAATATTTTGCTTGTGGGAATTAATTATAGTAAAAAGAAAAGAAGCATGAATGTATGATTGAAGAATACTTGAAAAATAAGAAACAATAAAATCCATGAGAACAACAAACCAAAAATCGTGTTCTCATGGATTTTATATTTTACAGATATTTTTACGAAATCCCAGAGGCAGAAGCGACCCGCCGCAGGCGGAGAATCCTGTAAAGCAGGATTCTTTCTTGAAATCATATTATGCTCCTTTTTCTTTATACAATCTTAATACAAGAGAACATATCCTTACACTATCTTTTATCATAAAAGATATAATAATGATAAGATCAAAAGTCATAAAATAATTTGAAAAAGGTAAGATCATATATGCCATGGAAGATTTATAAAAAGACATTTAACATCATTTCAGGTGATCATATTAGGGTTCGCAGGAGTGATCCTTTTTGGAGCATTGATCCTGATGCTGCCAATTTCATCGGTTCAGGGAATCATAACACCATTTCATAAAGCATTATTTACGTCAACTTCTGCAGTATGTGTGACAGGGCTTGCAGTCGTGGATACTGGAAGTTACTGGTCTGCTTTTGGACAGACAGTGATCATGTTTCTGATACAGATCGGAGGTCTGGGAGTTATAACAACAGCAACAGCCGTATTTATATTATCAGGAAGAAAAATATCGATTATGCAGCGAAGCACGATGCAAAATGCGATCTCTGCACCAAAAGTAGGAGGGATCGTTCGATTGATGAGTTTTATTTTAAAAGGAACTTTATTGATCGAATTGATCGGTGCGTTATTCATGATGCCTGTTTTCTGTCATGATTTTGGATTACGGGGAATCTGGATGTCGATCTTTCATTCTGTATCAGCCTTTTGTAATGCAGGATTTGATCTTCTTGGAACAAAATGGCATCCATTTGTATCATTGACATCATATGCGGTAAATCCAGTGATCAACATTGTGATCATGTTACTGATCATCATTGGTGGAATTGGATTTTTTACATGGGAAGACATTTATCTCCATAAATTTCATTTTAAGCATTACCATATGCAGAGTAAGGTTATTCTAACTACAACATTATGTCTGATCTTGTTACCAGCTGTTTTCTTTTTCTTTCAGGATTATGGAAATCTATCAGGGATTCACCGGTTGCTTGCATCATTGTTTCAAGCTGTGACACCGAGAACTGCAGGATTTAATACGACAGATCTTTCGATGCTGACAGGAGCATCAAAGGCAATGATGATTTTATTGATGTTGATCGGAGGTTCACCAAGTTCTACAGCAGGAGGTATGAAAACAACAACATTTGCTCTGTTACTTTTAAATGTACTGGCGACCTTTCAAAGTTGTGATGATGTGACAGCATTTGGAAGAAGAATCGATGCTAGTGTGATAAAAAATGCAACAACGATCGCAATGATGTATTTTATCTTGTTTTTTGCAGGCGGAATGACGATTAGTGTGTATGAGGGACTGCCGCTTTCAAGCTGTCTGTTTGAAGCAGCGTCTGCAGTTGGAACCGTAGGTTTGACATTAGGAATCACACCAAAACTTCATATTCTGTCACAGATCATTTTGATCATACTGATGTATCTGGGACGTGTTGGCGGTTTGACGCTGATCTATGCAGTATTTTCAGATAAAAATAAACGAAAAGCAAGACTACCACTTGATAAGATCATAGTGGGATAAAAGAAAGAGGGAATTGATGATGAAGAATATTTTATTGATCGGACTTGGACGTTTTGGAAAACATATAGCGATACAGTCAAGTCAGCTTGGACATGAGATCATGGCAGTTGATCTGGATGAGGAAAGAGTGAATGATGCACTTCCATATGTTACGAATGCACAGATCGGGGACAGTACGAATGAGGAATTTTTAAAATCTCTGGGGATTGCAAATTATGATATCTGTTTTGTTACGATCGGTGGGAATTTTCAAAATTCGTTGGAAACCACCTGTCTGTTAAAAGAACTTGGAGGCAAAATGGTTATTTCCAGAGCTGAACGAGATGTACAGGAAAAATTCCTCTTACGAAATGGAGCCGATAAGGTAGTCTATCCAGAAAAAATGGTGGCAAAATGGGCAACGATCCGTTATACCGATGATCATATTCTTGATTATATGGAAGTCGATGCCTCACATGCGATCTTTGAGGTAGAGGTTCCGAAGGAATGGATCGGAAAGACAGTGGGAAAACTTGATATTAGAAAAAAATATGATATTAACATTATGGCAGTAAAAGATGATGGAAAAGTAAGTATGGCGATATCTGCGGATACCTGTTTTAAGGAAGATGTTACATTATTGGTATTAGGAGAATATAAAGCGATCAAAAAGTGTTTTTGTATCTGATGTCATGAAAAAGAGGTGAGAGCTTATGTCAGATTTCATTTTAGCATTGGCGGTAATACTGATGTTTGCATTTGTGTTATTCTTTTTGAAAAAAGTAAATTATTTTCTTGGAGAAAATCGGAAAGTAATTGACAGGGAGCAAGATGATGATGATGATTGATGTGTTTATGGATTATTATTGACGATCATGATATAATGCATCCGATAAGGAAAGGGGGCCAAGATGAGCACAGGAGAATTTGTAGAGCTGAATAAAGAAAACGAACACATTCTTGTTTGTCTTTCTTCTTCACCATCGAATGAAAAGATCATACGTACAGCAGCAAAAATGGCAAGAGATATGCGGGCACGTTTTACGGCATTGTATGTACAGACAGGAAAAAGAGAAAGAGAATCGGACAAAAGAAGACTGGAAGCTCATGTACAATTTGCAAAGGAATCTGGTGCGGAAATCGTAATGACACATGGGGAAAATGTTCCGGTACAGATCGCGGAATATGCACATTTATCGAATGTCACAAAAATCGTGATCGGACAAAGCAGTGCAAAGAGAAATCACTTTTTCAGCAAACAGACATTAACAGAGAAGTTGATCGAGGCTGTTCCTGATATTGATATCCACATTATTCCAGATGCGATGAACTTAGATAATTATCGAAAACCGCATGGAGCGGTTTATGTAGGAAAGCCTACGATGAAAGACAGTTTATTGACATTATTTATATTTGCAGTTTGTACGTTGATCGGTCTATTCATCCAGAAACTTCAATTTACAGATACAAACATCGTTACAATTTATATTTTGGGTGTTTTATTAACGTCAATCCTTACAGATGGATATTTATACAGCATTGGAGGTTCTGTCTTAAGTGTATTTTTGTTCTGCTTTTTCCTTACGGAACCAAGAATGTCATTTCAGACGTATGCAGTTGGATATCCGGTAACTTTTGTGATCATGTTAATATCTTCTGTCATTACTGGAACACTTGCAGCAAAATTAAAAACACATGCAAGGCTTTCAGCACAATCTGCATTTCGTACACAGATTTTATTTGACACAGACCGGTTACTTCAAAAAGCAAAAAACGATACGGATATTTTAAGTATTACATGTACACAGCTTATCAAATTATTAGACCGCAGTATTGTAGCATATGTTGTGGAAGACGATGAATTGTCAGCACCATATATATTTTCGAATAAAAAGAAAGAACAGACAGAAGATTTATTGACAAGCAGGGAGCAGGAGATCGCAAAATGGGTGTATGAAAACAAGCAGCGTGCTGGAGCAACGACCGAACGTTTTAAAGATGCACAGTGTCTATACCTTGCCATTTGTATTGAGGATAATGTGTATGGTGTGATCGCAATACCAGTTGACGAATATACATTAGATTCCTTCGAATATAGTATCTTACTTTCTGTGATCAATGAATGTGCACTTGCCATGGAAAATAAAAAGAATATCATGGAGAAAGAAAAAATCTCCGTTCTTGCCAAAAATGAACAGTTAAGAGCAGATCTGCTTCGTGCGATCTCACATGATCTAAGGACACCACTTTGTTCCATTTCTGGGAATGCAGACATGCTGTTAAATAGTGGAGAACGTCTTGATGATATAACAAAACATCAGATTTATACAGATATTTATGATGATTCAGAATGGCTGATCAATATTGTTGAAAATTTATTATCGATCACAAGATTAAATGATGGAAGATTAAAACTGAAATTTACAGATCAATTATTAGATGAGGTGATCGCGGAATCATTACGGCATATCAGCAGGAAACATGAAGAGTATCAGATCGTTACAGAATGCGATGAATTGATACTTGCACATATGGATGTGCGGCTGATCCTGCAAGTGTTGATCAATCTGGTCGATAATGCAATTAAATATACACCGAAAGGATCTACAATCCGCATTTGTGCCATGAATGAAAATGGAAAAGCAAAGATTCAAGTAGAAGATAACGGCCCTGGAATTTGTGATGAAATGAAGCCGCATATATTTGAAATGTTTTATACAGGGAAAAATACGATCGCAGACAGCCATCGAAGTCTTGGTTTAGGTTTGGCACTTTGCCGTTCGATCATAGAGGTGCATAACGGGAAACTGGTGTTGGAGGACAATACACCACATGGTTGTATTTTTTCTTTTACACTGCCATTAAGTGAGGTTACATTAAATGAATAAAGCATTAATTTTAGTCGTGGAGGATGACCGGCCGATCCGTAATCTGATCGTGACAACATTAAAAACACATGATTATAAATATATTACAGCAGAAAATGGAAGTTCAGCTATTTTAGAAGCATCTTCTCATAAACCAGAGATCATTTTATTAGATCTTGGATTGCCTGATATGGAAGGTGTGGATGTGATCAAAAAAGTAAGAACATGGTCTAACGTACCAATTATCGTTATCAGTGCAAGAAGTGAAGATGTAGATAAAATAGAAGCACTGGATGCAGGAGCAGATGATTATATCACAAAACCATTTTCAGTTGATGAACTGCTTGCAAGGATCAGGGTTACACAGCGCCGATTAGCATTGATCCAGTCAGGCGAGGAACAAGAACAAGCAGTCTTTGTAAATGGAGAGTTAAAGATCGACTATACAGCAGGATCTACATATTTAAAAGATAAAGAATTGCATTTAACACCAATCGAATATAAATTATTATGTTTGCTGTCTCATAATGTTGGAAAAGTATTGACTCACACTTATATTACGCAACAGATCTGGGGCAGTTCACTGGAAAATGATGTTGCATCACTTAGAGTGTTTATGGCAACATTACGGAAGAAATTACAGCCAGATAAAGATGGCATGCAGTATATACAGACACATATAGGTATTGGATATCGGATGCTTAAGATATAGTAAATAAAGAGTGTCTGCATCATTAAGTGATGCAGACACTCTTTTAGATACCAATATATGAAAACACCCAAAAGAGGCAAAAAAGAGATTGATTTATTACCTACTATTTAAAAATGTGTTCTGAAGGAATTTTTACGCACAACCTCCGCATGCAGCACATGCAGAAGGAGTTGCAGCGCAGCCTCCCTGGGCGGTTTCTCTTAGTTCAGCTGGCAGTCGTTTACCAACGATATACATTGCGTTTAACATTTCGTCAAACGGGATGAGCTGATGGATTCCAGATAAAGAAATCTCAGCTGCGATGATCGCATTTGCAACACCTGCGGCATTACGGTTCTGGCATGGATATTCCACCAACCCGCCAACGGGGTCACAAACAAGACCTAACATATTCATTAAAACGGTAGAGGCAGCTCCAAGACATTGTTCTGGATCACCGCCAAGCAGTTCGACAATGGCAGAAGCAGCCATCGCAGAAGCAACACCGACTTCCGCCTGACACCCGCCGACAGCACCTGCAACCGTTGCATTTCTCATAGCAAGATATCCGATCGCACTGGCATTAAACAGTGCCTGAATGATCTGTTCATCATCTAATTTATGAACTTCCTGAAGCCCAAGTAAAAGTCCAGGAACGATTCCGGCAGACCCTGCGGTTGGGGATGCTACGATCAACCCCATGGATGCATTCGTCTCAAGAGTCGCCATCGCATAGATCATACTTTTTTCTAACAGATCACCACAGATTCCAATTCCAGAATGATACCGGGAAGCAATCTTCTTTGCCTCGCCACCGATCAGTCCACCCATGGAACGAACTGGTTCTTTGATCGGAGTAAAAGCAGCATTTTTCATGATCTCAAGAACTCTTGCCATTGCATCATGAACCGTATCAGCTTCTTTTTCCCCTTCTATGATCTCACGCTGTCTCATCACTTCGGAGATTGGAAGATCATGTTTTTTACATAAATCAAGCAATTCATTTGCGTTTTTAAAATCCATAATATTTCAGTCTCCTTTCTACAGCTGAATGATCATAACATCTGAGACATTTGGGCTTTTCCTAATCTCCTCTGCGATGTTTTCAGGAAGAAGCCCATCGGATTCAACGATAGAATAAGCTGTATTTCCTTTAGATTCTCTGAAAAGACGCATAAAAGCGATATTAACACCCTGATCACTCAGACATTTTGTGATATAAGTAACAACGCCAGGTTTATCTTTCTGGATCACGATCAAGGTACTGTATTCCCCGGTAAAATCAACTTCTACATCATTGATACGGCAAATTCTGGCTTTTCCACCGCCTAAAGATTCCCCACGGATCAAGATGTGATCTCCGTTTTCATTTGTCATTAAGATATCCACTGTATTTGGATGGATATCAGTTTCTATTTCATTTGGTACAAAAGAGAAATCAAGTCCAATGTCTTTTGCAATCTCGAAAGAATCGCGGATTCTCATATCGTCGGTTCCAAATCCCATGATCCCACCTAATAAGGCACGATCCGTTCCGTGTCCATGATAGGTTTTTGCAAAAGATCCATAGAGTGTAAACTGAACTTTTTTCAGTGTACTATTTAACATTTTTCTTGCGAGAAATGCAATCCTTGCAGCCCCAGCTGTGTGGGAGCTTGAAGGGCCGATCATATTTGGTCCCATAACATCAAATGCACTGATAAAAGACATAAATTAAGCCTCCACTGTATCTTCTTTTAAAATAAATTTCTTGTAAATAGAATCTACGACGATTCCAATCGCATTATCTCCGGAAATGTTACATGCAGTTCCGAAAGAATCCTGTGTGATATAAAGTGCAACCATTAAAGCACAGATTGGTCCGTTTGTATCTCCTGCTGTTGTACCAAATACCATGTAAAGGAAAGGCAATGCAGTCATGATAGATCCACCTGGAGCTCCAGGAGAAGCGACCATTGCAACACCAAGTGTCATAATAAATGGAATAACAGTTGCAAGGCTGATCGGTAACTGATTCATCAAACATACAGCAGTTGCACATGCTGTGATCGTGATCATAGAACCTGCCATGTGGATATTGGCACAAAGAGGCACTACAAAGTTACGGATCTGAGCACTGACACCGTCATTTTTTGCACATTCCAAATTGACAGGAATTGTAGCAGCAGAAGACTGAGTTCCTAAAGCTGTAGTATAACCAGGAACCTGATTTTTAATAAGAGAGAAAGGATTCTTTTTGCTGACAGAACCTGCAATTATAAACTGGATCGTGATACATACAAAGTGCATGATGATCACTACAAGAAATACTTTCCATAAGATTCCAAGGATCGCAAATGTTTTTCCTGATTTCGTCATATCAGTAAATGTACCACAGATATACAATGGTAATAAAGGAATGATCGTTTTGTGAAGGACTTTATCGATGATCGTTGAGAAATCGCTCATTCCGTTGTAAAGGCTGTTTCCGATCTCTTTACCTTTCATTGTGGATAAGCATAATCCTAAAATGAAAGCAAGAACAACAGCAGATAATGTATCAAACAGCGGTGTGATCGTCAGTGAAAAATAAGGTTTCAGTGACGCATCAGCAGTCGCAGCAATCTGATCTAATGCCCCAGAAGTCATAAAGTGTGGGAACAGATTGGATGATACAAGGTAAGAAGCTGTACCAGCAAGTAAAGTTGAACCATAAGCAAGAGCAACGGTAATTAAAAGCAGCTGTCCAGCACCCTGTGACAGATCAGCGATTCCCATAGTTACATAAGCAAGGATCATCAGTGGAATGATGAATTTTAAGTAGGTACTGAAGAATCCAGACAGTGTTACAACAAAGCGGCAGAATCCAGTTGGAAGGAACTGTCCAAACAGGATACCAATAATGATGGCAATAATGAGTTTTGGTACCAGACCAAGTTTAAATTTTTTCTTTTCCATTTTTAATTACTCCTCTAAAAGCATAATCACATATCATCGTAGTTTGTTTAATGTGCACAAAAAATGTTTGACGTCTTTATGTTTGTATTGTATCATCCACGTATAGATGAATCAAATTCATAGATTTAATGATAACATTGAAAATTATTCATAATAGTACAAAGGAGAAAAAATGGAATTCCGTCAGATACAGACATTTATGCAGATAGCACAAGTGAAGAATTTCTCAAAAACCGCAGAATTACTAGGTTATTCGCAATCTGCCGTGACAGTACAGATCCGTCAATTAGAGACAGAATTGGGAGTGCGGTTATTTGACCGTACAGGAAAAAAAGTGATACTCACACCGAAAGGAAAAGAATTTTTAATACATGCAAATAAGATCATTGATGAAATGCACAAGGCAAAAGATGCAATGAATGATACTGCAGAGTTAAAAAATCCATTACATATCGGAACGATCGAATCACTCTGCACTGTCAAATTGCAGGAAATCGTACAGCGGTTTCGGGAAGAACATCCACAGGTTAGAATTCAGATCACGATTGGTTCTCCAGAACGCCTGATCCAGAAGATGGAACACAATGAACTCGATGTCATTTATATTCTGGATACGCCAAGATGGAATAAAAATTGGGTGAAAGTCATGGAAAAATCGGAGCCTGTGATCTTTGTGTCTGCACCAAATTATAAGTTATCAGGGAAAAAGAATATAGAGGTTGAGGAAATCTTAAATGCACCGTTTTATCTAACAGAACGAAATGCAAACTACAGACAGGCATTAGAACAGGAATTAGCTCTGCATAAACAGACATTATCGCCAGTACTTGAATGCAGTGATACCGCGTTTATCAAGAAGATGCTAAAGACAGGAAAAGGGCTTTCTTATCTTCCATTATTTGTTGTAGAAAAGGATATTGAAGAAGGAAAGATCGCAAAATTAGATGTGAAAGATATTGATATTACAATGTATCGACAAGTGTTTTATCATGCAAATAAATATATGACAAAAGAGATGGAGAAATTTATAGAGTACTGTCAGATGTAAAGAGCAGAAATATAGGATGAAATGCTGGTGTAATGTGATAAGAGAGTGATATAATAATAGATAACATTTAAAAATCTTAAAAATCGGAGGATTTAAAGTGAAGGAATATTTTATCAGTGAGATAGACATAGAGAAGTTATATCATCTGTCTGATATAAAAATAAAATTAGATTCAAATAAACGCCAGCATTTACTTTTGACTGGGAAGAATGGTTCAGGAAAAACATCATTGTTGTTGGAGATAGAAAAATTTTTGAGAGCGATTAATGATGAAAAACTATCACAAGTATTTGATCAATATCCTACGTGGATAAATGAAGCTAAAAAGAAAGTATTATCTGCATCTAGTGATAGCGAAAAATATGCGGCAGATAAGGATCTTAAACAATGTTTAGGATTTTTAAAAAAATATAGTGATGGAGTTCAAATAAACTTAAATCAGTATGAAGGACTTGAAATGATGTATCATAATGGAAAGTTTATAACAGCTTATTTTCCGTCTGAAAGAAAAGCACAATTTATGCGTCCTAATGGAGTAGAAAATATTACATTGGAAAATACGTATGGAATTGATGAATCTGCGGGTGATATTTTATTGAAATACATGGTACATCTAAAAACTCAGCAAGCATATGCAAGAAACGAAGGTGATCAAACGACAGCAAATCAAATTCAGAAATGGTTTGATCGATTTGATTCAGCACTGCAGATTTTACTAGATGAAGAATCAATCCATATAGAATATGATTATAAAAAATACGATTTTAAAATCCGACAAAATGGACGAGAACCATTCAGTTTTAATGAATTATCAGACGGATATTCATCCGTGATTTACATTGTTTCTGATTTAATTTTAAGAATGGATAAAAATTGGCTGTTAGAAGATAAAATCAGCGAATATGATTATCAGGGGATTGTACTGATTGATGAATTGGAAACACATTTGCATATTGAATTACAGAAAAAAATCTTTCCATTTTTAACAAAATTTTTCCCTAGAATTCAATTTATTGTGACAACACACTCCCCATATATTTTGAATTCAATCTCAAATGCAAAGGCATATGATCTTGAACGACAGGTAGAGTTAGATAATTTATCAGGATTTTCGTCTGATGATCTTGCAGAGGGATATTTTGAGGCAGATGCTTATTCAGATGAATTAAAAAACAGCCTGAATCGATATGAAGAACTTTGTCTTAGAAATGATTTGACAGAAGATGAACGTGCCGAACGAGCGGAAATAAGAATAAAGTTTAAGAATATATCTACAGAACTTTCAGGGGTTGCCAAGGAAAGATTTGAGGATATTGAACGGAGAAGAAAAGCCAATGATTAAAATTGAAAGAAAGGAAACAGAGAAAACAAAACAGGCGATTGCAGATTTGCAAAAAGCCAGTGAAAATGAAAGTTCCTATAATATTGAAAGTGTAAATCAGGCATTAAAAGAAATATTTCATGGAAAATGTTATATTTGCGAAAATAAAGCAGTAACTTCTTATCAGATTGAACATCTGGTTCCACACCGTGGAGATAAAACTTTAAAATATGATTGGAAAAACTTATTTTGGAGCTGTGCACACTGTAATAATATCAAATCAGATAAGTATGAACCAATTCTAGATTGTACAAAAGAACCAGTAGAAAAAATGATAGCATTTCGTAAAAGGGGTTATTTTGGAACGGATGAAAAATTAGAATTTACATCCGTTGGGGAAGAACGAGAAGATGTAAAGAATACAATTGCTTTATTAGAAGCTGCATACTATGGAACAACACCTCAAAAGAAGATAGAAGCACAGATCATAAGAAAAACATTACGACAAAATCTTTCAAATTTTAAAGAGTATGTTAGAGAATACCAGGAGACAGAAGACAAGGAAGAGAAAGAAGATATAGGATATCTTCTGAAAAAAGAGCTTAGAGATAGTGCGGCGTTTGCTGCATTTAAAAGATGGCTGATTTGGGATAATGAAATGTTTTCTGAGATAGAACAATTTATTCCCGAAAATTGAGAGCAATTTAATTTTGGGGATACAATAAAGAAAGGCATACAAACATAATAATCAATGTTTGTGTGCCTTTCTTTGCATCTTAAATCTTCATCTGTCTTTCCAAGAATCTTATCACGCTGTTTTCCAAATGCCTTTGTGATGATACCAACAACAGTACCAGCCAAAACAGCAGCAATGATCGTACCGATACCAACACTTCCAAGGTTATGTAAAACAGCAAGACAAGTAACCGCTGATACAAGAACCATGGTACAGTCAAATCCAATAACATAGAAAAATGATTGTCAAATGCGAAAATATTATGGCTTAAAAAATTTTCAAAAATTAGCACTCAACACTTGACAGTGCTAATAATAGGTGTTATAGTACAACTAGAGCAAGAGGGAAGGGCTTAAGAGAGAAGCCAAAGAACCGAAGGCTCCATAAGATACAACAAGTCATATTGAGAACTTCTCAATATGCTTCACATAAAGGCAAGTGTCAGGAATTACCCTGACACGCCCAAACATTATTATAAAGAAAAGGAGAGATGACTTATGATGATGATGCCTAGTATTTTGGAGGAAACTTATTTAACGACGACTGGATGGATTTTTCTTTCCCAGATATTGATAAAGAACTGTATGGTAAACACGCAAAGAACTTAATGAAGACTGATGTGAAGGAAAAGACGGAAACTACGAAGTAGCGATCGACCTTAGGATTTAAGAAGGATGAGATTACAGCTGAACTGAAAGACGGATATTTAACGATCAGTGCAGCAAAAGGATTAGATAAAGATGAGAAAGATAAAGAAGGTAAATATATCCGCCGTGAACGTTACGCAGGAAACATGAGCAGAAGCTTCTATGTTGGCAAAGATATCACAGAGAAAGATATCCACGGTAAATATGAGAATGGTATTCTGATGCTGGATATTCCGAAGAAAGCTCCGGAAAAGAAAGTAGAAGAAAAGAAATTCGTAACGATCGAAGGATAAAAGAACTTTCCCGGGATGATCAGATTCCCGGGAATCTTTCTATCTATTTGAGAATGAAAGGAAAAGAAGGTGAAACGAAATGGCAGCAAAACGTGATTTATATGAAGTTCTTGGAATCAGTAAAACTGCAGATGAAAAACGATCAAGAAAGCATATCGGAAACTGGCAAAGAAATATCATCCAGATATGAATCCTGGAGATAAAACAGCAGAACAGAAATTCAAAGAAGCGACCGACGCTTATAATATATTAAGTGATCCAGAGAAGAGAAAATTATATGATCAATATGGTCATGCTGCCTTTGACGGAACCGGAGCAGAATCTGAGTTCTATAAGAATTACCAAAACTATGGTGGTGCTCATGGAGGATATCAGGAATTCCACTTTGAAGGTGGAGATGGCGATGATATCTTTGGTGACATCTTTGGAAGTATGTTCGGTGGCGGAAGAAACAACAAAGGATTCCATCGAAGCAGTTTCCATCAAGGAGGTTTTGGCTCTTCTGATGGATTTGGAGGTAGTGGATTCGGAAGTGGATCCTTCAGACAGAAAGGTTCCGACGCACACGCAGATATCTCTATTAGTTTTGATGAAGCGATTACGGGCTGCGATAAAGTCATTCATTTGCAAGATCAAAATGGTGCGATGCAGTCATTACAGGTTCATATACCAGCCGGAATTGATACAGGAAAAAGTGTCCGCTTAAGAGGAAAAGGAAATCCAGGAATCGGAGGCGGTGAAGCAGGTGATTTATTGGAAGTAACAGTCGGTGAGAAACAAGGATTTGAGCGAAAAGGAAATGATGTGTATACAACGATCAATGTTCCATTTAGCACAGCCGTTTGTGGAGGTGAAGCAGTGATCAAGACATTATATGGAAATGTTATCTGTAAGATCAAAGAAGGAACTCAGTCAGGATCTAAGATCAGACTGCGTGGAAAAGGAATGCCGCTGATGAAGAATCCATCTCAGAAGGGAGATCAATACGCAGTTGTTCAGATTCAGGTTCCAAGAAATGTCTCCCAGCAGGCAAAAACAAATTAAAAGAATTCGAAGCACTTTGTGGTCAAAGAGGAAATGCCTCTTATTAAAAATGAAACTTCTTGATAATAGATAAAAGGTTGTTATTTTGGAGACAAAAGCAGATAACAGTCTTTTGCCTTTATAAATTGTGTCAAATAAGGTACAATAAAACCATATATGAAAGAAGGTGGGACGAGATGGACGTATCAGAGAAAATGAAATATAAATTAGCAAATGCAATGAAAGAGTTGTTGGTGCATACGCCAGTAGATAAGATTACAGTGAAACAGATTGTAGATCAGTGCGATGTAACTCGTCCAACCTTTATCGGCATTTTAAGGATAAATATGATCTGATCAACTGGTATTTTGATGTATTGGCTCAGATGTCGTTTAAACAGATGGGTATCAGTCTGACATTAAGAGAAGGGTTGCTCAAGAAATTTGAATTCATCAAAGGTGAAGGACAATTTTTCGCAGCAGCTTTTTCGAGCGAGAGTCAGAACTGTCTGATGGAGTATGATTATCAGTGCATTTATCAATTCTATTGTGATATCATTCACAAACAGGGAGTTGATAAAATTCCAGAAGAATTAGAATTCTTATTGAGAATGTATTGCCGAGGTTCAATTGCCATGACTGTAGAATGGGCGACAACAGGGATGAAGATGTCGCCGGAACAGCTTGCAGATCAGCTGATCGATGCGATGCCTCCAAAGCTATATGATCTGTTCAAAGATATATAAAGATAACAAAATGTTACACTTTTGATGAAGTGTAACATTTTTTACATTTTGCCAAATGTGTAACTTGTATTTGTGAAAAACAATTTTATACTGAAGATAGTTAAAAAATGTCAATATAAAAGGAGTGTATAAAATGGTAAATCGTATCGTATTAAATGAAACATCTTATCACGGAGCAGGAGCAATTCAGGAGATCGCAACAGAAGTAACAAAACGTGGATTCAAAAAAGCATTTGTTTGTTCTGATCCAGATCTTGTAAAATTCGGAGTTACAAAGAAGGTAACAGATGTATTAGATAATGCAGGACTTGCATATGAAGTATATTCACAGATCAAACCAAATCCAACGATCGAAAACGTACAGACAGGAGTTGCAGCATTTAAGGCAGCAGGAGCTGATTACCTGATCGCTATCGGTGGTGGATCTTCTATGGATACAGCAAAAGCTGTTGGAATCATCATCAACAACCCAGAATTTGAAGATGTAAGAAGCTTAGAGGGAGTTGCAGATACTAAGAAACCTTGCGTACCAATCATCGCAGTTCCAACAACAGCTGGAACAGCTGCAGAAGTAACGATCAACTACGTTATCACAGACGTTGAAAAGAAACGTAAATTCGTATGTGTAGACCCTCATGATATTCCAGTAATCGCAGTGATCGACCCAGAAATGATGTCTTCTATGCCAAAAGGATTAACAGCAGCAACAGGTATGGATGCATTAACACATGCCATCGAAGGATACACAACAAAAGCAGCTTGGGAAATGACAGATATGTTCCATATCAAAGCCATCGAACTGATCTCTGACAACTTAAGAGGAGCAGTTGAAAATACACCAGAAGGAAGAGAAGGAATGGCAATGGGACAGTACATTGCAGGAATGGGATTTTCAAATGTAGGACTTGGAATCGTACATTCTATGGCTCATGCTTTAGGTGCAGTTTATGACACACCTCATGGAGTAGCGAATGCGATCTTACTTCCAACTGTTATGGAATACAACGCAGATGCAACAGGAGATAAATACAAATACATCGCAAAAGCAATGGGTGTAGAAAGTGTCGAGGATATGACACAGGAAGAATACAGAAAAGCAGCCGTTGATGCGGTTAAAAAATTATCAGCAGATGTCGGAATACCAGCAGATCTAAAAGAAATCGTGAAAGAAGAAGATATCCAGTTCTTAGCAGAATCTGCTTATGCAGATGCATGTGCAAAACCCTAAGGATGCAAGCGTTGAGGATATTATTGGATTATATAAATCTTTACTGTAATATTTAACATACGACGAAAAAGAACTTTGCAAAAGCAAAGTTCTTTTTCATTATAAGATTTTATACAGTTTACACTTATAAGAATTTAAAATCCACCATATACAAGGGCCTGATATAAAACATAAAATTCTTTTTGTAAATTCATATTTTGCCAGTTCAGGAATATGTTCAATACAATTTTTCAAAAGATCAAAAAGATCAGGATCAATATTCAAATGAATATCAGCAATATTATCATAAAAATTCATTCGATATTTTCTCTGAAAGAGCAGGCAATTTCCATGAAATAAGAAATTCAGGATCCGGCTGTTTGTCATCTCAATTTCAAGCTCATTCAATATTTGTTTTAATGCAGAATAGAAATATTCATTGATATGAACGGAATCCAGTCCCGGCATCAGTTTGCGGACAAATAATAGATTTTCATCGGCAGACCGTAAAGTATAACTCTTCAAAGTAGTATCTTTTAAAACAGAAAAAGTATCCTGTTGTTTGATCAAAAGGTTCGGAATAATAGAAAATACTGTTGCTTTTTCATTTGATATTAAATCAATGATCGCACGCAGGATCAAAATGAATGAAGAGGAATACAGTAAGAAACCAGCTTGGTTTTGGGAAAAAGTAGCTGGAAATCTGGCTTTTAAATCATCATCAGATAAGATCAGAACTCCCTGTCCACGATTGATCTTTAAGGCGAACTGATATAAACGTGATAAATAAGAAGATTCTTTTCATTAGATGTTTCAGGTATTGCAAACGAATATATCAGGCGGCGGTTATAATGAAGGTTAAAAATATTGCTGTAATTATTCATGATCATCTGATGGCGTGAGGCAATAATGATCGGAATATGAAAGTCATTCAATAGATTTTCACAATAATGCAGAAGAATTGATAAATATTTTTCCTGTGTTTTGGAAATTGTTAAATGATTTTCATTTGCCAGAGCCAGCAGTTTTGAACGAGCGGAATCGTATAAGTTACTTCTGGCAGCGTCATTTTTGATATTAAAACTACCATTAAAAACAGAAGAAATATGCAGACATAAATTATCTGTCAAAGCAGGATCGACATAATAAACAGACTTTGTAAAAGTTGGCGGATGCTTGATAGAAGCCAGTCTTCAGAATAAGAACCTGTAACATCTTTTAAGTCAGCTTCATTGCATAAGGTAAAATTACGTGTAAAGTAATCGGATAATTCATAATTAGACTCATTTTCTGCAGATGAATTGAATGAAAGTGTTGAAAAATCATTCGCAAAATCGTAAGGCTGTTGATAATTTAATGTGATCGTATCTGGAAAATGCTGCAATACATAGGAACTGGAAATTTTCTGGTCAACGTTACAAGATTCCGATAAAATCCAGGTTCGAGATACAGGGTGTTTACTTCTCCTTTTGTATAAGATGAAAACAAACTTTTGCTGACGGCAAATAAAATTTCCTGTTCCATTTGGTGGCAGTTATGAATATTTGCAGAAAGTGTCCGTAAAAATTCAACAGAGATCGAAATGTTTTTGCAAGGCGGATAGATTCCTGTTGGATCATGGACAGGGTCAATTGCAGAACTTCTGTTTCAGACCTTTCATCAAGGGATGGAAAATTCAAGATCACAGGGCTAAGTGTCTGCAAAATGGAGGAATCAAATTTTTCAGATACAGTCAAAGCAATCAAAGGTATTTCTACTTTGTTTTCATAATAAGTTGCTAACAAATTTACAAAGGAAGAAAGGTTTTCTTGCTGAAAATGAGTAGAAGAAAGCACAATATTTAAAATGTAACAATGATCTAGGGTATCAAGTTTTTGGGTCAAATGATAGAAATCAGGAATGATCTCAGGAAATTCCAAAAGCAGATATCGGATTTTTGAGGAATGAGATTCATCTGCTTTGCACGATCTAACATTTGCCTTAGAAAATATTTTTACCAGTGCCAAAAGAACCTTTCAAAATGATGATTTTAAAAAATTCTTTGGAAGGTATAAAACAGGAAGTGCCTGATTCATCAGATCATATAAAGAGCCACCTTTCTGACTACCGATGATCGAAAAAGATTTTGTGGCACTTTGCTGAATCGGATTTGAAGGCTGACTGATATAGTCTTCGATTTTTGCATTCTTTAAAAGAACATCAGGAAAAGATGCAAATGGAAATTTATTATGAAGGACGTCTTTCGAGATATAACTCGTAGGGCGTCCGTTTTTGATCAGTATTCCGGTACGGTGCAATTCGTTTAAGGTTCTTGATACATTAGAACGGTCAAGAAAAGCTCCATGGATATGATGAGTGCATTACATTTTCAAAGGTATAAGAATTATTTTGTATACACTTTGAAGTTTCATCTTTGATGAACTGTATGATTTTATCTTTATTAGTAGACATTTCAAACCTCCGTTGTTTCTTTTGGTGCGATATGCTTAGAAATATTATACACTAAAATGACAAAAATAAAAATATAATGTACACGAATGCTGCACACTAACAAAAACAATGTAAAATTACCAATTTATATAAAAAATAGTGTAACAAAAATGAAAAATAGAGTGTATGCCATAAATTTGCAAAAGAACTTGTACTGAGGTAGGATGAGCTCAAGTGATGTAGACGTCATACAAAACAGCAGCTTGTAAAACATATTACAAGAAGCAAAAAAACTTATTTAAAAATTACAAAAGGAGGGTTGTTTCCATGATCGATATCATTATTGCAACACATGGAAATCTTGCAGAAGGACTAAAAGATGCAGTCAGTCTTGTCGTTGGTGAGCAGGAGAATTTAGAGTGTATCGGACTTCGACATGAAGACAGCATTGATACATTTATTGAAAATGTAAAGGAGCTGGCACAGAGAACAGAGAATGATGTTTTATTTCTTACAGATCTGCTTGGTGCAAGTCCTTATAATGCAACAGCACAGGCGATGAATCATTGCAGAAATAAAAAAATCGTGAGTGTTTCTGGTGTTAATTTACCGATGGTAATAGAAGCAGTATTTAAAAGAGACACAATGGAAGTCACAGAACTTGCGGATGATCTTGTAGAGATCGCAAGCCAGGGAATTGCAAAACTTGCATTTGAACTATAAAAAAATGAGCTATAAAAAGAAAACAGATTAAAGAAAGGAAGAAGAGAATATGAGTAATATTGTATTAGCAAGAATTGATGACCGATTGATCCATGGACAGGTTATGACGGCATGGGTTCAGTATACAGGAGGAAATGAAATCGTCATCGCAGATGATAAAGTAGCAAATGATCCATTTTTAAGTGCAGTTATCACAGGAGCGGTACCAAAACATTTAAAAGCAGAAGCAATGACACTTGAAAAAGCAGCAGATTATCTAAAGAAAGAAAAAGATAATGAAGATAAGAAATTTATTGTGCTGGCTAAAGGACCAGAGGCATATGAAAGTCTGATTGAAAAAGGTGTCGATATAACAGAAATTAATTTAGGAGGTATGGGATCAAAACAGGAACGAAGCAAATTATACAAAAACATTTCAGCCAGTGATTCAGAAAGAGAATTATTCAAAAAGATCATGGCACAGAATGTACATGTCTATATTCAGGTAGTTCCGAATATGGAAAAAGTTGAACTCGAGAAAGCATTATAGAAAGAGAGGTTATATATGGAAGTAACAATTGTACAGGCATTACTTATTGGTCTGGTTTATTATTTGGGGGCAAATGGAACACCATGGTTAACAGTTAACATGGGCTGGGCATTAAGAAGACCTTTGATCTCAGGTATTATGGTTGGTCTTATCTTGGGAGATCCGGTCAAAGGGTGTATCGTAGGTGCGGCGATCAACGTAACTTATTTGGCACAGATCACAGCAGGTGGTGCACAGACAATGGATGAAGGTCTTGCAGGAACTGTTGGAACAGCATTAGCGATTATTTCAAATACATCTGCTGGAGTTGCGGTAACATTAGCCGTACCTATTTCTCTTCTTGGAAATTTACTTTGGATGGTATATATGACAGGAGATATCTTCATTGTACATAGAATGGACAAAGTAGCAGCATCAGGAGATATCAAAAAGATTATTTTCTATAATATTGTGCCATCACAGATTTTTAAATGCATCATCTACACAATTCCAGTAGCGATCGTTGTATTCAGTGGATCTGGTGCAGTTACAAATATGTTAAATGCATTACAGGGAACACCAGTGATCGATGTATTAAGTACGATTGGAACAATCCTGCCAGCACTTGGAATTGCGATGAACTTTAAAGCAATCTTATCAAATACAGGTGCAAAAGCATATTTATATATGTTATTAGGATTTATCTTATCAATTTATTTAAACCTGCCAATGGTAGTAATTGGTGTAGTTGCAGTAATTTTAGCACTGTTACAGAAAGATGACAATGTTCAGGCAGTATAGGAGGATGTTATGGGAGAAACAGTACAAAAGAAATTAAGTAAAAAAGATATTATCAAGTCCTATTTGATTTGGACATTTTTCAGTCATTCAACATATAACTATGAAAGAATGCAGGCATCCGGTGTGTTACATGCGATCGCACCAAGTTTGGAAAAATTATATGGAAAAGATACACAGGAATTAAGAGAAGCATGCGAACGTCATATGGAATTCTTCAACACAGAACCAAACGTTGGTGGTTGCATCTTAGGTATCACATTAGCATTAGAAGAGCAGAGAGCAAATGGAGAAGATGTAGACCCTGAAATGATCTCAAGTATCAAAACAGGATTAATGGGACCATTAGCTGGTATCGGAGATACAATCTGGCAGGGTACATTATCACCAATTGCCTTAGGAATTATTCTTGGAATGGCTAAAGTTGGAAACTTTATGGGACCACTTATTTACCTTCTGACAATCGGAATCGTCTTATTTGGATTAGGTTATGTTTCTTATACAAAAGGCTACTACATGGGACGTGAAGGAATCGGAAAGATCATCGGAAGTGGATTATTAAACAGAGTAACAGAAAAAGCAACAGTTGTAGGAGCAACAGTACTTGGTGGATTAACAGCTTCTTATGTAACGATTCAGTCCGGTTTAAAATTACACTTAAGTACAGGAACATTAGATGTACAGACAGCAGTATTAGACAGCATTTTTAAAGGAATCCTGCCATTAACAATTACATTATTAACTGTATTTTTATTAAAGAAAAAAGTAAATGTAAACGTTATTTTATTAATTCTGATCGCAATCGGAGCTGTAGGAACATTAATTGGATTCTTCTAAAAAGAAGGTGAAGATATGAAAATTATTTTAAATGCAGATGACTTTGGAATGACGCATGAGGCAAATCTTGGAATAGAAAAAGCGATGCAGGAAGGATATTGTTCACAGACATCGGTTGTTGCAAACACAAATTATTTTGATGAAGCAGTAGAAATTGCACAAAAACATGGATTTATGGATAAAGTTGGTCTTCATATTAATTTATTTGATGGAACACCATTAACTGGTGGAATAAAAAAACTTAAGAAATATGCCCGGTCTGATATGTTTGATTACAGACCGGGGATCATCTACAGTCATCTTCCATTTTATAAAGACGAGATCGGAGAAGAACTGGAGGCACAGATTCAGAAATACAAAAAAGCTGGTTTTTCGTTAATGAATATCGATTCACATCATTGTGCATTTTATGATATCCCAGTTTTATTTGCTCTGATCCCGTTATTAAAAAAATATCGGTTTGAATCCGTGAGATATATCGGAAACAGCTATTTCAATGGCAAATGGTTCCGCGAAAAATACGGAAAGTACTGGATTGAAACAATGGATAAAACAGGACTTCGGCATGTCAATTATTCAAGCAGTGTGGCAACATACGATAAGAATATGAAAAAACGAAACCCTAAACTGATCCGTGAAAAAAATGTGGAAGTTTATGTACATCCGGTATTGATCGGTGATCATCTGATTGATAACTATACAGGAGGAACTCATCTGAAAGAAAGTTTTCATAGAACAGGATTAGCGAAAAAACAATTTATTACATCAAAGGATATATAGCAGAATAAAGGAGATAAAAATGACAAAGGAAGAAGTAATTCTTAAATTAAAAGATATTGGATTATTAGCAGTAGTACGTGTTGAAACGATTGAGCGAGGATATGAGATCGCTCAGGGATGCCTTGACGGGGGCGTTGGAGCATTAGAAATCAGTTATACAAATAATAATGCGGGAACAGTCATTGCAGCATTAAAAGAAAAATTTGGAGATCAGCTGATTGTTGGAGCAGGAACTGTTTTAGATGGAACAACAGCAAGACTTGCGATCATGAATGGGGCACAGTTTATTATCGCACCATGTTATGATGAGGGCGTTCAGGAAATGTGTAATCTGTATCAGATTCCATATGCTCCAGGATGTACAAGCTATACAGAAATGTTAACAGCATTAAAAGCAGGAGCTTCATTTATCAAAGCCTTCCCAATTTCTAATTATTATGGACCAGACCTTGCAAAAGTTATCAAAGTTCCATGCCCACAGGTACCTATTATGGCATCAGGAGGAGCAAATTTTGATAATTTGGCAACATGGTTTAAAAATGGAGTTGATTGTGTAGGACTTGGAGGACTTTTAACAAAAGGAACAACAGAGGAAATTGCAACAAATGCTAAGAGATTACGTGAAATTGTGTTAGAAGTGAGAGAAGGGTGAGATCATAAATGAGTACAATTTTAGTAACACCAAGGGGATATGCTAAATATGGACAGGAGGCAGCAAAAAAGCTTGAATCACTTGGATATGAGATGGATATCAACGACACAGGGAAACCAGTGCCAAGAGAAGTTTTTATAGAAAAAGCAAAAGAAGCAACAGGAATCATTGTTGGTGTGGATGAACTGGATGAAGACTTATTAAGACAGTGCAAAAATTTAAAAGCAATCGTGAAATTTGGTGTTGGAACAGACAACATTGACCTGAAAGTCTGCGAAGAACTTAGAATTAAAGTAGGAAGATGCCTTGGAACTAATTCAAATGCGGTTGCAGAACTTACCGTAGGAATGATGTTTGCGTGTGCAAGAGATCTTGTAGCCAATGCGATCACTGTCAAAAATGGTGGTTGGATAAAACCTACTGGTTTTGAATTAAAAGGAAAAAAACTGGGAATCGCAGGATTTGGAAATATCGGAAAAAATGTTGCAAGAATGGCAAAAGGAATTGGTATGGAAATTCTTGTATATGATGTTTTTGATATTCCGCAGAATGTACTGGAAGAATATAGTGCAGTGCAGACGACCATGGATCAGATTTTAAAAGAATGTGATTTTATCACATTGCACGTGCCATTGACAGATGAAACAAAAAATATGATTTCTACGAAAGAATTTGATAAAATGAAACCAAATGCGATTTTAATAAATGCGGCACGAGGAGGAATTGTTGATGAGAAAGCTTTGTATGAAGCGTTAAAAGAGCATAAGATTCATTCAAGTGCATCTGACGTATTTACAAGCGAACCTCCACAGGGAGAAGACTGGGTGCAGGAATTACTGAAAATGGATAATTTCATCCAGACAGCTCATATCGCATCACGATCAAAGAAGCAGAAATTAATACAGTAAATGAAGCAACATACCAGATCACAGAATTATTAAAATAATAAAATCAGTAGTCGTCACATCTGTGAAGAGATAAATCACAGATGTGATGGCATTTTACAATGCAACATCTTTGAAAAATCTTACATTTTACAGTAATAATATCTGTCTTTAGGAGTTGAATTAACAAAAAGTGCTAAACCATAGATTTTAATCTATGGTTTAGCACTTTTTGTTGACTTTAAGCCTGTTCAGCACAGTGGAGTTTCTCAGAAGAGAAACGGAACTTTGATGAACGAATAGACCACCGGCTAGGCCGGTGAGTCAGTATTATTTAAAGGAGTGAGTTTTAATACAAGAAATTAAAAATTTTTATTGTGGTTTTGAAATAACAGTTTGCAATAAAACAGCCACAATAAACACTAAAATTTCTGTTACTGGAAATGAGATCCAAATCCCATTTATCCCAAACATATGATTAAACAGCCACATCAAAGGCACCAATAAAATCCCCTGTCGTAAGATGTGGATCAACATACTAGACCGGATCTTCTCAATTGCCTGCTGATAAGTAGCGATCATAATAGAAAATCCACAGAAAACCAGACCGATCGACAGGATCCGCATGGCTGGGACTCCGATTTTGATCATTGATTCAGAAGCTGCAAACAGGAACAAGATCTGTTTTGGTAAAAACAGAAGCAGGCATGTTCCACCGATCATCATAACAGTTGCCGCCTGTGTGCCAAAATGAAAAGCTTCTTTTAAGCGCTCTGGCTGCTTGGCACTGTAGTTAAATCTCATGACAGGCAGACATCCTTGAATCAAACCGTTTACTGTCATGAAGATCATCTGCTGTACTTTGAAGTAAGCGCCAAAAAGGCAACAACAGTATCTGAATAAGCTGTTAAAAACAGATTGGTAAATGTCAGCATAAAAGATCCAAGAGCATTCATAACAAATGAAGGAAATCCATAGGAAAACAGATTCTTTAACATATGAGAGTCAAAATGGAATCCTTTGATCTTGATACGAACTTTCTGTTTTGTAAAAACAAGCAGAAGAAAAGCAATCACCATAGATAAAGCATATCCAAGGACAGTAGCCAGTGCAGCACCACGGATTCCCATTTTAGGGAATGGTCCGATTCCAAAGATCAGTAATGGGTCGAAAATAAAATTAAAGATAACTCCTGCGATCTGAAACCACATAGGAGTGATCATATTTCCAGTCCCCTGAAAGACCTTTTGGATGGCGATATGTACCATGTTTGGAACCTGCATAAAAGCACAGACGGACATATACTGCATCGCATAGTCAAAAATAGCTGGATTATTTGTAAATGCTGAAAAGTACGGTTTTATGATCAACAGTGCAAGGATATTGATACTGATACCGACGATTAAGGATACCAATAGTCCAAGCGTTGTTGCACAATCGGCAAGATCTTGCTCTTTTCTCCAAGATAACCTGCGATCAAAACGTTGATACCGACCCCGATCCAGATGGATAGGGAGATCATAAGGGTTGTGATCGGGAAGGAAAGAGAAACTGCCGCAAGTGCATTTTCATTGATATTAGCCACGAACATGCTGTCAACAAGGTTGTAGGAATATTGCAGGAACATGGAGCACATAGGGGAAGGGACATCTGCAATATCAGCTTTTGATGGGAAGATAGCCCATCTTGTTTTCATTTGCCATAAAAACTCCTTTTGTGTAGTTAAATAAAACGTCACCCCTTGAAAAATCCGACATTTTACAGTAATATTATTCTTAGTATCATTGTACACAAAAACTGTGTATATAACCATAGAAAGGAGACATTTTGCAATGGCAAAAGATAAGAAATTAGTAGAAGCGATCACTGCGATGGAAGATGATTTTGCACAGTGGTATACAGATGTTGTTAAGAAAGCAGAATTAGCAGATTATTCAAGCGTTCGTGGGTGTATGATCTTACGTCCGAACGGATATGCGATCTGGGAGAATATCCAGAGAGTTTTAGACGCCAAATTTAAAGAAATAGGTGTGGAGAATGTTGCAATGCCAATGTTTATTCCAGAGAGCCTTTTAAAGAAAGAAGAAGATCACGTTGAAGGATTTGCACCAGAAGTTGCATGGGTAACTCATGGTGGAGATAAAGAATTACAGGAACGTCTTTGTGTAAGACCTACATCTGAGACATTATTCTGTGACTTCTATTCAAAGATCATCCAGTCTCACAGAGATTTACCTAAATTATATAATCAGTGGGTATCTGTTGTACGTTGGGAAAAACAACAAGACCATTTTAAGAACTTCAGAGTTCTTCTGGCAGGAAGGACATACAGCACATGCGACAGAAGAAGAAGCTGAAGCAAGAACGGTACAGATGTTAAATATGTATGCAGATTTCTGTGAGCAGTATCTGGCAATTCCAGTTGTAAAAGGACAGAAGACAGAGAAAGAGAAATTCGCAGGTGCACATTCCACATATACGATTGAAGCATTAATGCACGATGGAAAAGCATTACAGTCTGGAACAAGCCATAACTTTGGTGATGGATTTGCGAAAGCATTTGATATTCAGTATACAGATAAAGATAATAAACTTCAGTATGTACATCAGACATCATGGGGAATGTCTACACGTATCATCGGAGCGATCATCATGGTTCACGGAGATGATTCAGGTCTTGTATTACCACCAAGAATCGCACCAGTACAGACAATGATCGTACCGATCATGCAGAAGAAAGAAGGAGTGCTTGATAAAGCAGAAGAGATCAGAAAGAGACTTGCTTCTTCTTACAAAGTAAAAGTTGATGATTCTGATAAGAGCCCAGGATGGAAATTCAGTGAACAGGAAGTACGCGGAATTCCTACAAGAATCGAGATCGGACCAAAAGATATCGAGAAGAATCAGGCGGTGATCGTTCGTCGTGATACAAGAGAGAAGATCATTGTATCTTTAGATGAGATCGAGACAAAACTTGGTGAAGTATTAGAACAGATGCAGAACGATATGCTTGAGAGAGCAAAGAAACATCTGGAAGAACATACAGTAGAGGCTAGAAACTGGGATGAATTCAAAGCCCACATCGAGAAACAGGATGGTTTCGTAAAAGCAATGTGGTGTGGAGAAACAGAATGTGAAGAAGCGATCAAAGACGAGACAACAGCTACAACAAGATGTATGCCATTTGAGCAGGAACATTTAAGTGACGTATGTGTTCACTGTGGAAAACCTGCGAAGAAGATGGTTTATTTTGGAAAAGCTTACTAAGAGTATAATGATAACAATTGCCGGGGATTATGAAGATACATTTCCGGCAATTCTTCCGTTTGCGAGATACATTTGTAAGAATAGTAAATAAATATGAGAAGCAGATATAAGAACAAAGAAAAGGAGAGGTGATAGGATGAAGATCAAGATGCCCGCACAGGCAGCAAAGGTAATACAGACATTAGAACAACATGGATTTGAGGCATATATCGTTGGGGGCTGCGTCAGAGATTCCATACTAGGAAGAACTCCGGGTGACTGGGATATCACAACATCAGCTTCACCTCAGGAAGTTAAAGAAATCTTCGATCATACAGTAGATACAGGAATCGAACATGGAACAGTTACGGTTCTTATGAATCATGAACCATACGAAGTAACAACCTATCGTGTCGATGGAAAATACGAAGATCATAGACGTCCCAATGAAGTGCATTTTACAAAGTCATTAAGAGAAGATCTGTTACGAAGAGATTTCACGATCAATGCGATGGCATATAATGACAATGAGGGGATCATTGACATGTATGATGGTATGACAGACCTTAAAATCAAACGATCCGCTGTGTCGGGGAAGCAAAGAAACGATTTGATGAAGATGCATTGAGAATTTTAAGAGCTCTAAGATTTCAGGCTCAATTAGGATTTCAAATCGAAGAAAAACCGAAGAAGCAATTAAAAATCAGGCAAAATTTCTAAAAGATATCAGTGCTGAGCGAATTCAGGTAGAGCTTGAAAAACTGATCACATCGGCACATCCAGAAGTATTGGTCAATGCATATAAACTAGGTGTGACGAAGATCATTTTTCCAGAATTTGATATTATGATGGAAACACCGCAGAATAATCCGCATCACAAATACAATGTTGGAATCCATACGATCGAAGCAATGAAACAGATCGAAGCAGAACATATTTACCGGTGGACAATGCTGCTTCATGATGTGGGAAAACCAACGGCGAGAGTTGAAGGTCCAGATAAAGATCATTTTAAAATGCATCCAGTGATCGGAGAAGAGATGGCAAGGAAGATTCTCCGAAGATTAAAGTTTGACAACCAGACGATCAAGCAGGTAACAACTCTTGTCAGATGGCATGACCGAAGATTTGCTTCAATAGAAGAAGTCAATAAGAAAACAGTCAGACGATGGGTCAGCCAGTTAACCCCAGAATTGTTTACAAGACTGATGGAGGTTCAGAAAGCAGATATCAGTGCACAAAGTGATTATCAGAGAGATAAGAAAGAACAAGTATTACAAGAAACAAAGAAATTATTCGAAGAAATCATCGAAGAGAAAACTGCCTTTCCATCAAAGAATTAAAGATCAATGGAAAAGACTTGATGGATATGGGAGTTCCACAGGGAAAAGAAATCGGTCAAATTTTATCCTGGCTGTTAGATCAGGTATTAGAAGATCCACAGTTAAATGAACGCGAAACATTAACGCGGATGGCAGAAGAAAAGAGGGATGAGAAATGATCCTGTTATGGATATTGGTCTTAATTATTGTATACATCAAGATGATCGATCCGGGAAAGAAAAGAAAACATCCGGTATTAAATGTAAAATACTATGCACACAGAGGATTTCATGGAGAAGAAGGAATTCCAGAAAATTCCATGGCAGCTTTCAAGAAAGCAAAGGGATCAGGCTATGGAATAGAATTAGATGTTCAGCTGACCAAAGACGGTGTAATGGTAGTTCATCATGACTATGATCTTAAGAGAACATGTGGAGTAAATAAAAAAATCGCTGATCTTACTTATCGTGAATTATGCAGATATCGTTTGATGGGAACGAGAGAAAGAATTCCAAGGTTTGTGGAAGTTTTAAGAGAAGTTGATGGCAAAGTACCATTATTAGTAGAATTAAAATGGAAACATGTAACCGTAAATTATGCAAGAAAGTTGCAAAGCTTTAGATCAATATAAAGGATTATATTGTATGGAATGTTTTCATCCGTATGCGCTGTATTGGTTTAAGAAAACCGTCCAGAAGTGATCCGTGGACAGTTAAGTGAGCAGTTTTGAAAGAAAAGAAGAAGGGACGTTTACTCGCAAAATTGGTTATTTTATTGTGAAGAATTTATTGACAAATTTTATTACAAAACCGGATTTTATAGCCTATCACTACAAATACAAAGACTGTCTTCCACTCAGGATCTGCCGCAGATTTTACAAGATTCCAATTTACGGATGGACATTTCGTGACAAAAAGCATATAAAGAGAATGAACCTTACTTTGAAGGATTTATTTTGAAAAATTTGTGCTATAATCAAATGATAATGATGAAATACTTTTATAATGATAAAGGAGTTTAGATCAATGAAAAGAATGTAGTAGTGATCTTTGGAGGAGATTCCTCTGAACATGATGTTTCATGTCTGTCAGCAACAACAGTCATCAAAAACATGGACACTGAAAAATATAATGTGATTTTAGTTGGAATCACAAAAGAAGGAAAATGGTTATTAGTAGATAGTGTTAAAGATATCGAAGATGGAAGCTGGAGAGAAGGAGAAGTGAAAGCATTTATTTCTCCTGATACAACAACTCGTTCTTTAGTGATCCTTGCAGAAGGTACATATAAACTTCAGAAAGTTGATGTGATCTTCCCAGTTCTTCATGGTATGAATGGTGAAGATGGAACTGTTCAGGGATTGTTTGAATTGTCTAAAATTCCATATGTTGGATGTGGTGTATTGGCATCCGCAGTTTCAATGGATAAAGTATACACAAAGATCATCGTAGATCATATTGGAATCGATCAGGCAAAGTTTGTTCATGTCAGAGAAAGCGATTTTGAACATTTAGAAGAAGCAATGGATCGTGTGGAAAAGGAAATTCCATATCCAATCTTCGTAAAACCATCTTGTGCAGGATCTTCTAAGGGAGTTTCCAAAGCAGAGAATAGAAAAGAATTAGAAGCTGCATTATATGAAGCAGTGAAACATGACCGTAATATCCTTTGTGAGGAAACAATTGTCGGAAGAGAAGTGGAATGTGCGGTGTTAGGTGACAGGACACAGGTGAAGAGTACATGTGTTGGAGAGATCCTTGCGGCCGAAGAAGCGGCATTCTATGATTTTGATGCAAAATACAACAATGCAGAGTCTAAAACGGTTGTTGATCCAGAGATGCCAGAAGAATCTAAACGCAAGATCAAAGAAGATGCAGAAGCAATCTTTAGAGCTGTTGACGGATTTGGATTATCAAGGGTTGACTTCTTCTTAGAAGAATCAGGAAGAGTTGTATTTAACGAGATCAACACATTGCCAGGATTCACATCGATCAGTATGTATCCAATGTTATGGAAAGCATGCGGACTTGATATTCCTGAGTTACTTGATACATTGATCGATCAGGCAATGACAAGATATCGTTAGGAGGAATTTGATATGAATGCACCAATCGGGGTGTTTGATTCTGAGTTGGCGGGCTCACTGTTGCAAGAGAGATCATGCGCCAGCTCCCGGAAGAAAGTATGATATATTTTGGGGATACTGCACGTGTACCTTATGGAACGAAGTCCAAAGATACGATCGTGCGCTATTCCAGACAGATCGTCAATTTTCTGTTGAGTAAGGGTGTTAAAGCAGTGGTCATCGCCTGTAATACAGCGAGTGCGCTCGCCTTAGCTGATTTACAGGAACTTTATAATGTGCCGATCATCGGTATGGTACAGCTCAGGTGCGATCGCAGCAATGAATGCGACGAAGAATAAGAATATCGGGATCATTGGGACAAATGCAACGATCAAGAGTGGACAGTATGGCCAATATTTAAGGAAACTAGATCCATCTGTAACTGTCGTTACAAAAGCATGTCCATTATTTGTTCCGCTAGTAGAAGAAGGACTGATCGATGACCGTATTACAGAAGATATGGTATCCAGATATTTAAGAGAATTTAAGCAGTATGATATTGATTCTTTGATCCTTGGATGCACGCATTATCCATTGTTGATCAATCCGATCCAGCGATTTGTAGGGGATAAGGTCACACTTGTAAACCCTGCCTATGAAGTTGCGAAGACTTTAAAGCAGATGCTCGCACAGAGAGATATGGCGGCATCAGAAGATCATACTGCGAAGTATGAATATTATGTCAGTGATATGGCGGATCAGTTTTTATCATTTGCCGACAAAGTACTTCCATGCCGTGTGGATCAGGTACAGCCGGTAGATATTGAGAATTATTAGGAAGTGAAGATAAGATGACAAAAGATATATTAATTAATATTTCAGGACTTCAGATGGATGTAGATCCAAATGATCCGATCGAGATGATGACGACAGGTGCCTATTACCTGAGAAATGGAAAACATTATATTTTATACGATGAACTTTCTGAAGACAACGAGATCGTAAAAATGTCATAAAGATCGGACCAAAGAGTGTGGAACTTACAAGAAAAGGAGGACAGTCTTCTCATATGGTCTTTGAAGAGGGAAAAAAACCTCTCTTACTACGATACACCATTTGGAAGTCTTTTGATGGGGGTCAATACAAGCAATATTGACTGGATCGAAGAAGAAGAACAGATGCACCTTAAAGTGGATTATGATCTGAGTATGAACTCTGATCACGTCTCAAAATGTAAGATAGATGTGAATATCCGGCCGAATGGAGAATAAACATGGAGCAGAATGAAAAAGGTTTGATGCAGTGGGAGAAGGATTTTTTGATCTCGATCACGATCCTGATCATTGCGACCATCATTGCGCATATTTTTTCTATCAGACAGCTCACAACATTAATGTGCCAATGATTTATACATTGGCAACTTTTATCTCAAGATATACAAAAGGATATGGATGGGGAATTGTTTCCTCACTGTTAAGCGTTATTTTTATTAATTGGAGATTTACGTTTCCATACTTTAAGATTAATTTCATGATTGACGGATATCCGATGACATTTCTTGGAATTTTAGTGATCGCAATCATCACGAATATGACAACAACAAGCTTAAACCGAGAGAAAGAAGCAGCTGTCAAGAGAGAGAAAGAACTTGCAAAATTAAATGAATATAACAAGCAGATCAATGAGCTTCAGATTGAGAAAGAAAGGAGAAGATGCGCTCAAATTTATTAAGAGCGATCTCACATGATCTTAGGACTCCGCTGACTGGAATGATCGGGGCAAGTTCGACATATTTAGAAGCCAAAGACCAGCTGGATGAAGAAGCAAAAGATCAGCTTGTCATGGGAATCAAAGAAGATGCAAACTGGTTGTTAAACATGGTGGAAAACCTGCTTAGTATCACGAGGATCCAGAGCAATGGAAGTGACACACAGCCACATGTAAAGAAAGTACCGGAACCTCTCGAAGAAGTTGTAGCAGAAGCGATCCAGCGTTATCAGAAGCGATATCCAGACAGTGAATTAAAGGTAAAGATCCCAGAAGATTTTTAATGGTTCCAATGGATCCGACTTTGATCGAGCAGGTAATTATGAACCTTTTGGAAAATGCATGGGTACATTCCGGAAGTGATGCACCTATTGAACTTGATATCAAAGAAGAAGATAACAAAGTTGTATTCTATATCCGTGACCACGGAAATGGTATCGCACCAGAGCGCTTGGATCAATTGTTTGACGGCTGTGCAGGTGCATTAGACCATGAAAGCCGTAAGGGCATGGGTATCGGATTAAGTATCTGTAAATCAATCGTTATGGCACATCAAGGTGATGTCTATGCAAGAAACTATGAGGATGGAGCAGAGTTTAGTTTTAGTCTGCCAATGGATGAAAAAGAATTGACGGAGGAAAAGGAACTATGACAGAGATAAAATTTAATGTATTGATTGCTGAAGATGAAGAAAACATCGGCAATTTTATATCAGCGATCTTAAAACCAATGGCTACAAACCAATCATAGCAACTACAGGAAATCAGGCGATCCAGTGTGCGGAATCATACTGTCCGGATGTAATCTTATTAGACCTTGGGCTACCGGATATGGATGGAATCGATGTGATCTCCGAGATCAGAAAATGGGCAGTTACTCCGATCATCGTGATTTCTGCAAGGAACAGAGAATCAGAGAAAGTAAAAGCCTGGATGCCGGAGCAGATGACTATATCACCAAACCATTTGGCAATCAGGAACTGCTTGCTAGAATCCGTACTGCCCTAAGACATAGAAGACAGCCAATGGGAGCAGAGACGAAGACACCAATGTATCATGCAGGTCAGTTAAAGATTGATTTTGATAAGCGAAGAGTCTTTCTTGGAGAAGAAGAAATCCGTCTTACACAGATTGAATATAAACTGGTATCCCTTCTTGCAGAGAATGCAGGAAAGGTTATTACATATGAGTCTATCATCAAAGATATCTGGGGACCTCATGCAGATACGAACAATAGGATTTTGCGAGTAAATATGGCAAATATCCGCCGCAAGATTGAGAAAAATCCAGCAGTTCCAAAGTATGTTTTACAGAAGTCGGAGTCGGATACCGTATGCTTGAGAACGAATTAAATAGTTAAGATTGTGCTAAAAGATACATTCTTTGCATAAAAATGCTAAAAATATTATTGACAAATAAAAATAAGGCGTTTATAATTCCAACCATAACAAAGGCGTTATGAGATGACACAGATCATTCTTCATAACGCCTTTTCTTTTATCAAGAAGGATTTCTAAAAGCCTTCAATCAATTCATTGAGTAAAGACACGCGCGTTTCTCCTGAATGAAAAACAAAAACTTTCGAAATGGGAGGACAAAGATATGACAAAAGAAATTATGAACGCAGTAAATACCCAGATCTTTGGGGTATGGTTCCTGATCGGAGCCGCATTGGTATTCTGGATGCAGGCCGGATTTGCAATGGTTGAAGCCGGATTTACAAGAGCTAAGAATGCCGGAAACATTATCATGAAAACCTGATGGACTTCTGTATTGGTACTTGTGTATTTATTCTGATCGGTTTCAGTTTATTACTCGGGGAAGATATGATCGGATTGATCGGAAAACCTGGATTTGACATTTTACATCTTATGCAAATTTTGACTGGTCAAGTTTTGTATTCAACTTAGTATTCTGCGCAACAACAGCAACGATCGTATCCGGAGCCATGGCAGAGAGAACAAAATTCTTATCTTACTGTATTTATTCTGCAGTAATCTCTGCACTGATCTATCCAATTGAAGCACATTGGATCTGGGGTGGTGGATGGTTATCTCAGATGGGATTCCATGATTTCGCAGGATCTTGTGCAATTCATATGGTTGGTGGATTATCCGCACTGATCGGAGCAAAATTCTTAGGACCACGTATTGGTAAATTCACAAAAGATAAAGATGGAAATATTACAAAAGTAAATGCATTCCCAGGACACAATATTCCACTTGGAGCATTAGGAGTATTTATCTTATGGCTTGGCTGGTATGGATTCAACGGTGCAGCAGCAACATCTGTTGAACAGTTAGGATCTATTTTTGTAACAACAACAATTTCACCAGCAGTCGCAACAGTTGTTTGTATGGTATTTACATGGGTAAAATATGGAAAACCTGATGTATCAATGTCATTAAATGCATCTCTTGCAGGACTTGTAGCGATCACAGCACCATGTGATGTCACAGATGCTTTTGGAGCAATTGTGATCGGAGCAGTTTCTGGATTACTTGTTTGTTTTGGAGTATGGTTATTAGATTATAAATTAAGAATTGATGACCCAGTTGGAGCCGTAGCGGTTCATTTTATGAACGGTTTATGGGGAACATTAGCAACAGGATTATTTGCAACAAAACTGCACCAGAAGTGAATTAAATGGACTTTTCTATGGTGGTGGATTTGGATTATTAAAGATTCAGATTATCGGTATTGTTTGTGTCTGCGCTTGGACAGCCGTGACGATCAGTTTAACATTTACAATTATCAAAGCAACGATTGGTCTTCGTGTAACAGAAGAAGAAGAGATCATCGGTCTGGATGGACCAGAACATGGTTTAACATCAGCATATGCTGGATTCAGTATGATGGATATTTCTAACACAATGATCATGGAAGAAAATGCAAATACTGTTCTTGGAGAAGAAGATTACGAAAGAGCTTCTAAAGTACAGAAAGCAGCAGCTGTACAGGTCAGCAAAGCTCCAGATTTTGTACCTACAGGAATGTATAAAGTTGTTATTATCGCAAAATTAACAAGATACGACAAGTTAAGAAAAGCAATGAACGATGTTGGTGTAACTGGTATGACAGTCACTCAGGTTATGGGCTGCGGTATCCAGAAAGGTGCCGGAGAACGTTACAGAGGTGCTGAAGTCGATGCAACATTACTTCCAAAAGTTAAAGTTGAAGTTATCGTAGGAAATATCCCAGTAGAAAACATCATTGAAGCTGCGAAGAAAGCTCTTTACACAGGTCATATCGGAGATGGTAAGATCTTTGTATACAACGTAGATAAAGTTATTAAAATCCGTACAGGAGAAGAAAATCTTGCAGCATTAGCAGACGTTGAATAAGAAATAAATTTAAATTTTTGTAAGTTGGTCAACTGTAGATTTCGAGTATATGATAAAAATAAATAAATGATCGGAAGCGCAGCTAGAGAATTTTACTCACGTTTTTACAGATCGCTGATCCGCCGGCTTTCCTTGCGTAACTTGCCTTCAAAAGTATTGAAAACAGAACTCTTTGAGGCTCAAACAACGCACCAAGCCGGCTGCGAATCCGTAAAAACGTGGCAAAATTCTAATGCTGCGCTTCCGATCATTTATTTATTTTTATCATATACCAGAAGTCTAAAGTGTGGACAATTACAAGATTGAAAAATTCAAGTGGGGTGTATGGAGAACAGCATTGATTGTAAAATAGGAAATTTTCAGACAGAAGGTGCTTGTAGATTTTAGCTAAACTTCTGTTAACGAATACAAAAATTATCAATCAATACCATTCAAATCACAATTGTCTTGATAAAAATACATAAATAAATCTTGAATTTTAAAACACCTTTTGTTACTATAAACGTGACGAAGGAGTCAAAGCATAAAGAAAAGTGTGCTTTGGCTCCTTTTTTAGCTAGAATTAGTTAATAAAACATTCTCTCGAGAGATTTTCAATAATGTCAGAACCAGCTACTCTGACGAGCATAGAAGCATAGTTGAAAATGAGAATGGAGGAATATACTATGAACGCAGGAGATACAGCATTTATTCTGCTATGTGCAGCATTTGTATTTATTATGACACCAGGCCTTGCATTTTCTATGGAGGAATGGTACGAAGGAAAAACGTTGGGAACACGATGATGCAGTGTGTATTTATCATGGGAGTTTCCGTGATCATGTGGGTACTTGTTGGATATGCACTATCTTTCGGTGGAAACCATGCAGGGATCATTGGAGGAGCAAAATGGTTTGGCTTAAACGGAGTTGGAATGAAACCAGGACCATATGCAGATACGATTCCAAACCTTGCATTTGCAGCATTTCAGATGATGTTTGCAATGATCACACCAGCACTGATCACAGGATCTGTTGCAGGAAGAATGAAATTTAAAGCATTAGTTCTTTTATTATCTTATGGTCATTGATCGTGTACTACCCAATGGCACATATGGTATGGGGAGAAGGAGGATTCTTAGCAGAGATCGGGTCTGTCGATTTCGCAGGAGGAAATGTCGTTCATATCACATCAGGGGTCAGTGGTCTGGTATTAGCTTTAACACTTGGAAAACGTCGTGGATATGACCAGGAGCCTACCACGTACATAATACACCATTTGTATTTTTAGGAGCTGCACTGTTATGGTTTGGATGGTACGGATTCAATGCAGGAAGTGCTCTTGCAGCAAATGGACTTGCAGCACATGCATTTATGACAACATGTGTTTCAGCAGCCGCAGCTCTTGTTTCATGGATGTTGATCGAAGTATTTTCAGAAGGAAAACAACTTTAGTCGGAGCTTCCACAGGATTAGTTATCGGACTGGTAGCAATCACACCGGGAGCCGGATTTGTTCCAATGTGGGCAGCAGTGATCTGTGGATTATTAGTAAGCCCAATCTGCTACTTCAGTGTAAAACTGATCAAAGGAAAATTAAAGATTGATGATGCATTGGATGCATTTGGATGTCACGGAATCGGTGGTATCTGGGGTGGTATCGCAACAGGATTATTTGGAATGACATCCATCAATGGAGTCGCAAAATGGAATGGATTAGTGTTTGGAGAAACAAGATTGTTTGTAGCACAAATCATAGGGATTCTTGTATCTATCGCAGTTGCAGTAGTCGGAAGCCTGATCTGTATCGCGATTGTCCGTATCTTTACTCCATTAAGAGTTGAAGAAAGAGCCGAGAAAGTCGGATTGGATGTATCAGAACACGGAGAGAATGCTTACCCAAGTTTTAATGGTTTAGATTAAAAGAGGTGAAAATATATGTTGATCAAAATTAATGCAATCGTTCGAGAAGAGAAATTCGAAGATGTCAAAGAAGCTTTAAATAAAATCGGAGTTAATGGAATCACAGTATCACAGGTTATGGGATGCGGAGCACAGAAAGGTTTTACAGAAGTTATCCGTGGAACAAAAGTTGATATGATGATGCGTCCAAAGATTAAATTTGAGATCGTCGTATCTTCTGAAGAATGGGAAAGAAAAACGATCGAAGCTATTCAGAAATCTGCATTTACAGGAGAAGTTGGTGACGGGAAGATATTCAGTTACGAAGTAAGGAATGTAGTTAAGATCCGTACCGGAGAACGTGATGTAGATGCATTACAGGATTAGTTCTTAAAATATCTACTATTATATAGAAGAAACAGGTGATTTTTGTGGAAAAATAAAAATCACCTGTTTTATTGTGTATAAAATTATAAAATATAATAAGAAAGATTCATTTCTTGTAATGTGATAAAATTCGTGATAAGATGATAGCCAATCAGAGAAATAATTTTGACATTAGGAAGAGAAACATATTATATAGAAGAAAGAAGACAAGGAAAGAATGAAATTAGTAACACTAGTATCAAATAATGTAGGAGTTGATACGTATCTGGAATTAAGAAAAGCGGTCAACTTTAAACCATTATCAAGAACACAGGCGAAGAAAGCCTTAGATAACAGTTTGTATATCGTCTGCGCATACATTGATGCCAAGATCGTTGGAATGGGACGACTTGTAGGTGACGGGCGGTCATTTGTTACATTCAGGATTTAATGATTCATCCAGATTATCAGCATTATGGAATCGGAAGTGCAATCATAGAAGATCTGATCGAGTATGTAGAGAATCTTTGTGAAGAAGGAACCGAGATTATGTTGGATCTGATGTGTGCGATCGGAAGAGAACCATTTTATCACAAACATGAATTTATTTCTCGTCCAACGGATAAATTAGGCCTGGAATGATTCGCTACATTAGAAAGTAGAGGAAAAAATATGGAAGATAAGAGATACGATCCGTATACTGGATACGAGATCAAAGATGAAGATTCAACACAAGAATATCATACACAAGATGATGATTCATACAGACGATATCGTTACGAAGATGATCACATAGAACAACCACAGCAGGAGCAGACAAGTGGAATTGCGATCGCAACAATGATCCTTGGAATCATAGCAGTTGTATGCATGGTCAGTTGTTGCTGCACGCCAATCGCAATTATCATTGGGATTGCAGCGGTCATTTGTTTTGCGGTGACACCAAAAGTTAGAGGAACAAGAGGAAATAAGGCGAAAGCAGGATTGATCTGTGGGATTATAGGCATCATTGGTTCTGTGATCTTGATCACAGTTTTGTTGTGAATATTTTGCTTAGTTCGGATTTTCAGAATGAAATGAAAGAGTTTAATACACATTATGATACATATATCGATGAAAATGATGACTCTATATAAGATCATAAGAAGTATGCCATGCTTCTTTAAGGAAGTAACACATTTCTATTGTCCGGCATGCGGCGGGACAAGAAGTGTGATCGCACTGCTGCATTTGGATATTGAGAGAGCATTTTTATGTAATCCAACCGTTGTATATACCGGGGTTATGTTTCTATGGTGTATTGCAGGATGGATGGTAAAGAAACTGACAGCCAGAGAGATGAAGAGCATGAAGCCGAGATTGTGGATGTTGATTTTGGGAGTGTGTATTTTCTTTGGATATGCGGTGATCAGAAATATACTGGTGTACCAGTTTGGATATGATTATTTGGGAGATCTCATTCATTACACAAAATTTAATTAAATATTTGTCACAGATCAAAAGTGCCATCTTTTGTAATAGAAAAAGATGGCACTTTTAATGCTGCCAAAGTAAAAGGTCTATTGCTTGTACTTGTATAAGAACACATCGTATAATAAACATAAAGAAAGAGGTGGCATATGAAAGAATGGAAAGAATATTTATTTAAAGTCAATGGATTTGAAATGACAGCGGTCTATAACGAAGATACGATCCAGAAAGTTTTTCTTCCTTTATTAAAACAATTACAGCAGTTACAAAAAAAAAAAGGAACGGATCATTGTATTTATGGCAGCACCGCCGGCTGTTGGAAAGACAACATTATGTGAGTTTTGGAATATTTATCAAAACAAGATCAAGAGTTTACAGACATTCAAGCATTAGGATTAGATGGATTTCATTATCACTCTGATTACATTAATTCTCATGATGCGATCGTGCTTGGAGAAAAGTTCCAATGAAGCAGGTAAAAGGATGTCCGGAAACATATGACACAGAAAAATTAAGACAGAAACTTGAGAAGATAAAAATAGAAGATATTTTATGGCCGATTTATGATAGAAATCTTCACGACGTTGTGGAAGATCAGATTAAAGTTACCAAAGATATCATTTTGATCGAAGGGAACTGGTTACTATTAAAACAAGAACCATGGAAATCCATGCAGCAATACGCAGACTATAAAATCTTGATCCTGCCGAGGAAGAGATGTTGAAAGAACGTCTGATCTCAAGAAAAGAAAAAGGAGGTCTCACAAGAGAAGAAGCTGTGGCATGGTATCAAAACAGTGACAGTAAAAATGTGACAAGAGTTTTAAAAGATTCCTGCCGGAAACATTTGAATCTGCTGTTACAAGTGGAACAGGATAACGATTATCTGCAAGTAAAATAATGACCAAATTTTTGCAGGAAAACAGAAGATATTAGTAACAAGTGAAAGCTTGCAACCCACGTATAAATAGAGTATAATAAACTAGATGTGAAAAAGTTAACGAATTATATGGAGGACAAACTATGTTAGTATCAGCAAAAGAAATGTTAAACAAGGCAAAAGCCGGACATTACGCAGTTGGACAGTTCAACATCAACAACTTAGAGTGGACAAAATCCATTTTATTAGCAGCAGAAGAAACAAGATCTCCAGTGATCCTTGGTGTTTCTGAAGGAGCAGGAAAATATATGACAGGATATAAAACTGTTGTAGGAATGGTTAACGGAATGTTAGAAGAATTAAACATTTCTGTACCAGTAGCTCTTCACTTAGACCATGGTTCTTACGAAGGATGCTACAAATGTATCGAAGCTGGATTCTCTTCTATCATGTTTGATGGATCTCACTATCCAATCGAAGAAAATGTTGAAAAGACAAAAGAACTTGTAAAAGTTGCAACAGGAAAAGGAATGTCTATCGAAGCTGAAGTTGGATCTATCGGTGGAGAAGAAGACGGAGTTATCGGTAGAGGTGAATGTGCAGATCCAGAAGAATGTAAAGCAGTTGCAGATCTTGGAGTAACAATGCTTGCAGCAGGAATCGGAAACATCCACGGAAAATACCCAGAAAACTGGGAAGGATTAAGCTTCGATACATTAGATGCAATCCAGCAGTTAACAGGAGATATGCCATTAGTATTACACGGTGGTACAGGAATTCCTGATGACATGATCAAAAAGCAATCTCTCTTGGAGTAGCTAAGATCAATGTTAATACAGAATGCCAGCTTGCATTTGCTGACGCTACACGTAAATATATCGAAGCAGGAAAAGACCTTGAAGGAAAAGGTTTCGACCCTCGTAAATTATTAGCACCAGGTGCTGAAGCTATCAAAGATATGGTAATCACAAAGATCAAATTATTCGGATCTGAAGGAAAAGCTGACGAATAAGATTTATCATTTCTTGATGAAATTGAATATTGATAATGTAAATGTCGATAATGTAAGAACTCCACAGCGTATGCTGTGGAGTTCTTTATTAATCTTCAGTTTTATCAGGCGAGATGTAGATTTTGTAGATTTCTTCAGTTGCTAGATTGATATTTTGTGAAACACATTCATAAAGTGATTGAATAGTATCAGGTTCTTCTTCTAACTCATCAGCAATTTGAATTAAGGTTTTGATTTTTGAATTTTCTTTTCATCTGTTGAATTAATGTTATAGTTTGTCCCTCAGTACGTCCCTCAGCTCGTCCCTCAGCCAATCCTTCAGCACGTGCTTTTCGCTTCTCAAGAATCTTTTCTTCCCATTCCTGCATATATTTCACTCCAATCTCTTCGCTAGATTTTACAATATTTACATGATTTTTAATTTGCTGAAGGCGTGAAGTAGAGCAAGATATTTCTTCAGTAGTATGTTCCATATAGTAAAGAAGCTCCTTTAATTCAGGACTAATATCTTCTGAATTTTTACCATGCGTATTTAGAAAAATTCGCGTAGCACCATCTTCTAATGGCTGACCAGTTTCAGCACAAGTCATTTGAAAAGTATATTGATATAATCCTCTTCCAAACAGATCGAAAGGTGCAATGATAATAGAATAACAGTCTTTCATATTCGAAAAATCTACTTCTCCAGGATCTAATAATTTGGAGTCAATCAGAGCCTGATAAAACGACTTCTATGAGGAAGATTTTTCGTATTTTCTTTTGAGCTTCTACATTATAAACAGCATCGGTTTCATCCTCTGCCCATACGTCAAGTCGCACCTGTCGTTTTAGAGGCGAAGTCCGACTTTCGTGTTCAGATTGTGGACGGCCTTTGATGGAGATATCTTCTCCAAGAATAATAGATAATATATTCTCAAATGTCTTAGGATCTTCCATAACTTCAGCAAATAAAAGCGGTCAAGTAAAGTTAAATCTTGCAGCGATTTTTTTTTTACTCATAAGTTTCTCCTTTCATTGTATAAAAAATACAGATAGTGGCAAGCACTGTTAGATAAGAAAATAAATTAATTGATACATAAACTCATGATATGATAAATATTTGATTGGGAAACAGACGAAAGAAGAAATCTCAACATACTGTAAAATATTTACATGGAATATATTAACAATTATAAATATAAATGTCAATACAAAAGATAGACAATTAATTACGTACCAGATATACTAAAAATATCTTTTGAATAAAGATATGAAAAAGAGGGAGAGGAGGAAAATATGCAAGCAATCAAAAACAATGGTTCACATTACTCCTAATGATCATTCAGGCAGTTATAATCATCTTTATACAGCCAGAGATAGGATCTGTAAGTTTATGTAACCTTATGTTTATTGCAATTTTGCAGAAGACGAGAGAAATGTATTCTTAAAACTTGCTTGGGAAGATAAGTTTTACTTTTATGTGCAATGCATTGTCATGTATTTGATGACGCTGATCTTTGGACTTATCCTTGCACTGGATCATGGTTCAGGATCTCTTACAGTAACAACGAAGGCATTTAATGTATTGCAGATGATCAATATTATCCTAAGGTTTATTATGACATATGGACTGATCGCACAAGAAGACCGAAGAAAATTATATTTTCACAGTGTGCTAATGTTGGTATTCTTTGTTCTTACAGCAATTGCATATAGCTAGATTTTACATAAGATCATAAGGAGAGTGGAATGAAACAAAATAAAAACAGTCATGATCATTGGATGTATCATAACAATCTGTACATTCATAGCAGCAGTTTTGATCGGCTGGAATCATATGGTCAAGATCACAAAAGGACCAAAGAATGAAAAAGAGATCGGATATTATCAATGGAATCATGATCAAATGGATTCATTTTAGATATTACAACATTTACATATCACGGAGACCGTTATGAGACAGCTGATGGCGGTGGAGATGGAGCCATGAGTTTTGGTTATCTGGAAGCTTCTATGAAAGGCAGAAAACCAGCATTTTGGCTGAAAGAAACGATGAATCAGACAGACAAAAAGATTGTCAAAATCATTTCTTGGTGGAAAGCTGCAGCAGAACCTGTCTATGCACTTTCATCAAACAGTGGCTGTGATATGGTCTTTCTTGATCCAAGTGATAAAACCATGATGCAGACGGTATTTTGGAAAGTAAAAGACAGACAGAAGCTGGAAGCGTATTATACAAATTTTGATAATTACAATTTTAAACTTACAGAGTCCAAAACAAATGAACGAAAGACGATTTCATCAAAAGAAGCGAAACAGTATGCCAAATTGCAGCAGATTCGAAAAGATGCTCAAAATGTTAAAAAACAATATACCATTTATGGAGAAAGCAAAGATCATATCGCATATGTCGAATTTGATATCATGACAGTTGGTGGGAAACAATATCTAGGAAAAGACGAAGAGTGGTAGGAAAACTCAAGAAAAATTCTCAGAATGTCAAGGAAACCTTGACATTCTTTTTAATTCGACTATAGTAGTCCTAGATAGGAACACGAGGTGAAAGTGATGGATAATGTAGAGCGTCTGATGGAATTCGGACTTACAAGACACGAAGCCAGTCTTTACATTTTACTGACACTGGAAGGAAGCCTTAACGGATACGAGGCAGCCAAACAAAGCGGGATCTCAAGATCGAACGCTTACAATGCACTGGCAGGCTTGGTAGACAAAGGCGCAGCCTATATACAAGAGGAAGATACAGTTCGTTACACACCGGTAGCGATCGAAGAATTCTGCAGTAATAAGATCCGGCATCTGGAACAGAAGAAGACAGAGCTGATCGCGGAACTTCCGGGCAAACGCAAGAACGAAGGCGGGTATCTGACGATCAAAGGCGAAGAACATATTTGCGATAAGATCATTGATATGCTGCTTTGTGCAGAAGAGCGTGCGTATATCTCTGTATACAATGAACGACTGGAGATGTTTCGGGAACACTTAGAGAAGATGGTAAGTGAAGGAAAGAAAGTCGTGATCATAACGAATGAACCATTTGATTTACAAGGAGCAACTGTTTATCTGACAGAATGTAAGAAAGAACAGATTCGATTGATCACGGATTCCAAGGACGTTTTAACAGGCGCGATCACAAATTGTTACGAAGCAACCAGCCTGTATTCCAGTAACAATAATCTGGTGGAAGTATTTAAAGATGCACTGGCCAATGAAATACAACTATTAAAAATGAAATAAATATACAAAAGTATAGAAGAAAGGAATCAAACACCATGGCAAAAGTACCATTTGTAACAAAGAACAGTTAGATGAAATCGTAAAAATATCCAACACCATTTCATTTATATGATGAAAAGGAATCCGTGAAACAGCAAGAGGATTATACAAAGCATTTTCATGGAATAAAGGATTTAAAGAATATTTTGCTGTAAAAGCGACACCAAATCCAACAATCTTAAAGATTTTAAAAGAAGAAGGATGCGGAACAGACTGCTCATCTTTAACAGAACTTATGATGTCAGATCGTTGTGGATTCGATGGAAGCGAGATCATGTTCTCTTCTAACGATACACCAGCAGAAGAATTTATTCTGGCAAAACAGTTAGGTGCAACGATCAACTTAGATGACATTACACATATCGAATTCTTAAAAGAATGTGCCGGAATCCCAGAAAAGATTTCCTGCCGTTACAATCCAGGTGGAGTTTTCGCATTAGGAACAGATATCATGGATAACCCAGGAGATGCAAAATACGGAATGACAACAGAACAGATCTTTGAAGCTTTCAAACAGTTAAAAGAGCTCGGTGTCAAAGAATTCGGAATCCATTCTTTCCTTGCAAGTAACACAGTTACAAATGAATACTATCCAACACTTGCAAAACAGTTATTTGAATTAGCAGTTAAATTAAAAGAAGAAGTTGGAGTTCATATCGGATTTATCAACTTATCTGGTGGAGTCGGAATCCCTTACCTTCCAGATCAGGAAGGTAATGACATCGCTGTCATTGGTGAAGGTGTACACAAAGTATATGACGAAGTATTAGTACCAGCCGGAATGGGAGATGTGAAGATCTTTACCGAACTTGGACGTTACATGCTTGCACCAAACGGACATTTAGTAACAAAAGCAATCCATGAAAAACATACACATAAAGAATACATTGGTGTTGATGCATGTGCAGTCAACTTAATGAGACCTGCAATGTATGGGGCGTACCATCACATCACAGTTATGGGTAAAGAAAATGAACCAGCAGATTATGTATATGATATCACAGGATCTCTTTGTGAAAATAACGATAAATTTGCGATCGATCGTAAATTACCAAAGATCGACATTGGAGATCTGTTAGTGATTCATGATACAGGAGCACACGGATTTGCAATGGGATATAACTATAATGGTAAATTAAAATCTGCAGAAATCTTATTAAAAGAGGATGGAACAACAGAAATGATCCGTCGTGCAGAAACACCAGAAGATTATTTTGCAACGATCAAAGGATTTAATTTCTAAGAAAAATTAACAGATTAATATGAGATGTTCCAAAGCAGGGCAAGTATAGGAAATTCTATACTTGCCTTTTTCATATATTACGAGTAAATTATATACAAGAAACAAAATGATACACGGCAAAACAGCATTTCAAAAGAAGAAAGGCATTTATAGACAGGAGAAATCACATGAATTTATTTGACATCGTAGGACCAGTGATGGTCGGACCGTCGAGCTCTCATACAGCAGGTGCTGTAAGAATTGGACAGGTATCAAGGCACCTGCTCGGAGAATCGGTAAAAGAAGCCAAAATACTATTACATGGATCATTTCTTGCAACAGGAAAAGGACATGGTACAGACAAAGCATTAGTGGCAGGATTGCTTGGCATGGCAGCCGATGACATTCGGATTCCAGACAGTTTTGACATTGCAAAAGAATCAGGAGTGAAATTTGAGATTGGAAAGATTCAATTAAAAAATGCACATCCAAACAGTGTAAAATTATTACTTGTCGGAGAATCAGGAAGGAATCTTGAGATTGTAGCCTGTTCCTTAGGCGGTGGACGAATTAAGATCTGCACGATTGATGGACTGGAAGCAAACTTTAGCGGGGAGTATACAACATTAGTTGTACACAATGACGACCAGCCAGGACATGTAGCAGAAGTAACATCAATGCTTGCTCATAAATCGGTTAATATCGCAACGATGCAATTATACCGTGATCACAGAGGTGGAAGTGCAGTCATGGTCATTGAATGTGACAAAGAAATACCAGAAGAAGGTCTGAACTTTTTGGAACGTCTGGAAGGAATCCAGAAAGTTACATATCTTGCTAAGATGAAGGAGGACTAGAGTATGGGATTTGCATCCGTAGAAGAGATAGAAACAAGAGCAAAAGAACAGGAATGTCAATTATGGGAAACAATTTTACATGATGATATGACAGAACGACAGGTAGACCGCCTAGAGTCTATCGGGAAAATGAGCAGTATGTATCTTGCAATGAAAGAAGCCAATGAAAGTTACGATAAAGACTTAAAGTCACAAAGCGGTCTTTCTGGCGGCGACGGTGAAAAGATGATGGAAGAGGTTAGAAAAATGCAGAATCTGACCGGTGAATTTGTCGGGACCGTCATGGCAAATGCTTTAAAAATGGGCGAATCAAATGCCTGTATGAAACGTATCGTAGCAGCACCGACAGCCGGAGCATGTGGGGTGCTTCCAGCAGTATTGATCACATATGAACAATTTCATAAAGTACCAGAAGCAAAGATGCTAGAAGGAATGTATATTGCGGCCGGAGTCGGACAAGTTATCGCAGAACGTGCCTGTATCGCAGGGGCACAAGGAGGATGTCAGGCTGAGATCGGTTCGGCCTCCTGTATGGCAGCAACAGCTATTACGTACATTCGTGGCGGCAGCACAAAGCAGATCTTTGATGCAGGAGCATTTGCCTTGAAATCATTATTGGGATTGGTATGTGATCCATTAGGTGGTTTGGTAGAAGTACCATGTATCAAGAGAAATGTCATTGGATCTGTCAATGCGATCACAGCCTCAGATATGGCAATGGCAGGCATTGAAAGCAAGGTCCCATTGGATGAAGTGATCGATGCAATGGCAGAAGTCGGAGACCTCTTGCCATGTTCTTTAAAGGAAACCAGTCAGGCAGGTCTTGCCCAGACAGAAACAGGCAAAAAATACATGCCGGAATCATAAAATATTTGTAAGTAAAGGAAGGTGTTTAACTGTTAAAATAATCTTATAAAAAATTATAAACATATGTTGGATTTTATAATTTTTATTGGTAGAATAAATTATAAATATTATATGGAGGATTTGTTTATGAGTAAATATTATTCTATCAATAAATTTTCAAAAATATTAGGTGTATCGGCTCAAACATTAAGGAATTGGGATAAAAAGGGCAAACCATTTGAAATAATTAGTTATATAGGTTCTGGTATAAACTATAAGAAAAAAGGATTAAAAGAACTGATAGATGATGGTGGTGAAGAAGATGATAAAAACAATTCGAGTCATGCTGATCCCAAATAATAAACAGATTACAAAACTTTTTCGATATGCCAATACTGCCAGATTCGCTTATAACTGGGCGTTAGGAAGAGAAAAAGAAAACTATAAAAATGGTGGTAAGTTCCTATCGGATAGTGATCTGAGAAAAGAATTTACACAATTAAAGAAAACAGAGGAATATTCCTGGTTAAATGAAGTTTCAAATAATGTAACAAAACAAGCGATCAAAGATGCTTGTCATGCATATAAGAGCTTTTTCAAAGGATGTTCAAAGTTTCCTAAATTCAAAAGCCGAAAATTTTCTATACCATCTTTTTATCAAGATAATGTAAAGATCCAATTTTCAGATACGCATGTAAAAATTGAGGGTTTTGCTGCTTCCAAAAAGAAGAATAAGCAAAAGATAAACTGGATCAGACTTGCGGAAAAGAATCGGATACCTACGGATTGTAACTATAGTAATCCCCGTATTAGATATGATGGGATCAACTGGTGGATCACAGTAGGCATTGAATATGAAGACTGTGTTACGGTTCCGTCCAATGATGGGATAGGGATCGATTTAGGGATCAAAGATCTAGCGATATGTTCTGACGGTAATAAATATAAGAACATCAATAAAACGAAAAAAGTTAAGAAACTAGAGAAACAAAAACGCAGATTACAGCGTAGTATCTCTCGTTCATACGAGAACAATAAACAAGGAAAGGAATACTGTAAAACGAAGAATGTGATCAAAAAGGAAAAACTTTTATTAATATTAAATCATAGACTAACCAATATCCGTCATGATCATTTACATCATATAACATCAGAGATCGTAAAACGAGAACCAAGTTTTATCTGTATCGAAGATCTGAATGTAAAGGGAATGATGAAAAACAGACATTTATCCAAAGCAGTTCAACAACAGGGATTTTATGAATTTAGGCGGCAGATGGAATATAAATCTAAGTGGAACAATATTCAGGTGATCATTGCAGATCGATTTTTTCCAAGTTCTAAATTATGCAGTTGTTGTGGAAAGATCAAAAAAGATCTGAAGTTATCAGAACGTATTTACAAATGTGAATGTGGAAATGTAATTGACAGAGATCTTCAGGCAGCTTTGAATCTTAAAAAATATGGAGAGGATGTTCTGAAACGATCTGTAGCATAATATATTCAAGTGATTACAGATATGTACTGATACGTTAGTCAGGAATTAACGCCTATGGAGAGTACAGGAACTTGTGAGTAGTACATGAATTGATTCATTACAAAAGCATACTCGTTGAAGTAGGAATGAAACATAAAGGTTTATAACTTTTTTATAAGTTTTCAGTAACGGAAAACAATGATAGAAGTATGTTGTGGAAGCTTCGAAGATGCCATGATGGCAAGCGAATGCGGAATCAAAAGAGTAGAATTAAACAGTGCATTAAGTTTAGGTGGATTAACACCATCTTTAGGAAGCTTGATCATGATCAAACAATACAGCGATATTGAGATCGTATCTATGGTAAGAGCCAGAGCAGGGGGATTCTGCTATACAAATTACCAGTATGAACAGATGCTTGAGAATCTTAAGCTACTATTAGCATATGGGACAGATGGAGTATCTTTCGGTTTCTTAAATGAAGACCGAACAATCGATAAGAACCGTTGTCAGGAATTCTTGGAAAATGTAAAAAATGAAGGACGCAAAGCAACATTCCATAGAGCATTTGACTGCACAAGAGATCCATATGAGGCAATCGAAACACTGATCGATCTAGGATTTGATCGATTACTGACAAGTGGACAGGAAGCAACCGCAGAAGAAGGAATTCATCTGTTAGCAGATCTTCAGAAAAAATATGGGAACCAGATCGAGATCATCGCAGGATGTGGAGTCAACGAAAACAACGCCCAGAAGATCATAGACAAAACAGGAATCAAACAATTACACAGCACATGCAGAGGCTGGGGAGTCGATGCGACTGGAATGGGAGAGAGAGTATCATTCCAGGTATCCGATGAAGATGGAGATCGGTACCGAAGTGTTTCTGTAGATAGAATAAAGAAATTTGTAGAGATCTGTGGATAAATTTTTAATTTGTAGTTGGCCAACTGTAGATTTCGAATATATGATAAAAAATAAATAAACGATTGGAAGAGTAGCTAGAGAATTTTCCTCACGTTTTTTACAGATCGCTGATCCGCCGGCTTTCCTTGCGTAACTCGCCTTCAAGGGTATTGAAAACAGAACTCTTTGAGGCTCAAACAACGCACCAAGCCGGCTGCGAATCCGTAAAAAACGTGGCAAAATTCTAATGCTGCTCTTCCGATCGTTTATTTATTTTTTATCATATACCAGAAGTCTAAAGTGTGGACAATTACAAGATTGGAAAACTTAAGTGGTGTGTATATTGAGTGTTATCGTTTTTTAATTTTTGTAGTGACAGACAGTGTTTATTATAAATACCAATACAGTAAAACATACACCACTACCAGTGGTTTCGATAACTGAAATTATTGAATATTCCACCAATAATTTCCGTCTTCAAACTAAAACTTGACAAATTATCTCAAAGGACTATAATATATTTTAAATAAATAAACTTCACCGAAATTCGTTGAAGAGAACAACGCTGTTTTTGAATCAAGTGTTTCAGAGAGTCTGCGGTTGGTGTGAGCAGATACATTTTCATGAACAGATATCATCTCTAAGATGCGGACTGAACATTACTTGACATTAATATTTTGAACCAGTAAGTCTCGCCGGAATCCTCCGTTATAAGGAAAATGTATGATAGTACGTTAAGAGCTGTAATTTTATTGCAGAAATTGGGTGGTAACGCGGATTAGTTCGTCCCTTTTCAGGATTTTTCTGAGAAGGGGCTTTTTTATTGCATAGAAAATTTCGATGAAATAAAAAGTCCTCTGAGCAGGATCCTTTCTTGATTTATAGCGAAGGGCGGTGAGGAATATCAGGAGGTAACATAATATGAAACAACTACAAAAACTAAGCAAATTTTTATCAGACTACACATCTATCGTTGTCATAGCGATCGCAGTCATTACATTTTTCCTGCCATCGTTGATGGGGTGGGTGAATTTTCAATTATTCACGGATCCAGTAGCAAATAAATTCACGAGTCAGTCTATCATTATTGGTGTCATCATGTTCAGTATGGGATTGACACTGACAACAGAAGATTTCAAAATTCTTGCACAAAGACCATTTGATATCTGTATTGGTGCGATCGCTCAGTATCTGATCATGCCATTCCTGGCATTTGCAATTACAAAATTACTGAATCTGCCAGATGGAATCGCTCTTGGACTGATTCTTGTAGGATGCTGTCCTGGAGGAGTATCATCAAACATTATGTCCTATCTTTGTGGTGGAGATGTTGCATTTTCTGTTGGAATGACAACTGTATCTACAATCCTCTCTCCAGTGATGACACCACTGATGGTATCCTTTTTGGCAAGCGGAGCCAAGATTACAATTCATGGATTACCAATGTTTGTATCTATCGTAGAAACGGTTATCGTACCAGTAGCGATCGGGTTTGCATTAAACTACGCATTAGGAAAAAATGAAGCATTCAAAGAAGTTCAGAAAGTCATGCCGGGTGTGGCAGTTCTTGGACTTGCATGTGTTGTTGGTGGAGTTATCTCATCACAGGGATCAAAATTCTTCCAGTCTGGAATCGTGATCTTTGTTGCAGTACTTTTACACAACGGTTTCGGATATTTCCTTGGATATTGTGCGGGAAAACTTACTGGAATGAACACAGCAAAGAAACGAACAATTTCTATCGAAGTTGGAATGCAGAATGCTGGATTAGCAACAAACCTTGCAACAACAACAGCCCAGTTCGCATCAACACCAGAATCAGCAATTATCTGTGCAGTATCTTGTGTATGGCATTCAATCTCTGGAACATTACTTGCAGGTATGTTTGCACAGTATGATAAGATAAAGAGTGGGCATAAAGAAACTGCTACAGCAAAATAAATATTTTTATTAAATGAAAAAGAGACATCCAAAGTAGCTTCCAAAGGGAAAAGTGGGACACTTTCTATTGTATTTCAAACAGAAAGTAATGTTATTATGCTTCATAAACATTCCAACAAATCGGTGTTGTAGAAGTCCTTTTACTTTCTGTTAATAAATACAAAAATTATCAATCAATACCGTCTAACATACACAATGTATAGTGGTTTGAATGACGTAAATTATTTGAATATTATAAAAAGAGATCATATGTCGGCAACCGTACGGACACGTCTGCACTTAGCGGGTGGATGGTCGTTAGACCATTCAGGAGCTTAGTACAGCTACGTGAGAGTCCGAACGCAAGTGGGTTGCAGACATATGATCTCTTTTTATAATATTCCACCAATAATTTCCGTCTTCAAACTACAAATCAAAACTTTCCTTCTTTAAACGCCCGCATCATCTCATTCGTCAAGCTAAAATCATTCGGTTGCAATTCAATTTCATCACGAGATTTCCACTCAGCAAGTTTCAATTCTGAAGCATCCATATGAATCTCTGTATCTCCATCTACCTCACAATAGAAACCAGCCAGCAGATCATCCACAACACCCCAAGGCTGAGATTTATAATATTGAATATTCTTCACACGAATACCAGCTTCTTCCATGACCTCTCGTGCAACAGTTTCTTCCAAAGTTTCACCAATTTCCGTAAACCCAGCAATTAATGCAAAAGGAGTGAATCCTTTGCGGTATTTTGTAAGCAGGATCTTGTCACCATTTTTAACACCAACGATCACAGCAGGCACGATTCTTGGATAGATTAAGTGACCGCAAGATGGGCATTTTAAAGCACGTTCTGTGGAAGAATGAACGGTCTTGTGTCCACAGCATCCACAGAAACGGTTTGTGCGGTACCAGTTATAAAGATGTAAACCAGTGATCGCCGCAAACGTGCGGTATTTTGGACCAATCTGTAAATTGCGAAGCTCACGTACGGTATTGAATTCGTAATCTTCAGGAATTTCTTCCGGAGCTTCATTTAATAAGAAGTAGTTGTCATCATCCACAGAGAAAAGATATGTAAGAGTTTCTTCTGTAACATGAGTATCATTCACAAAATCACTCAATCTAGGGAATGATAAAAATAGATGTTCCTCATTTAAAAGAGTTGGTCTTGCAAGTTTCTTACCATCACCGGTATAGATCATTTCATCCAGAGAAAATAGATCTTCCTGCCCCATTTCTTCTAAGTCTTCTTTCTTTAATAAACGATGAAGAAGACCTTCCTGTGTAAAATATAAAATAATGCTGTCAGCATCTGGTTTTTGATCTGGATGATATTGATTGTTTAGTTTATGTGGATAAATATCTTGTATCATATGTAATAAAATTCCTCGTTTCCATTAAATTTCAAATAAAAAAGCACTTTTATCATAACAGAATCAAAAGAAAATGAACAGAAGAAAAAAGATATATCATAAATGAAAAAGAAAGTTATGTATGAAATAAAAAAATGACCAATGTTCAATAAATTGTTGACTTTTATCAAGGAAGTGCATATAATAACCAATGATTCAAAGAGGTATGACCTCTATTTAAGTAATAAAAATGCAAGGAAGGAGCAGCTGTGATCATGTTAAAACGAGAATGGCAGAAAATTTCAAAGAACCCCTGGATGATTATCATTTTGATCGCGATCATTACGATTCCTGCAATTTATACATCTGTATTCCTTGGTTCCATGTGGGATCCATACGGAGATGCAGATCAATTACCAGTAGCGGTAGTCAATCACGATAAGAAGGTAAATTACGAGGGAAAAACATTACAAGTAGGAGATGATCTGGTAAAGAATCTGAAAGATTCAGGATCTCTGGATTTTCATTTTGTAAGTGACAAGAAAGCAGAGGAAGAATTGAAGAGTGGAGAATACTATATGATCATTTCCATTCCAGAAAATTTCTCAAAGAATGCAACAACATTAATGGATAAGAATCCAAAACAGATGAAACTGACATACAAGACAAACCCAGGTACGAACTATGTAGCATCCAAGATGGATGATAGTGCCATGGCGAAGATTGAGAAGTCAGTCAGAGAAAAAGTAACAGAAACTTATGTAAAGACCGTATTTGATCAGATCAAGACAGCCGGAAGCGGTTTCCAGAAAGCAGCAGATGGATCTAAAAAGATCGAAAGCGGAGCGAAAAAGCTGAAAGCTGGAAATGATACGATCGAACAGAATTTAAAGAAGTTAGCATCCAGCACATTAACATTTCAGAATGGAGCAAAATCACTTTCTGTAGGACTAAAAACATACACAGCAGGTGTAGCCAAAGTTGATAGTGGAGCAAAATCTTTAAAATCAGGAACAAAGACATTGAAAAATGGAGTTGCAGCTCTGCAGACAGGAGCAACTCAGTTATCCAATGGCTCTAAATCCTTAAAATTAGGAATCTCCCAGTACACAAACGGAGTCAGTACAGCACAGGCTGGAAGCAAACAGCTTGCAGCGAATAATAAAGCATTAAATGCAGGTGTTGAAAAATTATCCAGTGGAAGTAAGAATTTAAAAGATGGAACTGGAACATTATCAGTAGGCCTTAAAAATCTGTTGAGTCAGACAAAAGAAACATCTAATGGACTTGGAATTCAGCTAAAAGAAAATGAAGCGAAGAAAGATGGAATTATAAGCAAACGAAGCAATTTCGATACACAATTAGAAGCATTTAATACAAAATTAAATGAATTAAATCAAATGCTTTCTGCTGGATCAACCGCATCAGAGACATCAACACAGACAGCAAACAATGAAACAGCTAAGAAGGCAGCAAGCAGTGCAGCAAATGCAAAGTCAAGTGTATCTGATTTAAACAGCAAAGTAAGCAAGTTAAAGAATTCATCTGTACTTGATAAATTAAGCGAAGAAGATAAAAAAGCATTATTAGCTGAAATCGACGAGGTAGATGGCGCAGCATCTGATGTTGAAAATAATGTTGATGAAACATATACAAATGCACAGAAAGCAGCAGATACAAAAACAACAGCAAAAACACAGTCCGCAAGTAGTGAACAGCAACTTGCAACAGTGAAAGCATATATTAGTTCTTTAGCAAAATCATCTAAGCAACTTGCAGAATCATCCCAGACACTTTCTGGATACGAAAAAGCGATGATGAATGGTCTGTATGAAGGCTTAAATGAAGTAAAAACAACATTAGACCGTCAGGGAACAACTCAGGATACAATGGGTATGATCCAGGCGTTGACCCAGTTATCAGAAGGTGCTACAAAAGTACAGACAGGAATGACAACCTTAGAATCTGGAATCAACGACAGCACAAGCGGATTAAAGATTGGAATTGCCAACTACACAGCAGGAGTTGAAAGTCTGAACACAGGACTTACAACATTAACAAACAATTCCAAAGCATTAAATAGCGGAGCAACTCAGCTGAATAGTGGAATTGGTCAGGTAAGCTCAAAACTTCCAACATTTAAGTCAGGAACAGCAAAACTTTACAAAGGAACAAAAACACTGAAATCAGGAACAGCAGCCTTAGTTGCTAACAACAATACATTAAACAGTGGAGCCGGACAGTTAGCATCTGGAGCTGGACAGATCGCAAGTGGATCAAGTCAGTTAGCAGCAGGATCTACAACTCTTGGAAATGGAATCGGAACACTTCAGAGTGGAAGCAAGACATTAAAAGATTCCTTACAAAAAGGAGCAGATCAGGTTAACAGTATCAAGGCAACCAAGAAGACAAACAAAATGTTTGCCGCACCAGTAAAAGCTAAGAATGTAGAATATTCACACGTTGATAACAATGGTCACGCAATGGCACCATATATGATGTCCGTTGGATTATTCGTAGCATGTATGGCATTTACATTAATGTATCCTTTAATGGAGAAAACGAAGAAGTCAAGAGTGGACTTCAGTGGTGGTTAAGCAAAGTCACAGTTATGGCAGCAGTATCCATTGCGCAGGCAGTGATCATGGTTGCAGTTTTAATGGGAATCAATGGACTCGAACCACACTACGTAGGAAAAACATTTGGAATGGCCGTCTTAGCATCCATGGCATTTATGTCATTGATCTGCTTCGGTGAAATGTTATTAAACCGTGTCGGAAGTTACGTCATGTTAGTATTCATGGTCGTACAGTTAGGTGCAGCCGGAGGAACATATCCACTGGATATGGCACCACACTTCTACACAGTATTACACAAATATATGCCATTCAGCTATACAGTACATGCATTCCGTCACACACTATCCATGGATGGACGGATCGGACAGGATATTGCAGTATTTGTTGGAATCTTAGTTGTGTCAACATTAGCAACGATCATCTTCTACCGATTCAGAATGAAGAAACAGGTTGGAGGAACATTGGAACCTAATGGAGCGCCACAGCATTAGATATAAAAATAATTAAATAAAACTCTAATGAACAAAGACTAGGACAGTCAGTTTTGGATTGTATAGATATACATCTTCCAAAACTGATTGTCCTAGTCTTTATTGTTGTTGTATGCATGAAAATGTGTATAAAATGTGAACAGATATATTAAATAAAGATTAATGCAGGAGTATAATTAAAAAGTATAGTAATTGTAAATAGGGATAATAAGTTAATAGGAGCTTTCACTTATGAAGAAGACTAAGATTCCACGGAAAAAGTACGTGGAAAGAAAGCAACTGTAACGATTAAAATTAAATAATCCCAAAATGCGCTAAAAGAGTGATCAGATTGATCACTCTTTTATGCATTCTACAAAAAGTGTTATAATAAACAAAGCAATATGCAGATTTAAACATGAAGAAAAGGAGGACGAATTTCATGCAAAAGGATGGAAAGTATTCAGCCACTTAAATGGCAAGAGTAGAAAGAAACTGTTAGCATGTCTGCTCAGCATATCTATGATACCGGTCAACGGATTTACGGTAATGGCGGCAACAGCAGATCAGGGGAATCAGGCAGCGGTGACACAGGAAGGTACAACCACACCAACAGTTACAAGTGGAATTTCATTTGCGGCAGAATCCCAGAATGTAACAGTAGGAAATTTCAAGTATTATGAATTGGGAACTCAGGCAAAAGACTTTGATAAAGTCAACTTCAATATTTCTGATCAAACAGCATTAAAGATTGAACAAAAGACTTTCAAACAAGCAGATGGAACAGAAGTTGTGAAGTATATGCCGATTGCATTAAAAGACAGCGGAAAAGTTACTGTAATAGCAACATTTGAAAAGAATAAAAAGCCATTAGATGGAGTAAGTGCTCAGCTTGAATTTAATTTAAGCAAAGATGATAATATCATTCCATTTACTTCACAAACGATGTATCAGGTATTTAGTGGAAAGGAAGAAGGTGCACTTACCAAAGCAGACTTAGCAGCGAAGACAGAGATCAATCTTTCTGATAAAGGTCTGACAGATGCAGAAGTAGCATATCTTCAGTATGCAACTGGTTGTGAAAAATTAGATTTAAGCAAGAATACAAATGTAAGTAAGATTGATGCATTAAAATCTATGACGAATCTAAAGGAAATCAATCTGGAAGGTACAAAGGTTTCCACAGCAGACAGAATTGCGTTGATCAAGAAAGATCCGATCACAGTAGAAAAAGGAGCCAAAACAAATGATCCTATCCTTCCAAAAGGAATCTTAAAAGGATGCAAAGATGTTAAGTATTCTGAGGAAGTAGCAGCAGGAACAACAGCAAAATTAAAATCAATCCAGGTTCAGACAGATGGAACCATAAGTCTGGAAGTAGTGGATACAGCAGAAGCAGGAACGACGAATTTGAAAGTTGAGAGTACAACAACACCAACAGTATTTGTAACGATTCCAGTAAATGTGACAGCCAAAAGTGCAACAACACCAGAGTTTGATAAAAATGATCCAAATGTAAGTGTAGGAGCATTTAAGAAACAGATCAAGTTAAATAATCTGGAAAAAGATGATGTAGTAACGATCACATCAAAAGATACAAAGATCTTAAATATCCGCACAGAAACAGCGCAGGATGGAACAAAGACATACTATCTGGAACCAAAAGCAGCAGGAAAAGCAACGGTAGAAGCGGTAGTAGCAAGAGCAGGAAAGACATATACAGCAACGATTGAGATTCAGGTAGCAGCCGTAGGAAAAGATATCATTCCACTGACAAGTTACAAAGTATACGATGCATTAGAGGCAGATGCAAATAACGATGGAATGATCTCAACAGAAGAGATCAAAAATGTAAAATCTATTAATTTAGAAAATAAAGATCTGACGAATGCAGATTTAGCAGGTTTATCCGAAGCAGTTAATTGCACAAAGATCGACCTCGAAAACAACAAAAACATCACAGACATCAGTTTCATAAAGAATTTAAAACAGTTAAAAACACTCTATCTAAGAGGAACATCTGTGACAGATTTTACAGCATTAAATGATCTGAAAGCACAGTTAGAATCATTATATCTGCCAACAACAGCAAGCACAGCGACAAGAATGTCATTCTTAAGCGACAGCCTGTATCTAAAAGAAGGACAGGAATTAACAATACAGCAGTTTACAAAAGGTGTATTCGTAGATAGCAAAGAAGCATGCACGATCACATCATCTAATCTGGCAGCAGTATCCATTACAGGAGATAAGATCAAAGCCGGAACAAAAGGTCAGATGGCAACACTGACATTAAAAGCTGGAACAACAACAAAAACGATCAAAGTTTACACAACAGATGAAACAGGTAAGATTCCTACACAGGCGGTTGTATTAAACAAAACATTTGTAACATTAAATCCAGGCAAGACAGAACAGCTGAAGATCACATATTTACCAGATTATGCAACAGCTTCAATCGGAACAGTAAAATGGACATCTTCTAACGAAGCAGTTGTAACAGTTGATGCAGCAGGTAAATTAACAGCTAAGGCTGCAGGAAAAGCAATTATTACGGCAATAACATCTGACGGAAATGTAATGTACTGCATCGTAACAGTAGAAAATATCAAAGTCAGCAAGATTACGATCACAACAACAACATCTAACAAGATCGCAACTGGTAAGAAAGTAACATTAAAGGCGACCGTAACACCATCTAACGCATACAATAAAGGTGTTACATGGAAATCAAGCAATACCAAAGTTGCAACAGTTAGCAGCAGCGGTGTCGTTACAACGAAGAAGAAAATGGGTGGAAAAACAGTAACGATCACAGCGACAGCCAAAGACGGAAGTGGTAAGAAAGCATCATATAAGATCTATGTCAAGAAAGGTATTGTAAAGAAAGTCTATATTTCTGGAGTTAAATCAGTAAAAGCTGGTAAGAAGTTATATCTGAAAGGAAAAACAAGTGCATCTTCAGGGGCAAATAGAACTTTAAAATGGTCAAGCAGCAATACAAAATATGCGAAAGTTTCTTCCAAAGGAACTGTAACAACATACAAAGCTGGAAAGAAAAAATCCGTGAAGATCACAGCAAGAGCAGTGGATGGAAGCGGAAAGAGCAAGACGGTTACAATTAAAATTAAATAGTAAAGTAATCTCTGATATTTATTGAAAGAAAAAGCAGTTAGAAATCAAAATTTAAGATTTCTAGCTGCTTTTCTTCCAAATTGCAAAAGTAGTAACAAAAACTTGCAATACCCCTCTTATATTAAATCAAATGATAATGTTCAAATGCATGATAAATCCCGTCATCGTTTACGGAATCTGTAACATATTCCGCAATTTCTTTTAATTCATCACAGGCATTTCCCATAGCAATTCCATGGCCAGCAGCTTTAAACATGGAGATATCGTTATTACTATCTCCAAATGCGTAGCAATCATCTGTAGAGATATTGAGATGATCAGCGACATATGTAAGACCAGTCCCTTTATCAGGATTTTCAACATGATCCCATGTAAACTCATGCGCCATATAAGGAGCAAGGTCAAAAGCAGTGATCATAAATCCATAATGTGGATGAAAGTCAACGTTATGATCGCGGAAATAAGAACATTTTTCTCCTTCAAAGGTTCCATAGATATTATTTTCTTCGCAAATCCGTTTGATCTGTTCGACCACTGTTTCAGGAACTGTTTTGTGATAGATCGTTTCGCCATCAAGAAGGATGTGAACTCCGTTAGAACAAAGATAACCGTCGCAGCCAATATCGAGAATTTCTTTTTCAAAATAAACAAGAGGTCGTCCAGTGTTGATCAGGACTTTATGACCATTTTCCTGTGCTTCATGGATCGCTTTGATCGTAGATTCTGGAACCAGACGCTGTTCTTTACTGTACAAAGTTGCATCGACATCCAGAAAGATTAGTTTGTTGTTTTCACTCATATTATCATTCCCCATCTAAATATTTATAAAAATTAAGAGCCGGATACAAATGAAGATTGATGGTCCGGCTCTGTGCTGTAAGGATATAGTTGACTATTCTTCCACAGTTACAGTCTTCATAACTTGTGGTTCTAATGGTTTATCGGAATAATCTGTTGCAACTTCAGCAATCTTATTTACAACATCCATTCCTTCGATGATCTTACCGAATGCTGCGTACTGTCCATCTAAATGTGGAGCAGCTTTGTGCATGATAAAGAACTGTGATCCGGCAGAATCAGGCATCATAGAACGAGCCATGGATAAAACACCAGGAGTGTGTTTTAAGTTGTTGATCACACCGTTCTGGCTGAACTCTCCTTTGATCGTATGTCCAGGCCCACCTGTTCCTGTACCTAATGGGCATCCACCCTGGATCATAAATCCGTTGATGATACGATGGAAAGTTAAACCATCATAGAAACCGTCTTTTACAAGATTTACAAAGTTCTCAACAGTGATCGGAGCGATCTCCGGATATAATTCTGCTTTCATTACATCACCATTTTCCATAGTGATCGTTACAATTGGATTTGCCATAATATGAAATTCCTTTCTATATTTTATAATCTTTTGCCATTTACGGCTATGCTTTGATTATAATGGAAATACTAAAAAAAGTACAGCAGTTTGACCAGAAGAGTTACAATCCAAAATATGCATATTTTTTCACAAAAATTACAAAAAAGTTAAGAATATGAACAAAATTTAATGAAAAAGCTTTTATTTCTACAAAATGCGAGTATAATAGCATAGGAACACAGTATGATTTTAAAATCATGCGATAATAAAAATATGGGAGGACATCATGGATTTATATTTAGATTTTGATCATAATTCCGGAAGGCGCAGAAGGGGGCGCAGACGTGGAAGAAGAAATCGTTCCAGAGTTCCGTTTGTCATTGGGGTCATTATTTTACTAGTGGTCATTGTGGCAGGAGGTATATTTGCTGGAAGAAAATATATGGCTTACAGGCAGCAGAAAGCAGAAGAGGCCAGAAAACTTGCAGAGGCAAGAAGAGTCGTTACAGTCATGATCCCGGAAGGATATTCCATTGATATGATAGCAAAACGACTAGAGAAACAGGGAGTCTTTAAAGCAGATGAATTTATAAAGGCTGCGAAGAATACAGATCAGTATAAAAACGATTTTATTAAAGACATTGACCCAAAGAAGGGAACAAAGTACAAATTAGAAGGTTATCTGTATCCGGATACTTATAAGATTTACAAAAGTTCCAAACCAGAAGATCTGATTCAGAAGATGCTTGATAATTTCGATAAGAAATATTCAGCACTTGCGAAGTCTTATAAAGGAAAGCATTCTATGGCAGAGATCATGACGATCGCATCAATGATCGAACGTGAAGCAAGCAATATGTCAGAACGTCCGATGATCGCAGGAGTCATTGAGAATCGCCTTGCAGCGAAAATGAGACTTCAGATCGATCCGACCGTTTTGTATACCACAACAAATGGATTATATAATGCGAAGAAAGTTTATTATAAAGATCTGAAAGTGAAAACGGTGTATAATACTTACGTTATGAAAGGGTTACCAGCAGGACCGATCTGTAATCCGTCAGACACGGCGATCAAGGCTGCGATGCATCCGAAGAAACATGATTATCTATATTATAGAACTGACGGAAGCAAAAAGGGAACTCATATTTTCACAAAAACATTCGATGAACATAAGAATGCGAAAAGCACAAGTACAAAAGATAAAAATAGTACAAATAGCACAAATACAACGAATTCAAAATCTTGAGTATTTTACTAAGGATTCAAAAAGATTGTTATTTTTTTGGCGTACAAAAAAAAATACCTAAAAATACATAAAAATCTCTTTAAAAACTTGTGCAAATAATGTAGAATAAAGCTGTATACAAAAGTTATATGTATACAGCTTTGTTTATGTTTTAAGCAACTTGTGAAAGTTGTAGTGATATTTTCTACGCCCATATGCTAGGTGGACGTAGAGATTAACAATGTGTGAATATATTCACACGAGATTTTTTAGGAGGAAGAGAACATGGCAAGAAAAATGAAAACCATGGATGGTAACACAGCCGCTGCACACGTATCATATGCTTTTACAGAAGCTGCAGCAATTTATCCTATTACACCATCCTCACCAATGGCAGAGTCAACTGACCAGTGGGCAACACAGGGAAAGAAAAATATTTTCGGACATCCTGTAAAATTAGTTGAAATGCAGTCTGAAGGAGGAGCAGCAGGAACTGTACATGGTTCTTTAGCAGCTGGTGCATTAACAACTACTTATACAGCATCTCAGGGTCTGTTATTAATGATCCCTAACATGTATAAGATCGCTGGTGAACAGATGCCTTGCGTATTTGATGTATCTGCTCGTGCACTTGCATCTCACGCACTGAACATCTTTGGTGACCACTCTGACGTTTATGCATGTCGTCAGACAGGTTTCGCAATGCTTTGCAGCTCTAGTGTTCAGGAAGTTATGGACTTAGGAGCAGTAGCTCATTTAGCAACAATTAAAGGACGTGTTCCTGTATTACATTTCTTCGATGGATTCAGAACATCTCATGAAATTCAGAAAATCGAAATGTGGGATTATGATGATCTTGCAGATATGGTTGATTATGAAGCAATCGACAAATTCAGAGCTGAGTGCTTAAACCCAGAACATCCAGTTCTTCGTGGATCAGCTCAGAACCCAGACATCTTCTTCCAGGCAAGAGAAGCAGCTAACTCAACATATAATGCTTTCCCTGCAATCGTTGAAGATTACATGAATCAGGTTAACGCTAAGATCGGAACAGATTATAAATTATTCAACTACTATGGAGCTGAAGACGCTGAGAGCGTAATCATCGCTATGGGATCTGTTTGTGAAACAATCGACGAAACAATCGATTACTTAATGAAACAGGGTAAAAAAGTCGGTGTTGTTAAAGTTCGTCTTTACAGACCATTCGTTGCTGAGAAATTAGTAGAAGCAATCCCTGATACAGCAAAAGTTATCAACGTATTAGACAGATCTAAAGAGCCTGGAGCAAGAGAACCATTATACCTTGATGTTGTTAACGCATTAAGAGGAACAAAATTCGAAAGCTGCACAATCAATGGTGGACGTTATGGATTAGGTTCTAAAGATACTACACCAGCTGATATTATCGCTACATTCGAAAACGTTGATAAAAACGAATTCACATTATCTATCGTGGATGATGTTACAAACTTATCTCTTGAAAGAGGAGAAACTCCAGTTACAGCTCCAGACAGCATCGTAGCTTGTAAATTCTGGGGACTTGGAGCCGACGGTACTGTTGGTGCTAACAAGAACTCTATCAAGATCATTGGTGACCATACAGACAAATATGCTCAGGCATACTTTGATTATGATTCTAAGAAATCCGGTGGTGTTACAATGTCCCACTTACGTTTCGGAGATGACCCAATCAAATCAACATACCTGATCAACAAAGCTGACTTTGTTGCTTGCCATTGTGCACCATATTTAACAAAATATAACATGGTTCAGGACTTAAAAGACGGTGGAACATTCCTGTTAAACTGCAGCTGGACTCCAGAAGAAGTTGGAGAACATCTTCCAGGACAGGTAAAAGCTTACTTAGCTAAACACAACATTAAGTTCTATATCATTGACGGTATCAAGATCGGTAAAGAAATCGGACTTGGTGGACGTATCAATACTGTATTACAGTCTGCATTCTTTAAATTATCAGGAATCATCCCTGAAGAAGATGCGATCAAATACATGAAAGACGCTGCAACAGCTTCTTACAGCAAGAAGGGTGAAGCTATCGTTAAGATGAACCACGATGCGATCGACGCTGGTGCAAAAGCTATCGTTGAAGTACCAGTTCCAGCTGAATGGGCTGACGCTGAAGCAGAAAGCTTATTCGTTGAAGCTAAGGGAGATAACAAACCTCTTGTTGATTACATCAACAACGTACAGAACTACGTTAATGGACAGGAAGGTAACGCTCTTAAAGTTAGCGATTTAGTACCTTACGTAGATGGACATATGCCTTTAGGTGCATCTGCATTCGAAAAACGTGGAGTAGCAGTAGACGTTCCTTCTTGGAATCCAGATAACTGTATCCAGTGTAACTTCTGTGCTTATGTATGTCCTCATGCAACAATCCGTCCAGTAGCTATGACAGAAGAAGAAGCAGCAGCAGCTCCAGCAGCTACTAAGACAGCTGATATGACTGGAATGCCAGGATATAAATTCGCTATGACAGTTACAGTTCTTGACTGTTTAGGATGCGGATCTTGTGTAAACATCTGTCCAGGTAAGAAGGGTGAAAAAGCTCTTACAATGGCTGGATTAGATTCTCAGAGAGATCAGCAGGAAGTTTATGACTATGGTCAGAAATTACCAGCTAAAGAAGAAGTACTTGCTAAATTCAAAGCTGATTCCGTTAAAGGAAGCCAGTTCAGACAGCCATTGCTTGAGTTCTCAGGAGCATGTGCTGGTTGTGGTGAAACACCTTACGCTAAACTGATCACTCAGTTATTCGGTGAAAGAATGTACATCGCAAACGCAACAGGATGTTCTTCTATCTGGGGTGGATCTGCACCTGCTACACCATACACAACAAACGCTAAAGGACAGGGACCAGCTTGGGCTAACTCACTGTTCGAAGATAACGCAGAGTTTGGTTTAGGTATGTTCACAGGACAGAACACATTAAGAGAACAGACAAAAGAAAAAGTTGTTGCATTAGCTGAATCTACAGATAACGCAGATGTGAAAGCAGCAGCAGCTGAATACTTAGACACATATGCAGACGGAAGCAAGAACGGAGCAGCTACAGATAAATTAGTTGCAGCATTAGAAGCTTGCGGATGTGACGCTGCTAAAGAAATCTTAGCTAAGAAAGAATTCTTATCTAAGAAATCTCAGTGGATCTTCGGTGGTGACGGATGGGCATACGACATCGGATTCGGTGGTGTTGACCATGTATTAGCATCTGGAGAAGACGTAAACGTATTCGTATTCGATACAGAAGTTTACTCTAACACAGGTGGACAGGCATCTAAGTCTACAAACTTAGGAGCAATCGCTCAGTTCCAGGCAGCTGGTAAAGGAACTAAGAAGAAAGACCTTGCAGCAATCGCAATGAGCTACGGATATGTATATGTAGCACAGATCGCTATGGGTGCTGATTACAACCAGACAGTTAAAGCAATCGCTGAAGCTGAAGCTTATCCAGGACCATCATTAGTAATCGGATACGCTCCATGTATCAACCATGGTATCAAGGGTGGAATGAAGATTGCTCAGACAGAAGAAAAGAAAGCTGTTACTTCTGGATACTGGAATCTGTTCAGATTCAACCCAACATTAGCTGCTGAAGGAAAGAATCCATTCCACTTAGATTCTAAAGCTCCTACAACAGAATACGAAGACTTCATCATGGGAGAAGTTCGTTACAATGCATTATCTCGTCAGAACCCTGAAAGAGCTAAAGCACTGTTCGCAGAAGCTAAAGCAAACGCAGAAGCTAAATACAACAGATTAAAAGAAATGTCTGATAAATAGGCATTACCTATTGTTTAGATGATCTTAATCTAATAAATCAAAATCCCCTTTGTGAGCAATCACAGAGGGGATTTTTTATGCATAAAAATAAGGGGTTGTCGCTTTAACGATTAATAAATCGTGAAGCTCTAAGGATTATGTGACGATGTGCAGTGTCTTTGACAATGAGGAAGTTGGAAGCGGTACAAAACAGGGGGCAGGATCAACCTTTGGAGCAGATGTATTAAAATACAATGTTGCTCAGAAATATACGACAGACGCAAGATCGGCAGCGCCGGAAAAGGCAGCCTACATCTATGCGGGGCAGATCAGAGATGAACTGGGAAGCCGTTTGGATTTACTGGAGAAAAATGCATACCGCTTCTGCTATATCAATGATTTCCCAATGAGCGGAACTGCACAGGATTTAATGTACGGAGCCCCAAGCGAGATTACAGAACAGCAATTAAGAGAAGTACACATAAAAGTACGTGATTAAGAGGTTCTTTGAAAATTTTTTATATGAGACAAAGATCGTCTAGTGTTAACTGTTTTTTGTTGACATAGGATTGTATTCTGTACTCAGGTAGTCAGAATATGTTGGAAGTTCCCAATTGGATGCAGTAGGCTATTTAGAAAAATTGACTGAAATTATCAAAAGCAATGATAATTGTGATGTTACCGTAGCAAGGATGAAGGCATCATGTTGCTACGGTATCGGAAATGCTGTGAATACAGTTTCGTAACATAGCAGTAATATTAGAAAGATTACGATGATTTTTCAATTGCAGCTAATTCCAAAATGATTTTCATGACGCTGGAATGACTGATTCCGAATTGGTCTACTCCAGCGTTTATCATTTCTCGTACCATTTCTGCATTGCGGATTCCAGATGCGGCCTTTCTATTCGTTATATATTTTTCGGTTATATGTACTTTTAATTCCTATCTCTTCTCTATATTTTGCGACAGTACGTCTGGAAATTTTGATTCCTTTTTGTTTTAATAAATTTGATAATGTCGAATCACTGTAGGGTTTGTTAGGGTTTTCAGAAGCGATTATAGCCTTCAATTGTTTTTTTACGGTAATTGGGCTGTTGTTATCCTTTTTTCCAGCAGAAGATGTGAATAAATCTTTCAAATAAACCACTCCAAAAGGGTATTGGAGATATTTATTTTTGATTCCACGGCTGATGGTGGATGTGTGCATCGAAATATCAGAAGCGATATCGGCAAGTGTCATAGGTTTTAATGTGCTATTTCCAGTAAAATAGTCTTTTTGGCGCTCTAAAACAGCAGATGTAATTTTTAAGATTGTTTCTCGGCGTTGTTCAATACTATGCATAATCAATTGCACACGATTGTATTTTTTACGGAAATATTCTTTTAACTCCGGACTCTGCGAAGTATGCATCATATTTAAATAATAGTCACAGAGGGAATAATTTCCAATCCACTGATCGTTTAATCTAATAATCCAACTGCTGTCTTGATAATCTATAAGAATATCTGGCACAATATAATCTGTGGAATTAGTAAGAAATCCAGAGATTGGGCGTGGATTTAATTCTCTGATTTTTGCAATACATTTTCGGACATCCTGTGTAGACATAGAAAGTTTTTGTGTGATAGTATTAATTTTTCCAGCAGCAATGTCATCCAGATGATAACGGATGATTTGATTGAGTTCCGGTGTCAGTTCCTGCCTTGCTTCTAACTGACGTAAAAGACAGTGTGGAAGATCTTTTGAAAAAATCCCTAATGGTTCCAAAGAGGATAGTATGTCCAAGCAGTATTTTACAGTAGATATATCAATACCAAACCATTGACTGAAATCCTTTAACGACAATTTAAAATAACCACAGTCATCTAGACAGTCAATCATGGTCTGCATTGCTGTCCACTGTAAATCTGAAAAATTTCTTTGGTTTAACTGATCCAGAAGGAATTCTTTGATTCCATTCTCCGAAAAGTCAGGGATTTCTTTGTAAATATCCTCGTCTTCTTTAGCGGAGGAATAGGAAACATATTGATTCCATGAAGGAAGATTTGAATTTTCATTATAATCTAGCAAAGGATTTTCAATATATTCATTTTGAAGGAAGTTATTTAACTCAAAATTATCCAAAGACAGTATTTTTAAAGACTGTAGTTGTGTTTGAGATAATGTTTGGGTTTGCACTAAAGTAGTTTTAGGGCTGAAATTCATTTCATCACACTCCAAATCTTACTAAAAGTTTTCTTCTGTAATAGAACATTGTATTAAAGGATTACAGTATTGCAATTGTTCTTTGGCATTTTGTATTGCATTTTCAATCATTTGAACTGTGTTTTCCGATTCAAGATTCATAATTAGTTCAAAAAGTAAGGGAAGATTTACTCCAGCAATCAGGTGAATATTTGATTTTGAAAGATATTTCATAAATTCATTATTGACGCTTCCGCCGAAAATATCTGTTGTTACAATTAATTCTTCGTCATCACATAACGCATCAATAATTTCTTTGATAGGAGTTTCTACCTCTGTCATGTCATTGGTATATGCACATAAAGTAGAAACAGAATTTTGTTCTCCAGTTACAAGTTCCATAGCATTTTTGATTCCATCAGCAAATACACTGTGTGTTGCAATTAAAAGTTTTTTCTTCATTTTTTATACACCTCGTTATTAAAAATAGTTCAATTTAAATGATATTTTTTTATAAAGCAAGAATGATGCCAAGTGTTAGTGTGAAAATTTAGAGGGTTGCAGATGAAAAGTATTGTATATATAATAATAATACAAAAATGAGAAAAGGAGAGAGAAAGTTGCTGAAAGATTCCATTATTCAATATGTAAAAGAAAATACAGCAAAAATTAGCTTGGAAGAATTAGATACTGTGCTGACAGCGGAAGCAATTGCCGGATATTTTCAAGTAAAAAGAAATACAGTCAGCTATTATCTGAATCAAGAAATTGGAAAAACATTTTTTAAAATTAATACAAGACCGGTTCGCTTTCTAGATAAAAAAGTATTTGAAAAAAATTTTTTTACAGTGTCAAAGGATGTTTATGCTAGTGTGAATGACCTCTTAGATGAAAATAAGCGGAAAAATGGCATCCAAAAGGAAGAAAAACAGGAAATAAATTTTGTAGAAGAACAGGATGTTTTTCAAAATCTGATTGGTTCTAATGGAAGTTTAAAAAAACCAATTGAACAGATGAAAACTTCTATTTTTTATCCCAATACCAGTCTTCCAGTGTTTCTTCACGGGCCGACCGGATCAGGGAAAAGTTTTATGGCAAGAAAAATTTATGAATTTGCAGTGCAAGAAGGAATTCTTAAGCCGGATGCTCCTTTTATAATTATGAACTGTGCTCAGTACGTAAATAATATTGAATTATTGTCCAGTAATTTGTTCGGGTACGTCAAGGGAGCTTTTACTGGAGCTTATGCAACAACCAAGGGATTGTTGGAGGCAGCAGACGGTGGAATGTTATTTCTAGATGAGGTGCATCGATTAAACAGTGAAAGTCAAGAAAAGCTGTTTGTCTTTCTGGATCAAGGAATTTTTCGAAGAATGGGAGAAAGTGAAGGATGGCATAAAGCAAAAGTGCGGATGGTCATGGCTACCACAGAAAATTTGGAATCAAATTTTCTAGATACATTTTTAAGAAGAATACCTATTGTTGTACAGATACCTTCTTTGAGAGAGAGAGGAGAGCAAGAACGTTTGCAGTTTATTTACCATTTCTTTATAGAAGAAAGTAAGGTGTTGGATAAGAAGATGAAAGTGTCTGGTAATGTAATTGAAGCGTTGTTAAATCATCTTTATCAAGGAAATATTGGAGATTTAGAGAATAAAATAAAATTTATTTGTGCAACTGCATATGCAAAAAAGAAACGAAAAAATGAAATTGATATACATTTGGAGCATCTTCCGGAAGATGTGTTAAAGGGGATTGCAGAGAAAGCGGAAAATAAAATTGGAAATTATGATACGGTAGAAATTTATCCGAACGCCCCAATACAGGAAATATTATCTGGAGATAAGAACGGAAAAGATTATCATCAAGAACTGTTTGAAAAATTGATTGCTATTTTTGGAGAATTTCGCAGTCAGAATTATGCAAAGGAACAGTTTGAAAAACGATGCATGCACACAGTTAATGATGTATTGGATTGTTTGATTTATAATCAGAATTCTGAAAATGAAAATACTATGCGTAAATATATTGTAAACAGCGTGCAGGAAGCGTTTCGATATGTAGAGTACAGTTGTAATGTTCAGTTTGGAGGGAATAGTCTCCATGCGATTACGGCGTATTTTTTCTGTATGAATCAACACTTTCGGAAACAAAATATTTTCATTCCCAATGAATTGATGCAGTATATATTAGAAGAGTATCCGAAGGAAATTCATATTGCAAAGCGGATTCTTAATATGCTGTCTTCTAAAATGGATATTGTGTCAACACAAGAAGATTTAATTCCATTGACAATTTATATTCGAAGTCTTTTAAATGTTTCCCTTTCCAGGAAAAGACCAAGAGCAGTAATTTTAGCCCATGGATATGCGACAGCAAGCAGTGTTGCAGATGTTGCTAACCGAATATTGGATGAAAATATTTTTGAATCTGTGGATATGCCAATTGAGAAAAATGTATCCGACGTCGTGCAATGGATGAAAGAGTATGTAGAAAAAAATGATGTCAGCCATGGAATTATTTTAATGGTTGATATGGGTTCTTTAAGGGAAATTTATCGATCTTTTGAAGAAAATTTAAAATCACCGCTCGTTGTAATGAATAATATTTCAACACAAATGGCAATTATGGCAGGAGAATTGATTCAAAAGGAAGAGAAATTAGAAGATATTGTTCGGATTCTTGAAGAGGAGAATGAAACGGAGTATAAAATCATATATCCTCAAATACAAAAACAAAAAACTATTTTAACTTGTTGCATTACCGGCACAGGAACGGCGGAGCAGATTCGTCTGTTGATTGAAAACAGTATTCCAAAAGAAATGGATATTCAAGTGATTTCTTATGATTATGATCAACTACAAAATGTGGAAATTGTGAAAGGAATCTACCAGAAGTGTGAAGTCTTAGGAATTGTAGGTACAAAAAATCCCCAAATAGGACAGGAAAAGTTTATTCCATTGGAACAATTAGTTTCCGGAGCAGCAACGGAACAGATGATTAATATGTTGAAAAATGTTGCGGACGCAGTTTCTATGGAAAAATTGAATGATAATTTAATACGAAATTTTTCTATGAACCGTTTATTAGGATTTTTGACAATTTTAGACACGGAAAAAATTTTAATGCATATTGAAGAGGCAATGAAACAGTATGAGTTTTTGACAGGAAGGAAGCTAAAAAATAGTACAAAAATTAATCTTTTTATTCATGTGGGCTGCTTGACAGAACGTTTGATTCGTAATTCGGCAATTGAAGATTATCCAGAGAAAGATAAGTTTCAAAAAATTCACAAAAAGGAAATTCGTCAGATACAGGCAGCGTTTAGTGTGATTGAAAAGACTTATAGTGTGAAAATTCCAATTTCTGAAATTGGTTATATTTATGATATTTTAGCGGGAATATGAGGTTTTTCGAGGAAAATTAAATATTTTGACAAAAGCATGACACTAAGTTGGCATGCTTTTTGTTTTATATAAAGACATCCGGATAAACAGTGATGAAATTTGAAAAGCCGAAAGGAGAATAACGATTATGATGATACCAATGGGAGAATTGTTAGCAAAAGCAAAAAAAGAAGGGTATGGAGTTGCAGCACCGAATGTATTTAATAGAGAAACTATTGAGGCATGTTTTTTAGCAGCGAAAAAATTAAGAGCACCGATTATTTTAGATGTTGCAGCAGTTCATGGAATTTATGAATGTGCTGATATTGCAAGATATTATGAAAAACAGTATCCAGAAGTACCATTTGCTCTAAACTTAGATCACGGTGGAGCTTATGAAGATATTGTAAAAGCAATTCATGCAGGATTTAGTTCTGTTATGATTGATCGTTCTACATGTGCTTATGAAAAGAATGTAGAAGAAGTAAAAGAAATTGTAAAAATCGCTCATGCAGTAGGAACTTCGGTAGAGGCAGAACTTGGACATGTAGGACAGGGTGCTGAATATGAAGAAACAAGAGATGCAGGACTTACCAAATTAGAAGAAGCATTAAAGTATGTGGAAGAAACCGGAGTTGATTGTCTGGCAGTTGCAGTTGGAACTTCTCATGGAGTATACAAAGGAGAACCACATTTGGAATTTGAACTTTTAGATCATTTATCTAAGGAAGTACCAGTCCCATTAGTATTGCACGGAGGTTCTGGAACAGGGGATGAAAATCTTGCAAAAGCAGTAAGAACAGGAATTCAGAAAGTAAATTTAAATACAGATGTCAGTGAGGCAGGAAAGCAGGCATTAAGAGAAGCCCTTGCTTCCACAGAAGTTCATGGTTCCGGAAAAGATGAATTTACACCGAAAAAGATGAATTTGCAGCAGACAATTGCAGCAGGTGTGGCAGGATTCCAAGCAGAGTTAGAACATTATATGAAATTATTCGGGTCTGAGAACAGATGGTAAAAACATTGGGAATTGAACAATTTGCCCCAATGAATCATATATATCGGTTTTATGAACTGAATGATTATATGAAATCAATCGCAGAGATTGGTTATCATTCTATGGATCTTTGGACCTGCGGTTCCCATTATTTCGTTGACAGTAATAATTATGAAGATACAAAATATATTAAAAAACTAATGAGTCAGTATGATATCCGTATAGTAAGCATTACTCCTAGACAATCTTGTCCGAATCCATTTCATATGGCAGTAAAAAAGACAGAGTTAAGAGAAAAAGCAAAACAGTATTTTCAGAATATGATTCTAGCAGCACATGAATTATCGTGTCCGAAACTTTTGATTACATCCGGCTGGCAGTCTTATTCTGAGACAAGACAGGAAGCATGGGATCGTAGTGTCTGGATGGTTGGCGAATTGTGCAGATTTGCTGAAAAATATGGGGTGTCTTTGACAATGGAAACATTATCCAGGCAAAGTACCACATTAGTAAATACTATCAGCGATTTAAAACAGATGATGAAGGAAGTGAATTCTAAAGCATTTACAATTACAGCAGATATTCATACAATTTACAATGCTAAGGAATCTATACAAGATTATTTTGATACATTTGGGAAAAAACTAAATCATTGTCATTTTATGGATTATAAAAATGGTATCCGTTCACATCTGGCATGGGGAGATGGAGAAGCTGACATAAAAGAAATATTGGATATTTTTGATCGCAATCGTTTTTCTGGGCATTTTGTGTTGGAATATACAGATAGTAAATACTTTTTGGAGCCTTTTAAGGTTTATGAGAAAACATATCATATCATAAGGCAAAATTTATAATAGAAAGAGGTAGAAGGAAATGAGTGAAAGAAAGACAACAAGATTTGCAGTTTTGGAAGCAGAACGTGTCGTAAAAGTACATGAAAGAGAAATTCCGGCGTTAAAAGCCGATGAAGTATTGATTAAAAATGGTGCCTGTAATATTTGTACGACAGATTATGGGCAGTATACAGGAGCAAGAAAAAATCTGATGTTTCCTATGGCATGGGGACATGAATTTGCAGGAACTATAGTAGATATGGGTTCTGATGTAAAGGAATTTGAAGTTGGCGAAATGGTTGGAATCGGATATGATAATTGTGGTGAGTGTGAATTTTGTAAAAAGGGATTGACCAGTGAATGTGTTACCTTGGGGGCTGGAAGAAACAAGCTGTCTCCAGATGGATATCACGGAGGATTTGGTTGCTCTGAATACGTAATCAAACCTTATCGTTCTTTATTTAAATTAAATCAGAACATGGATCCGTCAGAAGCAGCATTTGTAGAGCCGGTTGGAACTGTATGTCAGGGAATTCGGAAACTTCGTGTACAGCAGGGAGAAAAAATAGTTGTTATTGGTGCAGGAACGATGGGTGTTTTGAATGCATTGGTAGCGAAAGCAGAAGGCTGTGAAGTCATGATTACAGAAATGATGGACAAAAAAATTGAAGTTGCTAAAGAACTTGGGTTAAATGTTGTTGATGTAAAAGAAAAAGATCCGGTAGAAGCAGTTAAAGAATGGACGGATGGACGAGGTGTAGATGCAGTTATTTTGGCAGTAGGAGTGACAGCAGCCAACGATCAGGCATTGGAAATGATTAAACGGCTGCATGGAAGAATTTTAATGTTTGCAGCGGGGTATCCTGCACCGGAGCTGCATGTTGATTCTAACTTAATTCATTATCGTAAAATGGAATTAATTGGAACTTTTTCTGCAGACAAATGTGATTTTGAAAGAGCTGCAGAGCTGATGAGAGAAAAGAAAATCGATTTATCAAAATTAGTAGAAGCAAAATATAAATTAGATGATGTGGAACAGGCATTTGAGGCAGCAATTGTACCTGGAGCATATCGCGTAAGTGTAGTATTTGATTAAAAAGGAGGAATTGTGGATGATTAAATTATTGCGAGTAGATTATCGGTTGGTACATGGACAGGTAGCTATTTCATGGTCACGTCATATTGGAGCAGATTGTATTTTAGTTGCCAATGATGAGGTTGCAAAAGATGAAATGCGCCAGTCAATGTTAAGACTTTCCAAGCCACAGGGAATGAAATTAGTAATTAAATCGATTGAAGATTCTGTAAAATCAATCAAATCAGGAGTGACAGATAAATATAAAATGTTTATTGTTGTAAATAATATTCAGGATGTGGAGAGGTTGGCAAAGGAAATACCAGAATTAAATTATGTGAATCTTGGTGTATTGCCTGCAAATGAAAATACAAAAGCATTAAGCAAAGCAATTAATGTAACATCAGAAGATGTAAAGACGCTGAAAAAACTGCTTGCAAAAAACATAGAAATTGACATTCAGCAAGTTCCGACAGAAGCTATTACACATGTAGATGAAAAACTATTAGAAAGTTAGGAGGAAAAAAGATGTTAATAAAAGCAATATTAGTGGGGCTTGTATTAGGTTTATGTAAAAGTGAATGGATTTACGGATTCCCTCAAGTTGGACGTCCGATTGTAGTCTCAACATTAACAGGACTGTTTTTGGGAGATCCGGTGCAAGGTGTGATTATGGGAAGTGTTTTGGAATTAATGTTTATCGGTTCATTTCCAATTGGAGCAGCAGTCAGCCCGGATTATACTTCTGCGGGAGCCATATGTACTGCTTTTGCAATTTTAACTGGAGGTGGAAAGGCAGTAGCAACTGCAATGGCATTGCCAATTGCATTGTTAGGTGGATTCATTTTCATTGGATGTAAATTGATGAATGCAGCTTTTGGACAGATTATGATGAAATATCTTGAAAAAGATGATTCTAAAGGTGCTTCTAGAATATATATAATGGGTTCTGTTTTCACCTGTTTTGTAGTGTATTTTGCTTATGCTTTTGTTTGCATCTTTGCAGGAAGTGCAGCAGTGGAAGCTGCAGTAAATGCAATTCCAAAAGTAATTATTAATGGCTTGGCAGCTTCTGCAAATCTTTTGCCGGCAGTAGGGTTTGCACTCTTACTCCAGATGGTAATTACAAAAAAGATGTCACCATATTTCTTTATCGGATTTATTTTAGCAGCATATTTAAGTATGCCGACGATTGCAGTAACTCTATTAGGAATTATGTTTGTATTAGTTATGGTAACATCACAGAATAATCAGCTAGCAGCTGAAGAAAATGCAGGAGGTGACGAAAATGAGTTCTAAGATTGAAAAGAAAGATTTAAAAACAATATATCGAAGATATTTAGCACTAAATTGTATGAATGACTATCCGGGACAGATGCATAATGGATATACATTCTCCTTACTTCCAGTTCTTGATAAGATTTATAAAGATAATAAAGAAGAACGTATCAAGGCCAAGAAGCGCCATATGGAATACTTTAATATTACTCCGAATATTGCAGGATTTGCCCTAGGTATTTCTACTGCGATGGAAGAGGAAAATGCAAAAAATCCAGAGTTTGATGATACAACTATCAATACAGTAAAAACGGCATTAATGGGACCGCTATCAGCAATTGGAGATACTCTATTTCCTGCAACATTAAGAATTCTGGCAACCTCACTTGTAATTACTATGGCAGCAGCTGGAAATGTATTTGCACCAATTTTATTCTTATTAATTTATAATATTCCAAACTATTTGGCAAGATGGTACAGCCTGAAATATGGTTACAGCATGGGAATGGAATTTATGGTAAAATCCCAGAAATCAGGTATTATGGATAAAGTATCTTATGCTTGTACAGTAGTTGGATTAATGGCAATCGGTGCTATGATATTTTATACTGTAAACATTAGTACACCAATTACTATTGGGAATGTAAAAAATGGCGGCATTGTATTGCAAACAACATTAGATACAGTCATGCCGGGAATGTTAAAAATTGCATTGGTTGGTATTGAATATTGGTTATTGAAAAAAGGTGTAAAAGTCGTACCGCTTTTGATTGGAACTATGGCTGTCGGTGTACTGTTATTCGCAATTGGAGCGATTGCTTAAGGGCAGGAGGCTAAAGATGAAAAAAGAATTACTTGTGATTGGTGCTGGAAATATTGGACGAGGTGTCATCGGTGGATTATTTTTTGAATCTGGTTACCATTTGTATATTTACGATATTATGGAAGAACGGATGAAACAGTTGAAAGAACAAGGCACTTATTTGATTGAACGGGTAGGTGCGAACAATAAACGAAGAGTTCTTGTCGACGATTTTGATGTTTTAGATTGTTCAGATACAGTAGATTTGATTGAACATATGAAAAAAGTAGATTTGATTGCCTGTTGCGTATACGAAGGTGCTTTTCAAAGTATTTGTCAAAATTTAAAGGAAGCTATTGAATATCGTGCAGAACAAGAGGCAGCTCCATTGAACATACTGCTTTGTGTTAATGCATTGGGGGCTCCGGATTACTTTGAGACAGAGTTAGCAAAATTATTGCAAAATAACCCGGCTGCTAGCCGTTATCTTAAAGAAAAAATAGGAATCTGTCAGGTTATGGTAGGAATGGCGGCAATGCCGTCTTCTGAAGAATTAATTGCAGAAGATGCATTTGCAGTTACAACTAAATTAGATGGACATATTGGAATTGATGAAGAACCTTTTAAAGGTGAGCTGCCACAGGTGAAACAAACTGGAGGGGTTCAAAAAGGGAAAGCTCAGATTTATCGAAAAGTCTATACTGGAAATATGAAGCATTGCATGTTGGCTTTTTTGGGAAAAGCAAAAGGCTATACTTACATTCGTGATACTTATGATGATGGATGGATTGAGGATTGTGTACTTGGAGCATTTTTTGAAGCGGATGCAGCTATTCAGGCGGAATATCAATTTGATGAAACTGACCATCAGGAGTGGATTGATTTTATTGTAGAAGCTCCTAAAAACCGAAATCTGAAAGATGCTTTTACGAGAGTAGCAGCAGATCCTAAGACAAAACTTTCCAGAGATAATCGATTTGTAGGACCAGCATTGTTATGTATGAAACATCATATTCTGCCATTTTATTTGGCAAAAGGGATTGCCTATGGATTTTTATACCGTGATGAAAGCGATATTGCCAGTATAGAAATTACAAACTATGTAAAAGAACATGGGATTGAAAAAGCTATAGAAGTTTATTGTGGTCTGACAGAAAATGAATGGGAGTTAAAACAATTGATTATGGCACAATATAAGGAAGCAGAAAAAATTCGTTAAAAAGGAGAAAAATTATGAGATATAAACATTTTAAAAATGCAGATGCTGATATTTCTGCATTAACAGTTGGTACATGGGGGATTGCAGGAGCAAACTCTGCAGGAGTGACATGGGGAGATGTAGATACAGAAGAATCGATTGCTGCCATTCGCCAGATGATAGATAATGGAGTTAATATGGTAGATACAGCCCCAATCTATGGAGACGGTCATTCTGAAACAGTCGTTGGACAAGCATTAAAAGATGGATATCGTGAAAAAGTGTATCTTGCAACAAAGTTTGGTTCTTACATCAGTCATTACACAGGAAAATCTGTAAGAGATAACAAATATAACTCCGTAGAGCGTGAAATTGATGAATCTCTTGCAAGATTACAAACAGATTATATAGACTTTTATATTATGCATTGGCCAGATGAAAATACACCGATTGAAGAAACAATGGCAGTCTGTAATATGTTGAAAAAAAAGGGGAAAATCCGTTACATTGGAATGTCTAATTCTTCCAAAGAATTAATTCAGGAAGCGCAAAAATATGCTAAAATTGATGTAATCCAGCCTCCGTTTTCTATCGTGAACCAGTCAGAAAGAGAACTAATGGAATGGGCTGAAACTCAAGGAATTGGGACAATGACTTATGGTTCTCTAGGTGGTGGAATTTTAACAGGAGCTATTCGCGAACTTCCAAAACCAGATCCAAAGGACATGCGTCAGGTATTCTATCCATTCTTTAAAGAACCGGTATTCTCTAATGTTATGGAATTATTAAAGACATTAGATAAAATTGCAGAAGCACACAATGTACCGGTGGCACAGGTATCCATCAACTGGAGTACCCAAAAGAGTTTTGTTGGTACAGCATTAACTGGAGTTAATACACCTGCACAGGCAGATGAAAATTGCAGTGCATTTGAATGGCAGTTGAATAATGAGGAAATTGCATTGATTGACAGTGAAATTGACAGATTAAATATTGGATAAGGTTTTTCTTGTGTTCATATAAGTCTTTTTATGGGGCTGTCACTTTTGAACCGCTCCCCGTCAAGTAGACAATTGAAAAAATATAAATTTTTCCTGCCAGTAGAAATTTATCTGCTGGCAGTTTTTATGCAGCTTGCAAGTAAATTTCGTGTTTTTCCATTGGCGTTAAAATTCCGAGATTCCTTTGCAAGCGTTTATTGTTGTAGTAATCTATATAATCTTCGATCATTTTTTCGAGAGTATCTCTATCGGTGAATCGTTTTCCATAGTATCGCTCTCTCTTCAGAATTCCCCAAAAGCCTTCCATTGGTCCATTGTCGATACATTTAGCAACTCGCGACATGCTTTGCGTTATTCCAGCATTTACAAGTTTTATATGAAATGTCCTGTTCGTATATTGGAATCCCCTGTCACTGTGAAACAGTGGCTGCGCACCAGGATTTCTAAGTAAAGCATTATCTACCGTATCAAACACCAAAGCATTGTTGTTCTTATCACGAATAACATACGAAACAATCCGTCTATCATATAGATCCAGTATTGCACTTAGATAAACTTTATGCTTTTCCATCCCAATATAATAATGGAATTCTGTCACATCAGTGAGCCATTTTTCATTTGGTGCTTTGGCAGTGAACTCCCGATTAAGTATGTTTTCAGCTATATACTGAGGGTTTGCAGCCTGTCTTGTGCATCCGTTGTTAGAATACTTGATAGTTGATTTTATATTAAGTTTACGGCAAATGCGTAGCACACGTTTATCGTTTACATCAATACCATGATATCGTTCCAGATCATCTCTGATCCTTCGATAGCCTTTATCCGGTGAGTCTGTATGAATCTTTTCTATCTCGTCGGCAATAAACTTATTCTTTTGTTCACTTTTAGGAATTTCTCTGTGTAGCCATTTATAATAAGCTGCTCTAGAAACATTACCAAGTTTACAAAGTGCAGCGATTGGATAATTATGTTCTTTGTGTTCTTCTTTGATTGCCTGATATATATGTTCATGACGGACCAGGCTTAACCCCGCCTCCTCTCTATTTCTTCGAGTTTTTTTAAAAAAGATGCCTCCATTTCAGCACGTTCTTTCTCTGCTTTTAAAATTTTAACTTCAGCACGCAGCTTTTCTAATTCACTCATCTCATCGGGACATTTTCGTTTGCCACGGTTATCTCTTAAAGCTTCCACTCCACCAGCTTCATATTTGACTATATAATTGCGAGCCTGTTGATAGGATACCTGATATTGTTCTGCTGTTTGGGCATAATTACGATCATGTGCGATACAATACTGTACTATTTCAACCCGTTCTTCAAAAGTGGTTTTCTTCCTTTGGTCATGATAATGCTTCCTCCTGTTCCAGAAGATTTTAATTCTTCATGACCATTATACTTCTTTATCCAAGATTGTAACTTACCTTTTGAACGGATTCCATATTTTTTGCAGATATCATCTTGAGAACCATAGCCTGCTAAATAATCTAAGACTGCTTGCTGTTTCAATTCTTTGGAATATTTTTTATTCCCTTTCAATGTAAATGCATTTGCTCCCATAGATTCATAGTTTCGAATCCATTGTTGGACAGATGCGAGACTTACATCAAACATATGGGCAATTCGTTGTTGGCTTTCTTTTCCATCCAGATATAGATTTACAGCATATATCTTATTCTCAACAGATACTTTTCTTTTAGACATAAAATATGCTCCCTCCTAAGTGACAAGTTTTTATTATTTCACTTGTCTACCTAGAAGGGAGCATATCATTTAGTGAGACAGCCCCTATATTCATATCCATTTCTATGAACAACGTCGAAACGTCTTATCTGTAATAATTCTTGCAAAGATCAATCCAAGCGGCAAAGCCATAATAATAAGTAAAGCTTCTGTAAACCAAAAAGCACCGGTATTAATCGAAGTAATACCAATATTATAAATTGCCCGATACAAATACAATCCAGGAACCATAATAACGATGGAAGGCACAGTCAAAGAAATTCGAGGATAACCAATCGAAGTCTTGATCATAGATGCTAGAAGACCAGCAAGCAAAGCTCCAAGGAATGCAGCCGCAGCTGGCGGAAATGATGCAAGATCAACCAGTTCCAGACGAGTTGTATTTGCAATTGCCCCGATGATCCCTGCTGTAGCAGCAAGTCGTAATGGACTGTTAAACATTACGGAGAAACCAAAAACTCCAAAAAAGCTTGCGATCAGTCGAAATATCAGGTATTCTGACTTGCTTAAATTCAATGGAAGGAAATCCATCGGTTTTAAATGAAGAACTAAAGCAAGCATCCATGCAGCTAAAGTTGCAACAGCAATGATTATAAGTGCGTAAGTCAGACGTTCAAGTCCGGAACGCATATCCAATTTTGCAAGGTCAATTCCACTTGTGATAAATGGAAATCCTGGAATAATGAATAACATAGAACAGATATAACCAGCTTGATGGTGTATCGAAATATGAAATCCAGATTTCAATGCCATGAAGGCAATTGTGTATACAATACATGCCAAAGCAACGCTTGCCGCAGTGCATAGGAATAAAGTTAAATGATGTTGATTCATTTTTGCTCGTAGAAAATTTCCGGCACCAGCACCTAAGAATGCACAAAACATCTCAATCGGTCCGCCACCGAGTAAAAAAGTAAATGCACTGCATGCAACAGCTGCAGCCAGACCAAGGAATGGCGGAGAGTAAAATCCATGAATTTCATGAATCTGATCAAGTAGTGTATGAAGTTCATCTCCAGACATCTTCTTGCAGTTTTTGGAAAATTTGTTAACAAACAATTCCATTCGATAAAGTTTTGATGTATTTACGCCTGTATTAAACAGACATAGGGATTCTGTATAACAGTTACCACCATCAATACAAGTATATTCAATTGATAATAAACCAATATCAGCAGTACAAGTAATTCCAAGTTCTCTAGCCAGTGTGTTCATAGAACTTCGTACTCTCCATGCTCCAGTTCCGCAAGATAGAAGCATAATTCCAGTACGACCGATGATCGAGGCTTTCTCACTTAACGAAGCTTCCGTGATCGGACGACCAATACTTTTTCTTGTATAATCATGCCAAGGAATCCGCATATGATTATGAAATTCTTCCTCCATATATATCACCCCTCCAAATCCATAAGTATTTCTAATAATTTTTCCCAGCTATTCCAATTGGTCGGGTAGAATCGGTAAGGAGACAAATGTCTCGTGGATTAGCATGTTCCTTTACAGGAATTTCTATAATTTCACCACGATCAAGATAGTCCTTAGCAAGAGCTTCCGGACAGAAACCAATTCCAAGATCATGCTGCACCAGAGATAAGATCTGGTTCGTTGTAGCAGTTTCCATATCCGGAGAAAAACTAACTGATTCTGATAGAAATATTTCTCATAAAAATTTCTGGTTGCTGTTCCTTCATTTAATGAAATAAAAGGAAAATCCTGCAGATCACGTAGTCTTTTCGGTGAAAACCAATATCCCTATAAGAAGGTCCGCCAATTAAAATGTCACGGAAAGAGCAAAGTCGTTGCGATTGTAGTGGATGTTCGCAATACAATGGTGTTGTCACAATACTAAAATCAACGAATCCTTTTCTCAAAGCTTTGATTGCCTGTGGTGTGGAATGGTTGGAAATTTTAATTTAATATGTGGATAAAGTTTGTGAAACTTCTCTAATTTCGGCAACAAAAATAAATGAAGTGCAGTTTCGCTTACTCCGATCGTAACAGTTCCAGATTTCAGATTTTTGTTCGATTTAGTTCATCATTTCCAGAAGAAATCTGCTGGATCGCAATCGCTACATGAGCATAAAGTTGTTCCCCTTCTGGCGTCAGCTTGATTCCTCTGTGTGACCGGATAAATAAAGTGCAGCCAAGTTCACTTTCCATAATATTCATGCAGCGAGTGATATTTGGCTGATTATTATGTAAGAATTTCGCAGCTTTAGAGAAACTCTTATATTTTGCAACATAATAAAAGATACGATAATAGTCAAAAGGCATGATTGACCTCCTAGTTATATAAAATTTGTATGTTAATGATATGATATATATATTTTACATATCGTTCTTCCTAAAGTATAATACAGTTGATGAAAAAGTCAAGAAAGGGATGATCAGCGTGGAAACAATTTTTCCAAGAGAAGAAAATGCAGAGCATATATTTAAAAAATTCTGGAAAATAATGATGCCTGTGAACGATTGAGGGAGTTATTTTATGAAGAGTTTGTCAACAGTGGAGATCGTGATCTTTCGGAAAAACAGTTTGTGAAAGCACTATTTGATGCATATCAAAATAGGGATCTTTCCGCTTTCTTGATGGAAATCTGTGGAAACAGTATGTTTGATCTGTTAAGAAATGCGTTTTGATTCCTATGAGATTCAATGATAAAGGTGTAACAAATCCTGTAAGATTAACAGATGCAGAGGGCGAGCTGATCAAACAAACATCCGTAAACAAACAGATTTCACAAAAACAATACAAAATGTTTCAGCAGATTTTAGATCAGGCGGACGATATACCGGATTATGAAATCTGTCTTGCTTATGGATTTCGTGAAAACACGATTATCAGAACAAAAATGAAATTAACACAATGAAGATTGGGGAACATATTGGAATCCTGCTATTATTTAAACTACCTAAAGAAGTAAAAGAAATGATAGAGGATAACGAAGTCTACAGCATTGTTTGGGATTTTATGATGAGACTGGAAGAACAATTGCCAAGAGCGTTCATGTATTATGGTGTAATGGATGAAAACAAATTTGAACAACAAAGCAGCGAGATTGGCATCTTTCTTCCCTTCCGTCACTTTGAACACCAACTAGAGAAAAATATCGAACAGGCCAATGGTATTGGTCTGGGATGTAGAGAACGGATCCTGACAATGATCAAATAAAAGGAACTATTTTATTTATAGTTACCAATAGTAGTCATAAAAGACATCGCATGAAATACAAATATTCGTGCGATGTCTTTGTGTTTTCTATCAATTTATGATGAGAGTGTCAAAAGTATAAATGAAATAAGGATTGACATTTTATAAAAAGTAGCATACAATATTATTGTATTAAGGAAGTAATACAATAATACAATAAGAAGGAAGGAGAACTATGGGGTGGAAGATAGATGATGGAAGACCAATCTGGACACAACTGAAGGAACAGATGATCAAGAGGATCGTGTCAGGAACCTATCCAAGCGGAGATAAACTGCCAAGTGTCAGGGATCTTGCAGGAGAAGCAGGGGTGAATCCGAATACGATGCAGAGAGCGTTATCAGCACTTGATCAGGATGGATTAACGATCACCAACCGAACAAGTGGGCGCTGTGTCACAGAAGATGTGACGAAGATAGAAGAATGTCGGAAAGATATAGCGCACAAGATCGTAAAACAATACATCAGGGATTTAGAGGAACTTGGATACAATAAGGAAGATGCAGTCGCATTGATCGGAAAGGAAGAGGAAGAATGAAGGATTTGAATTTAATAGAATTAACTGATTTAGAGAAACGGTATGGAAAGAAGGAAGCTTTAACGGGAATCAACTTAACAATAGGGAGAGGAAAGATCATCGGGCTTTTAGGACCCAATGGTTCTGGAAAGACAACATTGATCAAGTTATTAAACGGTCTGTTGCAGCCAACATCAGGTGAGATTAAAGTCAATGGTAAAGCACCTGGTGTTGACAGCAAGAAGATCATCAGCTATTTGCCAGATAAGATGTATTTTGCAGATTGGATGAAGATTGCAGATTTGATGGATTTTTTTGAAGATTTTACGAAGACTTTGATCGTAAAAAGCAGAGGGCATGTGTGAGACATTAAAGATCAACACCGAAGCGAAGGTCAAAAGCTTATCCAAAGGAAATAAAGAGAAAGTCCAGTTAGTTTTGGTAATGTGCCGAAAAGCACAACTCTATCTGCTAGACGAACCGATCGCAGGAGTCGATCCCGCAGCAAGGGATTTTATCTTAGATACGATCTTAAATAATTATAATGAGGAAGGAACCGTGATCATTTCAACACATCTGATCGCAGATATCGAGAAGATCATGGATGAGGTTATTTTTATCAAAGAAGGAAATATTGTAACATACAAGTCAGCTGATGACTTAAGAGAAGAAAGCGGCAAATCCATTGATGCCCTGTTCCGTGAGATATTTCATACAGATGTATACAGAGGAGGGGACGAAGTATGCTAGGAAAATTAATTAAGTATGATCTGAAAGCATTAGCGAAGATTTTAGCACCATTATGGGGTGTACTCTTAGTGATGGGACTGATCTTTGGAATCAGTATTCGGTCGAATCTTGACGGAATTGGAAATACGATGATCGTATTTAGTCTTGTGGTCATTGTTGCAGTGATCGTTGCGATCTTTGTAATGAATGTGATCATTGTGATTCAGCGCTTCTGGAATGGGTTATTGCAGGAAGAAGGATATTTAATGTTCACGCTTCCAGTTACTACAAGAAGCCTGATTTTATCTAAAGTGATCAGTGCATTGATCATCAGCTGTGGGACAGCACTCGTAATCTCTTTATTGGGAGTAGAGATCATTGTGATAAGCCCGGTAAAACTTATGGATACTGTAACGTATTTTGGAAACTGGGTCATCAAAGTACATGCAGGACCATGGATTGGATATGGAGCGGTGATCGCAGTGGTAGGTTTACTAAGCGGAATCTACCATATATATGCAGCAATGGTGATCGGACAGTTGAGTAATGGCAATCGATTCTTGTTTGCATTTGTGGCATATGCAGTGTTATCGATCATTGTATCACTGATCGGAATTCCAAGTATGACAAACTTAGATAATATGGGATCAAGTCTGCAGAACACATTTGGATTTGATAGTGATCTGTGGATCTATCTTGTAGAGAATATTGTGATCATTATCATTTATCATATTGTTACAGAAGTGATATTAACGAAGAAATTGCATCTGGAGTAGGAAAAATAGGAGGGATAAGGAGAGGAGGAAAAATTATGTTAAGGAAATTGATGAAATATGATCTAAAATATTACCGTAAGATCATGCTGCCACTATGGGCTGTTTTGATCATTTATGGAATTGTCCATGGAATCAATACTGTGTTCAATTATGAAACATTTTATGATCATATCCCAATAAAGGCACAGGCTATTGTTGTTGTGACCGGTATTTATTTTATATTCTGCGTGAATATTATTCTTGTGATACAAAGGTTCTGGAAAAGCATGTATGGAAAGGAAAGCTACCTTACACATACACTTTCAGTGACTGTGAGAAAGTTGATCTTGTCAAAGGTTTTCAGTGCGATCATCATCAGTTTTACAACAGTTTTTATCTTTTGCAGAAAATAATATATTGGTTTATATACAAAGTATTGTATATCACGGAGAAGCTTCACTTCAAGGGATACCGATTCGACATTTTCAGGATTTTACAAAACAAAAGTTGTTTTAACCATTCTTTATATGATCATATATGGAATCATATGGACGATGCATCTGATTTATCAGGCATATACAGCAATATGCATTGGACAGATGAGAAGTAAAACAGATTTGCGACAATGATCATTGTAGGAGCTTTTATTCTTGGTTGGCTATGAAATGCAAGTGGTATTGTTGCAACATAATAGATATTACAGTTGGTTTTATCTTCCGTGTCTTATTGCCTTTCTTCTGGAAATTGTGTTGTGTCATTTGGTGATTGAGTTTATTTTGACTAGAAAGTTAAATATAAATTAGATAATAGAATTGACATAAAAATTATAGATGTTAATATAACAATATAAAAGGTGCTACCGATGACGGTTTGCCTGATTAATATAAGTTTTATAGACCGCTTACTTTCTCAGGGTAGGGCGGTCTTTTTCTGTCTTGGCATCATGCTTTCCACGCACATAGCCAAGACTATAAAAGTCGCACACAGTGAGATTACTGCGATTAGGTCTGTAATGGTTAGCATAATTTCAAGTCCCCTTTCCGTCAGATTTCTCTATGAAAGAGATGGATCTATGTAATCGGGGCTAGAACTCCCCGTAGGAAGCAAACCGCCATTCACGTCAATGTGAAGTAACACCTTGACGTTTATTTTAACAGAAAACATATATTAATTCAATAAAAACAAAGTATAAACATATAAAAGTACAAAAATTTTACATACATTTAACACAACACATCTCCTAAATAAGTTAAAATAAAACTGTTGTAAAAATAAGTGAAAGAAAAGTAAAGAAAAGAACAACTAAAGGAGAAAAAAGTGAGCAGTACAAACATTTTAGGTCTGTTGGGAGGATTAGCATTATTCCTCTATGGTATGCAGATGATGAGTAACGGATTAGAATCCGTTGCCGGAAATAAAATGAAAGACATTTTGGAAAAATTGACATCCAATAGATTCTTAGGAATTATCGTAGGAGCCTTGATCACAGCCGTGATCCAGTCATCCTCAGCTACAACGGTAATGGTTGTAGGATTTGTAAACTCTGGAATGATGACATTAAATCAAGCAGTATGGATCATCATGGGAGCAAATATCGGTACAACGATCACGGACAGTTAATCGCATTAGACGTTGGAGCATTAGCACCATTGATCGCATTTATTGGTGTAGCACTTGTTGTATTTTCAAAGAATGAGAAAGTACAGTTTGTCGGAGAGATCATTGCGGGACTTGGTATCTTATTTGTCGGAATGAACATGATGGGAGATTCCATGGTACCACTTCGTGAGTATCCACCATTTATCAACCTGATGACAAGATTTTCTAATCCACTGATTGGAATCATCGCAGGTATGATCTTTACAGCGGTCATCCAGTCATCTTCAGCTTCTGTAGGTATCCTGCAAGCATTAGCATTAAGTGGAGTGATCAGTTTCCATGATGCAGCCTTTGTATTATTTGGACAGAATATCGGTACATGTATTACAGCGATCTTAGCATCGATCGGAACAGAGAGAAGTGCGAAGAGAGCAACGATCATTCATCTAAGCTTCAATATTATCGGAACAGCCATTTTACAATTTTATGTTTAGTGACACCTTTGACAAATTATGTGGCAGGATTCAGTGGAAGCAGTATTATAAAACAGATTGCCAATATGCATACATTATTTAATATCAGTACAACCATCCTGCTGATCCCATTTGGAAATTATCTGGCAAAACTTGCAACCAAGATCCTTCCAGAGAAAGCAGAAGAGAAAGAACATCACAAACATTTAAAATACATCAAATCAGTTGATACAAGAGTGGATGCAACATTTGGTACATCAGCGATCAACTTACAGAACTTAAGAAATGAAATTCAGAGAATGCTTGAGATGGCAAGAGTCAATGTAGAAGAAAGTTTTGATGCATTTTGGCAGGAAGCAGCAGATTCTTAGGTGATGTTGATAAAAGAGAAGATTATATTGATTATCTGAACAAAGAAATTTCAAGAGCCGCAGCAAAGATGATGGCGCATGAAACGAATGTTAAAGCTTCAAAAATATCGGCTCATATCTTGATATGACAAGTAATATCGAACGAATTGGAGATCATGCAGTTAATATTTGTGATTATACAAAGTTGATCGAAGAAAAACATATTGTATTTTCAGATGACGCAAAACAGCAGATGGAAGAAATGAAAATGATCTGTGAAAAAATGTTCCATAACATTTCTAAGGTACCAGAGGATACGCAGGAATGGCTTCAGAAAGTTCATGATTCTGAGAACTTTATCGATCAGAAGACAGAAGAATTCTACGAAAGTCACTTGGAACGTATCAACAGAGGAGAATGTAATGATGAAGCATGCATCATTTTCTCTGAAATGTTAACAGACTTTGAGTGTATCGGTGATCATACATGGAATGTTGCGAAACAGATGGCAAAGATCATTGAACGTGGGTAAAACAATTACATAAAATTCAAAAGAACCTTCTGAAAGAACTAAAATAAGAAGGTTCTTTTGATAGTAACTAGACTTGTTATAAACAATACGTTATACTAAAAGAGTGCTAAAAACAGGTGTGTAAAGGAGAAATGAGTTATGGATTATATTTTATCCCCATCAATTTTGTCAGCAGATTTTGCGAATCTTGGAGCAGATGTAAAAGAAGCAGTAAAAGCAGGTGCAAAATGGGTGCATATTGATGTTATGGATGGAATGTTCGTACCTAATATTTCCTTGGGACTTCCAGTGATTAAATCACTTCGTAAAGAGACAGAAGCTTTATTTGATGTACATTTAATGATTGAAGAACCAGGAAGATATATTGATGATTTTGCAGAAGCAGGAGCTGATCTGATCACTCTTCACGCAGAAGCAACAAAACATCTTCATAGAGCAATCCAGCAGGTAAAAGCGAAAGGATTAAAAGTTGGAGTAGCCTTGAATCCAGCAACGCCATTATCTGCATTAGATTATGTATTGGAAGAATTAGATATGGTACTGATCATGACTGTAAACCCAGGTTATGGCGGACAGTCTTATATTGCGAAGATGGATGACAAGATCAAAGAATTACGAGCGATCATCAATGAAAAAGGACTGGATATCGATATTGAAGTAGATGGAGGAATCTCAGCAAAGAACGTAGCACATGTCAAAGAATGTGGAGCAAACGTATTTGTAGCAGGATCCGCTGTATTTAACGGTGATATTGCATCTAGTGCAAAAGATATTTTAGAAGCTATGGAGGCGTAAAAATGAGTGAATGTAGTCATGACTGCAGCAGTTGTAGTGCAAACTGCGGAAGCAGAACACAGGAGAAAACAGATTTTCTTGAACCATTATATAGAGAAAGTAAAGTAAAGAAGGTTATCGGTATCGTCAGTGGAAAAGGTGGCGTAGGTAAATCCATGACAACTTCTTTATTAGGAGTCGCAGCAATGAGAAAAGGGTTGCATACAGCAATTCTTGATGCGGATGTCACAGGACCATCCATCCCGCAGGCATTTGGACTTCATGAGAGATTATTAGGAAATGCAGAAGGAATCATTCTTCCAGCAATGACAAATTTCGGAATCGAAGTTGTATCCTTAAACTTAATGTTAGAAGAAGAAACACAGCCAGTAATCTGGAGAGGTCCAGTTGTAGCAGACGTTGTAAAACAGTTCTGGGGTAAGACATTATGGAAAGACATTGATGTGATGTTTGTGGACATGCCACAGGAACCGGAGAAGTTCCATTAACAGTTTTCCAGTCTATTCCATTAGATGGAATCGTTGTCGTTGCAACTCCACAGGAATTAGTAGGAATGATCGTGGAGAAAGCTGTGAATATGGCGAACATGATGAATGTACCAGTTCTGGGTCTGATTGAGAACATGAGCTACATCAAATGTCCAGATTGCGGCAAAGAGATCAAGGTATTTGGAGACAGTCATATTGAAGAAATTTCTGAGAAGTTTAACATTCCAGTACTCGGAAAACTTCCAATTGATCCAAAATTAACACAGGCATGTGACGCAGGGCTGATCGAGGATGTGGAAAATATTTACTTAGATGGTGTCATGGATATCATTTTATAAGAAGAAACAACGTAAAGAAGCGGTTTTCCGCTTCTTTTGATGGAAAAACGCAACGAAAAATAGAAATATTTTATACAAATATATAAAAACAAATCGTATAAGTTAATAAATTTGTAACAACAAACTTACATATATTGGAAATAAATTGTATTTTATCGAGTACAAAGGTTGACATATCGAGGGATATCGGGTAAAGTATGAAACATAGATTTCGAAAATGTTACAAAAATGTTTCGAAATTTAAGAAACTGTTGAGCACAGAAAGAGGTTTATATGCTGAAAGTTATGAAGAAGAAATTGTTAGTAGTGATCACAATGCTAGTAGTAGCATCAGGATTCATTTTACAGGATCAACTTCAACCAAAGCAAAAGATAACGACGTAAAGTACTTAGGAAAATATAAATTAACAGCTTACTGCGGATGCAGAAAGTGCAGTGGAAAATGGGGAGCAAGAACAGCTTCTGGAAAGAAAGCAAAACAGGGAAGAACTATTGCTGTAGATAAAAGAAAGATCAAATTAGGATCAAAAGTACAGATCAATGGAAAACATACGTAGCCGAAGATGTCGGAGGCGGTGTCAAAGGAAAACATATCGATGTATTCTTTAAATCTCATAAACAGACAAAGAGATTTGGTAAGAAAACAGGTGTTAAAGTTTATAAGGTAAATTAAGATACGAATGATGATTATAAAATATAGCGTAAAATATCAGCCAGTTTGGAAGAAAAGATGAATTCAAACTGGCTGATATTTTTGCTTTTACAAATGAATATTTAAGGTATTAAAATTTATAAGTACCATTTTCTCTTAAAGCAGCTAAAGCATCAATAACGCTCTGTTTATCTTCTGGATATGTAACACCATACCACTGATCTTTAGATACAAGCACTTCAAGAGAGGCTTTTCCATCATGTAACAGGTCACTTGCGACACTAGGAATAAAGTATTCACCTTTTAATGGATTCTCTTTGATCGCTTGATCAAGGAAAGCAGGGAATCCTTTTCTAACTCGTCCATGATCATAGGCTGGAATCCAAAGAAGTTCATGGACACTAAAGTATCAAATGGAAGCGATGCCCAAGTTGCACCGTCATCTTCTGTGAATTCTGCATGATCTTTACGTTTTTCGATATGAGTTCTTTCTGTGATAGAAAGTAACTGGTGGTTGTCATCAACTTCACAGACACCTCTGGATACGTATCCATTATCTGTAACTGTATTTCCAAGATGATATCCCACCATTGCAAATGGTGCCTTTCCGTCTTTCTCTTCATGGCTTGTAAGGAAATCAGCCATGACTTTATATCCATCAACACCATAATAGTCATCTGCGTTGATCACGGCAAATGGTTCATTGATAAATGGTTTTGCACATAAAACAGCATGTGCAGTTCCCCAAGGTTTCACACGTCCTTCTGGGACATTATAACCTTCTGGTAATGCATCTACTTCCTGATATGCATAACATACTTCCATTTCTTCAGGAACCCTTGCTCCAACAGTTTCTTTAAAATCTTTCTCAATTGCTTTCTTTATCACAAAGACTACCTTACCGAATCCGGCACGTTTTGCATCATAGATGGAATAATCAATGATCGCATGTCCCATTGGATCCATAGGGTCCATCTGTTTTAATCCTCCATAACGGCTTCCCATTCCGGCAGCCAGAATTACTAATGCTGGTTTTTCATGAAAAACTCCCTTCTGATTTTAAACTAAAATAAGTATAACGCAAGATAGAACAGATGGAAAGAGAAAGAAGAAATAAAGAATTGGAATTGATAAAGATCTATTTCGGTCAGCTAGAATTTATTGTATAATTTGAGTATTGAATCGTTGCAAAAAGAGAAAGATTTACAAATATTCGAGGAGGAAGAGTATGAAAAAGCGAATATTATCAGTTTTATTATCGATGGTTGTGGCAAAATAAAAGGATATCCACGAGGATAAGAAAAGGATAAAGCGATGACAGAGATTCAACATGAACTGATCATGCCGAATAAGGATCTTCCATTTAAGATGTTCCTTTTTGAAGGCAGAGATGGTAATTATATCAGAGAAAAACATTGGCACAGATCGATTGAGATCTTTGCGGTCTTTCAGGGAACGCTGGAGTTTTATTTAAACGATCAGGAGTATTTACTGGAATGTGGAGATTTTATTATTGTCAATTCCAACGAAGTGCATTCCATTCATGCACCAAAAGAAAATATGACTGTTGTGCTCCAGATGCCGCTTAATATGTTTGAAAAATACTACACTGGGGATCAGTTCATTTGCTTCGCCCATGCCCCGCAAGCACAGGATGAACAGCTCATGGAAATGATCTGTGAGATGTATATGGCATATTCTGATAAGCATTGTGGCTATGATCTGAAGATTCAAAGCCTGTTTTATGATATGTTATATCTGATGGTTACAAGATACCGTGAGATTAATGTACACCCAGATATTTTACATCAACACAAGCAGTTAACCAAGTTATCTGTGATCACAGATTACATGAAAGAACATTACAAAGACGAATTATCTTTGGCAAGACTTGCAGAGATTTTCGGGTATTCTCCATCCTATCTATCTCGAATGTTTCAAAAATATGCAGGAATCAATTATAAAGATTATTTGCAGGCAATCCGCACTGAACATGGGTACAGACAGCTGATAGAGACAAAGATGACGATCAGTGATATTTCCATGGAAAATGGATTTCCAAATAACAAAGCATTTTCTAAAGCTTTTTATAAAAGTATGGGATCATGCCTGCTGAATTTCGAAAAGACAAAAAGTGCCATAAATGAGATAAGTAATTAGTCGAGAAAACAAAAGCATATTGTTATAATCTTATAAGTGATAAATGGAGAAGACAAACTTTTAACTGCACAGAATAAATGGCTGATCGCACATGAAGAAACTCAAATACCTGGAGCGTTTTGTGGATTAGTTGGAGAAAATATCACATTAAAATGATCAAAAAGGAAAGGATGGAGAATCAAATGAGTAATATGCCAAAAGTAAAGATCGAAATCGTAGCAGTCAGCAGAGATTGTTTCCCAGAAAGTTTATCAGTGAATCGCAGAAATATTACTTGCCAAACATTTTGAAGGACCAAAAATGTTCTTTGCAGCAGCAGAGGAAAGAGGAGATAATCTGTTAGATGGACGTGGAGATGCATATTGTGGTATGCTGAATGCAAGTTATAATCTGAAATTAAGAGGTATGAAAGCTTACATTCCAGAATATCCAGTTGGTAATGCCGAAGAATGTGCAGAGATGTTACATGAATTTGTACTAATCGCAAGAGCTGTCGTTGGATTAAGCAGCTTAAAGATCATCAGTTTTGGGCCTCGTCCATTAAACTTCTTAGCATGCAATGCACCAATCCAGCAGTTATACAACTTAGGAGTTGAGATCGAGAAAAACTTCCCTCATCATGGAGCTGTAGCATTTGGTAATTTCGGAAAAACATTATATGAAGTATTTAAATATGTTGGAGTTCCAGTAGAAGAGATTGGATACAATCAGTCAGCTGGAGTCAGATATCCAACAGAAAATCCTTGGGGATAAGATCGGAGGTTTGTATGTTATACATTGGTGTAGACCTTGGAACATCCGCAGTGAAATTACTGTTAATGGATGAAAAAGGCGGAATCAAAAAAATCGTTTCCAAAGAATATGAGTTGCATTTTCCGCATCCAGGATGGTCTGAGCAGAAACCAGAAGACTGGTACAGTCAGTCTATGGAAGGAATCAAAGAATTGATCAGCGAATGTGATAAATCACAGGTTGCTGGGATCAGCTTCGGAGGGCAGATGCATGGACTTGTCGTTTTAGATGAAGATGATGATGTGATTCGCCCTGCAATCCTATGGAATGATGGACGTACACAGAAAGAAACAGATTATTTAAATAACAAGATTGGAAAAGATAAATTATCTGAGTACACAGCTAATATCGCTTTCGCAGGATTTACGGCACCCAAAATCCTGTGGATGCGTGAAAATGAACCAGACAATTTCAACAAGATCAAAAGATCATGCTGCCAAAAGATTATCTGGCATATAAACTATCTGGAACATTTTGCACGGACTATTCCGATGCATCCGAATGTTATTGCTGGATGTAAAGAATAAATGCTGGTCTAAACAGATGATGGAAATCTGCGGAGTGAGTGAAGAACAGCTTCCGAAACTGTTTGAAAGTTATGAAGTTGTAGGAACATTAAAAGAAGATATTGCAGAAGAACTTGGATTATCCAAAGAAGTCAAGATCATCGCAGGAGCCGGAGATAATGCGGCAGCAGCCGTAGGAACTGGAACAGTCGGAGATGGAATGTGTAACATTTCCCTTGGAACATCCGGAACGATCTTCATTTCCAGCAAGACATTTGGTGTAGATTCAAATAATGCTTTACATTCTTTTGATCATGCAGATGGATACTATCACCTCATGGGATGCATGTTAAGTGCAGCATCCTGCAACAAATGGTGGATGGACGAAATCTTAAAGACAAAAGAATACAGCAAAGAACAAGAAGGAATCACCAAACTTGGAGAAAATCATGTATTCTATCTTCCATATTTAATGGGAGAGAGATCTCCACATAATGATCCAAAAGCCAGAGCAACATTTATCGGAATGTCCATGGACACAACAAGAGAAGAAATGACACAGGCCGTGTTAGAAGGAGTTGCATTCGGACTTCGTGATTCTCTGGAAGTTGCAAGAAGTCTTGGAATCAAGATTGAACGCACAAAGATCTGCGGCGGTGGAGCCAAGAGCCCATTATGGAAGAAGATCATTGCAAATGTGATGAATCTTAAAGTCGATGTGATCGAAAGCGAAGAAGGTCCAGGATACGGCGGAGCAATGCTTGCAGCCGTTGGATGCGGAGAATATGACAGCGTACAGGAAGCAGCTGATCAGCTTGTGAAAGTTGTGGATACGGTGGAACCTGATGCCAAGCTTGTTGCGAAGTATGAGGCGAAGTATCAGCAGTTTAGAGAAATTTATCCAGCACTTAAGGGTGTATTTCAGAAATTTGATTAACTATAAGGTAACTATAAACTAAATATAAATAATGAACAACAACAAAGAACAGGTATGCATAAGGAATTTAATGAATTCCTTATGCATACCTGTTCTTTCTTAAATTTATTGTTTTATTGGAAGATTTGACTTGCGATCATGATAATGATCACAAGAATAAAAATCCTAAAATGCATTTTGCAACAATCACTTTATTTTGCCACCAAGGCAATTTGATATCTTCATCTTCGAATGTATTGTAGTCATTATCGTATAACAGTTCATTGATCAAAGCTTCTGCCTTAGCTTTCTGATCTTCTCTAACATAAATATCCGTTCCATAAACAGAATACCCCATTGCAATACTCATATATTCTCCTGTTCCAGGTTGTTTGGACATGGTTTCAATTCCGTTTTGTTTTAAATGATCATGAATCATCTCAGCCTGAATCTGGTCAGCTGCGTTAAATATTTTGTAATCTTACCCTCCATAATTGCCACCTCCCTTATTGAGTAAATGTTCAGTAACTTTGTATATTCATGATGAGAGTATCAAAGTAAATTTTGTCACGCTCTGATGTACCCGGCGTGTCAATAAGTATGAATTAATTATAACAAAAATTGGACATAATTCATAGAAAGAAACATTACTATTCAAATTCTAAAAATATTATTGACATTTTTCTCACATGTATTATTATATAAATATAATAACAGTAATTATTATCGATTTAGGCATAAGGAGGATGAAACAATGAAATACGTATGTGATGTATGTGGATGGGAATATGATGAAGAAAAAGGATATCCAGAAGGAGGAATCGCTCCAGGAACAAAATGGGAAGATGTTCCAGAAGATTTTGAATGTCCATTATGTTTTGTAGGGAAAGATCAATTTTCAAAAGAATAATTTTTATAGATATATTGTAGTAGAAGGAGAAGAAGTTATGGCTAAATTTTATCGTTCAGAAGACAAAACAGTATTATTAGAAGTATTTGGAGCAGGAAGTTCCATAGAGAATTTGAAAAGTTTAAAAGCAAACACAACAGATGCTGCAGTAGAAAAACATTTACCAGTTGTGACACAGGAAGGAAATAAGATCACAGTAGCTGTATCTTCCGTAGAGCATCCAATGCTTCCAGAACATTATATTATGGGAGTATATATTGAAACAAAGAATGGTGGGCAACTGCATAAATTTGCACAGGGGATAAACCAGAGGCGGTATTTATGTTAGCCGATGGAGATGAATTCATAGCAGCATATGAGTATTGTAATCTGCATGGATTATGGAAATCTGAAGTATAGAAATTATTAATTTCTAGGGAAATATATAAAGTGATTGTAAAGGAATCAGTAAGGAGAAGAATCATGGGAAGTAATAGATATGTAGGAACACAGACAGAGAAGAATTTATTAGAAGCATTTTCAGGAGAATCACAGGCAAGAAATAAGTACACTTATTTCGCATCCGTTGCAAAGAAAGAAGGATATGAGCAGATGTCTGCATTGTTCCTTAAGACGGCAAATAATGAGAAAGAACATGCCAAAATGTGGTTTAAAGAATTAGCAGGAATTGGAGATACAAAGGAAAATCTTGCTGCAGCAGCTGAAGGTGAAAATTACGAATGGACAGATATGTATGAAGGATTTGCAAAGACTGCAGAAGAAGAAGGTTTTCCAGAACTTGCTGCCAAATTCAGAGCAGTCGGAGAGATTGAGAAGCATCATGAAGAAAGATATCGTGCACTTCTTAAGAATATCGAGACTTCACAAGTATTTGAAAAAGTGAAGTGAAAGTATGGGAATGTCGCAATTGTGGACATATCGTAGTTGGAACAAAAGCACCGGAAGTATGTCCTGTGTGTGCACATCCACAGAGCTATTTTGAAGTGCATGAAGAGAACTATTAAATTCTGATTTGAATAACGGAAAGTATTGGTGGAATATTATAAAAGAGATTATGTGTCTGCAACCCACTTGCGTTCGGACTCCCACGTAGCTGTACTAAGCTCCTGAATGGTCTAACGACCATCCACTCGCTAAGTGCAGACGTGTCCGTACGGTTGCCAACACATGATTTCTTTTATAATATTCAAATAATTACGTGATTCAAACCACTATACAGCATACAAACACTGTGATTTATAATTGACAAGAATGGTTAGAATGGTTAGAATAAAGTTAGAAAGAACAGACAGAATAATTTCAAGGAGGGTTTTCATGAAGTTACAAGAATCTGAGAGAACGGAATTCAAATCCATTGTAGTCACAGACATCAAGAAAGAAATCATAGCATTTGCCAATTGTGATGGAGGAAAAATCTATATTGGAATTGAAGATGATGGGACAGTTATCGGGGTAGAAGATTCAGACAGTGTAGCATTGCAAGTAAGCAATATGGTTAGAGATGCGATTAAACCAGATTTAACCATGTTCTTGCATTATGAGACAAAAGAGATAGAACAAAACAAGTTGTGATCATAGATATTCAAAGAGGAACAGAACGCCCATACTATATAGCGAAGAAAGGGTTAAGACCAGAAGGCGTATATGTAAGACAAGGATATTCTTCTGTCCCAGCAACGGATACAGCTATTAGAAAGATGATTAAAGAAACAGATGGTGATCATTTTGAAGATATGAGATCATTAGATCAAGAATTGACTTTTGCGAAACAAAAAGAATTCCAAAAGAGAAACATCACATTAGAACAGCCACAGATGAAAACTTTAGGAATTATAAACCAAGATGGAATTTATACGAATCTTGCTTTATTACTTTCAGACCAATGCGTGCATACGATTAAAACAGCAGTTTTGAAGGAAAGAATCAAAATATATTTAAAGATAGAAAAGAATTTACAGGATCACTATTTGCACAAATGGAAGCAGTATATGATTACATTGACTTCAGAAATCAAACACATTCAACTTTTGAAAAACTTTATCGAATTGATAATAGAGATTATCCAGAAGTAGCAGTAAGAGAAGCATTGCTAAACTGTCTTGTACACAGAGATTACGGATATAGTTCTAGTATTCTGATCAGTATGTACGAAGATCGGTTAGAATTCACATCCATTGGGGATTGGTAACAGGAGTTACATTAGAAGATGTGATGATGGGGATTTCTGTATGCAGGAATAAAAGATTAGCGAATGTTTTTACCGTTTAGAATTGATCGAAGCTTATGGAACAGGAATACAAAAGATCATGAATGCTTATCAAGATCAGTTTATAAAACCAGAGATCAAAGTCAGTAATAATGTATTTAAGATCATATTACCAAACACAAATGCACAGGCAGAATTAAGAGAAGAACTGCAATACCATACACATATACAACCAGAAGACGAAGAAACACAGATCATGCAAATGATCGATCAAGAAAAAGAATTCAAAGAAAACAAGTTCAGGAAAGATTAGGAATCAGTCAGACAACGAGTGGAAGGATTTTGAAGCAGATGGTTAAAAAGGATTGATCATGCAGAGAGGCAGAGGAAAGAACACATGCTATGTGAAAAAATAATTACGAGAAAATGTACAAGATATGATCGGACGAAAACAGCAAATGCATATGAAAATATATAGTGACCATATAAAATAAATAGAATTTATAATAATACCAGTGATTGAAGCATCTGAAAAGAGGTAAAATCACTGGTATTTATCATATAAAACATCACAAATACTTGAACACAACGGGTGGCCGTGGTATATTTAAGTTTAATAACAAGGAGAGAAAGATGGAAAATTTAAAAAGAGATCGAACAATTAAAACAAGAAAAAATGCTGTTTTACTAGCACATTATTATGTAGACGATGCCGTTCAGGAAATTGCTGATTATGTTGGGGATTCTTATTATCTTGCCAAAGTTGCATTAAAAGAATCCAAAGATGTGATCTGTTTTGCAGGCGTAAACTTTATGGGTGAGAGTGCCAAGATCTTAAACCCAGACCGTATAGTGATCATGCCAGATCAGAAGGCAGACTGCCCAATGGCTCATATGGTCGATGTAGAGAAGATTGAAGAGATGCGTAAGAAATATGATGATCTTGCTGTTGTCTGTTACATTAATTCTACAGCAGAGATCAAAGCACATTCTGATGTCTGTGTAACTTCATCCAATGCTCTGAAAGTTGTAACAGCACTTCCACAGAAGAATATTTTCTTCGTACCAGATGAGAACCTCGGACGTTATATCGGAAGCAAACTTCCAGAGAAGAACTTTATTTACAATGACGGATTCTGTCATGTACATAGAAGTATCACAGCCGAGAACGTAAAGAAAGCCAAAGAAGTACATCCAGAAGCAGAAGTTTTAGTGCATCCAGAATGTACACCAGACGTTGTAGCTTTAGGTGATTATGTAGGAAGTACATCAGGAATCATTGACTATGCGACAGCATCTGACAAGGACGTATTTATCATTTGTACAGAGATGGGTGTTTTATATGAATTAAAACAGAAGAACCAGGAAAGACATTCTACTCTGTAGGACATCGTCAGTTCTGTCCAAATATGAAGCGTATCAGTTTAGAGAATGTAAGAGACACATTAAGAGACATGAAGAATCAGGTAGAATTACCAGAAGAACTGCGATTAAATGCTAAGAAAGCATTAGATGAGATGTTAAGAATCGCGCAGTAAGACAGGAAAGTTTCAAGGAAGGGCAAAGAGAATTATGAAAACAGCAGATGTGATCATTGTAGGAAGTGGTGCTTCAGGGCTATTTAATGCATTATTTCTTCCGCAGGATTACAAAGTAATCGTTATTACAAAGAAGGAAGTTGAAGAAAGTGATTCATTTTTGGCGCAGGGAGGAATCTCAGCGCTGAAGAATCCGGAAGATTATGATTCATATTTCGAGGACACTATGAAGGCCGGACATTACGAGAATGATAAAGGTGCCGTCGAGAAGATGATCAAAGAATCACCACAGATTATTCAGGATCTGAAAGATTTTGGTGTAAGATTTGACTTGAAGGATGGAGAGATTGAGTTTACAAGAGAAGGTGGACATTCCACATTCCGTATTCTTCATCATGAAGATCTGACAGGAAAAGAGATCACAAGCCATTTATACGAAGAGGCGAAGAAACGTGATAATATTACGATCATGGAAAATTGTACGATGATCGATATCATTGAGAAAGACGGAGAATGTAAAGGAATTGTATATAAAGATGCAGATGGTAATTTAGATACGATCGAAGCTCCGGATACTGTTCTTGCAACAGGAGGACTTGGAGGGTTATTTAAACATTCTACAAACTTCAGACATCTGACAGCAGACAGTCTGGCTATCTGCCTGCGCCATAATGTTGAATTAGAGAATATTAACTATATCCAGATCCATCCAACAACATTTTATTCAAAGAAACCAGGAAGAAGATTCTTAATCTCTGAATCAGTCAGAGGAGAGGGAGCTTACCTGCTGAATAAAGATGGAGAACGTTTTACAGATGAGTTAAAACCAAGAGACGTTGTAACTGGAGAAATCTGCAAACAGATGAAGAAAGACGGAAGTGATCATGTTTATTTATCTGTTACACATTTAGATGGAGAAAGAATCAAACATAGATTCCCAAACATCTACAAACAGTGCTGGGATGAAGGATATGACATGACAAAAGAACCGATTCCAGTAACACCGGCACAGCACTATTTCATGGGTGGAATTAAAGTAAACTTAGACAGCAAGACATCTATGGAACATTTATATGCAGTCGGTGAGACAAGCTGTAATGGGGTTCATGGAAAGAACCGTCTGGCAAGTAACTCATTACTGGAAGCACTTGTGTTTGCCAAGGCAGCAGCGAAAGACATCACAGAACATCCATCAAAAGCCGAGACAGTCGAAGTAGATTTAAGTAAGTATCAGAACGAAGAACAGCGTGAGAAAGAGAATGAACAGCTTGTTCTTGACGAAATTAAACGAAAGGACAGAAGTTTTTATGATCAGTGGTGTAACGATGAGAATTAACATCGATGAATATTTGATGAATGCATTAAAAGAAGATATCACTCAGGAAGATGTCAGTACAAACGCAGTGATGCCAGAACCAAAACAGGGAGAAGTAAATTTAATCTGTAAACAGGATGGGGTCATCTGTGGATTAGAAGTATTTGAAAGAGTCTTCAAACTTTTAGATGAAACTGTTGTTTTTGAGACAGAATTAAAAGACGGAGATAAAGTGACCAAAGGACAGCTAATGGGAGTTGTCAAAGGAGATATCCGTGCCCTTTATCTGAGAGAGAGTTGCATTAAACTACTTGCAGAGAATGAGTGGAATCGCGACAATGACAAGCGAGTTATCCAAAGAGCTTGAAGGATATAAAACAAAGTTATTAGATACAAGAAAAACAACACCAAACATGCGCCCATTTGAAAAATACGCAGTGACGGTTGGTGGTGGACATAATCACCGTTACAATTTGTCCGATGGAGTCATGTTAAAAGATAACCATATCGGTGCTGCAGGTGGAATCAAAGAAGCGGTAGCTATGGCAAAAGACTATGCACCATTTGTCAGAAAGATTGAAGTAGAGACAGAGAATCTTGACATGGTAAAAGAAGCCGTAGAAGCAGGCGCAGACATCATCATGTTAGATAACATGGATGATGAGACAATGAAAGAAGCTGTCAAACTGATCGACGGAAGAGCTGAAACAGAGTGTTCAGGAAATGTTACAAAAGAACGCCTAAAGACGATCCGTGAGATCGGGTGGATTATGTATCCTGTGGAGCTTTAACACATTCAGCTCCTATTATGGACATTTCTTTGAAGAATTTACATCCGGTAGAGTAAAGAATAAAGATATAAAATCCGATGTTTTATAAGAATAGTCATAGGATTGTTCTTATAAAAACATCGGATTTTTCGATTATATAAGAAAGAATCCGTGGTATACTTATTCTAAATGAAGTGTAAAAAGAAAGGGGTAATACAATGAAGAATATCAATGTTCCAGTTGGAATCTCAAATTTTGAGAAAATTCGGCAGGATGGATACTATTATGTTGATAAGACAGGTCTGATCAAAGATATGTTAAAAACAAAATACCAGAAGTAACATTAATTACCCGACCACGAAGATTTGGAAAAACTCTGGCAATGAGTATGTTGGCAAGCTTTTTGATATACGAAGAGATAGTAAAAATTATTTCAAGGATTGAATATTTCTAAGGAACAACAACTTTGTAACGATTGGATGAATCAATATCCAACATTATTTTTATCCTTTAAGGATGTGGATGGAACGATATTTGAGAATGCACTTGGGCTTCTTCAGTTTACGATTGCAGAACTGTGCAAAAGCATACATATCTGATAGAAAGTGATGTTGTAGATCAAGATGACAAAGAAACATTCCGAAAATTGAAAAGTATGGGATCAAATTTACCAGAACTTCAAGGATCTATCATAATGCTCATGAATATGATGAAGGCATATTATAATAAACCGGTTATTCTTTTGATTGATGAATATGATGTACCGATTGCAAAAGCAAGCAGCAATGGATATTATAAGGAAATGCTGGAAGTTATGAAAGCTATGCTCAGTACAGCACTGAAAGATAATGAAGCATTGAAATTTGCAGTAGTGACAGGTTGCTTAAAGATTGCGAAAGAGAGTGTATTTACAGGAACAAATAACTTTGTTTCGGATACGATATCTTCCGAGCGATATAATGAATATTATGGATTCACACAGAAAGATGTAGATCAGATTTTACAAGATGCACAGATAGAAGAGAAGGCTTCAGATATCAAAGAATGGTATGATGGATATAGGTTTGGAGAATTTGATGTTTACTGTCCATGGGATGTTATGAATTATTTGTGGGATCTTACGAATAACCAAAATGCAAAACCAGTCAGTTACTGGAAGAATACAAGTGATAATGCGATCATTCGATCATTTATTGACTATTCAGGTGCGGCGATCAAGAAAAACTTGAGATATTGATCTCAGGTGGAAGCATTAGGCAGCAGATAGAAGAAAATCTTACTTATGATTATCTACATTCATCAGAGGAAAATCTTTGGAGCATTCTTTATTTGACAGGATATTTGACCAATGCCAGTGAACAGGATACAGATGGAACGATAGAATTAAAGATTCCGAATAAAGAGATTAAAGAGATTTTGAAACAACAGTGAAGAAATGGTTTGAAGATAACGCAAAACCATAGATCGCAAAGAATTATTTGATGCAGTATGGACTGGAAATGCAGATATCTTGACAAAAGAGATAGGTACATTATTGCGTATGACGATCAGCTATCATGATTACAAAGAAGATTTCTATCATGCATTCCTTGCAGGAATTTTTGCAGGAGCAGGTTATGTTGTGGAGTCGAATAAAGAACATGGTGAAGGACGCAGTGATATTGTGATCTACGATGATTATGAAGGAAAGGTTGCAATATTTGAAGCAAAAAAATCTCAAAATCCAGAAGATATGATATTAGATTGCGAGAAAGCGATCAAACAGATTAATGAGAAAATGTATGCAAATGAATTTGAAGACGCATATGATGAAATTTTATGTTATGGTATTTCTTTTTTTAAGAAAAGATGTCTGGTAAAGAAAATAGAAAATAAATAAAACGTATCATAGAGTAAGATGAAATCACTGCTATGGTACGTTTTATTTTGCATTAGATTAAATGGTTTCTGGCTGTAGTAGTTTTCCTATTTCTTTTCCTCTCTCTTCTCCTAATTCCTGATTATACTCCGCCTCTCTCATCTTATAAATTTCTTCGTCATAACATACAGTAATCATATCCTCAATCACTCCTTTCTCTTTTAGAAGAATATCTTTCAAGATTCCATGTTCAATACATTCTTCCACAGCTCTTTTGCTGCGACAGCAGATTCATCTGTATAATCAGTTTGTGCGATTGCATTATATAATTCAAGAATGACTTTCTTATCTGAAAAATCTTATCAAACAATACATCTTTATAGGTATTGTTACAACAAAATGGGATTAATTTACAATAATAATTTCCATAAAATAACATTTTTATTTCGACAGAAATTGCATACAAAATCCTCTATAATAATCTTGCAGGAGGGAAAACTATGGAAATCTTAAGAAAAAAAGAATTCGAAGAAGACCGGTTATTTCAAAATTTTCATGAAATGATCCTTTATCATATGCGCCAGATGCAGCAATGTCTCACGACAGCGGGAAAGATGTTCTGTGATCATAACGATGAGGAAGAAACGTGTGAAAAACGGGGAAGAGATGTAGTTGAAAGTGTGATCTTAAAAGAATGCGTCGGATGCCGTGAGAATCAAAAATGTCAGTTTACATTAGCAGATAAGGACAGGCTTGGGCAGATCATCGAAAAGCAAGGTGGATTAAGCTATGCAGATTTAAAAAGATGTCATCCATGCAAGAATGGACAGGATTTTATCGAGGAAGCAAATAAGATTTATGAACGGGAATTATTTCTGCGTGCAATGAGAAATCAGATGAAACAACTGAGAAAAATTGTCGGGGAGCAGTATATCAGAGCCGGAAATACACTGGGTGATTTCTTTCAGGGAAAAGTATCATTAACGGCAGATAATAAGAAATTATATGAGAAGATCACAAAAGGTTTTGCAAAAAGCCAACTGAGACTAAAAGAAATTTATTTCTACGATAATCCAGAGAAAGGAAAACAGATCTATCTATATCTGAAAAAGAAAAAAGGCAGGGAAATCAGCACAAGACAAGCAGCAGTGTTGTTAAGTTCCATGACAATGGAGAAAATGAAGCCATTGCCAGATCAGAAAAAGATGATCGGAAATTATTATGAGATTTATGGATTTACACCAGAAGAAAAATTCCATGTAATCGCAGGAATCCACACTTCGCCAATGATCGCAGGGGATGAGAATGGAGACAGTTTTTCCATGGGAAAAGTAAGGGAAGGAAGTTTTGTGTCTATGATCTCGGATGGAATGGGAACAGGACAGGAAGCGAAAAAAGAAAGTAGGAAAATAATTGAAGTGATGGAAGAACTTCTAGGAGCAGGAATTAACGAAAGTCAAAGTATTCAGCTTTTAAGGTCCATGATGATCTTACAACCAGAAAAAGAAAAATATGCGACATTAGATTTTTTTCAGTTAGATTTATTTGCAGGAATCGGAACATTCTTTAAAATTGGAGCCTGCCCATGTCTTTTAAAGAGAAAAAACGACGTGGAGATCATTCAAGTAGATACGATACCAGTGAACCTCTTATTACATACCGAGAAAATTCCAATTTACCGCAAAAAGATGGAAAGTGAAGATATTTTAGTCATGTTAAGCGATGGAGCTTTCGACGGATTTTCGCAAAATGGTTTGGAGATGGCAGCACGATATTTGAAAGAAATGGATGTGGTACGTCCACAGGCGATCGCAGATGGATTATATGAGCAAATTACAACAAACAAAGAATTTGAAAAAAGAGATGATATGACGATCATGGTATTGGGAATCTGGGACAGGTATTGAAGGAATCTGCAAAGAATGATAAAGTAAATTACATGAATAAAGTAAAAGAATTTATCAAAGAAAAAAATTTAATACAAAATGGAGATCATATCATTATCGGTGTTTCTGGCGGTGCAGATTCTGTATATCTGTTACTTATTTTAAATGAATTAAGAGAATCAATGAATCTCACGATCACAGCAGTCCACATCAATCACATGATTCGAAGAGAAGCTGTGGATGATCAGAAGTTTGTGCAGGATCTTTGTGGACAACTTTCGATTCCGTGTAAAATATTTGAAATAGATGTAAAACAGATTGCCAAGCGTGAAAAGATGTCATTAGAAGAAGCAGGAAGAAAAGCGAGATATGATGCATTTGCGAAAACAATGAAAAAATATAATGCTGATAAGATTGCGATCGCACATCATCAAAACGATCAGGCAGAAACATTTTTATATCGAGTGGTGAGAGGAACTGGAATTTATGGGGCGGGTGCCATGAGAGAAAAAGATGGAAATCTGATCCGTCCGCTTTTATGTGTAAAAAAAGAAGAAATCGTAAAATATTTAAAAGAGGCTGGGCAGGCCTGGGTAGAAGATGCAAGCAATCAGGACGATGCATTTGCAAGAAATCAGATCCGAAATCAGGTAATTCCAAGACTTGAGATGATCAATGAGCAGGCGGTGGAGCATATAGGATGGCTGTGCGAAGATATCAAAGAAGTGACGACGTATCTGACAGATCAGATAGAAGAGTCATTTTTAAGATGTACAAAGCCTATTGGACAAGGATTTGAGATCAATTGTGATCAATTGTTATTGGAAAACCATTGGATCCAGAAACAGGTTCTAAAAAAAGTTTTGGAAGAAACAGCTGGTAAGAAGAAAGATTTAGAAAGAAGACATATTGAAGATCTGTTAACTTTGGTAGAAAATGGAACAGGAAAACGAATTTCCCTTCCGTATAATATGGTTGCCGAGAAAAATTATCAGTATATTAAGGTACAAAAAGGAAATATATCAGATAAACAAGAAATGACAGGAAAAATTTTGTGCGAAGAGGTTACAGATTTGACAAATATCGTGGAAAATGATTGTATCAAAATCATTGATTATGATAGAATAGAAACAGGTGTACAATTACGATGCCGGAAGCCAGGAGATTTTTTTACATTTGGCAAAGATCAGAAGAGAAAATCATTAAGCAGGTATTTTATTGATGAGAAGATTCCAAGACAATTGCGGGAAGAGATACCATTGGTGGCAGATGGCAGTCATATTGTATGGATCGTTGGCAGAAGAATCAGCGAATATTATAAGATCAAAGAATCAACCAAGCGTTATTTAAAGCTTGAGTTCAAAAGAGAAGGAGATGATTCCAATGGAGAATATCAGAGTAATGATTTCAGAGGAAGATGTAAACAAACGAATCGCGGAGATGGGAGCGCAGATCAGTGAAGATTATGCAGGAAAAGAAATCCATCTGATCGCCATCTTAAAAGGAAGTGTTTTTTTTGCGTGTGAACTTGCAAAGAGAATCACGATTCCAGTAACAATTGATTTTATGTCAGTGTCTAGTTATGGAAATTCCAGAGAATCCTCAGGAATCGTTAAGATCGCAAAAGACTTAGATGAGCCAATCTTAGATAAAGAAGTATTAGTTGTAGAAGATATCATTGACTCAGGAAAGACTTTAAATCATTTAAAACCAATGCTTGAGAGCAGAAATCCTGCGTCACTTCATCTGTGTACATTGTTAAGCAAACCAGATCGTCGTGAAGTTGAAGTACCAGTCAGATATATTGGTTTTGAAGTACCAGATGAATTTGTTGTTGGATATGGACTAGATTATGCACAGAAATATCGTAACCTTCCTTACATTGGAGTAGCAGAGGAAGAGTAGAGAGGAGACTAAACGTTGAACCCGAAGAAAAGTAACAGTGGATTTTTAGTAGTCCTGCTGATCTTGGTGATCGGAGCATATTATTTTATCAGCGTGTTCCAGCCAGGTTCAGGTGATTACACCTATCAGCAGTTTATGAAGGATGTAAAGTCTGACAAAGTAACTGCGGTAACTATTAAACAGAATAAAGAAGTACCAACTGGGACGATCACAGCAGAGTTTGGAAAAGATGATTATAAGAGCTGTGAAGTTACAGATGTCAATCAGGCGATCAATGATATTAAGAAAGCTGACAGCTCTCTTGCCAATAAGATCAGTATTAAGGGAATCGATCACAGTGGGGATATGATTTCTAATCTGATCGGGATAGTACTACCAATCGGAGTTGTCATATTTTTCATGGTTATGATGATGCGCCAGAATGGTGGCGGTGGCGGCAAGATGATGGATTTTGGAAAAAGCCGTGCCAAACTTGCCAATCCAAATGGTAAGAAAGTAACATTTAACGATGTTGCAGGACTGACAGAAGAGAAAGAAGAATTAGAAGAAGTCGTGGAATTCTTAAAGAATCCAGGACGATTTATAAAGATCGGAGCCAGAATTCCAAAGGGCGTCCTTCTTGTAGGACCTCCAGGAACAGGTAAGACATTACTTGCAAAGGCAGTTGCAGGAGAAGCGAATGTACCATTTTTCAGCATTTCAGGATCTGATTTCGTGGAAATGTTCGTCGGTGTTGGTGCAGCTCGTGTACGTGACTTATTTGCAGAAGCTAAGAAACATTCTCCTTGTATCGTATTTATCGATGAGATCGATGCAGTTGCAAGACGAAGAGGCTCTGGACTTGGTGGTGGACATGATGAACGTGAACAGACATTAAACCAGATGTTAGTTGAGATGGACGGTTTTGGAGTGAATGAAGGAATCATCATGATCGCAGCTACAAACCGTGTGGATATCTTAGATCCAGCGATCTTACGACCAGGACGATTTGACCGCAAGGTTGGCGTTGGAAGACCAGATGTCAAAGGGCGAGAAGATATCTTAAAGATTCACTGTCGTCAGAAACCATTAGGAGATGATGTTGATCTTCATGAGATCGCAAGAACAACAGCAGGTTTTGTGGGAGCAGACCTTGAGAATCTGATGAATGAGGCAGCCATTCAGGCAGCAAGAGATGACAGAGCCTATATCATGAAAGAAGATATTGATAAATCATTTATCAAAGTAGGAATCGGAACAGAGAAGAAGAGTCGTGTGGTACCAGAAAGTGAAAGAAGGATCACTGCATATCATGAATCTGGACATGCAATCTTATTCCATCTGTTACCAGATGTAGGTCCGGTTTACACTGTATCTATTATTCCAACAGGAACAGGAGCAGCTGGATATACGATGCCGCTTCCTGAGAACGATAATGTCTTTATGACACGCGGAAAGATGATTCAGGATATCATGGTAAGTCTCGGAGGACGAATTGCCGAAGAATTGATCTTAGATGATATCACAACTGGTGCATCACAGGATATCAAACAGGTAACCCAGTATGCAAGAGCTATGGTAACGAAGTTTGGTATGTCAGATGAACTCGGACTGATCAATTATGACAGTGGTGAAGGAGACGAAGTCTTCTTAGGAAAAGAAATTGGACAGCAGCGTCCATACGGAGAAAACACACAGACTGTGATCGATCAGGAAGTGAAGAAGATTGTAAATAAATGCTACAAAGATGCGAAAGCAATGATTGAAGAACACATAGATGTCCTTCACAAATGTGCCGCATTATTATTAGAGAAAGAACGCATTAACCGCGCAGAATTCGAAGCATTATTTGAGCCTGAAACAGAAGTTGAAACACAGGCATAAAAAAATATAAAAAAAGTTAAAAAAACACTTGCAATTTACCTGACAATGCCGTATAATCTTTAATTGTCAGGTAAACACTTGGTGGGATTCCCGAGTGGCCAAAGGGGGCAGACTGTAAATCTGTTGGCACCGCCTTCGAAGGTTCGAATCCTTCTCCCACCACTAAGCCGCAGTGGCGGAACTGGCAGACGCGCAGGACTTAAAATCCTGTTCGAGTTAAATCGAGTACCGGTTCGATTCCGGTCTGCGGCATGAAAAAGGACTTCAAGTGATTGAAGTTCTTTTTATTTTGCAGTAATCGTGTTATCGCTTGCATCAGGAATAAAAGAACTGTATAAACAGAAATAATAAAAATAGAGAGCAGGATACGGAAATGAATTTGATCATTTCGTATTCTGTCTCTATTTTATTTTTATTTCATAGGAAATTTCGATGAAATCCCTATGAAATAAAAGCCCTCCGGGCAGATCGCACTGCGGCGGAAGGGAAATTTGTCGCTGAAGCGACCCGCCGCAGGCGGAGAATCCTGCAAAGCAGGATTCTTTCTTATATCGAAATTAAGGATTCAAAATATTCTTCACGACATCCTTATCGCTCAAGTAAACCATATGTGATCCTTTTAGCTTTACATAATAATTCTTTTGATCAGAATCCTTTTACCGATATAAAGCACAACATTTTTGTTTTCTTCGTATCCGTATCCTTATAAGTGATATCGACTGTGATTCGAGAATCCTTATCCAGTCCATATTTTACAAGATCTGTCTGACTCGCATAATAATTCTGGCAGTCTCCAAAAGTAAATACACCCAAACCGCCAGAGATTCCATCAAGATTTTTCTTCTTGCTAGTATAAGTTTTTGTCTTACCGTTCTGAGTGACCAAAACTTTTAAGATTTCAGTACTTAACGTAGGAAAGTATCTGTCTCGATCAGATTATCTAAAGAATAGGATAAACTAGATGTAATATCAGAAGATACGGTATAAATCTTTGATTTATCTCCATAAGTTACATAGTAATTTTCACCGGTTGCATTTCCAATATAATAAGTCATGGATTTTCCAGTTTTGTCTTTGACACTAACTGTATAAGTTGGCTTGTCAAGACCATAGTCGCTTAGAGCATCTGCATTTTAAGTTCTCTGACAGCCTCAACTTTTGAAATGTAGAAGCAAGACTTTCGAGAGAGGACTGAGTGATCGGATATTTTTTTTTTTGTATAATACCATTTGCCACTCTGTTTTATGAAAGAAAGAGTCGTTCCGTTGTTATTATAAGAGATGGAAGTTAAACTCTTTAAATCAGAGATCATTGTCTGATCAGAATCTTCTTTGGAAGATTGCTGTTTCTGGTATAAATTCACTCCCGTATACAGGACAATAAGTCCTGCAAATACGAGAAGTAAAATCTGTAATGTTTTTTTCTGTTTCATGAAAACCTCCTAACGGCGTCTGCGTCTAAACCATACAATGAATCCGCCAATGATCAGACCAACTGGAATTACAAAGACTACAAGGATACTGAATGGTAGGATGAGCAATCGTATTATAGCTGACTTCCAGACTCTTTGGAGAGATAGAAACATTATCGGCATTATTTAAACATGCGGTCACAGAGTTTGTAAATAATGTCAGGTTTTCTAAGGATGAGAAAGAACTTGTGATCTGCTCATCGATCAGCATATTACTTCCGTAAACAGTCAGGCGACTTTCTTTTGTAACTTTCTTTCCTTTGCTGTTTTGACTTTGACAGATTCTGTGGAAGTTGCACCAAGGACATAAGTTCCCTGTGTTTGTTTCTTCTCAGTGACAGCATATCCGTTGCTGGATGTTGTCATAAATGCATCGGTAGAAATAGAATCTCTAACTGGAGTACTCTGTGTCATACCTTTCGAATTGATCATCATAACAGAGTTTGATGAAATTCCAGAAGCCATATCACCGCTTACAGAAAGATTTGGGATCAAGTAATAATAATTTCCTTGATATGAACGTTCTGTATCTGCAATATATCCGCTTTGAACAGTTAAACCGTAGTCTTTTAACAGACCATATAAGTTTTTCATACTCTTATTTGTCTGGGCAAGTAAAGTAACAACTTTTCCACCTTTCTTCAGGTAAGAAGATAATAGTTTTACTTCATCTTTTGTAAAATCGCTTGTAGCCCCATCGATGATCAGCAGATCACAATCATCAGGAATGGATGTTGCAGTCATTAAAAGCAGATCACTTGTGGAAATTCTTGATTTTGTAAGAAGACTTGTGACCTCGGAAGATAAGGATGATTCTCCATGGCCAGAAGTATAATAAGCTTTATATTCTTTGTCACTTGTTACATAATTTAAAGCACTTGTAAGCTGCCCATCACCATCAAATGATGAAGCGGAAGAGGAAGTACTGTAGTAAGAATTTGAGGAAACTAATATATCATCAAACGAAACAGTTGTTGTACGGTTGGTTTTCTTACAAGAGATGACGATATTGTTTTCTTCAGTTCCGTATTTTGTCAATGCAGAAGGATGGAGTATGGGATCAATCCATTTGACATGAAGCTTGCTTGATAAAGAAGCATATTTATTGATGAAAGTTTTGATCCTTTTATCAGTGCTGTCCTTTTCTGCAAGAACATAAAAAGTGACGTCATCATCAACTTTTTAATGATCTTTTCACTTTTGATGAGATTTCATAAATATTGGTACTACTGATATCAAACTGTCGCTTATTTTCAGGGATCAGATTGACGATCATATTAAAATGATAACGATCGCGATCACGATGGATGTCATAGCAAGAGTATAAGATCCACGTTTCGAATCATTGCTTTGAAATAATTTTTGATTTTATCCACGATAACTTCCTCCTAACTCCAACGTCTTTTTCAAATGTCTGTACTGTTAAGAACACCAGAAGAATGATCAATGACAGATAAGTCAGAAGTCCTCCGAGATCAAAATGTAATTCTGAGAAAAATTATAAAAATATCAGTTAATACAAGGTGTCCTAATAAAGTAGAAAACAGACTTTCAAGCAATGTTTTCTTCACAAAATAAACAACGATACCAGCGATACATCCAATGCCAGTGACAATGCCAGCGATCATCTGATTTTTGTGATATGGTAGATCAGAAGACCGATCAGAGTAAATATAATGATCCAGATGACCAGATTACTGATCGCACTGGAAGGAAAATACTGCAGCAGATTGTCCAACAGATAAAAGAAAAACAATGCTGCACAAGTAGTGATTGCTGCGATCACAGGACTTTCTGTCAAAGATGATAAAAACATTCCGATTGCAATAAATACACATCCAAGCAGGAAAAAGGCCAGAATGGATGAATAATCAACAAGAAAATGGGCAGTTCCTTGAAGTTTGATGATCAGTGGGAAAATACAGTAGATCACACATGGAATTGCAAATACAGTCACCATTGCAAGATATTTTCCTAATACGATCTCAACAAGTGAAACAGGAGAAGTTAATAATAACTGGTCAGTTTTATTCTTTCGGTCTTCTGCAAAAGATTTCATAGATAAAACAGGCACAGAAATCAATAACATGAAAATAACGCCTGCCAGAGAGTAGGCAAAAAATGGATAACCACTATAAAGGTTATAAACCATAAAATATATACCTCCAATGATCGTTAAGAATGCTGCAAATACGCATCCGATCATAGAGTTAAAATAGGAACGGACTTCCCTTTATAGATAGCAAGCATTATTTGTCACCTCCATTACATCTCCGGTTAATTCCAGAAAAATATCTTCAAGAGTAGCCTTGTTTACAAACATCTGTGTCACAGGCATTTTTCTGTGCAAATTTAAGAGAAAGATCAGCACAGATTTCCTGTGAATCTTTGTTTGTATTGATCTGGATATGGCAGCTATCTTTACTTACATCAAGCCAGTTGACATCATCAATATCAGAAAAATCAGAAAGAACCTGTTTTACGGAAGTTTCATCCGCCAGGATCGTAAGCTCAATGGTTTCTTTTCCGTGTGTTAATTCTTCTAATTCATCAGGGCTTCCCTCAGCGATCAATTTTCCTTTGGAAATGATCAGGATATCGTCACAGATTTCTTGGACTTCAGCAAGAATATGAGAACTTAAGATCACCGTATGGTCCTTAGCAAGTGTACGGATCAGTTCACGGATTTCGATAATCTGCTTTGGATCGAGACCAACGGTCGGTTCATCCAAGATGATAATATCCGGGAAATCAAGAATTGCAGCGGCAAGACCTGTTCTCTGGCGATAACCTTTGGAAAGGTTTTGATCAATCGGTCTTTCATATCAACAAGTTTGATCAGTTCCATAACTTTTATAACCTGTGCATTGCGGTCAGCTTTCGGAATTTTTTAATTCAGCAGCAAAATACAGATATTCAGATACTGTCATATCAAGATATAAAGGTGGGATCTCTGGAAGATATCCGATACATTTTTGCTTTCTCAGGTTCTTCCAGAATATTGTGACCATTGATGATAACCTCTCCACTCGACGCACCGATATATCCAGTCATAATATTCATAGTTGTAGATTTACCGGCTCCATTTGGACCCAAAATCCATAGATTCGCCCTTTTCAATGGTAAATGACAGATCATCTACGGCGAGATGTGTGCCATATTTTTGGTAAGATGTTTTACTTCTATCAAAATATTGTCCTCCTTTTGCGATAACTCTCATCATTATATGAAGAAAAACAAATCAAACTGTGATAAAAGTCTGAACAGTTTGTGTTAAAAATGTGGTAATTTTGTGAAGTGTTTTATGGGGTATATAGTATACAGAATAATATGAAAATGTTTCATAAAAGATGCATAGAATGGCAAGGATAGGCTTGCATAATCACGTATAGTTTCGTATAATATAAAAGTAAATTTACAAGAAAACTTGACAGAAGACAGTTGAAGAATGTATACTTTGAGAATCAAACTAATTAGAGTGTGAAGGAGAATCATTATGTTAGAGAAGATGAAAGAGATCATTGCAGATCAGTTAGGTGTAAGCGAAGATGAAGTTACTTTAGAAGCATCTTTTAAAGAAGATCTGGATGCTGATTCATTAGATTTATTTGAATTAGTTATGGCATTAGAAGAAGAATATGATGTTGAGATTCCATCTGATGACCTTGCAGAATTAAACACAGTTGGTGATGTTATCAACTACTTAAAAGACAAAGGTGTAGAAGACTAAAGAAATTGTAAGATTGGCTTATAACATTCCTGTTATAAGTCAATTTTTTGAAGAAAATATTTTGAACATCAAACTAATTATAGATTATTTTATAGATCAACGAGGTAAAGATAATGGGTAAGATCGTATTTATGTTTCCGGGACAGGGAGCGCAATATGTTGGAATGGGAAAGGATTTTTATGATTCTTTTGCATGCAGCAAGGAGATTTTCGACAAGGCGAATGAAGTTCTGGATATTGATGTAAAGAAACTTTGTTTTGAAGAGAATGAAGATATCAATATTACAGAGTATACACAGGCAGCGATGGTAACTGCAAGTGTTGCAATCTTAAAGAAGATCGAAGAAATGGGATTAAAGCCTGATCTGACAGCGGGATTAAGTCTTGGAGAATACTGTGCACTTGTAGCATCTGATGTGATGAGCTTTGAAGATGCAGTGAAAGTCGTAAGGCAGAGAGGAATTCTTATGCAGGATACTGTTCCAGCAGGAGAGGGTGCGATGTCAGCGGTTCTTGGAATGAAGAAAGAAGCGATCGAAGCAGTTTTACCAGACGTTGAAGGAATCGTTACGATCGCAAACTATAACTGTTCTGGACAGATCGTTATTTCAGGGGAATCAAAAGCGGTTGCAGAAGCTGGAGAAGCGTTGAAAGAAGCAGGAGCTAAGAGAGTTCTGCCACTGAAGGTCAGTGGACCATTTCATTCTCCAATGTTAAAACCAGCTGGAGAGAAATTGCTTGATGTATTAGCAGATGTTGAAGTGGCTGATCCAACAGTTCCATACGTATCCAATACAACAGCAGAATTTATCACAAGTAAAGATGAAGTTAAGGAATTGCTTGGAAGACAGGTTTATTCTTCTGTATGCTGGGAACAATCTATTGAGAAGATGATCGCTGATGGTGCAGATACATTTGTAGAGATCGGACCAGGAAGAACATTATGTGGATTTATGCGCAAGATCGATCGTAATGTCAAAGCGATCAATATTGCGAAAGTAGAAGATTTAGAGAAATTAAAGGAGATCATGTAATCATGTTAAGTGGAAAAGTTGCAATCGTAACAGGTGCAAGCCGCGGGATCGGAAGAGAAACGGCACTGACTCTTGCAGGATATGGAGCAACTGTGATCGTAAATTACTGTGGTTCCAAAGATAAAGCGGAGGCAGTTGTAGAAGAGATCATAGCAGCTGGGGGAACAGCAAAAGCATATCAGGGAGATGTATCCGATTTTGATGTGGCGAAAGAGATGATCACTTCTGTAAAGAAAGAATTTGGGTCTATTGATATTCTGGTGAATAACGCCGGAATCACAAAAGATAACCTGATCATGAAGATGAGTGAAGAAGAATTTGATAAAGTCATTGAAGTAAACTTAAAGGGCGCATTTAACTGCATGAAACATGTTTCAAGAATCATGTTAAAACAGAGATCCGGACATATCATTAATATGTCTTCTGTATCTGGAGTTATGGGTAATGCAGGACAGGTCAATTACTGTGCATCAAAAGCAGGAATCATTGGTATGACAAAATCTCTGGCAAGAGAATTAGGTTCCAGAGGAATCACGGTCAATGCGATCGCTCCAGGATTTATTGAGACAGAGATGACGGATGTACTGTCAGAAGATGTGAAAGAGAATTTATTAGGAAGCATTCCATTAAAGAGAATGGGACAGACAAAAGATATTGCAGAGACAGTTGCTTTCTTAGCATCTGACAAGGCAGCATATATTACAGGTCAGACGATCAGTGTTGACGGTGGAATGGGAATGTAAAGGAGATTTTATATGAAGAGCATGAAACGTGTCGTTGTAACTGGTATGGGTGCGATCACACCGATCGGAAACAGCGTGGAAGAATTTTGGAATGGAATCAAAGAGCAGAAGATCGGATTTGCACCGATTACATATTTTGATGCAACAGAATACAAAGCTCATCTGGCTGCAGAAGTCAAAGGTTTCAACGCCAAAGATTATATGTCACCAAAAGCAGCAAGACGTATGGAATTATTTTCACAGTATGCTGTAGCTGCAACAAAAGAAGCAATCGAAGATGCGGGACTTGATCTTGAGAAAGAAGATACAACAAGAATTGGTGTATCTGTTGGATGTGGAGTTGGAAGCCTTCAGATGATCGAAACAACAACAAGAACATTAGATAAAAGGGTCCGAACAGAGTGAAACCATTAGCAGTTCCAATGATGATCTCTAACATGGCTGCAGGAAATGTTTCTATTGCATTTGGCCTTCGCGGAAAGAGTATCAACGTTGTTACAGCATGTGCGACAGGAACACAGTCTATTGGTGAAGCATATAGATCCATTCAGGTTGGAGAAGCTGATGTAATGGTAGCCGGTGGAACAGAAGCTGCAGTATCAGAAGTTGCAGTTGGTGGATTTGCAGCGTTAACAGCTTTAAGTGGATCTGATGATCCGAAGAGAGCATCTATTCCATTTGACAAAGAGAGAGATGGATTTGTCATTGGAGAAGGATCAGGAATCGTTGTTTTAGAAAGCCTTGAACATGCACAGGCAAGAGGAGCAGATATTTTAGCAGAAGTTGTCGGATATGGTGCAACAAGTGATGCATACCATATCACATCTCCATGTGAAGATGGAGAAGGTGCAGCAAGAGCTATGGTATTTGCAATGGATGAAGCAGAAATCACACCAGATAAAGTTGATTATATCAATGCACATGGAACAAGTACTCATGCAAATGACTTATTTGAGACAAAAGCGATCAAGAAAGCATTAGGAGAACATGCATATGATGTGAAGATCAGCTCTACAAAATCTATGATCGGTCATGGACTTGGAGCAGCTGGTGCGATTGAATTTATCACATGTGTTAAATCAATTGAAGAAGATTATATTCACCCAACCGTAGGATTAAAGGTTCCAGATGAAGAATGTGATCTTGATTATACATTAGAACCAGTAACAGATCGCAAGGTAAATTACGTTATGAGCAATTCTCTTGGATTTGGAGGACATAACGCAACACTTCTTGTGAAGAAATTTGAGGATTAATTTAGAAGGAGACTGACATGGAAGTTAAAGAAATGAAAGAATTGATCGCTGCAGTATCTTCTGCAAATGTCGATGAATTTGAATATAATAACGAAGAATTTTCAATCAGAATCGCTAAGAAAAGGCAAAGATCGCAACAGTTGATGCATCTGTTGCCGGAGTACCAGTACAGAGTGCTGCGATCATGCCAGAACAGAATGAAGAACAGCCAGAAGAGATTCTCTATGGAGATGAGATCAAAGCCCCACTTGTTGGTACATTTTATGTAGCACCATCAGAAGGAGCTGAGCCATTTGTATCTGTCGGTGACAAAGTCAAAAAGGACAGGTAATCGGGATCGTTGAAGCAATGAAACTGATGAATGAAGTGGAAAGTGAATACGATGGAACAGTTGCAGCTATTCTAGTTGAGAATGGTGAGATGGTTGAATATGGACAGCCATTAATGGTCATCCAGTAAGAAAGGCAGAATATTTATTATGGTAATGGATATTAAAGATATTATGAATACGATCCCTCACAGAAGTCCATTTTATTAGTGGACCGTATTGAGGAGATGGAAGAAGGAAAACGTATCGTTGGTAAAAATGTGTGACATATAATGAACCATTTTTGCAGGACATTTTCCACAGGAACCAGTGATGCCTGGGTACTGATCATTGAAGCATTAGCACAGACTGGAGCTGTATGTGCACTTTCTGCAGATGAGTACAAAGGAAAGATTGCATTCTTAGGTGGAGTCAACAAAGCAAAATTCAGAGGAAAGGTTGTTCCAGGAGATGTGCTGACATTAGAAGTTGAGATGATCAAAGTCAAAGGACCAGTCGGTGTTGCACAGGGAACAGCAACTGTAGATGGTAAGAAAGTGGCATCTGCAGAGATTACATTTATGATTGGATAAGAGAGGGTTTCTTAAATGTTTAAGAAGATTTTAATTGCAAACAGAGGAGAGATCGCAGTGCGTATCATCCGTGCGTGCCGTGAGATGGATATCATGTCCGTAGCAATCTGTTCTGAAGCAGATAAAGATGCACTCCATGCCCAGCTGGCAGACCAGACGATCTGTATCGGACCAGCACCTGCCAAAGACAGTTATCTTGACATGGAACGTGTACTTGGGGCTGCAATGGCAGTCGGAGCGGATGCAATTCATCCGGGATTCGGATTTTTGTCTGAGAATAGCAAATTTGTAAGAATGTGTGAAAAATGCAATATCACATTTATCGGACCATCCGCAGAAATCATTGACCGCATGGGTAACAAATCCGCAGCAAGAAAGACAATGATGGATGCTGGAGTTCCAGTAGTTCTGGTACAAAAGATGCCGTTTATGAGGCAGAAGCAGGGCAGAAGATCGCAGATGACATGGGATACCCAGTTATGATCAAAGCTTCCGCAGGAGGTGGTGGAAAGGGAATGCGTGTCTGCTATGACTCTGAAGACTTCGTACATACTTTTGAGACAGCGAAGTTAGAGGCAGAGAATGCATTTGGCGACGGAACGATGTATATTGAAAAATATATCGAAGATCCACGCCATATCGAATTCCAGATTCTTGCTGATAAATACGGAAATACGATTCATCTTGGAGAAAGAGACTGTTCTATTCAGAGAAGACATCAGAAACTGATCGAAGAATCACCATCTCCAGCAATCAGTGATGAACAGCGAAAGAAGATGGGTGAGATCGCAGTCAAAGCAGCAAAAGCAGCAGAATACTACAGTGCAGGAACGATTGAATTCTTACGTGACAAACATGGAGATTTCTATTTTATTGAGATGAACACAAGAATTCAGGTAGAGCATCCAGTGACTGAATGGGTTACAGGAATCGATCTGATCCGTGAACAGATCCGTATCGCCGCAGGAAAACATCTGACTTATACACAGGAAGATGTACATGTTCATGGACATGCGATCGAAGTGAGAATCAATGCGGAAGACACAGAACATGACTTCCGTCCAAGTCCAGGAACTGTAACAAATGTACATTTTCCAGGAGGAAAAGGAGTGAGAATTGATTCTGCATTATTCGCAGGATATCAGATTCCACCATACTATGATTCTATGATCGCAAAACTGATCGTATATGATAAAAATCGTAAGTTGGCACTTCGCAAACTCCGTAATGCATTGGGAGAACTTGTATTAGAAGGCGTGAAGACAAACATTGACTATCAGTATGAGATCATCAATGATGAAGATTTTATCGAAGGCAATGTTGATACAGGATTTATTGAACGTTTTCAGAAGAAACATCAGTCTGAAAATGAAGCTGAATAAAGAAAGTTAAGGTGAGCATCATGTCATTAAAAGATATGTTTAAGAAAAGGACATTATCACCTCAGGAGATCAAACAGGCAGAGCGTGTACGAAAAGCAAAGGACACGCTCCTTGAATTTCAGGCACCAGAAGGATTATTCCAGAAGTGTAACTGTTGCGGAAAACCTGTATACAATGAGGATTTGATCGAAAATGATTATGTATGTCCAGTCTGTGGCAATTACTTTAGAATCCGTCCAAAGACAAGAATTGCCATGGTATTAGATAAAGATACTTTTGAAGAATGGGATGCAAAGATGGATACAAGCGATCCACTGAACTTCCAGGATATAAGAATAAATTGGAACGCCAGCGCTCCGTAACGAATCTTGATGAAGCGGTCATCACAGGAAAAGGAAAGATTCTTGGAAAAGATGTTGTGATCGCAGTCATGGGAGCAGATTTCATGATGGGAAGCATGGGAGAAGTTGTTGGTGAGAAGATCACACGAGCAGTTGAACGTGCAACACAGATGAGATTACCGATCATCATTTTCACATGCTCTGGTGGAGCTAGAATGCAGGAAGGAATCGTATCTCTGATGCAGATGGCAAAACATCCGCAGCATTGAAACGCCATGATGAAGCAGGATTATTATATATCACAGTATTAACAGATCCTACAACTGGAGGTGTTACAGCAAGTTTTGCAATGCTTGGAGATGTTATCTTAGCAGAACCAGGAGCATTGATCGGATTTGCGGGACCGAGAGTTATTGAACAGACGATCGGGCAGAAGTTACCAGAAGGATTTCAGAGAGCAGAATTTTTGTTAGAACATGGATTTGTAGATAAGATCGTAGAGCGCAAAAATTAAGAAAAGTGCTGGTAACGATCATAAGGAGTTGTGAATATGAGCAGTAATTATACACCATGGGAGAGAGTGCAGATCTCAAGATCCGCAGAACGCCCAACAAGTCTTGATTATATTTCTACGATTTTTGAACGATATATGTCCTTACACGGAGACCGTCATTTTGGAGATGACAAAGCGATCGTTGGTGGATTAGCCTCTATTGGAGGAAGACCAGTGACAGTTATCGGACAGCAAAAGGACGCTCAACCAAAGAAAATATCAAACGAAATTTTGGAATGCCATCACCAGAAGGATACAGAAAATCCCTAAGACTGATGAAACAGGCAGAGAAATTTCATCGTCCGATCATTCTCTTTGTAGACACACCAGGAGCATTCTGTGGATTAGAGGCAGAAGAAGGCGGAGTCGGAGAGGCAATCGCAAGAAACTTATTCGAGATGTCAAACATCAAAGTACCGATTCTTTCTATCATGATCGGAGAAGGAGGAAGTGGTGGAGCCTTGGCTATGGCTGTTGGAAATGAAGTATGGAGTTTGGAGAACTCTACATATTCTATTCTTTCACCAGAAGGATTTGCGGCGATTCTTTGGAAAGATGGAAACAGAGCTTCTGAGGCGGCTAAGGTTATGAAGATCACGGCAGAGGACTTGAAAGAGTTAGGAGTCATCGAACAGGTGATTGAAGAACCTGAACCGGTTAGTATTGATAATATTTTGGAGATTTCTGAGCAGATGAAAGAGATGATCCTTGGATTTATTGAGAAATATGATAAGATGACACCAGAAGAACTGGTGGAACAGAGATATCAGAGATTTCGAAAATTCTGATTTGTAGTGGTTGCATGTATGAGTCAGAAAGAAGATAAGAAGAAATATTTATAAGAAAAAGGGTGACACTCTGCATTTTGAAAGCGATTTGTAAAAACGCATTCAAAAGTGCTCATGTTGTCACCCTTTTCTCTACTTATATTCTTAAGTATATTCTTAACAGTCCAAGTATCAGCAAGTGGACAGGATAAAATAAATAATTGATCAGCTTATTCTGTTTTCCGCGTTCTCCGTTATACGTAAGTACCAATCCAAATCCAAGAAGTGCCCAGGGTTCTTTATACATGGATAAGAAATTAAATGGAATTGCAATAAGTCCCCTTCCATGAAAAATATAATAAAAATATCCAATTAAAATTGCATGATAATCATAGTCAAGACTGAGAATGGCAGCAATCAGGCACATGACCGCCAGGATCACAAATGACAATAGAAACCATAATATCTTAGGAAACTTCTCCATTTTCTTTTTAACACGTCGATCATCCAAATTGTAACAAGTACAAGTGCTAACGTAAACATAATGTTATTCCAGTTTGGTTCAAAAATTGCTTTGTTGTAAACAGATCAAAAGGAACTTCTGAAATTACCCCGAATACTAATAAAGTTGCAAGGTATTTAGCTCTGCTTCTTGTTTTAAAAACCTTCTACAAGTAAAATGCAAAGATTGGGAATGCAATTCTCCCGATAATGTCAAATATGTCACTAACTGTATTCAATCGGCTACCATTTAAATTTGGATAGATCAATGCCTTATTTGTGTGGTCGATCAGCATTGATAAAAATGCAATGTATTTTAATTGTGCTCCTGATAATACTTTAATTTTATTTTTATGGCTCTTACCTCCGTTTCTATATATTGATAATGATTACCGTTATCAAATAAATGATAATATATGAAATTAAAAAGTCAATAACAGTTTATATTATACATATTGGAATTGCAAAACGAGTTTTTCCATATATAATAAGGAAAGAACTCGTTTTCATTTATGCAAAAAATATAAAAACAAGATTATCTTGTGCCTAAAACGGTAATACTCATACAGAAAACACTACATTTTGTATTTTATCAAAACATGCAAAAAATCGAAAACCCCTTGCATTAATTTGAAACATCATATATAATAGCAAATGTTGTGACCTTGATAGCGTTGAAGCGTGAGGTTGCTGTAGAGGCAAAAGCCTTTGCAGGTTTTCCGTGGAGCGAATGTCAAGTTGTTAAAACTGGCGACAAGTCACTGTACGAATATACAATCTATTGAACACCGGTGTAGTCCGGAATAGAGACGCAGTGTGTAGATTTCACGATACACACGGAGGAGTGTACAGTCACCACTTGTCGTGCTACAAAACATTTATAGTACGAAAAGGAGGCGGCTTTTTATGGCAGCAAGTCAGGTAATGAGAATTACATTAAAAGCATACGATCATCAGTTAATCGATGCAAGCGCAAAAAGCATTATTGAAACAGTTAAGAAGACAGGATCTAAGGTGAGTGGACCAGTTCCAATGCCAACTAAGAAAGAAATCATCACAATTCTTAGAGCGACTCACAAATATAAAGATTCCAGAGAGCAGTTCGAACAGAGAACTCACAAAAGACTGATTGATATCATCACACCATCACAGAAAACAGTTGATGCATTATCTAAATTAGAAGTACCAGCTGGTGTGTACATTGATATCAAGATGAAAAACAAATAGGTAATCCCTACAGGGTTATGAGTAAATGAGGTATCCCCTTAAGCTTGTAGCGTCTAGGATGATTACAACGTTAAGCGTTATAATCCGCTGTAGATTAAATAGGAGGAACAATCAAAATGAAAAAAGCGATTTTAACAACAAAAGTTGGAATGACTCAGATTTTCAACGAAGATGGAGTTTTAACTCCAGTTACTGTATTACAGGCAGGACCTTGTGTTGTTACTCAGGTAAAGACAGAAGAGAATGACGGATACAGCGCAGTTCAGGTTGGTTTTGTTGACAAGAAAGAAAAAGGAATCAACAAACCACAGAAAGGACACTTCGATAAAGCAGGAGTTGCACCAAAAGATTCGTAAGAGAATTCAGATTTGAGAATGCTGAAGAATACACAGTAGGTCAGGAAATCAAAGCTGACATCTTCGCAGCAGGAGACAAAATCGATGCAACTGCTACATCAAAAGGTAAAGGATATGCTGGTGGTATCAAACGTCACGGTTTGAAATCAGGTCCATCTGCCCATGGTTCTAAATATCATCGTCATGCAGGTTCTAATGGTATGGCTTCTGATCCTAGCAAAGTATTCAAAGGAAAGAAAATGCCAGGACAAATGGGAGCAGAAAGAGTTACTATTCAGAATCTTGAAATCGTAAAAGTTGACGCTGATCAGAACATTATTTTAGTTAAAGGTGCCGTAAGGACCTAAAAAATCTTTAGTAATGTTAAAAGAATCAGTAAAGGCGTAGGTCTTTAGAAGAAAGGAGGACTATATAAGATGGCAACAGTATCTGTATTAAATATGGAAGGCAAAGAAGTTGAGAAATTAGAATTAAATGACAACATCTTTGGCGTTGAAATAAATGAACATTTAGTACATCTGGCAGTAGTAAGCCAGTTAGCAAATAACCGTCAGGGAACACAGAAAGCAAAAACACGTTCTGAAGTTCGCGGTGGTGGAAGAAAACCTTGGAGACAGAAAGGAACAGGTCATGCAAGACAGGGATCTATCCGAGCTCCACAGTGGAAAGGCGGAGGAGTTGTATTTGCTCCAACACCAAGAGAGTACACAAAGAAATTAAACAAAAAAGAAAGACGTATTGCTTTAAAATCTGCATTAACATCTAGAGTACAGGCAGACAAATTCGTAGTGATCGACGAATTCAAATTCGACGAGATCAAAACTAAGAACGTAAAAGCAATGCTTGACAGCGTTGGTGCTAAGAAAGCATTAGTGGTTATGGGATCTAAAAATGATAACTTAGTATTATCTGCAAGAAACCTTCCAGGAGTTAAAACTGCTTTAACAAGCACAATCAATGTATATGACATTTTAAAATATGACACTGTAGTTGTTTCTAAGGAAGCAGTTGCAAATATCGAGGAGGTATATGCATAATGGCAGATATTAAATATTATGACGTTATCTTAAAGCCAGTTGTAACAGAAAAAAGTATGAACGCAATGGCTGACAAGAAATATACTTTTTTAGTTCATCCATCTGCTACTAAGAATCAGATCAAAGAAGCAGTGGAAAAAATGTTCGAAGGAACAAAAGTAGCAAAAGTCAACACAATGAACAATGATGGAAAAACAAAGAGACGTGGAATGACTTTTGGAAAAACTGCAAAGACAAAGAAAGCTATTGTACAGCTTACTGAAGAAAGTGCAGATATCGAAATCTTCGAAGGACTATAGGCATTAATCACTTAGTTCGACTAAGATAAGGACTTGAAACTATACGCAACAAAAGCGTGATATTAAATCAGATTTGAAAGGAGACTGACATGGGAATTAAATCATATAACCCATATACACCTTCTAGAAGACATATGACTGGACTTGATTTTGATGTTATCACAAAATCTACACCAGAAAAATCTCTGGTAGTTTCTTTAAAGAAGAACGCTGGTCGTAACAATCAGGGTAAAATTACTGTAAGACACCGCGGAGGTGGATCTAGAAGAAAATACAGACTTATTGACTTTAAGAGAAATGATAAAGATGGTATTCCAGCAACAGTTGCTGCAATCGAATACGATCCAAATAGAACAGCTAACATCGCTCTGTTAGTTTATGCAGACGGTGAAAAAAGATATATTATCGCTCCAAACAAATTAGCAGTTGGAACAACTGTTATGAATGGACCAGAAGCTGAAATTAAAGTAGGAAACTGCCTTCCATTGGCAAACATTCCGGTAGGTACAGAAATCCATAACATCGAGATGCATCCTGGAAAAGGTGGACAGTTAGTTCGTTCCGCAGGAAACTCAGCACAGTTAATGGCAAAAGAAGGAAAATATGCAACACTTCGTTTACCATCTGGTGAGATGAGAATGGTGCCTGTAGTATGCCGCGCTACTATTGGTCAGGTTGGAAACATCGAACATGATCTTGTGAACATTGGTAAAGCTGGACGTAAACGTAACATGGGAATCCGTCCTACAGTCCGTGGTTCTGTTATGAACCCTAATGACCATCCACACGGTGGTGGTGAAGGTAAGACTGGAATCGGTAGACCAGGACCATGCACACCATGGGGTAAACCAGCACTTGGATTGAAGACACGTAAGAAAAACAAACAATCTAACAAGATGATCGTAAGAAGAAGAGATGGTAAAACTGTTAAATAGTACAAGGAGGTAACTTATGGCTCGTTCACTTAAAAAAGGACCATTTGCAGATAAGAGTTTACTGAACAAAGTAGACGCTATGAACGAAGCAGGAGACAAGAGTGTTATCAAAACATGGTCTCGTCGTTCTACAATCTTCCCATCATTCGTAGGACACACAATCGCTGTTCATGATGGAAGAAAACATGTACCGGTATACGTTACAGAAGATATGGTTGGACACAAACTTGGAGAGTTTGTAGCAACAAGAACTTTCCGTGGACATAAGAAAACGGAAAAGAAAACCGGAATGAAATAATTAATTTTGGAAGGAGGTTCCATATAAATGGCAAAGAAATATAGCAGATCTCAGTACAAAAAAGAGAGAAATGCAAATAAAGATACTAGACCAAAAGCTACATTAAGAAACGCTAGAGTTTCTACAACAAAAGCAGCTTTTGTATTAGATGCGATCAGAGGAAAAGACGTAGAAACAGCACTTGGAATTTTACTTTACAATCCAAGATATGCTTCAACATTAATTGAAAAATTATTAAAATCTGCAATCGCTAATGCAGAAAACAATAACGGAATGGACCCAGAAAACCTTTACATTGCAGAATGTTATGCAAATAAAGGACCTACAATGAAGAGAATTAAACCTAGAGCACAGGGTAGAGCTTACAGAATCGAACATAGAATGAGCCACATCACATTAGTGCTTGATGAAAGATAGATAGAAGGAGGCAAACATGGGACAGAAAGTTAATCCTCATGGTCTGAGAGTCGGAATTATTAAAGATTGGGATTCTAGATGGTATGCAGAAGACGCTTTTGCAGATAACCTTGTAGAAGACGATAAAATCAGAAAATATGTAAAGAAAAGATTATACAATGCTGGAATTTCTAAGATCGAGATCGAAAGAGCTTCCGACAGAGTAAAATTAATCGTATATACAGCAAAACCTGGAGTAGTAATCGGTAAAGGTGGATCTTCCATCGAAGAACTGAAAAAAGATCTTCAGAAAATGACAGACAAAAAATTACTGATCGATGTTAAAGAAGTAAAAAGACCAGACAAAGATGCTCAGTTAGTTGCAGAGAATATTGCACAGCAGCTTGAAAATCGTATTTCTTTCAGACGTGCAATGAAATCTTGCATGCAGCGTACAATGAGATCTGGAGCTCTTGGAATCAAAACATCCGTTTCTGGACGTTTAGGTGGAGCAGATATGGCACGTGCAGAATTCTACAGCGAGGGAACAATTCCTCTACAGACACTTCGTGCTAACATTGATTATGGATTTGCAGAAGCAGATACAACATATGGTAAAGTCGGAGTTAAAACATGGATTTACCATGGTGAAGTACTTCCATCAAAAAAGGAAGGGGAAATAAATAATGTTAATGCCAAAAGAGTAAAACGTCGTAAACAGTTCCGTGGAAGCATGCGCGGAAAAGCATTACGCGGTAATAAGATCACTTACGGTGAGTATGGTATCGTAGCAACTGAGCCAGCATGGATCACAGCAAACCAGATCGAAGCAGCCCGTGTAGCTATGACTCGTTACATCAAACGTGGTGGTAAAGTTTGGATTAAAATTTTCCCTGACAAACCAGTAACAGCTCAGCCAGCTGAAACTCGAATGGGTAAAGGTAAAGGTAACTTAGAATATTGGGTAGCAGTTGTTAAACAGGACGTGTAATGTTCGAAATTTCTGGTGTAAGCGAAGAAATTGCAAAGAAGCATTACGTCTTGCAGTACACAAATTACCAATTAAGTGTAAGATTGTTTCTCGTGAAGCTTTAGAAGGCGGTGACAACAGTGAAAACTAGAGATTTTGTAAAAGAATTAAATAATAAGTCAGTAGACGAATTAAATAATGAGCTAGTAGCTGCGAAAAGGAATTATTCAACTTAAGATTCCAGAATGCAACAAACCAACTTGAGAATACAAGCAGAATTAAAGAAGTTAGAAGAAATATTGCACGTATTCAGGGTGCAATTACAGCAAAAGCAAACGCTTAGTAATCATTTCGAAAGGAGGAATTTGTTGTGGAAAGAAATTTAAGAAAAACCCGTGTAGGGAAAGTCGTTAGTGATAAAATGGATAAAACAATCGTAGTTGCAATCGAAGACAACGTAAAACATCCTTTATATAAAAAGATCGTTAAAAGAACTTACAAATTAAAAGCTCATGACGAAAATAACGAATGTAACATTGGAGATAGAGTAAAGGTTATGGAAACAAGACCTCTTTCTAAAGATAAGAGATGGAGACTTGTTGAAATTATCGAAAGAGCAAAATAATTTTGCTTGGTTGGAAAGGAGAATAAAGGCATGATTCAGCAGGAGTCAAGACTTAGAGTAGCCGACAACACAGGAGCAAAAGAAATCCTTTGCATTCGTGTGTTAGGAGGATCTACAAGAAGATATGCTAACATCGGTGATGTTATTGTTGCTACAGTCAAAGATGCAACAAGGCGGCGTTGTAAAAAGGTGACGTAGTCAGAGCAGTTGTTGTTCGTACAAAGAAAGGTGCCCGTCGTAAAGATGGTTCTTATATCAAATTTGACGAAAATGCTGCTGTAATTATTAAAGATGATATGAATCCAAGAGGAACTCGTATCTTCGGACCAGTGGCAAGAGAGCTTAGAGACAAGAAATTCATGAAGATTGTTTCATTAGCACCAGAAGTATTATAAGGAGGAAACACTGTGTCAGCAATTAAAATTAAAAAGGCGATCTAGTTAAAGTTATCGCTGGTAAAGATAAAGACAAAGAAGGAAAAGTAATTGCTGTTGATCATAAAAAGGTACTGTAACAGTTGAAGGTGCCAATATGATCACAAAGCATACTAAACCTAGTCCTGCAAACCAGCAGGGTGGTATCGTAAGCAGGAAGGCCCAATGGATGTTTCCAATGTAATGTTAGTGCACAATGGAAAAACAACAAAAATTGGATATAAAGTAGTTGACGGTAAAAAAGTTCGTGTTGCACGTGCAACAGGCGAAGTCATTGACTAATTAAGAGAGGAGGTTTACGCAAGTGAGTAGATTACATGAACAGTATAGCAATCAGATCAAAGATGCTATGATGAAGAAATTCGAATACAGCAATATTATGCAGGTACCAAAACTCGAGAAGATCGTAATCAACATGGGTGTTGGTGAAGCAAAAGAAAATAAAAAAGTTTTAGAATCTGCAGTAGCTGATCTTGAAAAGATCGCTGGACAGAAAGCAGTCGTAACAAGAGCAAAGAAATCTGTTGCGAACTTCAAATTAAGAGAAGGTATGCCTATCGGATGCAAAGTTACATTACGTGGTGAAAGAATGTATGAATTCGCTGATCGTTTAATTAACTTAGCATTACCTCGAGTACGTGACTTCAGAGGAGTTAACCAGAACTCTTTCGATGGAAGAGGTAACTATGCATTAGGTATTAAAGAACAGTTAATTTTCCCAGAAATCGAATACGATAAAGTAGACAAAGTAAGAGGAATGGACATCATCTTCGTTACAACAGCGAACACTGATGAAGAAGCTCGTGAATTATTAACTTTATTTGGTATGCCGTTTAAGAAATAGTTAGGAGGGTTCCCATGGCTAAGAAGTCAATGGTTGCAAAACAGAAAAGAAAAGCAAAATTCTCAACAAGAGAATATAGCCGTTGCAGAATCTGCGGACGTCCACATGCATATTTAAGAAAATATGGTATCTGCAGAGTTTGCTTCCGTGAATTAGCATATAAAGGACAGATTAGGTGTCAAGAAGGCAAGCTGGTAAGATTAAGGAAGGAGGAACACGAAAATGACAATGAGCGATCCTATTGCAGATATGCTTACAAGAATCCGTAATGCAAATACTGCGAAACATGATACAGTAGAAATTCCTGCTTCTAAGATGAAGACAGCGATTGCAGAAATCTTATTAAAAGAAGGTTTTATCAAAGCATATGACATCAAAGAAGAAGGTTCTTTCAGCACAATCGTAATCACATTAAAATATGGTGCTGATAAAATGAAAAAATCATTACAGGACTTAAGAGAATCTCTAAACCAGGGCTTAGAGTATACGCAGGAGCTGAAGAGCTTCCTAAAGTATTAGGAGGACTTGGTATTGCGATCATCTCTACAAACAAAGGACTGTTAACAGATAAAGAAGCAAGAAAACAGAACGTGGGTGGAGAAGTGTTAGCTTTGTATGGTAAGATTTACTGTACATTAACCAGCATTCACTATTCTGAAAACAGAAGGGACACACCCTTGTCCCTTCCGACAATTTAAGGAGGTAACCTATGTCTCGTATAGGTAGATTACCAATCGATATCCCTGCAGGAGTAGAGGTAAAGATTGAAGAAGGAAACAAAGTGACTGTAAAGGTCCTAAAGGAACATTAGAAAAATGTTTACCAGTAGAAATGACAATCAAACAGGAAGATAATCAGGTTGTCGTAACAAGACCAAATGACTTAAAGAAAATGAAATCTTTACATGGTCTTACAAGATCTTTGATCGCAAACATGATCACAGGTGTATCTGAAGGATACGAAAAGAAGCTTGAAATCAACGGTGTTGGTTACAGAGCACAGAAAAAGGAAAAGAAATCACTTTCAACCTTGGTTTCTCTCATCCGGTAGTTATGACTGATCCAGAAGGAATCGAAACAGAGATGGACGGACAGAACATTATTATCGTTAAAGGTATCGACAAAGAAAAAGTTGGACAGTACGCAGCTGAAATTAGAGAACTTAGAAAACCAGAACCTTACAAAGGTAAAGGTATTAAGTATGCTGATGAAGTTATCAGACGTAAAGTTGGAAAAACTGGGGCTAAATAAAGGAGTGATATAGGATGATTAGAAAAGAATCAAGAAGCAAGATTCGTGCGAAAAACACTACAAGCTTCGTAATCGAATCAATGGAACAAGCGAAAGACCTCGCTTAAGTGTATTTAGAAGTAATGATCATATGTACGCTCAGATTATTGACGACACTGTTGGAAATACATTAGTATCTGCTTCAACAACTCAGAAAGACGTAAAGGCAGAACTGGAAAAACAAATGATGTTGCCGCAGCTAGCTACTTAGGTAAAGTAATCGCTGAAAGAGCTTTAGCAAAAGGTATCACAGAAGTTGTCTTTGACAGAGGCGGATTTATTTATCATGGTAAAATTGAAGCATTAGCAGATGCAGCTCGTGAAGCTGGTCTGAAATTCTAATAGGAGGAAGTCAAATGAAGCATACACTTATTGACCCTAGTCAGTTAGAGCTGGAAGAAAGAGTTGTATCCATCAAACGTGTTACTAAAGTAGTAAAAGGTGGACGTAACATGAGATTTGCAGCACTGGTTGTAGTAGGGGATAAAATGGTCATGTTGGTGCTGGATTAGGAAAAGCAGCTGAAATTCCAGAAGCGATCCGCAAAGGAAAAGAAGCAGCTATGAAGAGCCTTGTTGAAGTACCAATCGATGAAAAGGAACAACACCACACGACTTTACAGGAAACTTCGGTGGAGCATCTGTATTATTAAAACATCTCCAGAAGGTACTGGTATCATCGCTGGTGGACCTTCCCGTATCGTTCTGGAACTTGCAGGATATAAAACATCCGTTCAAAATCTTTAGGTTCTAACAACAAACAGAACGTTGTATTAGCAACAATCGAAGGATTAAAGAACTTAAAACTCCAGAGCAGGTAGCAAAACTACGTGGAAAATCAGTAGAAGAGCTCTTAGGATAGGAGGAATTTTGAAATGGCAGATAAATTAAAAATCACATTAGTAAAATCTACAATTGGTGCAATTCCAAAGCACAAAAACTGTTGAAGCATTAGGTCTTAAAAACTTCACAAAACAGTTGAGCTGCCTGATAACGCAGCAACACGTGGAATGATTCACCAGGTGAAACATTTAGTTAAAGTAGAAGAAATCTAATAATATTCGGCAAGGAGGTGTAACGGAATGGAATTATCAAACTTACGCCCTGCAGAAGGATCTAAACATAGCGACGCTTTCAGAAGAGGTCGTGGACATGGTTCAGGAAATGGAAAAACTGCAGGTAAAGGACATAAAGGACAGAAAGCTCGTTCAGGTGGTGGAGTAAGACCTGGATTCGAAGGTGGACAGATGCCTTTATACAGACGTATTCCTAAGAGAGGTTTCAAATGCAGAAACTCTAAGGAAATCGTTGGTATCAACCTTTCAGCTTTAGAAAGATTTGAAGACGGAGCAGAAGTATCTGTAGAAGCTTTAATCGAAGCAGGAATCGTTAAAAATCCTAGAGATGGAGTTAAAATCTTAGGAAACGGTGAATTAACAAAGAAATTAAATGTAAAAGCAAATGCATTTAGTGCTAGTGCTAAAGAGAAGATCGAAGCACTTGGAGGAAAAGCTGAGGTGATCTAGTATGTCAAACGCTGTTGTCAGCGCTTTTAAAACAAGCAATTAAGAAAGAAGCTATTATTTACGACACTAATTCTTATTGTTGTACGTTTTGGATCACAACTGCCAATTCCGGAAATCGATAGTGCACAGATCAGTGCCTATTTAAAGAGTACATTAGGCGATTCGTTCAGCCTATTGAACTCTTTTACCGGAGGCTCCTTCATGCAGATGTCAGTATTTGCATTAAGTGTAACTCCGTATATCACATCTTCCATCATCATGCAGCTGATGACGATCGTTATTCCAGCTCTTGAAGAGATGCAGAAAGATGGAAGACGGAAGAAAAAGAATGGCAAAGATTACAAGATATGTAACGGTTGTACTTGCGATCATCGAAGGCGCAGGACTTGCGATCGGATTTGCCAATCAAGGTGCATTAGGTACCGATTATACAACGTTTACCATTGTTACAATGATCATTGCTTTAACCGCAGGTGCAGTTCTGGTTATGTGGCTTGGAGAACGTATTACAGAGAGTGGAATTGGAAATGGTATTTCCATTATCCTGCTCGTAAACATTGTATCCGGAATGCCGGGAGATTTTACTTCTCTTTATAATCAGTTTATGAAGGGAAAACAGATCGGACCAGCTCTGATCGCAGGATGTGTGATCGTAGGAGTTGTTCTGGCAGTTGTCGTATTCGTTATCGTTTTATCAGATGCGGAAAGACATATCCCAGTACAGTATTCTAAGAAGATGCAGGGAAGAAAACTTGTTGGTGGACAGCAGAGTAAGATTCCGCTGAAAGTTAACACAGCAGGTGTAATCCCAATTATCTTTGCATCATCCATTATGCAGTTCCCAATCATGCTGCAGAATGTCTTAAAATACGAGAATAACGGATTCATTGGAAAAGCATTAACAAGTTTGAACTCATCTACCTGGTTTGATGCATCCCATCCAAAAAGATCGATCGGTTTATTGATCTATATTGTTTTAGTAGTACTGTTTGCTTATTTCTATACATCGATTACATTTAATCCATTAGAGATTTCAAACAATATGAAGAAACAGGGTGGATTTATCCCAGGAATCCGACCGGGAAAACCTACAGTAGATTATTTGAATAAAATATTAAAATATATTATATTTATAGGTGCTGCAGGACTAACGATCGTGGCAGTTGTTCCATTCTTCTTTAATGGAGTATTTGGAGCAAGCGTTTCATTTGGAGGAACATCTATCATCATCGTAGTAGGTGTTATCCTTGAGACGATCAAGCAGATCCAGTCACAGTTGTTAGTACAGAACTATTCTGGTTTTTTGAGTGAGTAACTATAAGAAAAGCTGTAGTGACAACTACAGCTTTTTGTGCTTATATGGAATGTTTTTATATAAGCACAAAAGCCCAATGGCATTAAAAACGATGGTATGGAAACAAATTGTATGGTAACTAAAAATAAAAGAGAGACAAAAGGAGGATTTGTCATGAAAATTATTATGTTAGGAGCTCCAGGTGCTGGAAAAGGTACTCAGGCAAAACAGATTGCACAGGCGTACGATATTCCACACATCTCAACAGGTGATATTTTCAGAGCAAATATTAAAGAAGGAACAGAGCTTGGAAAGAAAGCACAGGAATACATGGACAAAGGACTGTTAGTTCCAGACGAACTTGTATGCGATCTTGTTGTTGATCGTATCCACAAAGATGATTGTGAAAAAGGGTATATTTTAGATGGATTTCCAAGAACGATTCCACAAGCAAATGCATTAGATGAAGCACTTGCAAAAGACGGTGAGAAGATTGAATTTGCAATTGATATCGAAGTTCCAGATGAAAATATCATCAACAGAATGTCAGGAAGAAGATCCTGCAAAGACTGTGGAGCAATCTTCCATGTTCAGTATAATCCTCCAAAGAAAGAAAACTGCTGCGACGTATGTGGTGGAGAATTAATTCTTCGCGATGACGACAAAGCAGAAACTGTAAAAAAACGTCTGGATGTTTATCATGAACAGACAGCTCCACTGATCGCACACTATAAAGAAGCAGGAAGCTTACACGAGATCGATGGAACACAGGATATCAAAGTTGTTTTTGAAGAAATTAAATCTATTTTAGGATAAGAGGCAGACCATGGCAGTTACGATCAAATCAAAAAAAGAAATCGAACTTATGCGAGAAGCCGGTAAGATGTTAGAAGAGGTTCACAACAAGTTAGCTGATTTTGTAAAACCAGGAATTTCTACATTAGAGATCGACCAGTTTGGAGAGAAAGCGATCAGAGATCTTGGATGTGTACCAAACTTCTTAAACTATAATGGATATCCGGCATCCATCTGTGTATCTGTCAATGACGAAGTCGTACATGGTATTCCAAGCAAAGACCGGATTTTACAGGATGGAGACATTGTAAGTCTGGATGCAGGACTGATCCATGAAGGATATCATTCCGATGCAGCAAGAACACATGCGGTTGGAAATATTTCCGAAGAAGCAAAGAGACTGATCGAAGTAACAAAGCAAAGTTTCTTTGAAGGAATCAAACTTGCAGTTCCAGAAATCATTTGTTTGACATATCTGAAGCAATTCAGAAATATGTAGAAAGTAATGGTTATTCTGTAGTCAGAGATTTAGTGGGACATGGAATTGGAACACATCTTCATGAAGATCCACAGATTCCGAACTTCAAACAGAGAAGAAAAGGAATGAAATTAAGAAGGAATGACGCTTGCCATTGAACCAATGGTAAATGAAGGTAGTTATGATGTTGTCTGGCTGGACGATGACTGGACAGTTGTTACTGAAGATGGAAGTCTGGCTGCACATTATGAAAACACGATCGTCATCACAGAAGATGGTTGTGAAATATTGACTTTGTCTGAATAGGAGGAATAAAATGGCAAAATCAGAAGCAATTGAAGTTGAAGGAGTAGTGTTAGAAAAGTTACCAAACGCTATGTTCAAGGTAGAAATCGAAGGTGGACACGTAATTTTAGCTCACATCAGTGGAAAGCTTAGAATGAATTACATCAAGATTTTACCAGGTGACAAAGTAACACTGGCATTATCACCATATGATTTATCAAAAGGAAGAATTATTTGGAGAGACAAATAAATTATTTGGAAAGATAAATAAATTTAGAAAAAGTCTTGAAATATTCAGAATATGATGATATAATCATACCCGAACGTTTTTGAAAGGAGATATTCAAGTGAAGGTTAGAGCATCTGTAAAACCAATTTGCGAAAATGCAAGGTTATCAAGAGAAAAGGATCTGTCAGAGTAATCTGTGAGAATCCAAAACACAAACAGAGACAGGGATAATTACGACGTTCGATAAGAATATCGCAATAATCCTTGGTTTGTTGTGTATTCACCTATTTACTGCAAGAACAGTTTAGAGGTGTATTTTGTGATGTGTAGAGATACACTCGCATAATTTAGGCGGCTGCAGTATGAGTACAGGTACGCTCATACTGATTATTTATAGATAGAAAGATAATTTGAGGAAGAGACATATATATCATTTCACCGTACTGCGGATATATGGATTGCCCTTAATAGACAAGTAATTATTTATTTTGGAGGAAAGAAAACATGGCTCGTATTTCAGGTGTTGATTTACCAAGAGAAAAGCGTGTAGAGATTGGTCTTACTTATATTTATGGAATCGGTCTTTCAAGCGCAAAACGTATTTTGGCAGAGGCAAATGTTGATCCTGATACTCGTGTACGCGACTTAACTGATGATGAAGTTAAAAGAATCAGTGCAGTTATCAACGATACACAGGTTGTAGAAGGTGATTTAAGAAGAGAAATCGCTCTTAACATTAAGAGATTAAAAGAAATTGGATGCTACAGAGGAAAACGTCATAGACAGGGACTTCCTTGCCGTGGACAGAAAACAAAACTAACGCAAGAACACGTAAAGGTCCTAAGAAAACAGTAGCTAACAAGAAGAAATAATAAACACTAAATTTGTAGTGTTATGACACACCCGGCTGTATGGACAGTCAGGAATAGCATAAGATTTGCAGTATAGGCAATCTTTTGGAATTGAAATGAAGAAAGAAAGGTATACGTAATTATGGCTAAAGTTACAAAGAAAAGTGCAAAAACGTGTAAAGAAGAATGTACAGCACGGACAGGCACATATTCAGTCATCTTTTAATAATACAATCGTTACATTAACAGATGCACAGGGAAATGCTCTTTCTTGGGCAAGTGCAGGTGGATTAGGATTCAGAGGATCCAAAAAATCTACACCATATGCAGCTCAGATGGCAGCTGAAACTGCAACAAAAGCAGCATTAGTGCATGGATTAAAATCAGTAGATGTAATGGTTAAAGGTCCAGGATCAGGAAGAGAAGCAGCAATCCGTGCTTTATCAGCAGCAGGATTAGAAGTTACAAGCATCAGCGATGTAACACCTGTTCCACATAATGGATGTCGCCCACCAAAACGTAGAAGAGTCTAATTTAGGAGGATAATTAAAGATGGCAGTAGATAGAACTCCAGTCTTAAAGAGATGTAGATCCTTAGGTTTAGATCCTGTCTTTTTAGGAATTGATAAAAAATCAAACAGAAGTTTAAATAGAGCAAACAGAAAGAAAAGTGAATACGGACTTCAGCTTTGCGAAAAACAGAAAGCTAAATTCATTTATGGTGTATTAGAAAAACCTTTCCGTAACTACTATGCAAAAGCAGAAAGAATGAAAGGTCAGACTGGTACAAACCTGATGACATTATTAGAGCTTCGTTTAGATAACGTATTATTCCGTTTAGGATACGGAAGAACAAGAAAAGAATGCAGACAGATCGTTGACCATAAACATGTATTAGTTAATGGAAAACAGGTTAACATTCCTTCTTACCAGGTTAAAGCTGGGGACGTTATCGAAATCAAAGAAAAACATAGAACATCTCCAAGATACAAAGAGATCTTAGAAGTAACAGAAGGAAGAATGATTCCTTCATGGTTAGAAGCAGATCATGATAACTTTACAGGAACTGTAAAAGAACTTCCATCAAGAGATGAGATCGACGTACCAGTTAACGAAACATTAATCGTCGAGTTATATTCTAAATAATAACCCTCAAGTTAAACCTAAGCCAAAAGGAGGGCACGTATGTTTGAATTTGAAAAACCAAATATTGAGATTAATGAGATTTCAGAAGATAACCGTTTTGGACGCTTTGTTGTGGAACCTTTGGAAAGAGGTTATGGTACAACTTTAGGTAATTCCTTAAGACGTATCATGCTTTCTTCTCTGCCAGGTGCAGCAGTAAGTTCAGTAAAGATCAAAGGTGTTCTGCATGAGTTCAGTTCCATCCCAGGGGTTAAAGAAGATGTACCTGAGATCATCATGAATATCAAATCTCTGGCAATTAAAAACAACAGCTCATCCGCTGAAACAAAGCAGGCTTATATTGAGTTTTCAGGAAAGGGTGTAGTAACTGCCGGAGATATTAAAGCGGACAGTGATATCGAAATCTTAAATCCAGAGCTTGTGATCGCAACATTAAGTGATGACAGCAGCAAACTGGATATGGAGCTTACAATCACAAACGGACGCGGATATGTAGGCGCAGACAAAGCAGACAAAGAAGGAAAAGCAATCGATGAGATCGCAGTTGATGCGATTTACACACCAGTTGAGCGTGTAAACTTAAAGGTTGAGAATACTCGTGTAGGTCAGATCACAGATTATGACAAATTAACATTAGATGTATTCACAAACGGAACACTAACACCAGATGAGTCTGTAAGTTTAGCAGCGAAAGTATTATGCGAGCACTTAAACTTATTTGTAGATCTTTCTGAGAATGCCAAGACAGCAGAAGTTATGGTAGAAAAAGAAGATGACGAGAAAGAAAAAGTTCTTGAAATGAGCATTGATGAATTAGAATTATCTGTTCGTTCATACAATTGCTTAAAGAGAGCTGGCATCAATACAGTAGAAGAATTAACTAATAAGACTTCAGAAGATATGATGAAGGTCCGTAACTTAGGACGTAAATCATTAGAAGAAGTTTTAGCTAAGTTAAGTGAATTAGGATTATCCCTAAGTTCAGGAGAAGAATAGAAACCAGACCCGCCTAGGCTGAAGGCATAAGTAAGCAAGGCGAAAAACACAGGAGGTCATTATAATGGCAAAATACAGAAAATTAGGAAGAACAGCTTCCCAGAGAAAAGCACTGATCCGTGCAGAAGTAACAAATCTGTTACATCATGGAAAAATCGTTACAACTGAAGCAAAAGCAAAAGAAATCCGCAAGGTAGCTGAGAAACTGATCGCTTTAGCTGTAAAAGAAAAGACAACTTTGAAACAGTTACAGTTGACGCTAAAGTTGCTAAGAAAGATGAAAACGGAAAACGCGTGAAAGAAGTTGTAGATGGTAAGAAAGTTACTGTTTATGAAACAGTTCAGAAAGAAATCAAAAAGATTTACCATCCCGCTTACATGCAAGAAGACAGATGTTAAAGGTATTATATCCTGTAACAGAAGTTCCTACAGAAGCAGCTGGTAAGAAAGCTAATACAAAGAAAGTTGATTTAACAGCTAAGTTATTCGACGAGTATGCACCAAAATATGCTGAACGTAACGGTGGTTACACAAGAATCGTTAAGATTGCTCAGCGTAAAGGTGATGCAGCATTAAAAGTAGTACTTGAATTAGTTTAATCAACAGTTCAATACTGACTATATTATTTAAATTCCAAATCGACAACAACAAAGAGGTCTTATTCCAGAACAACTGGGATAAGACTTTTCTTTATGGGAAATAGTATACTATCCTTATTACGGATCAGATAGGAGAATATTATGTCCATATTGAAAATAAAAGACTTAGTTCACAAATATGTGACCTATGGAGACACAGAAGAAGACAAGCAAGAGATTGCAGCAATCAATCATATTGATATCAATGTTGAGAAAGGTGAATTTGTAGCAATCCTTGGAAAGAATGGTTCTGGGAAATCATCGCTTGCGAAGCATATCAATGGACTTTTGATGCCGACAGAAGGCACAGTATATATCAAAGGAATGGATACAAAAGATGAAAGTACCCTCTTAAAAGTCAGACAGAGTGCAGGAATCGTATTTCAGAATCCAGATAACCAGATCGTAGGAACAACGGTAGAAGAAGACACAGCCTTCGGTCCAGAAAACCTCGGAATAGCTTCCAAAGATATCTGGACAAGGATCACAGCGGCTCTTACAGGTGTGGGAATGATCGCATATAAAGAAGCAAGTCCCAATCATCTTTCTGGCGGACAGAAACAGAGAGTAGCGATCGCAGGGATCATGGCAATGGAACCAGAATGTATCGTATTAGACGAACCAACAGCCATGCTAGATCCAGAAGGCCGCAGACATGTTTTATCTCTTGTGAAAGCATTGAATAAAGAAAAGAATATTACGATCCTTATGGTAACACATCATATGGAAGAAGTAATCTTAGCAGATCGTATCATCGTGATGGATCAAGGAAAGATCGTCATGGATGGAAAACCAAAAGAGATCTTTTCAAGAGTTGATGAGATGAAAACATTAGGTCTGGAAGTTCCGTACGCAACAGAACTTGCATGGGAACTAAAAAAAGAAGGTGTTAACTTGTCAGATACGATAACAACAAAGGAAGAGCTGGTGGAGGAATTATGTCAATTCGTTTAGAACATGTAAGTTACGCATATGAAGATAATTCTAGCAAGAAGAATTACGCATTAAAAGATATAAACTTAGAAATAAAAAGAAGAATTCATTGCAGTGATCGGACACACAGGTTCTGGAAAATCAACATTGATCCAGCATCTAAATGGATTGATCAAACCAACGTCTGGAACAATATATTTCGATGATGAAGATATATATTCAGAAGGATACCCATTACGAGAATTACGTGGAAAAGTAGGTATATGTTTCCAGTATCCAGAACATCAGCTATTTGAGACAACGATTTTAGATGATGTATGTTTTGGACCAATGAACTTTGGAAAGACAAAAGAAGAAGCAACAGAGATTGCTGTCAAATGTTTAAAAGATGTTGGATTATCAGAGAAATTATATCAAAAATCGCCATTTGAATTATCTGGCGGACAGAAGCGAAGAGTAGCGATCGCAGGGATTCTTGCAATGGAGCCAGAATATTTCATTTTGGATGAACCAACAGCAGGACTTGATCCGGTCGGAAAAGATCAGATCTTAAATCTGTTAAAGAAACTCCATGAAGAAAAGAAAATCACGATCATTCTGGTATCACACAGTATGGAAGATGTTGCAGACTATGCACAACGTGTGATCGTTATGAATGGCGGACAGGTCATGTATGAAGGAGATAAAAAACAAGTATTCTCTCACAAGAAAGAACTAGAAGAAGTAGGACTTGCTGTACCGTTTTATCGTCAAGTATGTGAAGAACTCGCAGACAGAGGGTTCCCGATCCAAAGGGATTTATTGACATTAGAAGAAACAAAAGAAGCAATTTTAGAAGGACTAAAAGGACTGAGAGGAAAATAAAATGCTCAAGGATATAACAATTGGACAATATTATAAAGAAGACTCTCTGATCCACAGACTCGATCCGAGAGTGAAATTATTTGCAGTCTTGATCTACGTCATTACATTATTTATGCATAAAGCACCTGCAACTTATGTGATGTCACTATTATTTTTGATCATAACGATCAAGATTTCAAAGGTACCTGTAAAATATATTTTAAGAGGATTAAAAGCAATTGCAGTGATCTTATTATTCTCTGTAATGATCAATATGTTATTTATTCCAGGAAAACCAGTGATCCAGTTCTGGATCATATCAATTTCTGCAGAAGGGATTAGGACAACTATTTATCTGGGAAGCCGTCTGATCATGCTGGTATTAGGAACGTCTTTACTGACATTTACAACAACACCAAATGAACTGACAGACGGACTAGACAAATCACTAGGATTTTTAAATAAAATCGGAGTACCAGTACATGAGATTGCTATGATGATGTCAATCGCACTGAGATTTATTCCAATCTTAACAGAAGAATTAGAAAAGATCATGAAAGCCCAGACAGCCAGAGGAATCGACTTTGAATCCGGAGGTCTCTTAAAACGAGTAAAAAGCATGGTTCCAATTATAGTACCACTGTTTGTAGCAGCAATCCGAAGAGCGAATGACCTTGCAATGGCAATGGAATCCCGTTGTTACCATGGCGGTGTTGGAAGAACTAAATTAAAACCATTAAAATACGAGAAAAGAGATAAAATAGCGTATATCGTCCTGTTTGTATTTTTAGCAGTGATGATCTATTTATCCTTTTTCAGTCCATGGAGGTAAGATACGATGAAACGAGTAAAATTAATCGTAGCCTATGATGGAACTGGTTATTGTGGATGGCAGGTACAGCCAAACGAGATTACAGTCGAAGGTGTCTTAAATAAGCATATATCAGAACTGACAGGAGAAGACATCAAAGTGATCGGAGCCAGCAGAACGGATTCAGGAGTCCACGCATTAGGAAATGTAGCTGTATTCGACACAGAAAGCCGTATTCCGGGAGAGAAGATGGCAAAAGCATTAAATGCAAGACTACCAGAAGATATCATTATTCAGGACTCCAAAGAAGTGCCATTAGACTACCATCCAAGGTTTCAGGATACAAGAAAGACATATGAATATACCTTTTACAATGCAAGATACGACAATCCCGTGACAAGCAGACATCATCATTTTGTATATGTACCACTTGATGTGGAGAAAATGAAAGAAGCAGCTTCTTATTTCTTAGGGGAACACTGTTTTATCAGTATGTGCAGCAGTAAAGCACAGGTTACATCCTATGTCAGAGAAATTTACGAATGTGATGTGACACAAAATGGCAGATATATCACAATGAGAGTCACAGGAAGCGGTTTTCTCTATAATATGGTACGTTTAATGGCAGGAACGCTTTTAGAGGTCGGAAGAGGAAAACAAGAACCACAATGGGTCAAAGAAATCTTAGCATCCAAAGAAAGAGTTACACCAGGACCAAAACTTCCAGCAAAAGGCTTGACATTAATTCAGATCGAATATCCGGAGGACCGCGAGAATGCAGAATAGCTTTATCATATTTCAGAAATTGTTAGTATTGTTTGGTTTTATGCTGATCGGATACCTAAGTTATAAGAAAAAATGGATCAGTGATGATACAAGTTCACAGATATCAGGACTGATCGTAAATATATTTAATCCTGCATTGATCATATCTGGCGTGATCGGTTCCGTTGGAAATGGAAACTGGAATCTTGTGATCATGGACCTGATCCTTGCAGTGATCTTATTTGTGGTATTGATCCTGATCAGTCCGGCATTTGTTCGTATTCTAGGTGTAAAAAAAGATGAAAGAAATATCTATGCAGTGATGCTGATCTTTTCGAATCTTGGATTTATGGGGATTCCGATCATTGAAGAATTATACGGTAGAGGAGCTATTTTTTATGTAGCACTGTATACACTGGTATATAATATTCTCTTTTACACCTATGGAATTTATCTTTTTGAGAAAGAACGTGCCATGCAGACAGGACAAAAAGCTAAGATCATATTCCACTGGAAAAAGATGATCAATCCAGGAATGGTCGCATGTCTGGCTGCGTTATTGATTTTTGCATTTCAGATCGAGGCACCAGCACCTGCGGTAAGTTTTGTACAATACTTAGGAAATGCAGCAATCCCACTCTCCATGATCATTACCGGGATATCTTTAGCGAAGATGCCGCTGATCGAAGTTTTCAAAGACATCAAGATGTATCAGTTTACATTTTTAAAGATGCTGGTGATCCCAATGATCGCAGCATTTGCGATCCGGCTGTTTCATTTAGATCCTGTTCTCTCGGGGATCATGGTATTAATGTTTGGAATGCCAAATGGAAGCATGGCAGTGATGATGGCAATCGATTATGGATTAGACAGTTCCATTTGCAGCAGAGGAATCGTGCTGACAACTTTATTATCGATCATAACATTACCAATTGTGGCATACTTGATCTGAGAAAATAAAAATTAATCACATTTTTATAGGAAATCACAAGATTTATCAACATCTTTTCGATATACATAGGGACAATCTACCCATATATTGTGGAAAGAATTATAAAATCAGCACCATCTTGTGGATAACATCAAAAATTTATCAAAAACAACAAGAAAAAATCTTGACACACCCGGCTACGTATTATATAATAAGAAACTGTGACATGCGAGAGAATACTACCCCAATGCCCCGGTGGGAGTATTTAATATAGACACATATGATTGATAGAAATTTTAAGGAGGAACACCATGAAAAGTTTTATGGCCAGCCCATCAACAATTGAAAGAGAATGGTATGTAGTTGATGCTACAGGACATACATTAGGACGTTTAGCATCTGAGATCGCAACAATCTTAAGAGGTAAAAACAAACCAACTTATACACCACATATCGATACAGGAGATAACGTGATCGTTATCAATGCTGAGAAGATCAAAGTAACTGGTAAGAAATTAGACCAGAAGATCTACTATCATCATTCAGACTATGTTGGTGGAATGAAAGAACAGACATTAAAAGAAAAATTAGCTAAAAAACCTGAAGACGTAATCTATCTTGCAGTTAAAGGAATGCTTCCAAAAGGACCTTTAGGAAGACAGATGATTAAGAAACTTCACGTATATGCAGGTGCAGAGCATAATCATGCAGCTCAGCAGCCAAAAGCATTAGAGATCAAGTATTAATTTTTGAAGGAGGAAGAAGCAGTGGCTACAGCAAAATATTACGGAACTGGTAGAAGAAAACACAGTGTTGCCAGAGTATATTTAGTACCTGGAACAGGAAAAATCACAATCAACAAAAGAGATATTGATGAATATCTTGGATTAGAAACATTAAAAGTAGTTGTACGTCAGCCATTAGTTGCAACAGATACAATTGACAAATATGATGTATTAGTAAACGTTCATGGTGGTGGATTTACAGGACAGGCTGGAGCAATCCGTCATGGTATTTCCAGAGCTTTATTACAGGTTGATGGAGAATTCCGTTCAACATTAAAGAAAGCTGGATTCTTAACAAGAGACCCAAGAATGAAAGAAAGAAAGAAACCAGGTCTTCGCAAAGCACGTCGTGCACCACAGTTCTCAAAACGTTAATCATACGTTACGGAATATACAAAGAATTATCAAACCTCTTGTCAGAGCAATCTGTCAGGAGGTTTTTTCTTTTTTTATGATGATTTTTATGATAATTATTATCACTTCTAACCCATTGATTTTTTCACACTTATCTAGTATGATAAATAACAGTTAGACAACACTAACTAAAATGTGAATGAATCATGTGGACTCCTCGAGCTAAGATCAACACCTGCAACAAAATGATCTTAGACTGGAAGCTTACCCTTCTTTCAGCGAGGAGTACTGCTATGTATAGGGAAAGGAGTCACAATCGAAAATGAATTATTTAGAAATTGAAAAAGTAGTCGGAAGAGAAATCTTAGATTCCAGAGGAAATCCAACAGTAGAAGCAGAAATCACATTAGTAGATGGAACTGTTGCCAGAGGAACAGCACCAAGTGGAGCATCTACAGGAGAATTTGAAGCACTGGAATTAAGAGACGGAGACAAAGAAAGATATTTAGGAAAAGGTGTTACAAAAGCCGTAGAAAATATCAATACAAAGATCAGTGAAGCAATCATCGGATTAGACGCTTCTGATACATATGCAGTAGACAAAGCAATGATCGATGCAGATGGAACAGCTGATAAATCAAACTTCGGAGCAAATGCAATCTTAGCTGTATCGATTGCAGCAGCAAGAGCAGCAGCAACATCTCTTGAAGTACCTCTATACAGATTCTTAGGTGGAGTATCAGGAAACAGACTTCCAGTACCAATGATGAACATCGTAAATGGTGGATGTCATGCATTATCATCAGGACTTGATGTACAGGAATTCATGATCATGCCAGTCGGAGCTCCATCATTTAAAGAATGTTTAAGATGGTGTGCTGAAGTATTCCATGCATTAGCAGCAATCTTAAAAGAAAGAGGACTTGCTACATCCGTAGGTGATGAAGGTGGATTTGCGCCAGCATTAAAATCAGACGAAGAAGCTATCGAAACAATCTTAGAAGCAGTGAAAAAAGCAGGATATGAGCCAGGAAAAGACTTCAAGATTGCTATGGACGCTGCATCTTCAGAATGGAAGAGCGAAAAAGGTAAAGGATATTACAAACTGCCAAAAGCAGGAACAGAATATACAGCAGAAGAACTGATCGAGCACTGGGCTGCATTATGTGAGAAATACCCAATCATCTCTATCGAAGATGGATTAGATGAAGAAGACTGGGAAGGATGGAAGAAACTGACAGAAAGACTTGGAGATAAAGTACAGTTAGTCGGAGATGACTTATTTGTAACAAACACAGAAAGACTTTCAAGAGGAATTGAAATGGGAGCAGGAAACTCTATCCTGATCAAATTAAACCAGATCGGATCTATCTCTGAAACATTAGAAGCGATCAAGATGGCACACAAAGCTGGATACACAGCTGTAACATCTCATCGTTCTGGAGAAACAGCAGATACAACAATCGCTGACTTAGCCGTTGCATTAAACACATGCCAGATCAAGACAGGAGCACCATCAAGATCTGAACGTGTTGCAAAATACAATCAGTTATTAAGAATCGAAGAGGCATTAGGAGACAGCGCAGTATATCCTAATCAAAGCCTTCAATGTAAAATAAACAAAACAATAAATAAGAACACACAATAATAAAATGTAAATAATAGCCCTTTAAAGTCTCTGGAATTTCCAGGACTTTTCTTTGATTTCTAAGAAAATGTAAAAAGAGTGTGGTATAATAAAAACACTGATTTAAGAATTTAGATAGAAGTAAAAGTAGGAATGATCAAAGATGAATTTTATGATATGTTTTGCCAACTAAAACAAGAAATAGATGAGAATTGGATATAGTAAAATAGTTCTTTTAAAGTCTCTGAATTTTCCAAGGACTTTTTCATACAAGAAGAAAAGAGTAAGAGTAGTTCGTATTTTTCAAAATTAATTGAAAAGATTTGATATATTTTAGCCTAAAAAGTAAGAGATAATGGGGTATAAATATAAGTTTTATAAACGCAATTAAACGCAAGTTGAATCACAATCAAATTTTAGATTTGATAAATATAAGAAATACGGAAAGGAGAAAAGTGTAAATGAAAGAAAAATTTTATCAAATGCTCATAGAAAGCGAAGACTATATAAAAATAGAAAGTATAGCGATTACTTTTGGAGTCTCTACTAGAACAATTTATAACTACTTAAATGAATTCGAAAATAATTTACAGAATCGAAATCTAACAATTGTGCGGAAGTCAGGAAAAGGAATTATTTTAAAAGGTTCTAAACGAGAAAAAGAAAAATTAGAAAAAGATTTATTAGAAACAGCTGAAATATCTACTGAAAATCGAAGACAAAAAATATTTGATGATATGTTGATGAAATCAAAGACAGTATCAATCAATAAATTATCAGAATATTTCTATGTTAGTAGATCTTCTATAGTAAATGATCTGAATTTTGTAGAAAAAGAGCTTTTAAAATATAATTTATCTCTTTGAAAACAGTGAATGGAACAAAAATAGGAGATGAAGAAGGAAAGATCAGAGAAGCTCAAAAACAATATATATTAAAAGAATTAGACAAGGGATTAGAAAAAGAAAGAGATATGATTGCTTTTGTGACACAAATTATGAAGCAATATATTAAAGAAGACTATTTGAAAATGGCACAAAAATGATTTGTTTTGTGAAGATGAATTGAAGTTTAAATTAAATTTTGTTTATTATGTCCAGATTTATGTTTCAATGTCTATTTATTTCCATCGATTAGGAAATGGATACAAAATAAATACAGAGAGAAAAAGCCACTAGCAATTGAACTTGATGAATTTAGGACTTACCCAGTAGCCCAACAGATAGCTATTTATACTGAAAAGAAAATGAATATTGAAGTAGAACAAAGTGAAATAGATTATCTGAACAATATCATACGTGCAGTATATAAAGATGAGAATGATATAAAGGCCGCTACAAATTCAGAAAAAATAGAAATACTCGTACGACATATGATAGATTCCCTTAAAGATGTATTTCAGACAGATTTTTCAAAAGATCATTTATTGATCAATGGCTTAGTAAAACATATAGAAGGAATGCTGAATCGAATACAATGTCATATAAAAATTTCAAATCCATATATAAGTCAGATAAAGAAACAATATGCCGCATTATATTCTATAGTTTCTTTAGCGTCAACAGTCATAGAACAATATTTTGATATCACATTATCAGATGATGAAATTAGTTTTATTTTAATTTATTTTCAAGCAGCAGCAGAGCGGGCGAATATGTCAAAAAATTATTATTGTAGTAGACAAGATTGATCCATATACAACGCTTTTAGAAAGCAGAATTAGAAAAAGTATTGTGATGTTTGATGTTATAGAGGTTGTAGAAAAAATAAAATAGAAGAAAAATATATAGATGAATTTGATTTTGCAATATCAACGATGTCACTTGAACATATACAAATTCCTAATGTTCAGGTGACATTAACATTGTCAGATCAGGAATTAGAATATATAAATAAAATGTACTTTAAATCATTTAAGACGCATCTTAATTCCAATGTTTCATCCATGATCGCATGTTTAAATGAAGAAAATATATTTTTGCATAAAAAATATGAAACAGTACAAGAATGCATAGAAGAAGCGTGTAATCGCTTGGTGGATCAAGGTTGTATTGATGAACAATTTTATGATTCTGTTATGAAGAGAGAGCATATGGCACCGACAAATATTGTAGAGGGAGTTGCTTTACCACATGGATTAGATAGGCATGTATTGAAAAACAGAATTACGATCATAACATTAGATACTCCGCTTATGTGGGGAGAGAAAAAAGTAGAAGTAGTGATATTACTTGCTATCAATTTTTCTAACAAGGCAACTACAAAAAAATTACTGAGTGAATTATATTTTTGTATTAGTGATAACCAGATTGTAAGGAAGTTAAAAGAATGTAATCAATATAGAGATGTGATCAGTGTACTATTTCCTGCATCATTTTTTGAAGAAAATGGTGTTTCAATTCATTCAAAAGAAGTTGAAGAGAAATGATATTTTTGAAGATAAGAACATTTGCTAGAATTAAATTGTAAACAGGAGAGAGCAAAGGAGGTGAAAAAATGTTTGATCAAAAAATTGTAAAATTCCCTGATATGAAATTTGAAAATAAAGAAGATGTGGTAGCATATTTAGCTGATTTCTTATATGAAGAAAATAAAATCAGTGACAAAAAAGAATATATAAAAGCAGTGATGAAAAGGGAAGCTGTGATGCCAACAGAGATTGGATATTTCATTGCAATACCACATGGAGAAAGTAAATCGGTTAATGAAAGTTTTTGTGCTTGTGTAAAATTGAAAAATCCTATCATATGGGATAAGGAAGAAGTCAAGTATGTATTTAATATTGGGGTACCGATTGAACAGAGAAATGAAGAGCATATTAGAATTTTATCAAGATTATGTTCAGATTTAATGCTAGAAGATTTTAGAAATAGTCTTTATGCATGCGAAACAGAAAAAGAATTATATGAAAAAATGGAATCAATCACAAAGGAGGAATGAAGATGAAATTTGTAGCAGTTGCGGCATGTACGACAGGGATTGCTCATACATATATGGCGAAAACAGCAATCGAACAGGAAGCTAAAAAAAGGGGTCATGAAATCAAAGTAGAAACTCAAGGTGCGATTGGGATAGAAGATGAGTTGAGTCAAAGTGAAGTAGATCAAGCAGATGCAGTATTGCTGGCAATTAGTGTTTCCATAGAAGGAATTGAACGGTTTGAAGATAAACAGGAAGAAGGAAAAGTATATACAATTGATCCTTCAGATGTGATTAAATCTACAGAAAAGATATTTGATGAACTGGAAAAATTAAGTTAGAGAGGAAAAATATGAACGGTTTCGAAATTAAAAAAATGAAAAGTTACCTGATGACAGGAATTTCATATATGATTCCAATTTGCATCATTGGTGGTATGTTCTTTGCAATTTCAATTGGATTTGGAGGAGAATATGTACAGGATAAAGGAATTGTAGTATCTAATCAATTTTTTGCAAACTTACAAACCATTGGATTAGCAGGATTATTTATGATGATCCCAGTGATTGGTGCTTATTCGGCATATGCAATTGCTGGAAAACCAGCATTGGCACCAGCGTTTGTATTATGTTATATGGCTAATACAGAGGTAGGAGTATCAGGAACAAAAACAGGCTTTCTTGGAGCAATTATTCTTGGAATCTTAACAGGAATCATGGTTTCCTATTTGAAAAAAATCAAATGGCCGAATGTAATTAAGCCGATTGTTCCAATTATTATTATTCCATTGATCACAGTATTTGTTTTAGGTTTGATCTATATTTATGTATTATTAACACCAATCAGTATGTTTGTTGGAGGTTTAACAGGATTTTTAGAGAGTATGTCATCAACTAGCATGATCTTGGTAGCAATGCTTGTTGGAATATGCCTGGCAGTTGATATGGGAGGTCCGATCAACAAAACATGTACATTATTCCTATATATGATGGCAGAGGCTGGAAAATATGAGTTCTTTGCATTTTTAGCAGCAGGTGCATGTATTCCTGCAATTGGTATGGGAATTGCAACATTAATGTCAAGGAAAAAATATAGCGAAGAAGAACAGGTTGCTGGTGTAACATCTTTGATCATGGGATGTATGGGACTTACAGAAGGGGCAATTCCATTAGCAACAGCAGATCCAGCAAGAGTTATCCCATCTATTTGTGTAGGTGGAGCAGTTGGAAACGCATTAGTTTGTCTGTTTGGTGTAATTAATTATTGCCCACATGGTGGATTTATCGTATTACCAGCAATTACAGGAAAACTTGGTTATATTGTAGCGGTTGTAGTTGGAAGTCTTATTACAGCGCTCATGGTAAATTTATTAAAAAGAAAAAAAGTAACGGATGCAGAAGAAAATACTTTGGAGGGTTAAGCATGAATCAATCTTATTATGAACCAATTGTAACGTATCATGAAAATATGACACAGGAAGAATTAAAAAGTTGGCATTGCAATTGCGAAGAGATGTTGCAGATTTAATTAATTTTGCAGGAACACGTTCAGGACATGTGGGTGGTGAATATTCTATTGCAGACATTATGGCAGCATTATATGGTAGATATCTTCGATTAGATCCTAAGAATCTGATGTGGGAAGACAGAGATATTATGATTTTATCAAAAGGACACAATTCAGGAGTACAGTATGCAGCATTAGCTTTTCGTAATATTATTTCAAGAGAAACTTTATTAAATGAAATGAACAAATCAGACTCTATTTTACAGGAACATAGTTGTCCTACAATTCTATTGAGGCACCAACAGGAGCTCTGGGAATGGGATTATCCGCTGGAGCAGGAATGGCTTGGGCAGCAAAAAGATGGAAAAGACAACAGAGTGTATGTTGTTTGTGGTGATGGAGAATGTACAGAAGGACAAATCTGGGAAGCAGCATTATTTGGAAATGGATATGGTCTGGATAATTTAACTGTAATTGTTGATTTTAATCAGTATGTTATAACAGGAAATATTGAAGATATTATTCATGTAGGATCATTTGCTGAGAAATTCAAAGCATTTGGTTGGGATGTTCAGGTAATTGATGGACATAATATGGAGGAAATTGTAGATGCTTTAGATAAGACACGTGATTTAAATTATGCACCAGGAAAACCAAGAGCAATTATTGCAAAACGATAAAAGGATATCCAATTTCCTTTATGATGGATGATCCGATTACATATCATTCTGCACATTTTAACGATGAGATTTACAAAAAGTGATGGAGGAATTAGCATAATGGGTGGTACAATTTATGGATCTAAGCTGCAAGGAATGAGAGCAGCTGTTGGAGATACGTTAGTAGAACTTGGAAAAAAGAATGATAAAATTGTTGTGATTGATGCAGAAACAGCTGTGGCAACCAATATTATGCCATTTAAAGAAGCGTTTCCAGATCGATTTTTAACAACATGTATTGCAGAGCAAAATGCGATCAGTGTGGCATATGGATTACAGAGAATGGGATATATACCATTTGTTCCATTATTTGCATCCTTTATTGGAAGAAGATCATTTGATCAGATTTTCGTTCAGGCTGGATATCCGAATGCAAATATTAAAATGATGGGATGTTATGCAGGAATTACAGCAGCAAGTGTGGGGGCGACACATCAGTCATTTAATGATATTGCTATCATGAGAACGATTCCAAATATTAAAATTATTGAAGCATGTGATGCGGAGGAATTAAGAGAAGCAATCATAGCGGCCGCAGAATATGTTGGGCCAGTTTATATTCGAGTTGTAAGATCAGATCTTCCAGAGTATGAGGTAAAACAGATGCCAGAAGATTATCATTTTGAGATGGGAAAAGCAACTGTGATCAGAGAAGGAACAGACATTTCTTTAGTAGGATCAGGAATCATGGTTTCAAGATGCAAAGAAGCGGCAGAAATTTTAGCTGGAAAAGGAATTTCAGCAGAAGTTATTAATGTTAGTACGATCAAACCATTAGATGAAGATACGATTGTTCAGTCAGCATCCAAAACTCGACATGTAGTAACAGCAGAAAATAATACAGTAATTGGTGGACTAGGAGGAGCAATTGCAGAAGTTCTTGGAGAAAAATGCCCAGTAAAAATAGGACGAATTGGTATTCAAGATAGATTTGGACATTCTGGACTTATTGATGAACTATTAGATATTTATAATCTGACAACAGAAGATATCGTAAAAAAAGCATTAGAAATTTTAGAATAAAGGTAAAAAGTTAACGGTCAATTCTTAACTAAGTCAAAAAGGGAGCTGCTGCATAAAGCAACAACTCCCTTTTTTTAGTGCGCCTTGCGGCGCACGTCACTAATGGATGAAAGTTCCTAATCCGCCCTAGTAGTGGGAAGGATACAGCCAAGACCAAGGGTGTCCATCGTGAGGTGGAATCTGAAGGAAGGTGGAGGCAAATCTCTGGTCTGACGAACAGAAATCACATCAGGCTATAGTTAAGGATAAGGTTGCTAAACAAACCAAAGTCCAATAACTACTCGGAATTAACTGTAGTAAATGTGGCAGATATATGGAGAGAAAGTGACGTGTGGTACCAAGGGAGGTCTCGTCAGCGGACGAAAACAGAGTATGAAGTCCGTCAGTAACAACGAATGGCGAGAAGTCAGCAGAAGCCATAGTAAACCAGTGGTTGCAAACACTGGCGAAGGGCTGAACTTTAGGAGGCACAAGCAATGAATGTAACTGAAAGTAGATTTAAGAACAGACAACTTCATATAGAGGACTATCTGCAAATGGTATCTGCGGAACAGAAAGAGTATGCAGAAGTGTTCGACTACTCTAAGATTACTGAAAAGAGCGGTGTCATCACAGACTTTTGGACGAACAATCTCTTGGATTTGATTTTGCGAAAAGACAACCTTAACAGCGCCTATAAGCAAGTCAAGAAAACAAAGGGAAAGGTGGAATCGATGGTATGCAGGTGGATGAACTTCTGCCCTTCCTTAGAGAAAACCAAGATACTTTAATCCGAAAGATAAGGGAGGGGAAATATAAACCCAACCCGGTTCGCAGGGTAGAAATACCAAAGGAAACAAAAGGCGAGTTCCGAAAGTTGGGAGTTCCAACTGTTGTTGACAGAGTTATCCAACAGGCAATAGCGCAGGAACTATCGCCAGTTTATGAGGAGCAATTCTCAGAGAACAGTTTTGGTTTCAGACCAAAGCGGGGAGCACACGATGCCCTCAGACAATGTCAAAAGAATGTAAATGATGGCTATGTATATGTGGTAGATATGGACTTGGAAAAGTTCTTCGACACGGTATGCCAGAGTAAGCTGATAGAGGTATTGTCAAGAACCATCAAAGATGGCAGAGTTATATCTTTGATACACAAATATCTGAATGCGGGAGTGATCGCAAAAGGAATGTTTGAACGTACAGAGGTCGGTATGCCACAAGGTGGTCCGCTTAGTCCGTTGCTTAGTAATGTAATGCTGAATGAATTGGACAAGGAACTGGAAAGCAGAGGACATAGATTTGTCCGATATGCAGACGACTGTATGATTTTTTGTAAGAGCAGGAAAAGTGCGGAAAGAACCTTGAAAAACATTATCCCGTTCATTGAAGGAAAACTATTTCTGAAAGTAAACAGGAAGAAAACGGAGGTGTCTCACATCAGCAAAGTCAAATATCTTGGCTATAGCTTTTATAGATATAAAGGTAAATGCAGATTCAGAGTACACTCAAAGTCGGTAGTGAAGATGAAGAATAGAATCAGAGAACTTACCGACAGGAACAAAGGCATTAGCAATGAAGTACGAGAAAAGAGGTATCAAGAGTATGTGCGGGGATGGGTGGAATACTTCAGGCTCGCAGATATGAAAGAGCTCCTCCGAAAAACGGATGAATGGGCAAGGCGGAGAATCCGAGCGGTCTATTGGAAACAGTGGAAGAAAATCAAAACGAAATACCGAATGCTGAAAGCACTAGGTTTAGAGGATTGGAAAGCCAAGGAACTAGCCAATAGTAGAAAAGGTTATTGGAGAATGGCGAAAGTCTTGAACCAAATCTTTTCAAAGAAAATAATAGCCAAGCTGGGATATACATCCATGCTCGACTATTATCTAATAATCTGTGAAAACTAAAGAACCGCCGTATACGGAACCGTACGTACGGTGGTGTAGGAGGACGGTAAATAAAATAATTATTTACCTCCTACCCGATTTGATATATTATCCCCAAACTTCCTCAGCAATCTCCTTAATAAGAACCATCTTCTTCCACTGATCATCATCAGTTAAGATATTTCCTTCCTCTGTAGAAGAGAAACCACACTGAGGACTTAAGCAAAGCTGGTCAAGTGCAACATATTGAGCAGCTTCTTTAATACGTTCTTTAATCTCATTTTTATCTTCAAGTTCTGGATTCTTAGAAGTCACAAGACCTAACACAACCTTCTGATCTTTAATAAAACGTAATGGTTTGAAATCACCGGAACGGTCACTATCATACTCTAAGAAGAAACCATCGATCTTACATCCACCGAATAAAGTCTCAGCTACTGGTTCATATCCACCAGAAGAGAACCATGTAGAACGGAAGTTACCACGGCAGATATGCATTGTAATTGTCATATCCTCAGGTTTAGCTTCTAAAGCTTCATTGATCATTTTCACATAATTCTTAGCAATCTGGTCAAGGTCAAGACCACGGCTTGCGTAATCGTCGCGTTTATTCTGATCACAGAATTCACCCCAAGATGTATCATCAAACTGTAAGTAACGGCATCCACGAGCGTAGAATGCTTTGATCGCTTTCTGATAAGCAAGAGCAATCTCATGATACAGATCATCTTCATTTTTATAACGATCGATCGCTTTGTAAGTCTCGCTTCCACGAACACAACAGATCAGATGAAGCATTGCAGGAGAAGGAATTGTCATCTTGCAGTCAACATCCCCAGCAATTTCTTTCAAGTAAGAGAAATGATCTAAGAATTCACTGTTTTCATCAAAATCAATTTTGTCAACAATCTCAAGAGTTGCGGCTTTGGCTGATGTCCCTTAAAAGCAACAGACCAGTGATCAGCTTTGATCTCCTTGACTCCGACTAAAGAAGCAAGGAAATCAAGATGCCAATAGCGACGTCTTAACTCTCCGTCAGTAACTGCTTTTAATCCAACAGCTTTCTCTTTTCAACTAACTCTTTGATCGCTTTATCTTCAACTTCACGCAACTGGTCTGCAGATAAAGTTCCTTCTGCATATTCAGCACGTGCATCTTTTAAATAATCTGGTCTTAAAAACTACCAACAATATCATATCTGTATGGTCTCATAAATCTATCCTTTCCATTTATATAAGTCTAATAATTTTCTATCGATAAGCTATACAATAACAGATAGAATAAGGCTTGTGAAATACATAAAATAATAGTTTGCCATAACTTCAAGTTATAATGATAAAAATTTTCAGACAATTGTGTCTTTCTTTTAACAATAATTGTATGCAATATACGGACAAAGTTATAGTTAAGAAAATGTTAATTGTACAATTTTAAAAAATTGCATATTTTTGTACTTTTCTTTAAGCATTGTAGAGAAAAAGAAAATATTTGTTATAATGCACATAGATAAAAAATAACAATATCTAGGGTGTTTTAGTTAAGTGTTTTTAAGGAAGGGTAAACTATTATGTATGATGTAACAAGCATTCAGAATCTGAAAAAAGATGTACTGTATTTCGTAGCAAAGGCATCGTTTGAAGGGACTTTAGAAGAAGAAAGAGATCTGATCCCAGAGAAGATGATCGAAGGACCAGAACCAACATTCCGTTGCTGCATCTACAAAGAAAGAGAAATCGTAAGACAGAGAATTCGTTTAGCAGAAGGTAAAGCTCCAGGAGCAGAAGATGATGGAAATATCGTGCAGGTAATTAAATCAGCATGTGCTGACTGTCCGATCTCAAGCTATGTTGTAACAAACAACTGTCAGAATTGTCTTGGAAAAGACTGTATCAAAGCATGTCGTTTCGGAGCGATCGAACCAGGACATACAAGATCAAGAATCGATCCTCAGAAATGTAAGGAATGTGGTATGTGCGCAAAAGCCTGTCCATACAATGCAATCGCTCATGTATCAAGACCATGTAAAGACAGCTGTCCAGTAGATGCAATTTCTTATGATGAGTATGGAGTATCAGTGATCGATGAAGAAAAATGTATCCGTTGTGGACAGTGTGCAGCAAAATGTCCATTCGGTGCGATCGGAACAAAGACATGGATCACAAACGTTATCGCAGACTTGAAAGCAGGTAAGAAAGTCTACGCGATCCTTGCCCCAGCAACAGAAGGACAGTTTGGTAAAGATATTACAATGGAAAGCTGGAGACAGGCAGTAAAGAAAGCTGGATTTGAAGATCTGATCGAAGCAGGTTTAGGTGGAGATATGACAACATGCAGCGAAGCAGAAGAATGGTTAGAAGCTTACAGAAACGGTGAGAAGAAAACAACTTCATGCTGTCCAGGATTCGTAAACATGATTCGCAAACATTATCCAGATCTTGCAGATATGATTTCTACAACAGTATCTCCAATGTGTGCAGTATCAAGAATGATCAAAGCAAAAGATCCAGATGCAGTTACAGTATTTGTTGGACCATGTGTAGCCAAGAAATCAGAAGTGGCAGACCAGAAGATCGAAGGAAATGCAGATTATGCATTAAACTACAACGAGATCTTAGCAATTCTGAAAGCAAAAGACGTAGAATTAGAACCAGCAGAAAATACATATCAGGATTCTACGATCTTCGGTAAATTCTATGGAAACTCTGGTGGAGTAACAGATTCTGTATTAGAATACATGAAAGAGACAGAACAGAACGAAGATATCAAAGTATGCAAAGCTAACGGTGCAGCAGAATGTAAGAAAGCTTTAATGTTCTTACAGAGAGGAAGATTACCAGAAGACTTCATCGAAGGTATGGCATGCGAAGGCGGATGCGTTGGTGGACCAAGCCGTAACGAAGAGATCATTAAAGCTCGTAAAGTCAGAGAAACAATGATCAAATCCGCAGATGATCGCAAGATCACAGACAACTTAAAACGTTATGATATGGATAGCTTCTCAATGCATAGATAATCAGAGTTGCATGAAGCATCCAAAGAGATGATAAAGAATCCCTGGAGCAAGATTGAAGTTTTGTTTTGGGGATTTTGTATCTGAAAAGAAATTGTATTAAAAATAGTAACTATTACTACTAGATATTTTGGCAAAACTATGTTATAGTAAGAAAAGTTGAAAAAGCAAAATGAATTTAATTTTGGAGGTAAGACAATGAAGGATATTAAAGTTACAGATTCAGTAAAATATATTGGTGTAGACGATCATGACATTGACTTATTTGAGAGCCAGTATGTAGTACCAAATGGTGTTTCTTATAACTCTTATGTGATCTTAGATGAGAAAGTAGCCGTTATGGATACTGTGGATGCATGCAAGACAGATGAATGGCTTGTAAACTTAGAAGAAGCATTAGATGGAAGAAACGTAGATTACATTGTAGTATCTCATATGGAACCAGACCATGCTGCAAGCTTACAGGTATTAGCAGAAAAATATCCAGAAGCTAAGGTTGTAGGTAATGCCAAGACATTTAATATGATCCCTCAGTTCTTTACATTTGATCTAGAAGGACGTAAAGTCGTAGTAAAAGAAGGAGATACATTATCTCTTGGATCTCATACATTACAGTTCGTTATGGCACCAATGGTTCACTGGCCAGAAGTTATGGTAGCATATGAAACATCAGAGAAAATCTTATTCTCAGCAGATGGATTTGGTAAATTCGGAGCTTTAGATGCAGATGAAGATTGGGCATGTGAAGCAAGACGTTATTATTTCAATATCTGTGGTAAGTACGGAGTACAGGTACAGAATCTCTTAAAGAAAGCCGCAGGATTAGATATTGAGATCATCTGTCCATTACACGGACCAATCTTAAAAGAAAACCTTGGATATTATATTGGATTATACGACACATGGAGCAAATATGAGCCAGAGAACGAAGGAATCCTGATCGCATACGCATCTATCCATGGAAATACAGCAGCTGCAGCAAAGAAATTAGCAGAAATCTTAGAAGCAAAAGGAGCTCCAAAAGTTGTAGTAGCAGACCTTTCCAGAGATGATATGGCAGAAGTGATCGAAGATGCATTCCGCTATGACAGACTGGTACTGGCAGCAGCAACGTACGATGCAGGAATCTTCCCATGCATGGAAGACTTTTACATCACTTAAAAGCTAAGAACTATCAGAAACGTAAAGTTGCATTTATGGAAAATGGATCATGGGCACCAATGGCAGCAAAAATCATGAAAGGTATCGTAGAAGGATTTAAGAATATTGAGATGGTAGATCCAGTTGTAACGATCAAATCTACGATGAATGATGAGAATATTAAGACTATGGAAGAATTAGCTGATAATTTACTGTAAATTTTAAATTTGTAAGTTGGCCAACTGTAGTCTTTCAGTATATGATAAAAATAAATAAGCAACCGAAAACGCAGCGGTGGAATTTTGCTCACATTTTGAATAAATCGCTTATCCGCCCAATTTCCTACGAGAACTCGCTCTGAAGTTTTGTTTCAGACAAAAGTCTTTGAAGCTCAGACACTCGTCCAATTGGGCTGCGAATTTGTTCAAAATATGGCAAAATTCCAATGCTGCGTTTTCGGTTGCTTATTTATTTTTATCATATACCAGAAGTCTAAAGTGTGGACAATTACAAGATTGGAAAACTTAAGTGGTGTGTATGTTGAGTGTCACCCTTTATTCTTATAAATATTTCTTCTCTTGTTCTTTCTGACTCATACATGCAACACTATCAATCAGAGTTTACATCCAGTCGTAGTATCAACAATATTCATCAATTGTTCTCCTTCCAGATACCTTTGCAGGTTTCCAGCTATAATATCTACGATTCGATATAAAGTTGCAGGATGATGAAAATCTCCGGCTACGTGTGGAGTTATGATCACATTTTCTACGTTCCATAATTTATGTTGCGTCTGCAGCGGTTCTGGATCTGTAACATCCAGTCCTGCTCCATAAATCTGTCCTTGGATCAATGCTTCGCAAAGATCCTCTGTATTAACTGCACTGCCTCTGCCAGCATTTAGCAAGATTGAGGTGTTCTTCATTTTTCAAAACGATCTTTATTGAAGATATTTCGTGTTGCTTTAGAATCTGGAAGTACAGATAATACAACATCTGCTTTGGGCAGCAATTTATCCAGATCATCCATGGTATGGAGTTCATCGATATCTTGCGGTACCTGCCCTGGTCTTCGTTTGATTCCGATGATATGGTAGTCAAAATTTTCATTAATCTTGCAAAGTATAATCCGATGTCACCGAGTCCCACGATCAGAAGTGTTCCTCCGCATAAGGACATGATACCTCCTTCATCTTGCCATTCACATTGATTTTGGTTATCTCTGTATAGATGTAATTTCTTTGCAGGGAAAATAAGACTGCCAGCATATGTTCTGCAACGCTTGGTCCATAGGCCCCTGTAGCATTCGTCAATATTACATCTTCAGGAAGCACGCCTTTCTTCACATAAGGATCAGCCCCTGCTGAATTAAGCTGCAGCCATTCTAAGTTTTTGCTTCCTGTAAGTAAAATGGATCTACATTTCCAATGATCACATTTGCTTCCTGTACCATTTCCTGAGTTACATTATCGTATGAACTGTATATAAATTTATTGCCTTGAGAATGTTGTTCTAATGTTTTTATGTTCGTCTTTTACTGGCATAACAACCAGAATGTTTTTATCTTTTTCATTGAATTACTTAATATCCTCCTGTTTATTTTATACTATTGTAACGCAAGAGTTATAGAAAGAAAACCCATAGAAATTAAATTTCAGGAGTTTTCAAAGAACAATTCATATAGACAAATTTTGTATACGTGCCGTATAATAAGAATTATACAAAAATAATAGGAAAAGGAAATATCAATATGAACGATTTTAAATATGTATTTGGTCCGATCCCATCCAGAAGACTAGGAAGATCCTTAGGTATCAGTCCACTGCCTAAGAAGACATGTAACTATTCCTGCATCTACTGTCAATTAGGAAGAACTGATAAAATGACAAATAAACGTCAGGAATTTTATAAAACAGAAGATATCATAGCGGAATTTAAACAGTATCTCAAAGACTCTGACAAATTTGATATCGTAACGGTCGTTGGAGAAGGAGAACCTACTTTAGCAGCAAATCTTGGTGAATTAGTAGTTGCTCTGAAAGCATTGACAGACAAGCCAGTCGCAGTGATCACAAATGGTGCGTTGCTTTCTGATCCACAAGTCAGAGAAGAATTATGCCATGCTGATATGGTATTGCCATCTCTGGATGCTTATAATCAAGAAATTTCCAAGAAGATCGACCGACCTTATGGAACGATCAAATTTGAAGAAGAATTTGAAGGTCTCAAAAAGTTCACTCACATGTATGAAGGAGAACTTTGGTTGGAGATCATGCTAGTTGATGGGATCAACGATGATGAGCAGTCTATTCTTAAATTTCAAGAATTATTAAAAGAATTAAAATATGACAGACTATACTTAAATACACCAGTTCGTCCGCCAGCAGAAGCAGATGTGAATGTCGTATCTGAAGAACGCATGCGATATGCGGTTGAGACACTTGGTGGTATTTCGATTGAGATGATGAGTTCTGGTGCATTTTTCAGTGAGATTGAAGATGACTATGAAGCGGTTAAATCCATTATCGGAAGACATCCTATGAATCAGTTTGAAGTACGAGGATTTTTAGAAAGCAGAGATGTGAAAGATCCAGAAGCGATGATGGAACAGATGAAAAAAGATGAAGCGATCCATGTGATCGATTACAAAGGAATCCTGACGTTCCGTTTAAAATAGTACAATGATCGGATTATAAAAAGGAGAAACAAAATGAAGCATAGTGTAAAAAGAGTGGCAGCAATTCATGATCTGTCTGGTTTTGGAAGAGCTTCGTTGACAGCGATCATTCCCATCCTTTCATCCATGGGAGTGCAGGTCTGTCCATTGCCGACAGCGATCCTTTCCAATCATACTGGGGGATTTGATACCTTTAGTTTTGTAGACTTTACAGATCATATGCAAGACTATATCGATCATTGGAAAGAGCTAAATATCGATTTTGACTGTATTTATTCTGGATTCTTAGGATCTGAACGTCAGATTGAGATCGTTTCCGGATTTATTGATGATTTTGGAACAGAGGATAATATGGTTGTGATCGATCCAGTCCTTGGAGATAATGGAAACTTGTATTCAACGATGGATCAAGGATTAGTTGAAGGAATGAAACGTCTGGTAACAAAAGCTGACATTATCACACCAAACTTTACCGAAGTAAGTCTCTTATTGGGGGAAGAATACAAACAGACAACAACCGATGAAGAGATCAAAGAATGGGTAAAACGTTTGTCTGATATGGGACCAGATATCATTGTTGTGACAAGTGTTCCAGATAAAGAGAAAGATAAAGATTCTAATGTGATCGCTTACGATAGAACTTGTAATACATATTGGAAGATAAAATGCCGTTATATCCCAACATTTTATCCGGGAACAGGAGATGCTTATACTTCTGTTATGATAGGAAGCCTGTTAGACGGAGACAGTCTGCCAATCGCACTGGATAAGGGTGTGCAGTTTATCACACAGGCAATCAAGGCAAGTTATGGATTTGATTATCCAAACAGAGAAGGAGTATTGCTTGAGAGAGTATTGGAAGTATTGAAAATGCCGGTAGTTTTAGGTGGATATGAAATGATTTGATATCGAAAGCTAAAAAAGGAGGTGTCTGACATGTTTTATTTACTAGACCCAGAAAAATGGGAACGACAGAAACATTTTGAATATTATATGCAGATGATACCATGCGGTTATACTGTTACAGTACGTCTAGATGTGGAAAATCTGTATCAGCAGGTCAAAAAATGTGGATTAAAGTTTTATCCGGCATTTATTTACTGCACAGGAAAAGTTGTCAATGAGAAAAGAGAATTTAAAATGGGAGTCGATCAGGAAGGAAGACCTGGTTATTTTGATGTGATGCATCCAAACTTTACGATCTTTCACAAAGATGACCATACATTTTCAGACATCTGGTCTTATTATGATGATGATTTTCAGACATGCTATCAAAACATTATAAATGATATGGAAACATACAAAGATGTCAAAGGACCCAAAGGAAAAGAAGGGCAGCCGCCAAACTTCTTTTGTATCTCCTGTGTGCCATGGATGGATTTCACAGGCTACAGCACATGGGTGCCAACCGGAAGACCAAATCTATTTCCGATCATTACATTTGGAAAATATGTGGAAGAAGAGTGCAGAAGAAAGCTGTCTGCTGCTTTGACGATATCTCATGCATCCGCAGATGGATATCATGCTAGTATGTTCTTTGAAAGACTGCAGGAAGTATTAGATGAATTTGTAATTGATCAGTAATTGATGCATTGATCAAAGTTTATAAGTGATATAGATAATTTCTGTATACATAGTGAAATCTATTGATATTATAACGGAAAATATTTCTGATCAGTCAGCAGATTTAACATAATATACAATTGGAATTTTTATTTTTATAAATATTTGCATTTATATTGGATTACATGATACAGATTAAATACAAAAAGCACTATCATAATCGATGGTGCTTTTTGTATTTAATGGGGTAGAGAGGTGTGGTTATAAAATTATTTCCCTTGCAAAAATCCAGCCGAAGTAGAAGCAGACAATTTCTCCAACAAAGAAGAAACTTCCTCTTCGGACTCCTGAAATCCACCCGTGATCCACTGTTGGATCACAGCCATGCATCCGCTCACAATATAAATATGCAAAGAAGACAAAGCCTCCGCATCGTAATCAGGCCGGCGGCTCTGCCACATTGGCATGGTCCAGTGTTGGGTGGCAAGCAGAAGTTTATTCTGAAATCCTGGATCACCATGGTCTGAGAACAACAATCTTATCAACTGCTTATGCTCACTGATATAAAAGATAATAGAATTCATCAACTGTGAAATTGAATTTTCCTTCTCAAACTGGATCATATCTTCTTCTAGAGTATTTAAAATCTCATCTTCAATCGACTCCAGAAGATCCATCGGACTGGAATAATACGTATAAAATGTACTGCGGTTAATATCCGATTTCTCACACAAACGGGAAACGGATATTTTCTGTATTGGCTGTTCTTTTAATAAATAAAGCAGGCTCTCTCTGAGCGCACGTTTTGTTTTCAAAATACGACGATCAGTTTTCTTCTCTACCATATCAAAAACTCCTTTAAAATCATATAAAAAAGATAATCTACAAAACAATGAAAAATGTTCGATAACCACCAAAAAACACTATTTTGGTGGTTGTTGTATACACATACATTTATTATAATATACATATGAATGAAAAACAACAGTTGTATGATAAAAGGAGGCACAAACATGAACCGGCAAGATTTTTATGATGGAAAATTATTTGATGCATATCGTTATATGGGTGCACATAAAGACGGTGATAAGATTCGTTTTGTAACCTATGCACCAAGAGCCTCCAGGATATCGATCATTGGGGAGTTTAATAACTGGAATGAAGAATTTATGGAACAAGACGCACAAAGTGGTTTCTTTTTATTCTACTCCGACAAAGCTAAAGAGGGTCAGATGTACAAATATTGCATCTACGGACCAGATGGCAATCGGCAGGAACATTGCGATCCTTACGGATTTGAGATGGAACTAAGACCAGGAGCATGTTCGATCATCAGAGATATCACAACATACAGATTCAATGACAGATCATGGATGCAGATGAGAAGTGTCGGAATGGAAGATGCCATCAATATCTATGAGATGCATATGGGTTCATGGAGAATGAATAAGAAAGATGAGAATGGCTGGTATCAGTATGATGAGATTGCCAAGATGCTCGTTCCATATCTAAAACAAAATAATTATACCCATGTAGAATTAATGCCACTGTCAGAACATCCATTTGATGGATCATGGGGATATCAAAACACTGGATTTTTTGCACCAACGAAACGTTATGGAACTCCAGATAAATTAATGAAATTTGTTGATATGATGCATCAGGCAGGGATTGGAGTCATTATGGATTTTGTGCCAGTTCATTTTGCAGTAGATGGATATGGACTGAAATTATATGATGGAACTCCATTATATGAATACGATAATAAAGATACTGGAGAGAGTGAATGGGGAAGTTGCAATTTTATTCATTCCAGAAGAGAAGTTCAGTGCTTCTTGCAATCAGCGGCCAACTATTGGCTGGAAGAGTATCATTTTGATGGAATCCGTATGGATGCAGTGAGCCGCCTGATCTACTGGCAGGGAGATGAAAGCAGAGGAGTCAATGATACAGCGATCGACTTCTTAAAAGCATTCAATTTAGGTTTAAAACAACGTCATCCAACCGCCATGCTGATCGCAGAAGATTCCACTGCTTATCCAGGTGTGACAGAACCTGTATGGAAAGGCGGGTTAGGATTTGATTACAAATGGGATTTAGGATGGATGCACGATACTCTGGAATATTTTCAGACTGGACCAGAATATCGAAGTCGTGATTATCACAAACTAACATTCTCTATGGTGTATTTCTGGAATGAACGTTATATGCTAGAATATTGTCATGATGAAGTTGTACATGGCAAGGCAACGATCTTACAGAAGATGTATGGGGATTATGAAGATAAATTTCCACAGGCAAGGGCTATGTATATGTATATGATGATCCATCCAGGAAAGAAATTAAACTTTATGGGGAATGAATTTGGACAGATCAGGGAATGGAGCGAAGCACAGGAACAGGATTGGATGATCTTAAAATATCCGATTCATGATGCCTTCCATAAATATATGGTCAAATTAAATGACATTTACAAGAAAGAAAAAGCTTTCCATTATGATTATCATAGAGAAAACTTTGAATGGCTGGACTGTCATCAGGAAGAACGATGTATTTATGCGATCGGAAGAAAAACGGCAGATCACATGATCGTTGGAATCTTTAATTTCTCTGATAAAGAGCAGAAAGATTATAAATTAACGATCAAAGGACACCATACGAGAAGAACATTGTTACATACTGAATGGGAACAGTATGGTGGAACGATGAAGAAACGTAAAGAAAATATTCATCTAAAGAAAAAAGGAAAAGACAGTGAGCTTACGATCACACTTCCAAGATACAGTGGAGTTTTATTAAAACTAACGAAGAAAGAATAAGGCAGAAATTTTGAGTAAAAGGAGATAATATCATGAAAATATACGATTTAGTAATCATAGGTTCCGGACCAGCTGGAATGTCTGCAGCAATCTATGCACAGAGAGCAATGCTTGATTTTGTTATGATCGAGAAAGAATATATGCCAGGAGGACAGGTTGTACAGACTTATGAAGTTGATAATTATCCTGGAATTCCAAAGACAAATGGAATGGATCTTGGATTAAAATTTTCAGAGCATGCGAAAGAACTTGGTGCTAAAAGTATTACAGCAGAAGTTAAAGAAATCTATGCAGACGAAGAAATCAAAGAGATCATGCTTAAGAATGGAGATACATTAAAAACAAGGACGATCATTCTTGCAACAGGAGCAGTTCATCAGACTTTGGGAATAGAAGGAGAAGAAAAATTAAAGGGAATGGGAGTATCTTATTGTGCAACATGTGATGGAGCATTTTTTAGAAATAAGGTAACAGCAGTTGTTGGTGGTGGAAATGTTGCATTGGAAGATGCAATATTCTTAAGCCGTATGTGTAAAAAAGTTTATCTGATCCATCGAAGAGATGAATTTCGTGGTGCAAAGATTCTTCAGGATGAAGTAAAGAAGAACGACAAGATTGAAATCTTATGGAACACGATCGTGACAAAAATCGATGGAGATGAGGTTGTGGAGGGACTTCATATACAAGATGTAGATAACCATGTGGATAAGTTACTAGATGTTGATGGAATTTTTATCGCTGTGGGGACAAAACCAGCTTCCGAGCTTTTATCTGGAAAGTTATCAACAGACGAAAAAGGATATATTATCGCAGGAGAAGACGGTGTTACAAATATTCCGGGAATCTTTGCTGCAGGGGATGGAAGAAGCAAAAATCTTCGTCAGGTGGTGACGGCGGTGTCAGATGGTGCCAACTGTGTGTATTCAGTCGAGCGATATCTTCAAAATGCCTAATTTTCAGACAATTTAAGCTATTTTTATATAGTGACTCATAAATTAAAAATCAACCGCTTTTTGTCGATTTGTGCTAGTTGTATAACAAAAAGCAGGTTGATTTTTTTATGGAAAAATTACACACATATTGCTAACAAAATACCCACAAAGTTATCAACATACAGAAATGGCATATTTTAGCCAAAAATGAGTTACCCACAGAGTTATCCACATTATCCACATCCACAATTCGACAAATAATAACTGTGGATAACTTCAAAAAGAAACATATGTTTTGTTTACTATTTATAAAAAGATTTTGTTTTCTTAATCAGAATTATATGTTATAATGAATTCATACAAAAAAGGTAAAGGAGATGGGAGCCATGAAATTCATTATTAGTGGAAAGAACATTGAAGTTACAGAAGGTATCAAAGCAGCAATTGAAGAGAAACTCGGACGTCTCGACAAATATTTAGTAGACGATACGATCGTGAATGTAACTTTAAGTGTTCAGAAGGGAAGACAGAAGATAGAAGTTACCATTCCTATGAAAGGGCACATTATCCGTGCTGAAGAAGGCAGTGAAGACATGTATGTATCTATTGACCTGGTAGTAGATGTGATCGAACGCCAGATCCGCAGATATAAAACAAGACTTATGAATCAGAAATATGATGGAACAAGCTTCAAACAGGAATTTATGGAGCAGGAAGACGATGTGGAAGATGATGAGATCAGAATCATCCGAAGCAAGAAGTTTGCTATTAAACCAATGGATGTAGAAGAAGCTTGTGTACAGATGGAATTATTAGGACATGATTTCTTTGTATTCCGCAATGCTGATACATTTGAAGTCAATGTTGTATACAAGAGAAAAGGAAATACATACGGACTGATCGAACCTGAATTTTAGAAGATCGGAAGATGGAGGAGATCCTTATGACAAGGATCTCCTTTTTTCATACTTTTTTTTATAAAAAATTCAAAATTTATTGAGAATTTTTACAATTAGTTAACTTGCACCTTATAATGTTAAGTGTTACAATAGCAAAGACTATATAATAGATATAAGACTATCTTGATATCAGATGTCAGAGACAGAACGATCACAAGATGGAACAATCATAAAAAGAAACTTAGGAGATTATTTATGGGTTTATTTGATAAAGTATTTGGTTCTCACAGTGATAAGGAACTAAAACGAATCAGCAAGACGGTTGACAAGATCGAAGCACTCGATGAGTCCATGCAGAAATTGTCAGATGAGGAACTAAGACATAAGACTGTTGAATTTAAAGAAAGACTTGCAAATGGAGAGACATTAGATGATCTGTTACCAGAAGCATATGCAACAGTAAGAGAAGCCAGCAGCCGTGCGATCGGTTTAAAACATTACCGTGTACAGCTGATCGGTGGTATCATCCTGCATCAGGGACGTATCGCAGAGATGAGAACTGGTGAAGGTAAAACTTTAGTGTCCACGTTACCTGCATATTTAAATGCGCTGGAAGAAAAGGGCGTTCATATCGTAACAGTCAATGATTATCTGGCAACTCGAGATGCCGAGTGGATGGGAAAAGTTCATAATTTTCTTGGATTAACTGTTGGCGTTGTTACAAATGATATGGAGAATGATGAACGCCGTGAAGCATATAACTGTGATATTACTTATATTACAAACAATGAATTAGGATTTGACTACTTAAGAGATAACATGGTCATTGAGAAAGAAGATCTTGTACAGAGAGATCTTCACTATGCGATCGTCGATGAGGTCGATTCCGTACTGATTGATGAGGCAAGAACACCACTGATTATTTCCGGTGAAAGTGGTAAGTCTACAGAATTGTACCGTGCATGTGATATCTTAGCCCGCCAGATGGAACGAGGAAGTTCTGATGGTGAATTATCCAAGATGGATATCTTAATGAACGAGGATATCGAAGAAGATGGAGATTTCCTTGTCAATGAAAAAGATAAACAGATCATGCTGACTGCAGATGGCGTGAAGAAAGTCGAGAAATTCTTCCATATCGAGAATCTTGCAGATCCAGAGAACCTTGCGATCCAGCATAATATCATCTTAGCACTTCGTGCACATAACTTAATGTTTAAAGACAAAGACTATGTAGTAAAAGATGATGAAGTATTGATCGTCGATGAATTTACAGGACGTATCATGCCAGGAAGACGTTATTCTGATGGTCTGCATCAGGCAATCGAAGCGAAGGAAAATGTAAAGGTCAAGAGAGAATCCAAAACTCTTGCAACGATCACGTTCCAGAACTTCTTCAATAAATATGACAAGAAAGCAGGTATGACAGGTACTGCACTTACAGAAGAACAGGAATTTAGAGAGATTTATGGAATGGACGTTGTTGTGATTCCAACAAACAAACCAGTTCAGAGAATCGATCATGATGATGCGATCTACAAGACAAAACGTGAGAAGATGAATGCTGTTGTCGAAGATATCATTGAATCTCATGCAAAAGGACAGCCTGTTTTAGTTGGTACGATCACCATCGAGATGTCTGAAGAATTAAGTGCAATGCTTAAGAAACGTGGAATCAAACACAACGTACTGAATGCGAAATTCCATGAGAAAGAAGCAGAGATCATCTCTCACGCAGGTGAGATCGGTGCCGTAACGATCGCTACGAACATGGCTGGTCGTGGTACTGACATCGTGCTGGAAGATGGTGTTGCAGAACTTGGCGGATTAAAGATCATCGGTACAGAACGTCATGAATCCAGACGTATCGATAACCAGTTACGTGGTCGTGCTGGACGTCAGGGAGATCCAGGTGAATCTAAGTTCTATTTATCACTGGAAGATGATCTGATGAGATTGTTTGGATCTGAAAGAATGATCAGTATATACAATGCACTGGGAATTCCAGAAGGAGAAGAAATCCAGCATAAGACGATCAGCAAGACGATCGAGAAAGCCCAGAAGAAGATTGAGAATAACAACTTTGGTATTCGTAAGAATCTGTTAGATTATGATAGAGTCAACAATGAACAGAGAGAAGTTATGTACAAAGAACGCCGCCGTGTTCTTGACGGAGATGACATGAAAGAATCTGTTTTAGGCATGATGAAAGAAACAGTTGCAAATCATGTATATCAGGTGATCAGTGATGAGCTTCCACCAGAAGAGTGGGATCTGGCAGCACTGAATGCAGAGTTGCTTCCAATTGTACCACTGAATAAGATCGTATTAACAGATGCAGAGAAATCTTCTGGTAAAGTTGATGATCTGGTAGCAAGATTACAGGAAGAAACAGTTGCATTATATGAACAGAAAGAAAAAGAATTCGAAGACTTTGATCTTCGTGAGATTGAACGTATTATCTTACTGAAAGTCATCGACCGCAAGTGGATGGATCATATTGATGATATGGATCAATTAAGAGAAGGAATTGGTCTTCAGGCATATGGACAGAGAGATCCAGTTGTTGAATACCGTATGGCTGGATTTGAGATGTTCAATGATATGACAAAGGCAATTCAGGAAGAGACAACAGGTGCACTGTTCCACGTACAGGTTGAGCAGAAGATCGAGAGAGAAGAAGCTCCAAAGATCACTGGAACAAACAAAGATGCAGAAGTTGAGAAGAAGCCTTATGTAAGAAAAGGAGCAAAAGTCGGCAGAAATGATCCTTGCCCATGTGGAAGTGGTAAGAAGTATAAGAACTGCTGCGGAAGGAATAAATAAGGAGTTTTTTATCAATGATTGAAGCAGAACAATTAAAATATAAATTAAACTCTTTTCAGGAACCACTAGAAGATCTTAGTGGTTCCCTTGCGTTAGAAGCAAAAAAAGAGAGAATTGATCAATTAGAACTGAATATGGAAGAACCAGGATTCTGGGATAATGTTGAGGAATCCCAGAATGTTATGAAAGAAGTCAAAAGCCTGAAAGGTGTTGTGGAAGAATATGATGATCTGAAAACAAAATATGAAGATATCGAGACTTTGATCGATATGGCAGAAGAAGATGAAGATGCCGATCTGATCGAAGAAGCCACTGCTTTGATGGATGAATTTGAAAAAACATATGAGGAATTACGTATTTCAACACTGCTAACAGGTGAATATGATAAGGATGATGCAATTCTTACACTACATGCAGGGGCAGGTGGAACAGAGTCTTGCGACTGGGCAGGAATGCTATACCGTATGTTCACAAGATGGGCAGGAAAGAAAGGTTATGGAACAGAAGTTCTTGATTATCTTGATGGGGATGAAGCAGGAATCAAATCTGTTACTGTGAAGATCACGGGAATGAACGCTTATGGATATTTACGATCTGAAAAAGGTGTTCACCGTCTTGTCCGAATTTCTCCATTCAATGCAGCAGGAAAACGACAGACATCGTTTGCATCCTGTGATGTAATGCCAGATATCAAAGATGATATAGAAGTTGAGATTGCAGATGAAGATATCCGGATCGACACATATCGTGCAAGTGGAGCTGGTGGACAGCATATCAACAAAACAGATTCCGCAATCCGTATTACGCATTTACCAACAGGAATCGTTGTACAGTGCCAGAATGAGCGTTCACAGCACAAGAACAAAGATCAGGCAATGAAGATGTTAAAGACAAAACTGTATCTGTTAAAACAGCAGCAACATTTGGAAAAATTATCAGATATCCGAGGTGATGTTGGGGATAATGGATGGGGAAACCAGATCAGATCCTATGTCCTGCAGCCTTATACAATGGTAAAAGACCACAGAACAAACTTTGAAAGTGGAAATCCAAGCGCTGTATTAGATGGGGATCTGGATGGATTTATGAATGCCTATCTTGCATGGGATAACAACAGTAAGAAGGAAGAAAATTAAACAGAAAACTTCCGGTCAGATCATGTATTTATTTTAAAACCAAATTTTCTATTGCATCATAAAAATATCTGTGGTAGTATTTTGTGCAAAGACAACTGTACACCACAGGAAAACAAAAGGAACCAGACATGAAAGAAACCAACTATTATGTAATTAAAAAGAAAGCAGTTCCAGAAGTGTTGTTAAAGGTGTTAGAGGTCCAGAAACTGTTAGATTCAAAGAGAGCAGTTTCTGTATTAGAAGCTACAGAGAAGGTGGGAATCAGTCGAAGTTCTTATTATAAGTATAAGGATGATATTTTCCCATTTTATGCTGGTAAGAAAGGACGTAGTATCACATTCGTGATCGAAGTCGATGACCAGCCTGGCGTTATGGCCTCGATCCTTAACATTTTTGCACTTTATAAGGCAAATATCCTGACGATCCACCAGAGTATTCCAATTAATGGAAAGGGACTCTTAACAGTCAGTGTTGACATCGAAGACAGCGAGACGGATGTCTCGGCTATGATTCAGGATGTTGAGAAGATAGAAGATGTATCTTATGTAAAAATAATTGCAATGGAATAGATGTATAAATATACATGACACATTTTTGGAGGACAGAATGAAATACGTTATTGTTTTAGGAGATGGAATGGCTGACGAGCCAATCGAAGCAGCAGGTGGGAAGACACCACTTCAGTTAGCAGACAAACCAGTGATGGATGAGATGGCGAAAGTTTCCGAACAGGGAATCGCTTATACAGTACCATCCAATTTACCAGCAGGAAGTGATGTAGCCAATCTTTCTATGTTAGGATATGACCCACAGGTTTATTATTCCGGAAGATCACCCCTTGAGGCATTAAGCATTGGTGTTGATATGAAAGATACAGATATTGCACTTAGATGTAACGTTGTAACCGTATCTGAAGACGAAGATTATGAAGATAAGACGATCATCGACCACAGCGCAGGAGAGATCACTTCTGAGGAAGCAGCGATCCTGATCGAAGCTGTGAGAAAAGAATTAGAAGATGATGAATATAAATTTTATCCGGGAGTCAGCTACCGCCATTTAACGATCTGGGATCATGGAGAAGTAGTCGAACTTGTACCACCTCATGATGTTTTAGGACAGAAGATCGGGCAGTATCTTCCAAAGCAGGAGAAGCTAAAAGAGATGATGGAAAAGAGTTTTGATATCTTAAATCATCATCCGATCAATGAAGCAAGAGCTGAGAAAGGCTTGAATAAAGCAAACAGCATCTGGTTCTGGGGAGCAGGGACGAAACCGGCACTGGACGATTTTAAAGAGAAGACTGGAATGAATGGAGCTATGGTATCTGCCGTCGATCTGTTAAAAGGAATCGCAGTTGGAGCAAACATGAGAAATCTTGATGTAGAGGGTGCCAATGGTGGTCTTGACACGAATTATTATGGGAAAGCGATGGCAGCAGTTGAAGCACTACTTGAAAAAAATGATGATTTCGCTTATATTCATGTAGAGGCACCTGATGAGATGGGTCATCAGGGAAGTCTTGAGAATAAGATCAAAGCAATCGAACATCTTGATAAAGAAGTTGTGAAGGTTGTCAAAGAAGAACTTGAGAAAGCTGGAGAGGATTTTAGAATTCTGATCGGACCGGATCATCCGACACCAATTGCGATCCGTACCCATTCCAAAGAACCGATACCATTTATGATCTACGACAGCACGAAAGATTATGAAGGTCAGGAAGAGTACAGCGAAGAAGCAGCGAGAGAGACAGGAATTGTCATTTCCCACGCTTATGATTTAATGAATCGGTTATTACAAAAATAAGAGAAATAATTTTAGGAGGCACAAGATGCTAGTAGTTAAGAAATTTGGTGGTACTTCTGTAGGAAATAAAGATCGTATCATGAACGTTGCAAAAAGATGTATTGAAGATTACAAAAAAGGAAATGATGTTGTTGTTGTCTTATCAGCAATGGGTAAGATGACAGATGAACTGATCGCAAAAGCAAAAGAGATCAATCCTAATCCATCCAGAAGAGAGATGGATATGTTATTAACAACAGGAGAACAGACTTCTGTATCATTAATGGCAATGGCAATGGATTCTCTTGGAGTTCCTGCTGTTTCTCTAAATGCATTCCAGGTAGCAATGCATACAACTTCTGTATACAGCAATGCAAGAATCAAAAGAATCGATACAGACCGTATCATGAATGAATTAGAACAGAGAAAGATCGTAATCGTTACAGGATTCCAGGGAGTTGACCAGTTCGATAACTACACAACACTTGGACGTGGTGGATCTGATACAACAGCTGTAGCACTGGCAGCAGCGTTACACGCAGATGCATGTGAGATTTATACAGACGTAGACGGAGTCTATACAGCAGACCCAAGAAAAGTATCAGAGGCTAAAAAATTAAATGAGATCACATATGATGAGATGTTAGAAATGGCAACACTCGGAGCAGGAGTACTTCATAATCGTTCTGTAGAACTTGCTAAGAAACATGGAGTTGCCTTAGTTGTTAGATCAAGTCTTACAACAGAAGAAGGAACTGTCGTAAAAGAAAGCGTAAAATCAAGAGACAACGAGATCAGCGGTGTAGCAGGAGATGATGATGCAGCAAGAATCGCAGTTATGGGAATCGAAGATACACCAGGTATGGCATTCAAGATCTTCAATGTATTAGCAAAGAAAAATGTAAACGTAGATATGATTTTGCAGTCAGTTGGACATAATGACAAGAAAGATATCTCCTTCACAGTCAAAGAAGAAGAATTAGATATCGCAGTTAAAGCATTAGAAGATTACCTTCCAGACAGCTATTATGAAGAGATCAAAGCAAGCAAAGAAGTTGCCAAAGTATCAATTATCGGAAAAGGATTATTAAACCACTATGGAATGGCAGCTCGTATGTTTAACGCTTTATATAAAGCAGATGTAAACATTCGAATGATCTCTACATCTGAGATCCGTGTTACAGTGCTTGTAAACCAGGAAGATATGGTGAAAGCAATGAATGCAGCACATGAAGAATTTGAGATGTAAAATTTAATTTTGTAAGTTGGCCAACTGTAGATTTCAAGTATATGATAAAAAATAAATAAACGATCGGAAGAGCAGCTAGAGAATTTTACTCACGTTTTTTGCAGATCGCTGATCCGCCGGCTTTCCTTGTGCAACTCGCCTTCAAGGGTGTTTAAATCAGAACTCTATGAGGCTCAGACAGCACACCAAGCCGGCTGCGAATCCGCAAAAAACGTGGCAAAATTCTAATGCTGCGCTTCCGATTGTTTATTTATTTTTTATCATATACCTGAAGTCTAAAGTGTGGACAATTACAAGATTGAAAAACTTAAGTGGTGTGTATGTTGAGTGTTATCGTTTTTAAATTTTTGTAGTGACAGACAGTGTTTATTATAAATACCAATACAGTAAAACATACACCCCTACCAGTGGTTTCGATAACTGAAATTATTGAATATTATAAAAATGGTTATATGTCGGCGACCGTAGGAACACGCCTGCACTTAGCGAGTGGATGATCGTAAGATCATTCAGGAGCTTAGTACAGCTGCGTAGTGAGTCGAGCGAGAGCGCGTCGCAGACATATAACCATTTTTATAATATTCCACCAATAACTTCAGTTCATCAAACTACTCCACAAATCAAAAGTTGACGATATCGTAGAAACATGACAAAATATATCTACAAAGATTCAGAAAGGAATATGTACAATGAAACGTAAAGATTATATCTCCTGGGATCAGTATTTTATGGGGATTGCCATTTTATCTGCCCAGAGAAGTAAAGATGATCATACACAGGTAGGGGCTTGCCTTGTAAATGATCATAATAAGATTTTGTCAGTTGGTTATAACGGAATGCCAATAGGATGCAACGATGATGATATGCCTTGGGAGAGAGAAGGAGATCCTCTTCATACCAAATATTTTTATGTATGTCACGCAGAATTAAATGCCATTTTGAACTATGGTGGAGGCTCACTTGACGGAGCGCGTGTTTATGTAACATTATTTCCGTGCAATGAATGTGCAAAAGCTATCATTCAAAGCGGTATGAAAGAAGTTATCTATATGCAGGATAAATATGCAGGCAGTGATACGACAAAGGCATCAAAGAAGATGTTTGATATGGCAGGAGTTAAATATCGCCAGTTCGTACCAAAAGGACAGACGATCGAAGTAGATTTATAAGGTGAAGATATGGATATTATTAAGATTTTACAAGAAGAACTAGGAATCAGACGAGGACAGGTAGAGACAACGATCAAACTGATCGATGAAGGTAACACGATTCCATTCATTGCCAGATACCGAAAAGAAATGACAGGATCATTAGATGACGAGACACTTCGTAATTTCCATGAGAGATTATTATATTTAAGAAATTTAGAAGAGCGCAAAGAAGCGATCAAGAAAAATATCGAAGAACAAGGTAAACTTACAAAGGAACTGGCAAAGCAGATTGAAGAAGCGAAGACACTGGTAGCAGTGGAAGATTTGTACCGTCCATATAAGCAGAAAAAACGTACCAGAGCTATGATCGCAAAGGAAAAGGGGTTAGAGCCGTTAGCTAATCTGATTCTTTTACAAATGACAAAAGAGCCATTAGAGAAAGAAGCCGAAGCGTTTATCAATGAAGAAAAAGATGTAAAGACAGTAGAAGATGCATTAAAAGGTGCAAATGATATTATCGCAGAGCGCATTGCAGATGATGCGGAATACCGTACATGGATCCGTAAGGCAACATGGAATCACGGAAAAATCACATCCTCAGCGAAGAAACCAGAAGAATCTTCTGTATTTGAGATGTATTATGATTTTGAAGAACCGATTGAAAAGATTGCAGGATACCGTATTCTTGCGATCAATCGCGGAGAAAAAGAGGGAATTCTTCAGGTAAAGATTGAGCCAGACATGCAAAAGATCGCATCATATCTTGCAAGGAAGATCATAACAAGGAAGAATCCCAATACAACAAAAGCCTTATTTGCAGCGATTGAAGACAGCTATAAACGTTTGATCGCACCATCGATCGAACGTGATATCAGAAATGAACTGACTGAAAATGCAAGTACAGAAGCGATCAAAGTCTTTGGAAAGAACTTAGCACAACTTCTTATGCAGCCACCGATCGCAGGACAGGTCGTCCTTGGATGGGACCCTGCATTTCGTACTGGATGCAAATTAGCAGTGGTTGATGCAACAGGAAAAGTATTAGATACAGTCGTCATTTATCCGACAGCACCACAGAATAAAGTGGAAGAGGCCAAAAAAGTTGTCAAGGCACTCATCAAGAAATATGGAATCACACTGATCTCAATTGGAAATGGAACAGCATCCAGAGAATCTGAACAGATCGTTGTTGATATGTTAAAAGAGATCAAAGAACCAGTACAGTATGTGATTACAAATGAAGCAGGGGCGTCTGTATACTCAGCAAGTAAACTTGCGACCGAGGAATTTCCAAATTTCGATGTAGGACAAAGAAGTGCGACATCCATCGCAAGACGAGTACAAGATCCACTGGCAGAATTAGTAAAGATTGAACCAAAAGCCATTGGAGTCGGACAGTATCAGCACGATATGAACCAAAAACAGCTTACCGAAGCTTTAGGTGGAGTCGTTGAAGCAACAGTAAATAAAGTCGGAGTTGACCTAAATACAGCTTCAGCATCTCTTTTAGAATATGTATCCGGTGTGTCCAAGACTGTAGCAAAAAATATCGTAGCCTACCGTGAAGAAAATGGAACGTTCAGGAACAGAAAACAGCTATTAAAAGTAGCTAAACTAGGACCCAAAGCCTTTGAACAATGCGCAGGATTCCTAAGAGTATCTGGAGGTGATGAGCCACTCGATGCAACAGGAGTACATCCAGAGACATACAAAGAAACAGGAATGTTACTAAAGAACCTAGGATATTCAACAAAAGAACTATCCAAAGAAGGATTCAAAGGAATCAGCAGTAAGATTACAGATTACAAGAAATTATCCGAAGAACTTGGAATCGGAGAGATCACGTTGAAAGATATCGTAAAAGAACTGGAAAAGCCAGGACGAGATCCACGAGAAGATCTTCCAAAACCAATCTTAAGAACAGATGTATTAGAAATGAAAGATCTGAAACCAGGAATGAAATTAAAAGGAACAGTTCGTAATGTCATCGATTTTGGAGCATTTGTAGATATTGGAGTACATCAGGATGGACTAGTACACATTTCACAGATGGCAGATCGATTTATCAAACATCCATTAGAAGTAGTTAGTGTTGGAGATGTTGTGGACGTTGTAGTTGTCAGTGTGGATATAGATAAAAAACGGATACAGTTAAGCATGAAAAATTGATTTGAATGACGGAAATTATTGGTGGAATATTATAAAAAGAGATCATGTGTCTGCAACCCACTTGCGTTCGGACTCCCACGTAGCTGTACTAAGCTCCTGAATGGTCATTCGACCATTCACTTGCTAAGTGCAGACGTGTCCGTACGGTTGCCAACACATGATCTCTTTTTATAATATTCAAATAATTTCCGTGATTCAAACCACTACGCAGTGTGTATGTTTTATTGTATTGGCTGATAAGTTTTGTATTCGTTAACAGAAGATAAAGGAACTCTTAGACACCGATTTAGCGAGATGTTTTGAAATATAATAAACATCTGTCTACCACTACAAAAATTGAAAACCAATAACGTCTAACATACACACCCTTCCATTTGAAAATTCTTAATTTTATACGAGAATGTCTTCAGGTATTCATAAAAACATAAAAAAGATAGAGGTACGAAATGATAGAATTCCATAGGATTTTTTGCAAAATCGCAGCCAACACGGGCACTGTTTGAACGCAGTGAGTTGTGCAGGAGTGTTGGCGGATCAGCGTTTTGCAAAAAATCCGTCAATGGAATTCGTTTTTCGTACCTCTATCTTTTTTATGTTTTTATGAATACTCGATACATTTCCGTTATACAAATTAAAATTTAATACCATCCCCCAGAGAATGTAATAACCTGTCCTGTCATATAAGCAGGGGACGTTGCCACATGATAAACCATCTGTGCCGCTTCTTTTGGACTGGCAATATAGTCCGCAGGGATTTCTTCTTTGATCAAGGCAAGATCTTCTTCATCAAACTCCGCATTCATCTCCGTATCGATCATCCCAAAAGCGATCGCATTTACCTGAATATTGCTTGCAGCAACCTCTTTTGCCAGAGCCTTTGTAAAAGCATTGATACCACCTTTTGTTGTAGAATATAAAACCTCACAGGAAGCGCCGGCATCTCCCCAGATGGAAGAAATATTGATGATCTTTCCCTCATGGTGATGAAGCATATGGGGAACGATATTTTTACAGGTTGTAAAAACAGAAGTTAAATTTGTGTTGATCATCAGATTCCAATCATCTACCGTTGCATCTGTAAATAATCCCACCAGAGAGATTCCGGCATTATTTACAAGACAGTCGATCTTAGAAAAAGTAAGGAGGGACTGTTTGATCATTTCGTCTACAAAAGAAGGATCACTGATATCTCCGCAAAAAGATAAGCAAGACACGTTCTCTTCAAGAATTTCATTTTTTAGGGATTCTAGTTTTTCAGGATGGCGGAAGCCATGAATGATCACGTTCCATCCTTGTTGTGCAAAATATATGGCAGTTTCACGTCCGATTCCTCTGGAACTGCCAGTTATGAGTACTGTTTTCATAGAAAATACCTCGTAAATCTTATAAAATTTCTTAGCACTTGATATGATCAATCTGATCAACGATGAGAAATGTTGCAGATTAAGAAAATATTAAGGCGATTATACAGAATTATAACATAGAGGATTGTTGAAATAAATCGAATAATTTGTTATACTAAACAAAGTTTATAAACGGAAGGAGCAGGAACATGGCAGAGAAGAAGAAAAGTAAATTAGGTGCCAAAGCCATATTTGCCAGGATTCTTGCAGTGATACTGGTGACAGCCATCGGTGGAGTTGCAAGCTTTTTTGGATTTAAGACATATTTTTCAAATAAATTAAAGAAAGACAAGAAAGCAGAAATCGCAAAGCAGTTAAAAGAAGAAAGCAAAGAAAGAGTAGACGTTGGAATGATCCAGACAGGAAATTCCATTGTGATTCGAATATATCATAACAAGAATCAGGAGATGATTTTTGTACCACTTAGACAAGATATGAATCTTACATTGACGAAGAAGGGAAAACAGGCAGTCGAACAGACACTGGGAACTAGCGTTAGCAAAGCGACGGTTGCAGATGTGATCAAAGCAACAAGAAAGAATGGAAAGTTGTTAAGACAGCAGGTTGAGAAGACACTGGGAATTTCTATTAATTCCTATGAACTGATATCACATAAGAAGTTTGTGAAACTGATGAATCAGGCAGGAGATGTCAAAATAGAATTTGATGAAGCAATGGCTTATACAGATTCTACAGATAAATATGTAACATTAAGTGCTGGGGAGAACAGCCTGAATGGAACAGCAATCTATTCATTATTAAGTGAGAGTGATATTTTTACAGATAAGAACAAGCAGGCAGAAATTACAGGAGAGATCTGCGTGGCAGTTGCATCTGCATTGAATGATAAGACATTATCCGAATATCGTGAATATGCACAGAATTATTTTGATGCGGTGAAGACAGATGCTTCTTATGAAGAAGCAGCGACAAGTCTTGAGAGAATGCATGGAATTAAGGATAAGAACTTAAATTTCAAAGTGTTAGATGGAACAGAATCCAATGGAAAGTTTGAATTAGATACAGAAGAAGCCAAGAGAGTCTTTGATGAGATGTTATCAGAAGAAGGAGACTTAAGTTCGGCATTGAGCACAACAGAAGCAAAGTCAACAACAACCAAATCTGATAGTTCAGCATCTTCTTCAAAGAATATAACGATCGAGATTCAGAATTCAACAAGAATCTCAGGACTTGCAGGAAGATGGAAAGATAAACTGGCAAGTGACGGATACAGTGTAGGATCTGTAAGAACAAACAGACAGGGTGTTTTAACACATACAAAGATCATAGTAGAAAGTAAAGATTTAGGACAGGATCTGAAAAGTTATTTTAAGAATCCAGAATATGAAGTTGGAAGTGTTGACAGCGGTGCAAGAATTTGTATAATTGTTGGATCAGAAGACGAGATTTAAAATACATTCATAAATATTATTATAAAATATCACGAAAAACATCTCAGGAACGATTGAGATGTTTTTCTTTGTTATATGAAGGGGTTACGGCTAAAAAGAGATATTTATGGTCAATGAAATAAAGATTTTCTGCTAGATATTTGTATAAAATAGACAATGATATAAAAAAATCACTAAATTTTTCTTTTTTTTTTGTTTAAAATGCTGTATAGTAAAAGAAAAGGTTGAACGGCAAATATGAAAGGTTGATAAAGGATGATTTCAAATCAGATATTACAAGAGACAATTAATGGAATGAAGGAAGTAACCGGGATCGATCTGTGTATTTTAGATCTGTCAGGGCGTATAGTTGTAACAACAATGGAGATAACCGATGCATTAGCACAACATGCGGAAGAATTTGCAGATTCTATGGCAGAGAGCCAGGTGATCGATGGTTTTCAATATTTTAAGATTTTTGATGATCAGAGACTGGAATATATACTTCTGGCTACTGGAATGAGCGAGAATGCATATACGGTCGGAAAGCTTGCAGTGATGCAGATACAGAATCTTTTGACTGCATATAAGGAGAGACTGGATAAAGAGAACTTTGTAAAGAACCTGTTGAGAGATAACTTATTATTGGTTGACATTTATAACCGCTCAAAGAAGCTGCATATTGAAGTGGAACAGAGAAGAGTTGCATTTTTGATTCAGGCAGAATACGAGAAGGATCAGAATCTGTTAGAAGCTACGAAAGAGGTTGAAAGCGGAGCAGATTCAGATTTTATTACGGCAGTGGACGAGAAGAGTATCGTTTATGTAACACCAGTGAATGGGAATGAAGGACAGGCACAGTTTATTCAGCATGCAAAAGAGATTAAAGAAGGGCTGAATGAATATGGGATCAAAGATGCCAAGATTGCGATCGGTAATGTTGCAGAGACGATCAAAGATGTATCAAGATCTTATAAAGAGGCACAGATCGCATTGGAAGTCAGCAAGATCTTCTATGAGGATGCGAGTGTGATCGCATACAATCAGTTAGGAATTGGACGACTGATCTATCAACTTCCACTTCCATTATGTAAGATGTTTATCCGTGAAGTGTTTGGAGATTATTCTCCAGACTCCATTGATGAAGAAACACTGGCAACGATTGATAAATTCTTTGAGAATAATCTGAATGTGTCAGAAACATCCAGACAGTTGTTTATTCATAGAAATACACTCGTATACCGTCTGGATAAGATTCAGAAGAATACGAATCTGGATCTGAGGAATTTTGAAGATGCAATCGCATTTAAAATTGCACTGATGGTAGTAAAATACATGAAACATATGGATACAATGGACTAGAATATGATGATCACATTAAAAAATGTAACGAAAGAATATAATAAAGGGAATATAGGACTTGAGGATGTCTCATTAGACATTGCGAAAGGCGAATTTGTTTTCATCGTAGGTAAGAGCGGATCAGGGAAGACAACCCTGATGAAGCTTTTACAGAAAGAACTTGATGTGACAAGTGGACAGATCATAGTAAACGGTCAGGATTATAAGAAACTGACACAGAGGAATCTGCCGAAGTTCCGCAGGCAGATGGGAATGGTATTTCAGGATTTCCGTCTGCTGAAAGACCGGACGATCTTTGAGAATGTAGCATTTGCACAGCAAGTTGTGGAAGTACCACACCGATATATTAAGCATCAGGTTGAGAATATGCTTGAGATGGTGGGGCTGAAAGACCGAATGAATGCTTTTCCGAATGAATTGTCAGGAGGAGAACAGCAGAGAGTGGCCATCGCAAGAGCTTTGGTAAACCACCCAGTATTATTGCTGGCTGATGAGCCAACTGGGAATCTGGACCCTGTGACAGCCAAAGGGATCATGGAGCTTCTCTCAGAGATCAATAAGAGTGGGACAACAGTTTTAGTTGTTACGCACAACAAAGAGTTGGTCAATGAGATGGGAAAACGAGTGATCTTGATCGAAGATGGACATATAGAACAGGATGAGATAAGGGGGTCCTATGATATTTAGAAGATTTTTGTATGGAATCAAAGAGGGCACAAGGAATATTTTCAGGAATAAGATGTTTTCATTAGCATCACTGGGAACGATCATTGCTTGTGTCTTTTTGTTAGGAACATTTTTATCTGTAGCATTGAATGTAAGGTCAACGATGCAGCAGATGGAGCAGTCTGTAGGAATTTCTGTTTTTTTTGAACCGGGTATCTCTACAGAAAGAAAAGATCAGATTGGGGAAGAAATAAAGAAAAAAGAAGATATTGCCACGATGCGGTATGTATCTGCTGAAGAAGCATGGGAAAGCTATAAGAAGGATGTATTTCAAGGAAATGAAGAGCTTCTTGAAGGATTCGAAGGGAACAATCCGCTAAAAGAATCAGATTCCTATGAGATCACATTAAAAGAAGTAAAATCATACAAACAGGTAGTATCACATTTAGAGACGATTGATGGTGTCAGGAAAGTCCGTTATTCTGAAGGAGCGGCGGAAGGAATGATGAAGATCAATACAATGGGAACGTATCTTGCTGGTGGGATCATTCTGATCTTAATGGCAGTTTCTATTTTCCTCGTGAGCAATACAGTGTCTATTGGAGTTGCAGTCAGAGAAGAGGAAATTTCAATTATGAAGCTGATCGGTGCGGCGAATGGATTTATTAAAGCACCATTTCAGGCAGAAGGAATGATCATAGGAATTTTGGGGTCATTGATTCCAACAGCAATTATTTTTGCAGGATATGAAGGGATTATCAACTGGATGAATGATAAGTTTCATGTTGTTACAGTCTTTATGAAATTTGTACCAATCCAGCAGATTATGTTATACTTACTTCCGTTAGCATTGTTGGTAGGAATCGTGATCGGATTGCTTGGAAGTTCTATTACGATCCGCAAGTATTTAAAAGTCTAGGAAGGGGAACTCATGAAAAGAAGATATCAGGTGGGGATCATTATGATGTTAATATCAGCCATGATCGCTTCGAATCTGCCTATGACGACGGTGTTTGCTGCAGCCAAAAAACAACAGGTAAAGCAGGAAACAAAGAAATTAGAAGAACAAAGCCGCAAGATGCAGCAGGAGATCAAAGATCTTGATGAGAAAATGATAAAGAGCAATGATGCGTATGAGGCCTGTCAAGAGAAGCTTATTTCTGTACAGAAACAGTTAAAGAAGACACAACAGGAATTAAAAGAGGCAAAGGCATCCAAAGAAGATCAGTCAAGGATCATGAGTAAGCGCATTAAGTTTCTATATGAAAATGGAAATATGGCATATATGGAAGTCATTTTTGAAGCAAATAATTTTCAGGAGTTCTTAAAAAGAGCTGATTATGTTTCAAAGATCTCCAAATATGACAGTAACATGTTTCTGCAATTACAGACAACGGAAGATAAGATCCGAATGGCAACGAAGAGTCTGAAACAGGATTATCAAAATACAAAGACTTTGACTGCTAAGGCAAAGACAGAAAAAGAAAAACTGGATCAGGCAGCTGCGAAGAAGAAATCTAAGTTAGCTTCTTACCAGAAACAGTTAGCATCTGATAAAGAGTTACTGGCATGGTTTGAGGCAGAGGAGAAACGACAGGAAGAGATGGATCTTGCATCGGCGAAAGACGGTAATGCAGATAACACGACATCGAAAGCACAGTCAGAAAAGAATACGACAGGAAGTACGGCATCAAAGAATACAACATCAAAGGCTACGACTGAAAGCAAGAAAGAAACTACAACGACAACGTCTCCATCAACAACAGTTTCGTCAGGAAATCTGAGCTGGCCGGTACCGTCTTGTCATAGTATTTCATCAGGGTATGGCTATCGAATTCATCCAGTTACAGGAGTCAGAAAACTGCATGCTGGAATTGATATTCCATGTTCAACTGGAACAACGATCGTAGCAGCAGCTTCAGGTACAGTAGTGGATGCTGGATACAATGCATACAATGGCAATTACTTAAAGATCAGCCATGGAAATGGACTGGAAACGATGTATCTGCATTGCTCCAAACTTCTAGTATCCTCAGGGGCAAGAGTGTCAGGAGGACAGACGATCGCAAAATCCGGAGCAACTGGTATGGTATCTGGTGCACATCTGCATTTTGTTGTGAAAAAGAATGGAAATTATGTAAATCCTCAAAATTACTTATAACGTCATTACATAAATAGAAAGGAACTAATTTCATGAAGAAGTTTTCAAAAATACTCGTAGGACTACTTGTTGTCGTATGTATTGTGGAAGGATTTTTTCTTTATCGTGCCTATGCGATCCCAAGTACAACCTTACAGACAGCAAGAAAGATTAATCGGATAGAACAGATCATTGATAAATATTATAAAGGTTCTGTTAAGAAGAGTGAGTTGGAAGATTGTACCTACAAAGGTTTAGTTGCAGGACTGGGAGATGTCTATTCCACGTATTATTCAGAGGATGATTTTAAGGAATTAGAACAATCTACAAGTGGTGTTTATTATGGAGTTGGAATATATCTTACACAGGATATAAAGACAGGGATCATAACAGTTGTGAAACCAGTGAAAGGAAGCCCGGCAGACGGAAGTGGACTGAAAAAAGGGGATATTTTAACAAAAGTAGGAAACTATAAATTAAAAACATCGGATGCACTAGATGATATTGTTAAGAAGATCAAAGGTGCAGAAGGAACGAAAGTTAAATTAACATTTACAAGAAATCAGACATCAAAGACTTATACATTTACAAGACAATCGATTGAGAATCCAACAGTTGAAACAAAGATGTTACAAGATAAAGTCGGATATCTTCAGATCACCGAATTTGATGAAGTAACAGTCAGCCAGTTTCGAAGTGGACTGAAAAGTCTTAAGAAACAAGGTGCAAAGAAATTGATCATAGATCTTAGGGATAATCCTGGCGGTTTACTGACAAGTGTAGTGGATATTGCAGGACAGATTCTTCCAAAAGGAACGATTGTTTATACTGAAGATAAGAATGGTAATAAGAAATATTACAAAGACACAAAGAATGAACAGCTTGATATGCCACTATGCGTGTTAGTTAATGGTAACAGCGCGAGTGCAGCAGAGATCCTTTCTGGTGCGATCAAAGATGATAAAGCCGGAACGCTGGTTGGAGAGACAACATTTGGAAAAGGGATCGTACAGGGATTCTTTGAAGTTGGTGATGGATCTTATGTGAAACTGACTTATTCGTCTTATTACACACCAGCAGGACATAACATCCATAAAAAAGGAATCAAGCCAGATGTCGAAGTAAAAGATAACACGAAGACAAAAGCTGACGAACAATTAAACAAAGCGATTTCTATCTTACAGAAGAAATAAGAATTGTAAAGATAGATATAAAAAAGAAAGTATAGAACATATTACCAAAAGTTCTATGCTTTTTTTGTGCAAATTTACGGATTATGTATTAATGGTTGACAAAGCAGAAGTAGTACTTTATAATCGTTCTAAAAAGAACGATGAAGGAGGCAGAGATGCATTTTTGGGATAAGCATAAAACGATCACAAGTTATTATGAATTGCTTTCTGGTGAGGTATGTGACCAATATGGGTTAACACAGATGGAATATGATATACTTATGTTTCTGCATGATAATCCTCAGTATAATACCGCTGCAGAAATAGTAAAGATCAGAAAATCAGCAAAATCCCATGTTTCAACTTCGTTAAAGAAATTGGAAAATAAAGGACTTGTTGAAAGAATACAAAGTAAAGACAATAAAAAGCATATTGAAATTATTTTGTTAGATAAGGCAGAACTGATCATAGAAGCAGGACTCAACGCACAAAAACAATTTGCAAAAAATGTTTTAAGTGGATTAACAGAAGAAGAAAAGCAGGTTTGTATCAATATATTTGACAAGATCTGTAATAATGCAGAAGAACATTTAAGAAAGTATAAGGAGAATGCAAATGAAAAATAATTACAAACCACAGGTTCCAGATGTGATGGAAGCAATATTCGATGTAGTGTATTTGGTTTTTGATCTGTTTGCTGCCATTTTATTTTTTGTATTTTCAAAAGGAAATATGTTATTTGTTCTTTATGGAATATTAACATTGACACTTTGTGGAGGAGATGCTTTTCATCTGGTGCCAAGAATTATAAGAGCAGCATATGGAAGTAACGATAAAATAAAGCGTCAGTTGGGAATTGGATTACAAGTATCGTCTATTACAATGACAATATTTTATATTATTTTGATGTATGTCTGGAAATTTACATTCCCAGAATTTAAAATACCCGTGATCATTGAAGTTATAATATGGATATCAGCGATAGTCAGAATTGTGATATGCATGTTTCCACAGAATAATTGGTGTACAGATGAAGGAAATATGAGATTATCTATTATCAGAAATGCAGTTTTTGCGATTACTGGTATAGGGGTGATCATCTTGTATTTGATTTCAGGAAATACCTATGGATATCATATGACAAGGATGGTTGCAGCTATCATTATTTCTTTTGGCTGTTATCTTCCAGTAACTTTATTCAGTAAAACAAAACCAAAGGTTGGACTATTAATGATCCCTAAGACCTGTGCATATATGTGGATCATTGCAATGGGGCTTCAGCTCTTATTTTAAGTTGTGATAAAAAAGAAAAATTTGATCAGAATAAGAAGTACAGAACAAACATTCGAATAGTTCTGTACTTTTTTTTATTACTTTGTTATAATCATGCATAGATGAAAAGATAAGAGATATTTCATAAGGGAGAAGTTATATGGATCATTTTGAATTAGTATCAGAATATGAGCCAACTGGGGATCAGCCACAGGCGATCGAGAAGCTGACTAAAGGATTTCAAGATGGGAATCAGTTTGAGACACTTCTTGGAGTGACTGGTTCAGGTAAGACATTTACAATGGCGAATATTATACAGAATTTGAATAAACCGACATTGATCTTGGCACATAATAAGACGTTAGCAGCACAGTTATATAGTGAGTTTAAGGCGTTTTTTCCACATAACGCCGTGGAATATTTTGTCTCCTATTATGATTATTATCAGCCAGAGGCCTATGTTCCATCTACCGATACTTATATAGAGAAGGATTCATCGGTCAATGATGAGATTGATAAATTACGACATAGCGCGACAGCAGCATTGATCGAGAGAAAAGATGTGATTGTTGTATCTAGTGTTTCCTGCATTTATGGAATTGGTAGCAAAGAAAGCTATTCAGAGATGATGATCTCTTTGAGACCAGGGATGATAAAGGACAGAGACGAGGTGATCGATGACCTGATCAATATTCAGTATGTAAGAAGCGAACTTGACTTTAAGAGAGGTACTTTCAGAGTTAAGGGGGATGTGTTGGAGATCCTTCCGGTTTCTACATTTGAAGATGCAGTCAGAGTTGAATTTTTTGGAGATGAGATCGATCGTATTGTAGAATTTGATGTTTTAACAGGTGAAGTAAAGAGAAGTTTGAATTTCGTGGCAATCTTCCCGGCATCACATTATGTTGTACCACAGGAACAGATTGAACGTGCGATCAAAGGAATCAAGGAAGAACTTGCTGAGCAGGTGACATATTTTAAAGAACATGATCAGCTGATCGAAGCACAGAGAATTGCAGAGCGAACGAATTTTGATATTGAGATGTTAAGAGAAACAGGATTTTGTTCTGGGATTGAGAACTACTCCAGACATTTAGCAGGATTAGAACCAGGACAGCCGCCAAGTACGTTAATTGATTTCTTTGGGGATGACTTTTTGATGATCATTGATGAGTCGCATATCACTGTACCACAGATCGGTGGAATGTATGCAGGAGATCAGTCCAGAAAGTCAACGTTAGTAGATTTTGGATTTCGTTTGCCTTCTGCGAAAGATAACCGTCCTTTGGAATTTGGTGAATTTGAACAGAAGATCGATCAGATGTTATTTGTATCTGCAACACCTGGTAAATACGAAGAAGAGCATGAATTATTAAGGGCAGAACAGATTATCAGACCAACAGGTTTACTAGACCCAGCAATCGATGTACGTCCGGTGGAAGGACAAATTGATGATCTGTTAGGAGAGATTCATAAAGAGACAGACAAAGGCAATAAAGTACTTGTCACAACACTGACCAAGCGAATGGCGGAAGAATTGACCGATTATATGCGTGAAGTTGGTATCCGGGTAAAATATTTACATTCAGATATTGATACATTAGAGCGAATTGAGATCGTGAGAGATTTGAGAATGGGAGGGTTTTTGATGTATTGGTTGGAATCAACCTGTTAAGAGAAGGACTGGATATTCCAGAGATTACATTGGTTGCAATTCTTGATGCAGATAAAGAGGGATTCTTGCGTTCTGAGACATCTCTTGTGCAGACGATCGGGCGTGCAGCACGTAACAGCGAAGGACATGTTATTATGTATGCAGATCATATGACAGATTCCATGCATGCAGCGATCACGGAGACAGAACGAAGACGTGAGATTCAGGATGAATATAACAAAGAACATGGAATTACGCCACAGACGATCAAGAAAGATATCAGAGATCTGATCAAGATATCTGATGAACATGAAGAGGAAACAGGTGGATATGAAAAAGATATGGAATCCATGTCCAAGAAAGAATTAAAAGAAGTGATTGAGCGGTTAAGTAAGAAGATGAATCAGGCAGCAGCAGAATTAAACTTCGAATTGGCTGCACAGCTTAGAGATGAATTAAAAGAATTCAAGATCGCATATCAGGAATATGACGATTAAAAGAAGAAATACTAAAACTGATGATAGATTAGAATTAGGAGCTTATCAATGAAGAAAGAGATGATCCGCATCAAAGGTGCGAGAGAAAATAACTTAAAGAATATAGATCTGGAAGTGCCGAGAAACCAGTTTGTTGTATTTACAGGGCTGAGTGGTTCTGGAAAATCTTCTCTGGCATTTGACACGATTTATGCAGAAGGGCAGAGAAGATATATGGAATCTTTATCTTCTTATGCAAGACAGTTCTTGGGGCAGATGGAGAAACCGGATGTAGACAGCATAGAGGGATTATCGCCTGCGATTTCTATTGATCAGAAGTCAACAAACAGAAATCCAAGATCTACAGTAGGAACGGTGACAGAGATTTATGATTATTTTCGATTGCTGTACGCAAGAGTCGGAATCCCACATTGTCCAAAGTGTGGAAAACCGATCAGTAAGCAGACCGTAGATCAGATGGTAGACCGTCTGATGCAGTTAGAAGAACGTACAAGGATTCAGCTTCTGGCACCGATCGTTCGTGGAAGAAAAGGAGAACATGCAAAGATTTTCCAGAATGCGAAGAAAAGTGGATATGTTCGTGTCAGAGTCGATGGCAATGTTTATGATCTGTCAGAGGACATTCCAATGGAGAAGAATAAGAAACATAACATTGAGATCGTGGTGGATCGTTTAGTGGTCAAACCTGGGATTGAAAAACGATTAACAGATTCTATCGAGACAACCTTAAATCTAGCCGATGGATTGATGATGGTTGATGTGATCGGTGGAGAAACCTTGAATTTCAGCCAGAGTTTTTCCTGCCCTGACTGTGATATCAGTATTGATGAAGTAGAGCCAAGAAGCTTTTCTTTCAATAATCCATTTGGAGCTTGTCCGGTATGCCATGGACTTGGATATAAGATGGAATTTGATGTGGATTTAATGATCCCTGACCAGAAGTTAAGTATTGCAGAAGGGGCGATCCAGGTCTTTGGATGGCAGTCATCAACGGATAAGAAGAGTTATACAAGAGCAATCTTAGATGCACTCGCAAGGGAATATCATTTTGATCTGGAAACACCATTTAAAGATTATCCACAGGAAGTAAAAGACGTTTTATTATATGGAACTGGTGGCAGAGAAGTCAAAGTCTATTATAAGGGGCAGAGAGGCGAAGGTGTCTATGATGTGGCATTTGAAGGAATCATCAAGAATGTTGGAAGAAGATATCGTGAGGCATCTCAGAATATGAAAGCAGAATACGAGACATTTATGACGATCACACCTTGCGATGAATGTCATGGACAGCGATTAAAGCAGGAATCACTGGCGGTAACGGTTGCAGATAAGAATATTGCCGAGATGTGTGATATGTCAGTCGGGGAAATGGTTTCATTTTTAGAGACGATGGAATTGAGTGAACGCCAGAAACTGATCGGAGAACAGGTTTTAAAAGAGATCAAAGCAAGGATTGGATTCTTAAATGATGTGGGGCTGGATTATCTGACATTATCAAGAGCTACTGGAACATTATCTGGTGGAGAAGCACAGAGAATCCGTCTGGCAACACAGATCGGTTCTGGATTAGTTGGAGTAGCTTATATCTTAGATGAGCCAAGTATCGGACTTCACCAGAGAGATAATGACAAACTGATTCGTACACTTAAGAATCTAAGGGATTTAGGAAATACACTGATCGTTGTAGAGCATGATGAAGATACGATGCTGGCAGCAGATTATATTGTAGATATTGGACCGAAAGCAGGAGAATATGGTGGAGAAGTTGTTGCAACGGGAACTGCAAAACAGATCATGAAGAATAAGAAATCTATCACAGGAGCTTATTTAAGCGGAAAGATTAAGATTCCAGTACCACAAGTCAGAAGAAAACCATCAGGATTCCTAAAAGTAGTCGGGGCACAGGAGAATAATTTAAAGAATATTGATGTAGAAATCCCACTTGGAATTTTCACTTGTGTAACAGGAGTTTCTGGATCAGGAAAGAGTTCTTTAGTCAATCAGATTTTATACAAACGTCTGGCAAAAGAACTAAACAGAGCTAAGACGAAACCAGGACTACACAAAGACATCGAAGGATTTGACCAATTAGATAAGATCATAGCGATCGACCAGTCACCGATCGGAAGAACACCAAGATCCAATCCTGCAACTTACACAGGAGTCTTTGATCAGATCAGAGATCTGTTTGCGATGACAAAAGATGCAAAAGCAAAAGGATACAATAAAGGAAGATTCAGTTTTAACAAGAAAGGCGGGCGATGCGAAGCCTGTGCAGGAGATGGTATCATCAAGATTGAGATGCACTTTTTACCAGATGTGTATGTCCCTTGTGAAGTATGTCATGGAAAACGATACAATAGAGAAACACTTGAAGTTAAATACAAGGGAAAGAGTATTTATGATGTTCTGAATATGACAGTGGAAGAAGCCTGTGATTTCTTCTCTAATATTCCATCAATCAGCCGTAAGATGGAGACATTAAGAGATGTTGGATTAGGATACATTCGATTAGGGCAGCCATCCACAGAATTATCAGGGGGAGAAGCACAGAGGATCAAACTGGCAGCAGAATTAAGCAAACGAAGTACAGGAAAGACCATTTATATCTTGGATGAGCCAACGACAGGACTTCATTTTGCAGATGTTCACAAACTGGTGGATATCCTTGCAAGACTGACTGAAGGTGGCAATACTGTGATCGTGATCGAACATAATCTGGAAGTGATCAAGACTGCGGATTATATTATCGATATGGGACCAGAAGGTGGATCAGGCGGTGGAACAGTTGTTGCAGCAGGGACACCAGAAGAGATCTGCGAGGTTGAGAAATCTTATACTGGGCAGTATTTGAAAGGGATACTTAATCGATAAAATCTGTGGATAGGCTTGTGTGTATGTGACAGAAATAAAAGAAAAACAAATATTTGTCTACAGTCTGAGACAGTCATTTTGAATGGCTGTCTTTTCTTGTTTTGACTTGACAATAAATAAAAACAATATAAAATAATAAATAACAATAAAAAATAATAAAGGAGAATAAAAAGATGTTTGTGGAAGAACGACATCAGAAAATCTTACATTTGCTTCAGGAAAATGAAAAAGTAAAAGTCAAGGAGCTAAGCAAACGATTTGAAGTAACAGAAGATTGTATTCGAAAAGATTTAGCAAGTATGGAAGCAAAGGATCTTCTAAAAAGAACTTATGGGGGAGCAGTACTTCCAGATACTATGCATCCCGGACATACAAACTTTGTGTCAACAAGAAAAGATAAGAATATAAAAGAAAAACAGCAAATTGCAAAAAAAGCAGTGAAGCTAATTCGCCCTGGAGATATGATTTTTCTGGATATTTCAACAACAAACATTGAATTGGCAAAAGAAATCCAAAAACAAGAACTTGAAATTACAGTTATAAGCTGCATGATGGATATTGCACAGATTTTTTCACAGACAAAGAAAGTAAAATTTATTTTGTTAGGTGGAGAATTTAATCGTGCTCAAAATGGATTTCTGGGAGAATTGACAATTCAGATGATGAAGAAATTCAGATTTGACGCTTGCTTTATGGGAGTTGTGGGAGCAGATGTAGAGAATGATGAAGTAATGACATATGTACCAGAAGATGGAATTATGAAATCTCATGCGATGAAAAGAAGTAGAAGACGATATTTGGTAATGGAAAACTGTAAATTTGACTTTAAAGCTAATTATGTATATACAACATTTGAAGATGTTGACGGTATTTTATGTGAAGAAAAGCCGTCAAAAAAAATTAGTGAAAAACTAAAAGAATATCAAGTAGAAGTTATTGAGTAAAGAATTAAATTAGAAAGGACAAATTCTATGGAAGGATTATATCAGACACAGCGAATCAAAGATTTAAAAGATAAAATGTTATCAGAGCCAAGATACGCATCAATTGAACAGGCACTGATCATTACAAAAACATATCAGGAGAATGAAGATGATCCAAAGATCATACAGAGAGCAAAATCATTAAAAGCAGCTTTAGAGAAGATGGAGATCCGTGTAGAACCTGAAGAACTGATCGTTGGAAATCGTACAGCTGGAGTTCGTTATGGAGTTGTATTTCCAGAGAGTGGTAGCACATGGGTAGATAAAGAATTTGAAACACTTCCAACAAGACCACAGGACCGCTTCAATGTACATCAAGAAGATATTGAGACATTCCGTAAGGTCATCAAACCATACTGGGAAGGAAAATCCTTAGAAGATGTCCTGAACCAGAGATATGGAAAAGAGATCAACAAGATTGCCAAAGTTGTAAAGATCAACCAGAAAGACCACGCACAAGGACATATCTGCCCAGATTGTGTCAAATGGTTAAAGATGGGACCGCAGGGACTGCTTGATCAGGCAGAAGAAAAACTAAAGATATGTAAAGAAGAACAGAAAGACTTCTATGAAAGTGTTAAGATCGTCATGGAAGGAGCAAAACACTTTATGGTCCGTTATCATGACCTGATCATGGACATGGCAGAAAATGAATCAGATGAAACAAGAAAACAAACCATGATCAAAGTAGCCCAAAACTGTAAGAATATTTCCGAACGTCCAGTACAGACATTTCATGAAGCAGTACAGTCTACATGGTTCTTGTTTGTAATTTTACAGATGGAATCCAATGCATCTTCATTTTCACCAGGAAGATTAGACAGACATTTAGAAGCTTATTATGAAAAAGATATCAAAGAAGGAAACTTAGATAAACAGCAGGCGTTAGAGATCATCGAATGTTTATGGTTGAAATTTAATGAGATCGTATATATGAGAAACTCTCACGGAGCAAAATATTTTGCAGGTTTCCCGATTGGATTTAATATCGCGATCGGCGGTCAGGATGAGAATGGAAATGATACATATAATGATTTATCATTCCTGTTCTTAGAAGCTCAGAAACATTTAGGACTTCCACAACCAAACCTTTCCGTAAGACTTCACGAAGGAACGTCGGACGAATTATTAAAAGAAGCAGTCAGAGTCGTAGCCAAAGGAAGCGGAATGCCACAGTTCTTCAATGACAAGGCAGTCATTCCATCCATTCAGGAATTAGGAATCGAAGAAAAAGATGCAAGAGATTATGCGATCGTTGGATGCGTGGAATTAACAACGCAGGGAAATAACCTTGGATGGAGTGATTCTGCAATGTTTAACTTAAATAAAGCATTAGAAGTGGCATTGACAGGAGGAATCTGTCTCTTAACCGGAGAAAAGATCGCACCAGATTATGGAAACCTTGAAACGTACGAGACATTTGAAGAGTTGGAAGCAGCATTCAAGAAACAAATTGATTATTTCATGGATAAGATGCTTCTTGCATGCGAAGAAGTAGAGAAAGCTCATATTGATCTTTTGCCATCTCCATTCTTATCAGCATCCATTGAAAACTGTATGGAAAATGGAATGGATGTCACAGCAGGCGGTGCAAAATACAATTTATCCGGAATTCAGATGATTCAGGTTGCAAATCTTGCAGACAGTCTTGTCGCAATCAAGCAGCTGGTGTATGATGAAAAAAAGTGCACACAAAAAGAAATGCTTGATGCATTAAAGAACAATTTTGAAGGATATGAAATCTTAAGAGCAATGTGCGTTAATAAGGTTCCGAAGTACGGAAATGACATCGATGAAGTTGACAAACAGGGAACAAAATGGGCAGATTACTTCAAGAATCGATTAAGAACATTTAAAAACTATCGAAAAGGTCCATATCATACAGGAATGTATACCGTATCAGCCCATGTGCCAATGGGTGAAAATGTAGGCGCAACTCCAGATGGAAGATATGCGAAGGAACCATTAGCAGATGGAGGAATGTCACCTGTTTACGGAAGAGATATCAAAGGACCAACAGCCGTATTAAAATCCGTATCCAAACTAGATAAGACACTTACAACCAATGGCGGATTATTAAATATGAAATTCCTTCCTGAATTTTTCAAGACAGAGACAGGAATTGATAAGTTTGCAAATTTCTTAAGAACATTTGTAGATCTTGAGATTCCACATATCCAGTTTAACGTAGTAAGAAAAGAAGACTTGCTCGCAGCAAAGAAGAATCCAGAGCAATACCGCGGATTGACCGTCAGAGTTGCGGGTTATACAGCCTACTTTACAGAACTTGCCGATGAACTGCAAAATGAGATCATCGCAAGAACAAGTTATGGAGATATTTAAGATGACAGGAAAAGTATTTGATATTCGCAGATTTTCAACGCACGATGGAGACGGAATCCGTACCACAGTATTTTTAAAAGGATGTCCGTTAAAATGTGTCTGGTGTCAGAATCCAGAAGGAATTTCGATCCGCAAAAGACCAATTTATTTTGAAAACCGCTGCATGCATTGTAAGACGTGTATTGCGAAATCAAAAAATCAGGGCGTTACGATGGAAAATGACAAGATACACATTCATCCAAACAGAAATGAAAACTGGAATACCATCATTGACTGGTGTCCAACGGGAGCAATCGCCATGGATTCCAGAGAGATGAGCGTAGAAATGGTTATGGAAGAAATCCGCAAAGATAAATCATTCTATCGTTATGGAAATGGAGGAGTTACGATCTCAGGAGGGGAACCGTTATTACAGTGGAAATTTACAAAAGAGCTGTTAAAAGCATGCAAAAAAGAAGGAATTCACACCGCAATCGAGACATCCTTGTATGCAGATCAGGAAGTGATCAAAGAACTCCTTCCATATCTAGACAGGATTTTTGCAGATTTCAAATTAGCAACAGAAAAAGACCATATGTATTACACTGGGGTTTCAAATCAAAAGATCAAAGATAATATCAGATACTTATTAGAGACATCAAACAGAGAAGGTCATCATAAGAACACCGATGATTCCAGAAATGACTGCAACGAAAGATAACATCAAGGGAATTGCAAAATATTTAAATGGGATCTATCAGTATGTTTCCTATGAAATCTTAAACTACAATCCACTGGCAGAAGCAAAATATCACTTGGTAGATAGAGAATATTGTTTTGAAGAAAATCCCAAACTGTATACAAAAGAACAGATGCAGGAATTTAAAAGCTGGGCAGTCGAAGGTGGATTAGAAAATATTATTATTGAATCATAATAAGTATGTATCATGAAGAAAAAAGTGAAATGTACAGCCGTTTTGTGCGACTGTATTTCACTTTTTTACGTTATGCTTCGAGCTGTTTTCCTAGAAAATCAGAAGCAATTTTGGCAATTTTAAACTCCTGATCATCTAATTCATCTTCAATAGAAAGAATACATACAAATCCAACGGCTTCACTTTCTGCAATGATCGTAGAAAGACACACATAGCGAAATACCTCTGGAAAGTCCAAGATCAGAGGAAAGAAATCTTCTTTTTCACGGTCCATCAATATATGTTTTCGATCTATCAAAGCTTCTTCAGCCTTTTCATCTAATAATTTTCCGATTAGTTTTTTGGCATTTGGTCCGGCAGCAGCGATCACACAGTCTTGATCACAAATACAGATTGTATGTGGAATCTGAGTAGCGATCGATTCTGCATATAGCTGCGCACTGTTTCCTAGTTCACCGATCGGGGAATATTTCTTTAAAATGATATCGCCGTCCCTCTCTGTAAATATCTCCAAAGGATCGCTTCTCTGATATGCATGGTTTTCGTATTTCTTTGGTATAACGATCCGGCCAAGGTCATCAATCCTTCGTATAATACCTGTAGCTTTCATTCTTAAGATCCTCCATATTCATTGGTTTTCGTGTATGCTTGTAGTATTTGTAAAATCATTGGTTTTATACCCGGATTATGGTATAATATTTCATTAACAGAGAAAAGGTAAGGAGAATTAAGATGAAATTTCATACACAATTAAAAGCGAAAGATATTTTTAAATTTTCATTAGCATACACGTATTCGGAGTACAGGCGATTTTGACGATTTTATGCTGGGAGTCGGAGCATATATGATCGTCCACGGAATCGGTCAGCCAGAAGGACAGACGAATATTATTTTTGGTGTAGTTGTTATTGCATTATTTGTTGTCATTAATCCACTGATGATATATGTAAAAGCAAAGAAACAGGCAATTGAGAATCCAGTATACAAGAATCCAACGTACTACACTTTACGAGATGATGGTATTTTTGTAGAGTTAGGAGAAGAAAGTGCAACGATCGAGTGGAACAGAGTTTATAAGATCACACATTTTATGGGGCTGACATTGTATACAGTAAAACAGCAGGCATTTGTGTTTCCAGATTATGAACTTGGTGATGACAGAGAAAAGATGTTAGATTATATGAAAGAACACATCAAAGAAGCAAGAAAGAAGGCTGTTCAGACACAGACAGATGGAGGAGATATTTCAAAATATTCCAAGGCATCAGCAGAAACTGAGCAGGAAGAGACAGAAGTAGAAACGGAAACTCAGGTTGAAGCATCAGGATCAGAAGTTCAAGAGAATTCAGAAGGAGAAGAATAGAAAATGATCGTACAAAGTTTTTGTGCAGAAGATACGTATGAGATCGGAAAGAAGATCGGACAGGAGGCACAGCCTGGACAAGTGATCTGTTTATATGGAGATCTTGGGGTTGGTAAGACTGTATTTACAAAAGGGTTGGCAGATGGACTTGGTATCACAGAACCAATTCAGAGTCCGACTTTTACGATCGTAAGAGAATATGAAGAGGGAAGGCTTCCACTATATCATTTTGATGTTTATCGTATTGGTGATATTGAAGAGATGGACGAGATCGGATATGAGGATTATGTTTATGGAGAAGGAGTCTGTCTGATCGAATGGGCAAATCTGATCGAGGAGATTCTGCCAGATCATTATCAAAAGATTACGATCCGTAAAGATTTAGAAAAAGGATTTGACTATCGAGAGATTGAAATGGAGGAACAATAGATGAAATTATTAGTACTGGACAGCTCTGGTCTGGTAGCTTCTGTGGCATTGATCGAAGATGATCAGTTGATCGCAGAGTATACGACTGGAAATAAATTAACACATTCTCAGACGTTACTTCCGATGTTAGATGAAGTAATCAAGAGAACATCCTTTGAGATAGAAGATATTGATGCGGTTGCGGTAGCAAAAGGACCAGGTTCTTTTACGGGACTTCGCATTGGTGCAGCAACAGCCAAAGGATTAGGGCTGGCACTGAATAAACCGATCATTCCTGTGCCAACTGTAGATGGGCTTGCATATCAGTTATTTGGAACGTCCATGATCATTTGTCCAATGATGGATGCCAGAAGAAAACAAGTGTATACAGGATTTTACCGATTTGAAGGCAGTGAAATGAAAGTCTTAAAGGAACAATGTGCCCAGAGTGTAGAAGATACTTTGATACAGTTGAGGGAATACAATGAATCAGTTGTATTCCTTGGGGATGGCGTACCAGTATATAAAGAAGAAATCTTAGAGAAGATGGGTGATCTGGCAATTTTTGCTCCAGCACATGCAAACCGCCAGAGAGCAGCAGCAGTCGGAACGTTAGCACAAGTATATTTTGCACAGGGAATATATGAAAGTGCAGACGAATTTGTGCCAGAATATTTAAGAAAATCTCAGGCTGAACGAGAGAGAGAAGAGAGGCTTCATGGACAAAAGTAGTATAACAGCCAGAGAATGGCATGTGAGGAAAGCACTTCCAGAAGATCTTCCGATGATCGCAGAGATAGAAAAACTTTCTTTCACAGACCATGGAGTTTCGATAGTATTGAGTCTTTCTATTATCGTAAAACTAGTGATATTTATGTATGGAGAGACAGAAATCGTATTAGTGGATATATAATCGCTGAGCATGTGTTAGATCAGGCAGAATTACATAGGATCGCAATGATTCCATTTATAAGGAAAATGGGAATTGGCACATTGTTGTTTCATGAGTTCAGACGAAGGTATCAGGAGATAGGGGTAGACACGATCTATTTGGAGGTCAGAGAATCAAACGAAGCAGCGTATCAGTTTTATTTAAAGAATGGATTTGAAGAATATGGACGCAGAGCAAAGTATTATAAGGATCCGATCGAGGATGCGATCTTAATGTTTTGTGAAATTTCAACAGATGACCAATCATTTCCACTGGATTCTTCAGAAACGCCCGTTTATAATGATGAGCGTAAGGAGGAGAATGAGATGAAATGTAATGTATCTGGACAGTTATTAAACAATAAAACAGATTATATAGAAGTTAAAAAGAATGGGGTATTTCTCAAACAAAGATACGCAGATTCATGAATTTAAGATTTGTGAGAGATGTTACGATCGTATTGTAAAACAATTTGAGATTTCTCCAAAGGTAACAGAGAAGAGTGAGATATTATCATAAAAGGTGATTTATGTTAGATGTATGTTTACTTGGAACCGGTGGAATGATGCCGCTTCCATATAGAAAGTTGACCGCATGTATGACAAGATTCAACGGGCATAGTCTGTTGATCGACTGCGAGGGAACACAGGTAGGAATTAAAGAGAGGGGCTGGAGTGTTAAACCATTAGATGCGATCTGTTTTACACATTTTCACGCAGATCATATCAGTGGACTTCCAGGACTTTTAACACTTGGAAATGCAGAACGAACAGAACCTCTTTTGATCATAGGACCAAAAGGCGTAGAAAGGGTTGTGAATTCACTGCGCGTGATCGCACCAGAACTTCCATTTCCGATCGAATTTTATGAATTAAATGAGAAAGAGCACGTTATTGAGATGGATGGCTATAAAATTGAAGCTTTCTATGTAAAACATAATGTGCCTTGTTATGGCTATAATATGATCATCCCAAGAGCTGGGAAGTTTGATCCTGTAAAGGCAAAGGAAAATGACATCCCGATGAAATACTGGAACAGGCTTCAAAAGGGAGAAACTGTGACAAGTGAAGATGGTCGTATACTTACAAGTGATATGATCTTAGGAAGTCCTAGACCTGGAATTAAATTGACATATTGTACGGATACAAGACCAGTCCAGACAATTTCTGAACACGCAAAGAATGCAGATTTATTTATTTGTGAAGGAATGTATGGAGAAGAAGGAAAAGAAAAGAAAGCAAGAGAATATAAACACATGACATTTTACGAAGCTGCGCATCTTGCAAAAGAAGCAGATGTAAAACAGATGTGGTTAACTCATTATAGTCCGTCATTAGTCCGGGCAGAAGAATTTATGGGGAAAGTGAAGTCGATTTTCCCTAGAGCAAAAGCTGGAAAAGACGGTAAGACGATAACTTTAGATTTTCAGGAAGAATAGGAGAATACGATGAGCGATAAGATTAAGATTCTGGCAATCGAATCTTCCTGCGATGAGACAGCGGCAGCAGTTGTAGAGGATGGAAGATGTGTAAAATCCAATATCATTTCATCTCAGATCGAACTGCATAAGCTATATGGCGGTGTTGTCCCTGAGATTGCCTCAAGAAAACATGTAGAGAAAGTGAACTTTGTAGTAAGAGAAGCATTAAAAGAAGCAGGAGAAACATTAGACAGTATTGATGCGATCGCGGTTACTTATGGACCAGGATTAGTCGGTGCACTATTAGTTGGTGTGGCAGAAGCGAAAGCACTCGCGTTTGCAAAGAAGAAACCATTGGTAGGAGTGCATCATATTGAAGGACATATTTGCGCTAATTATATTGAACATCCAGATTTAGAACCTCCATTTTTATGTCTGGTCGTATCAGGGGGGCATACACACCTTGTTGATGTCAAGGATTATGGAAAATACGAGATCATTGGGTGTACAAGAGATGATGCAGCAGGAGAAGCCTTC
>SCPO01000070.1_pt1:545000-566409 | contig 566409 bp, 671 predicted proteins | sample 6106821 | NCBI WGS metagenome assembly SCPO01 (sample SAMN10720448, study PRJNA508395) | human gut metagenome | isolation source: Participant 2 stool, 0 month | host: Homo sapiens | collected 2017
GCGTCAAAGCTTACCAAAGCATATCAAACTCCGAATGCCATCAAGATGATTCATGGGAGTCAGACCATACGAGATAAGTTGGATGGTCAAAAGGGAAAGAGCCCAGACCTACAGCTAAGGTCCCAAAGTGCGTGTTAAGTGGAAAAGGATGTGGGGATTCTAAGACAACTAGGACGTTGGCTTAGAAGCAGCCATTCATTGAAAGAGTGCGTAATAGCTCACTAGTCGAGAGTCCCTGCGCCGAAAATGTCCGGGGCTGAAACACGACACCGAAGCTTAGGAATGTGTAAACATTGGTAGAGGAGCATTGTTAGCGGGATGAAGCCATACCGTAAGGAGTGGTGGACTGCTAGGAAGAGAGAATGCCGGAATGAGTAGCGAGATGAAGGTGAGAATCCTTCAGGCCGAATATCTAAGGTTTCCAGAGTAAAGCTGATCTGCTCTGGGTAAGTCGGGACCTAAGGCGAGGTCGAAAGACGTAGTCGATGGATAACAGGTTGAAATTCCTGTACCGCATATAAACAGAACTGTGGGGACACAGACAGGGAATGGAATCCGGGAGTGGATATCCCGGTGCAAGCGAGGTAGGAGTGCTGTTGGCAAATCCGCAGCACGATCTGAAGACGTGATGCGTACCGAACATAAGTAGGGAAGTCCATACCTGGCTGTCAAGAAAAGCCGCTATTGTTTTATATGTGCCCGTACCGCAAACCGACACAGGTGGATGAGGAGAGAATCCTAAGGCCGACGGGAGAAGTATTGTTAAGGAACTCGGCAAAATGACTCCGTAACTTCGGGAGAAGGAGTGCCATGAGAGTGGCCGCAGAGAAATGGCCCAAGCAACTGTTTAGCAAAAACACAGGTCTATGCAAAACCGCAAGGTGATGTATATGGGCTGACGCCTGCCCGGTGCTGGAAGGTTAAGGGGAGAGGTTAGCGCAAGCGAAGCTTTGAACTTAAGCCCCAGTAAACGGCGGCCGTAACTATAACGGTCCTAAGGTAGCGAAATTCCTTGTCGGGTAAGTTCCGACCCGCACGAAAGGCGTAATGATTTGGGCACTGTCTCAACGATACACCCGGTGAAATTGAAATACCAGTGAAGATGCTGGTTACCTGCGCCAGGACGGAAAGACCCCATGGAGCTTTACTCCAGTTTGATACTGGGATTCGGCATGGTATGTACAGGATAGGTGGGAGACTGAGAAGGTATGACGTCAGTTGTACCGGAGTCGCTGTTGGGATACTACCCTTACCATGTTGGATTTCTAACCTGTGGCCGTAAGCCGGTCAGGGGACAATGTCAGGCGGGGAGTTTGACTGGGGCGGTCGCCTCCGAAAGGGTATCGGAGGCGCTCAAAGGTTCCCTCAGAATGGTTGGAAACCATTCGAAGAGTGCAAAGGCAGAAGGGAGCTTGACTGTGACACCGACGGGTGGAGCAGGTACGAAAGTAGGACTTAGTGATCCGGTGGTATAAAGTGGGATTGCCATCGCTCAACGGATAAAAGCTACCCTGGGATAACAGGCTTATCACTCCCAAGAGTTCACATCGACGGAGTGGTTTGGCACCTCGATGTCGGCTCATCGCATCCTGGAGCTGTAGCAGGTTCCAAGGGTTGGGCTGTTCGCCCATTAAAGCGGTACGCGAGCTGGGTTCAGAACGTCGTGAGACAGTTCGGTCCCTATCCGGCGCAGGCGGAGGAAATTTGATAGGAGCTGTCCTTAGTACGAGAGGACCGGGATGGACGGACCGCTGGTGTATCTGTTGTACTGCCAAGTGCATAGCAGAGTAGCCAAGTCTGGAAGGGATAAACGCTGAAGGCATCTAAGCGTGAAGCCCCCCTAAAGATAAGATTTCCCATACCATAAGGTAGTAAGACCCCTTGAAGACGACGAGGTAGATAGGGCAGAGGTGGAAGTACGGTAACGTATGGAGCTGACTGTTACTAATCGGTCGAGGCTTTAACCAAAGAAGGCTGAAGTGTAAGAGATGTAGAAAGATTCTTGTATGTTGTTTTGAAGGTATATGATATAATAAGAATAGACCTTATAATAATCCTCGATAGCTCAGTTGGTAGAGCACACGGCTGTTAACCGTGCTGTCGCTGGTTCGAGCCCGGCTCGGGGAGTTAAATACTGAATAAAGTATTAAGACCGTGAAGCGGTCGAACAATCAGGCTCCATGGTCAAGTGGTTAAGACACCGCCCTTTCACGGCGGTAACACGGGTTCAAATCCCGTTGGAGTCATTACGATTCATAAATGAGTGATATCGTCTAATATGCCGTTGTGGCTCAATTGGCAGAGCAGCTGATTTGTAATCAGCAGGTTACCGGTTCAAGTCCGGTCAACGGCTTTAAACGGACCTTTAGCTCAGTTGGTTAGAGCAATCGGCTCATAACCGATCGGTCCGGGGTTCGAGTCCCCGAGGGTCCATTTAAACTAAATAATTTACATTCTGGCCCGGTGGCTCAGCTGGTTAGAGCGCCGCCCTGTCACGGCGGAGGTCGTGGGTTCGATTCCCATCCGGGTCGCTAGATTGTGTTTAAACCAATCGTTTGGGATCATAGCTCAGCTGGGAGAGCATCTGCCTTACAAGCAGAGGGTCATAGGTTCGAGTCCTATTGGTCCCACTTATATGCCAGATAATTAAGGTATGTATATGCCGCAGTGGCGGAACTGGCAGACGCGCAGGACTTAAAATCCTGTTCGAGTTAAATCGAGTACCGGTTCGATTCCGGTCTGCGGCATTTAGATGTGAATAACATCTGAATTGTCAAATATGACAATTGAATATGTGGGCGTAGCTCAGCTGGATAGAGCGTCTGGCTACGGACCAGAAGGCCGGGAGTTCGAATCTTCTCGCCCACGCTGAAGAGATCTGATTTATCAGGTCTCTTTTTGTATGCAAAAAAAGAACACAATGATACAAATTTTACAATTATTTCATTTGTTAATTATAAAATTCAAAACAATACACTATTTCCTTTACATTTGTGTCGTTATATGGTAAAATTCTTCAAGTATGTAACAGAAGTGTAACAATTGAAAGGGTTATCAATGAAATCACGATTAAAGAAAATAACAATTTTCTCATTAGTCTTTTTATTTATATTTGGTACAGCAATCACAACAACACCAAAACAGCAGGTTAAGGCTGATGATGGATATAATGGAAAAATCTTCAGACACTGGTGCAAATTAAGAGACAGCAAATCAAAAAGATCAAAAGTTTTAAAGAGATTAGAGATTGGAACACCTGTCACAGTCTATTCGACAAGTGGAAAGTGGAGAAAGGTTTCTGTAAACGGTAAGACAGGATATGTCTTAAAGAAATATGTTTATATTAATACAGATGCTCCTGCATTAGAAGGAACAACATATGACAAAGGACAGACAGTAGCACAATTTGCACAGCGTTTTGTTGGAAACTCCTACGTATGGGGTGGAACAGACTTAAACAGAGGAGCTGACTGTTCAGGGTTTATTGGATCAGTTTACAGATCATTTGGATATAATCTTCCAAGAACTTCTTCTGAATTAAGAAGAGCAGGAAGAAAGGTTTCTTATAATGAGAAACAGCCAGGAGATATCATCTGTTATAATGGACATGTAGCGATGTATATTGGAAATGGAAAGATCGTACATGCAAGTAACAGAAGAACAGGAATCAAAATTTCGCCAAGAGCAAACTACCGTAGAATTGTTTGTGTAAGACGAGTAGTGGAATAATTACATAAAGAATTGGGAGAACCTTTACATGATCAGATTAGATTATGTAGGGGTTCTTTTTTTGTAATGAACTATATTTAAACAAATTCTCAGTGTTCTTTGAACTTTTTTGCACTTTTATCCGAACAATTAGTGCAAAAACGGAAGTTTTGAACTATGTACAAGTAGAAAAACAATTGATACAATAAGACCATAAAGTAGCGAGAGCAAAAAACAAATAAAAAGATACAGCAGATGAAAAGCTACTTTTTAGTGTTTTATTCATTGAGGAGGCCTATCATGAATAATTTACAGGAAAAAGTAATCCGTGCAATGGTTGATATGTATGGATTCTATTCCATCGAAGAGTTATCGGAGATGACTGAAATTTCCATAAGCAGTATCAAACGATCCTTAAAAGATATTACAAAATTTATTGAAGACTATGATGGAAAACTACTAAGAGTACCCAAAAAAGGAATCTGCATGGTGGTGACAGATCAGCAGAGAGAAAATATTTTGGAAGCACTTGATTCCTATGCAAATGGAAACCCAGAATCTTTCTACTACAGAAAGAATTACATTTTAGATATCTTATTTAATTATCCGGCAAATTACACAGTTCAATTATTTTCCGAGGAATTATGTGTTAGCCGAAAGATGATAGAAAAAGATCTGAAAATGATAGAAGAATATCTGGCAACCTTTCATCTGGAATTATCAAAAGTTCAAAATCAGGGAATCAGTATTGTAGGTAGAGAGTTTGATATCAGGCAGGCAATTGTTGACACACAGAATAAGAAATACTGGAAACACACGTACATTGAAGAACTTCCACAGGAACTAGATTACAGGATCAGTAAAAGAGCATTTACATATTTTTCAGATTACTATTCCAAAGAAGATATCATGATGGTTCAGGAATATCTTGCGGATAGTGAAGCAGAATTAGGAGTTGTGCTTGTAGACATTTCTTTCTGCAGATTGACGGAATACCTTCTATTAACTAAGAGAAGAATGGAAGAAGGAAACAAGATTAGAAATAAAGCAGACAGAACAATGACAAAGCTCGATGATATATATGTAGAAACAGCAAAGAAGATTCTTGACCGCATGTTCCCACATGAAGATGAGATGGAACTTGAATACCAGTTCTTGGCAGCAAAGTTTGCTGTAGCAAAAACTTGTGAAGTAGAAGCCGAGATTCAGGATGATTACCTGATGAATATTGCAGAAGATTACATCTACACAGTTTTTATGGCGATGGAAAAAGAAAGTACCTATCACTATCGGGAACTGGAAAAACAAATTGCTACTTTTTTAAAGAAGATAAGTATCAGACATGATTACATGTTAGTTGAATGGGACGATCTTCACAAGGACGTACAGCAACAGATTCAGAGCAGTTATGCGGTTTGTTTAACTTACTCTTTCCATTTGGAAGAAAAACTTGGATTTGTATTGACACAGGATGAGATTGCCTGGCTCGCATTACTGATCCATCAGGCATCCATGGAAACAGGAAGTGAAAAACAAGGAATCTTTGTTATGGCAACAGATCCTTATTCAGCAAAATATGAAGCAATGAAGATTGAGAATGAAATCAGTAATTTAGAAATCATAAAAATCGTACATATTCACGATTTTAAACCAGAATTAACAAAAGGGAAACTGGTAATATCAACCGTTCCACTCAAAGAAAAAAGAAATAATGTCATAGAAATCACAAAACATGTCACGCAGCTGGACATCAATAAGATCATCAGTCAGATGGATGAGTACGCACAGGAAATGAAGAATGAACAAGTTATAGAAACTGTGAAGAAAGCATTTCAGAAAGAATTGATTGTGATTGATGCACTGGCAACAACTAAAAAGGAAACTATCGCACAGGTTAGTAAGTTATTACTGGAACAAGGATGTCTTAGTGAAGATGTCACAGAAAAAGTATTTGAATTAGAAGAAAGAAGACCGACAACAATTGGAAGTCAGATCGCAATGGCACATGTTTATAAAGATTCCGTAAAGAAAAGCGGCATCGCAGTCATGCGAATGAAATATCCAGTGAAATGGTCGAGATCATCAAAGGTTAAATTAGTATTTTTCTTAGCAATTAATATGGAAGAATCAAACGAGATCTTAAAATTATTCAAATATTTATATGCACTGATCGATAACAAAGAAGACATTCAAAAAATCCTAGAAGCAAATAGTTCCGAAGAAATTTATGAACTACTAATGGAAGAATTCCATTAGACGTAATAATCAACAAAACTTATGTTACAGGAGGAAGAACAAATGCTAGTAAACATGAAAAAAATCTTGGAGATTGCAGAAGCAGAAGGATACGCTATCCCATGTATCAACACACCAAATGAAGAAACAGTTCGTGCAGTCATTGGTGCAGCAGAAGAATTAAATACTCCGATCATCATTGACCATGCTCAGGTACATGACTCTTTGATTCCAATCGAGAGAATCGGGCCGATCATGTTAAAATATGCAAAAGAAGCAAGAGTACCTGTTTGTGTTCATTTAGATCATGGTAGTGACTATGAATTCGTAATGAGAGCAGTGAAAGTTGGATTCCCATCTATCATGTACGATTGCAGTGCACTTCCTTTGAAGAGAATGTTGAAAAAGTTGCACAGTTCGTTAAATTCGCACATGCTGCAGGAATCACAGTAGAAGCAGAACTTGGAATCATGGCATCTACAGATGAAGATACACATGATGATGATCCAGAAAAGAGAGTTTTGACAAATGAAGATATCAGAGAATTCTTCACAGAACCAGCAGAAGCAAAAGAATTTGCAGAAAGAACAAAATGTGATGCCTTAGCAGTATGCTTCGGAACAATGCACGGAATCTATGCTGAACCACCAGTACTTGATATTGACAGAGTCAAAGAACTTCGAGAAGCAATCCCTGATGATACAAGAATCGTAATGCATGGTGCATCAGGAGTAGAATTTGACCAGGTACAGAATGCGATCACAGCAGGATGCTCAAAAGTTAACTACTATTCTTATATGGCAAAAGCTACAACAAAATTTGTTGCAGACAAAGTAGCTGAGACAGATGGTAAGATTGCATATCATGAATTACAGGAAGCAGCATATGAATTCATGAAAGGATATGCAAAAGACGTAATCAAAGCGTTCAAAAACGGAAAATAAGATAAATCATAAAAGGAGAATATTTCATGAGTGGTGTAAATTTAGCGGAAGTACTACTCGATGAAATGGTAATTCTTGATTGTGAGCCTTTTAAGGACAAAGAAAATATGTTTGATGTGATGACTGCAAAATTCGAAGAAGCAGGATTCGTGTCAGACGCAAAGGCCTACAAAGATGCTCTGGAATACAGAGAATCCCTAGGGCCAACATATATGGGAAACTTCGTTGCAATACCTCATGGAAAATGCAAAGAAGTTCTGAAACCATAATTGGATTTTGTAGATGTAAGAAGCCATTCATTTATGAGTCCTCAGGGAATCTGGTGAAGTTAAATACATCTTTGTATTGGCAATATCTGAAAATCAAGAGAATGATTACCATTTAAGGGTATTAGCAACATTAGCAGGAATGTTAGCACACGAAGAGTTTTTAGAACTGTTAGAGAAGGCAGAAAGCTATGATGATCTGATTCATGGCATAAAACAATTACAACTATAAAAGCTACAGGAGGTGGAAACTATGAAAGTAGTAGCAGTAACATCATGCGCAACTGGAATCGCTCATACTTATATGGCAGCGGAAGCTATTATGAAAGTATGTAAAGAGAGAGGTTACAAGTGTAAGGTCGAGAAGCAGGGGGCTCTCGGACTGGAAGACAAGTTAAGAGATCGTGATATTAAAGAAGCGGATCTGATCGTTTTTGCAAATGACGTAGGGCTTACAAAAGCAGAAAGATTCGAACCATACAAAGACAAGATCTTCCAGACAAAACCACACGAAGTGATCAAAGACCCGAATATTATTTTTAGCGGAAAATAAGAAAAGAGAAACCTTAAAAATATTTTATGAAAGGACGGGAAACAAATGAGAGATGTAATTGATGATATCAAAGAAGCGTTTTTGACAGGTGTTTCATACATGCTGCCATTCGTAGTTGCAGGAGGAATCTTAGTAGCATTAGGATTCTTATTAGGAGGATATAATATCCCTAGCGTAGAACCTTATGGTTCCACATTCGCATCCACAATCTTCTGGATTGGTAAAATTGGTTTAGGAACATTCATGGTACCAGTATTAGGTGCATATGTAGCGTATTCAATCGCTGATAAACCAGGTATCTGTGTAGGTATGTTCGGTGGCTGGATGGCTACGGACCCTTGGGGGCTTGGATACCAGTCAGGATTTATCGGAGCACTGATCGCAGGTATTATTGCTGGATATTTAGTAAACGCATTAAAGAAAATTCCATTACCAAATGCAATAAGATCATTACTTCCTACATTGATCATTCCAGTTGTCGGATGTGCAGCTATCTGTTTATTAATGCACTATGTTATTGGAGGACCTTTAGGAGCATTAACACAGGCATTAACAAAATTATTAAATGACTTAGGAACTGGAAACTTAATCCTTCTCGGAATCGTACAAGGATGTATGCTTGCCTTTGATATGGGTGGTCCATGTAACAAAGTTGCTTATGCTTTTGCATTAGCTTGTATGGAAACAGGAAACTATGCACCAATGGCCGCAAACTTCGTAGCTTGCTGTGCACCTCCATTAGCAGTGGCATTAGCAATGCTGATTGCACCTAAGAAATTTACAGATGAAGATAGATCCGGAATCCCAGGATGTTTCGCTGGAGCATTATGTATGATCACAGAATTTGCGATCCCATATGCTGCCAAAAATATTAAATATATTCCATGTTTCATGGTTGGATCAGCAGCTGGAGCAGTAATCTCTTACTTATGGGGAATTACGATCCGTGCACCTCATGGTGGTGTATTCGTAGTATTCGCTATGAATAAAGTACTTCCATTCTTCATCACATTATTAATTGCCGGAGCAATTTCAGCAGCTTTAATTGTATTAGTTACAAAACCTCAGGAAGAAGCATAAAAAACAGTTAATAGAAAGAACAGACAGGAGAGTTAAAATGGCAAAATTAGTTGATATTCAGGGACGTTTTCCTTGTGAACCTGATAACAAGAAACCTACATTGATCAAAAAATGGGAGTATTCAACAGCATTATATCCACCAAACAATGCATTTACTTCTGACAATACTTTTACATTAGTAACAACTGATACATTTATGTTAGGAATTTACGAGTTAGGGCCTGGAGGAGTATTCGCACCATTAGATATCCATCCTGGTGATGAATCTTACTACATCCTAAACGGACCTGTAGTACAGAGAAGTGGAAACGGACAGTTTGCTTATCTGGAAACTGGAGAAGGATTATTCATGCCAGAAGGTGCTTGGCACTGCTGTCATAACTTCTCAGACCAGAAAACAAGAATCCTTTATTTCATCACACCAAAAGCATGGGATGAGCATATTCCACCAGCAGTCATTCCAACAGAAGAAGAAACAAAATTCTACAAAGGACCAAACAATGATAATCTGCCAGATATGAGAGGAGCGATCAAAGATATCTCTCGTCAGGGATGTACAGATGACATCGGATGCTGGCCAGTAGATCCAGCAGAAGCTAGAAAAACAGGAGCTGTATACGCAGTACGTGACTTCGAAAAGTTAAATAATGTTCATGGAACAACTCATCCAATGTTACTTCGTTTCATTACAAGTAATGATTACGGACACTTTGGAGAAATGGTACTTCCAGCAGGAGGATACGGACCAAGATGTTCAGATCCAGATGTTCACAAAGGTGACGGAGCATTATATTGCGTAGATGGACCAGTGACTGTAAACCTAGTTGACGCTGAAGAAAGTTTTGTACTGGAACCAGAAGATACATTCTTCTTACCAGCAGGAACAAAATATCAGTTAGTAAATTTTGAGAATAAACCAGTAAAAGTAGTCTTTGCCATTACTGAGCTGTAATTGTATAATATGGGATGATAAAGGCAGCTTTATCATCCCATATTAACTAAAGCCAGAAAGGAAAACAAAGATGAAAACATACAAAGGAATTATTTTTGATTTAGATGGAACTTTATTAGATACAATCGAAGATTTAAGAGACAGCGTCAATGATGTTATGAAGATCTATGGATGGAAAGAACATGATACGAAAGCATGCAAACAGATGGTAGGGAATGGCTTTCGTAAATTGATCACAAGGGCGTTGCCAGAGGATAAACAAAAAAATGAATTGTTTATTGATGAGGCAGTGAATCAATTTTCAAAAGCGTATCAGAAGAGATATTTAAACAAAACAATTCCTTATGAAGGAATTCTTAAATTGCTTGAGAGCTTAGAAGAAAAAGGAATTAAAATTGCAGTTAATTCCAATAAACGAGGAGATTATACCAGTGCGCTGGTAAATAAATATTTTTCACAGTTCCCATGGACCGCAGTGTATGGAGAACGTGAAAGTGAAGGGATTCCTAAGAAACCAGATCCAAGCGCAGCATTAGAAATCGCAGATTTGATGAAACTTCAAAAGAAGAAATTTTATATATTGGAGATTCAAAAACAGATATGCAGACAGGGCAGAATGCAGGTATGGATACCATCGGTGTTTCATGGGGATTTCGAGGAAGAAAAGAACTGGAAGAAAATCATGCATCCTATGTGGTTGATCATCCGGAAGATATCTTGAAATTTATCTGATCGAAGAAAGACAGACAAGTGGGTGCAGAAGAAAGGATAAGAATATGGAGAAAAAATACCTTTTTTTCGACATTGATGGAACTTTGACAGACAGATCAACAGGCGAGATCGTCCCAAGTGCAAGAGAAGCATTGACAAGATTAGAAGAAAATGGACATTTCGTTGCAATCGCAACTGGACGCGCTCACTACAAAGCAAGAAAATTCACAGATGCCAATGGATTTAAGAACATGGTATGTTGTGGAGGAAATGGCTGTGTCATAGATAATGAGTTAGTAGAAAATATTCCATTAGATAAAGGCGGATGCATTAAGATCATTCATCAGGCAGAAGAACTTGGTTATGGATGGTGTGTGGCATTAGATGATACGAAAGATGTGTACATGACGGATGATAAATTCTTACGTCAGGTCGGAAAAAAAGAACCAACACGTTATATCATTGATGACATGTTGGAAGTAGAAAAAGCAGATGCCATTTATAAAGTATACGTAGCAATTCCAAAAGAAGATGAAGAGAAGCTGACAACAAAGGAACTTGTTGGACATTTAAGATTTGAACCAGAATATTTAATGTTCCAGCCAGATAACAAACGTGGCGGAATCATAAAAATGATGGAACATTTAAATGCAGATATCAAAGATGTTGTAGTCTTTGGGGACGACTACAATGACATGGATATGTTTTGCCCAGAATGGTTCTCCATTGCGATGGGAAATGCATGCCAGGATTTAAAAGATATCGCAAATTATGTAACAGACAGCAATGTAGATGATGGAATTAAAAATGCATGTGAGCATTTTGGATGGATTTGATATAACTTATTACGGTAATTTCCGTTAGATATTGGAGGGAAAAGATCATGAAAATATCATTGGGATGTGACGAAGCAGCTTATCAGTTAAAAGAAACAATCAAACAACACCTTCAGGAAGCAGGACATGAAGTCATTGATAATGGAGTAGGAGAAGGGGAAGTTGAATTATACCCGGATGTTGCAGTAAGAACCTGTAAGAAAGTAACAGACGGTACTTGTGATCGAGGAATTCTTGTATGTGGAACAGGAATCGGAATGGCAATGACAGCCAATAAAGTGCCGGGAATCCGAGCAGCAGTTTGCCATGATCCATTTTCAACAGAACGTTCGATTTTGAGTAATGATGCAAATGTCATGTGTATGGGAGCAAGAGTCATTGCACCACAGTTGGCACTTTATTTATTAGATATCTGGATGGGACTTACATTCAAAAATGGACCATCCACACCAAAAGTAGAAAGAATCATGGAATATCAGAAAGAATTTTGTGGAAAATAGGAGGGTGTTGTTATGAAATTTAAATTTGGAGTAGACAGCTTTATCTGGGCAGAAGATTTTAAAGAAAAAGATCTCTGGATCATTGAAAAAGCAAAAGAAATAGGATTTGAAGTCGTGGACTTCGCAATCGCAAATCCATATACATTTCCAACGGAGCAGGTAAAAGCTGAATTAGCAAGAGTTGGAATGGATTGTGTTTGCACAACAACATTAACTTTGGAAACAAACCCAATTTCACCGGATGAAGAGATTCGTAAGGCAGCAGTTGCAGCGATGAAGAAATGCGTTGACATCTGTAATACATTGGGAGCGCCAATCCTTGGCGGAGTAAACTATGCTGGATGGGGATACCTTACAAAGAAGCCAAGAACTGAATGGGACTGGGGGGTTGCATGTATGAGAGAAGTTGCTGAATATGCAAAAGAGACAGGAGATGTGACCATCTGTGTCGAATGTGTCAACCGTTTCGAAACACACTTCTTAAATATTGCAGAAGATGCAGTGAAGTTCTGTAAAGATGTTGGAACAGGAAATGTCAAAGTACATCTTGACTGCTTCCATATGATCCGTGAAGAAAAGAGCTTCTCAGGAGCAGTTAAAACTTGCGGAAAAGAATACCTTGGATATGTACATGTCAATGAAAATGACCGAGGAATTAGGAACAGGACTTGTACCATTTAAAGAATTCTTCCAGGCATTGGATGAGATCGGATACGATGGACCACTTGTTATTGAATCCTTTGACCCAAGTTTTGAAGAATTAGCAGGAAACTGTGCAATCTGGAGAAACTTTGCTGATACAGGAGAAGAATTAGCAATTGAAGGACTCAAAAATTTAAAAGCAATCGCAGATGCAATGTAATTTAGGAGGAAATCAAAAATGAATCGAATTGTAAATAATCCGGATTTTGTTGTGGAAGATATGTTAAAAGGTTTTGTAAAGACACACAAAGATATCGTGTCTACAACAGAAGATGCAAGGGTATTAAAATATAAAATGCACCAGTTGAAGGAAAAGTTGGTATCGTAACTGGAGGAGGTTCCGGGCATAAACCAGCATTTATTGGATATATCGGAGAAAATCTTTGTGATGCCGTTGCAGTCGGAGAAATCTTTTCTTCACCAACAGCTAAAGCGTTCTTAGATGCGATCAAAGAAGCAGACTCTGGAAAAGGTGTTGCATGTCTTTATGGAAACTATGCTGGAGACAACATGAATGTAAAGATGGCAATGCGTAAAGCAAAGAAACTTGGAATTGAAGTAAAAACAGTTGTAGCAAATGATGACTGTGCTTCAGCACCAAAAACAGAATTAGAAAAAAGACGTGGGGTTGCCGGTGAAGTTCTGATGTGGAAAGTTGGTGGAGCAAAAGCTTCCATGGGCGGAAGTCTTGATGAAGTTATCGCCGTAGCACAGAAAGCAATTGACAATACACGTTCCGTAGGAATCGGTACAGCACCATGTACGATCCCTGCAGTTGGACATCCAAATTTCCAGATTGAAGATGGAACGATGGAAGTAGGAATCGGGCATCATGGAGAACCTGGAATCAATGTGCAGCCATTAAAGACAGCTGATGATATAGCAGAAGAAATGTTAGATATTATCATTCCAGACCTTCCGTTTGAAAGTGGAGATGAAGTCGTTGTATTATTATCCGGATTAGGTGCTACACCAGTCATGGAACAGTACATCGTATATAACAGAGTCGAAGAGATCTTAACAGAAAAAGGAATCAAAGTACATCGTTCTTATGTAGGAAACTACTTTACATCTTTAGAGATGATGGGTGTTACATTAACAGTGATGAAGCTGGATGATGAATTAAAAGAATGCATCGATATGCCAGCAAACTCTGTAGGATTAAAACAGTTCTAATAAGAGTTGAATTCAGAGTGAAACATAGCACCATAATGAGTGCCATATTTGAACTGAAAATCATTTTAGGTAAAAAAGATTGTATGTTAAAATAAACATAGATAAGAAAAGTACAACATTAATTCAAAGAGGTGGAAATTATGTCAAGTTTTAAAAATGCCGATGCAGGAGTTATCGTAGACCAGCTGATCAAGACAATTCAGAAAGAAAGAGATTACTTAAGTGAGATTGATGGTAAGATCGGAGACGGAGATCATGGGATCAACATGAACAAAGGTTTTACGATGTGCGAGAAGAAATTAGAAGGAACTACATATAATCTGTCAGAAGGACTGACAACATTAGGTGAGACACTGTTAGAAGATATCGGTGGATCAATGGGACCTCTGTATGGAATGTTATTTGATGAGATGGCTCAGGCATGTGAAGATGAAGAAGAGATCACAGCAGATGTATTCGCAGAAATGATCACAGCCTCTGTAGAAGGAATTCAGGATATCAGCCCTGCACAGGTAGGAGACAAATCACTGCTAGACACATTGATTCCAGCAAAAGAAGCATTTGTAGAAGCAAAAGAAGCAGGAAAAGACTTTGCAGAATGTTTGGATGCTATGAATGCCGCAGCAGAAAAAGGATGGCAGTCTACAAAAGATCTTGTAGCCAAGATCGGACGAGCAAGCCGCCTTGGAGAACGCTCTCGAGGTGTTCTTGATGCAGGAGCAACCAGCTGTTATTTCATCATCACAACCATTGGAAGCACAGCAAAGAGCCTGTTATAAGAATGATTTATATTGCGAAAGCAATGAACCCTCTATATATTCATACAATTTGTTTAGGAAGAACCTCAAAGTTTCGGAAAGAAGCTTTGAGGTTTTCATTGTTAGCTTTAAGCCTGTTCAGCATAGTGGAGTTTCTCAGAAGAGAAAAACTTTGATGAAAAATAAACCAACTATCCTGACAATGCAAGTTACAGTAAAAATCCAGTGATTAATTATGTTGGTTCGCCAACCACATAAAATCAAAGGAGGTTATCCAAATGGATATAAACAGTTTAGCACATACGAAATGGAATTGTAAGTATCATATTGTTTTTGCACCAAAATATAGAAGAAAAGTAGCATATGGGAAGATGAAACAGGATATTGCGAATATTTTAAGTATGCTATGCCGAAAAGGTGTAGAAATAGTAGAGGCAGAGATATGCCCAGACCATGTGCATATGCTTGTAAAGATACCACCAAGTTTAAGTGTTTCAAGTTTTGTAGGGTATTTGAAAGGAAAGGTACACTTATGATCTTCGAACGCCATGCAAATTTAAAATAGGAAAGATGGAAATCGCCATTTCTGGTGCAGAGGATATTACGTAGATACTGTAGGGAAAAATGCAAAGAAGATAGCAAGAATATATTCAAAATCAATTACAAAATGATTTAGAGTATGATCAGATGACACTAAAAGAGTATATTGACCCGTTTACGGGTGAGCCAGTAAACCAAAATAAATAAAATAAGCCCCATAGGGCTTAATAAGTAAATGACGGTACAGTTGGCGAAGCCAAATTCGATGGGCTGGTAGGACGCAATGGATGTGGAAAGACAACACTGATCAAATGTCTAACAGGAATTTATGAACAGGATCAAGGACAGATTCTGGTCTGTGGAGAAGAAATTTTCGAGAATCCAAAAGTAAAAGCACAGGTAGGATATGTTGCGGACAGCAACCAGTATTTTGAAGGGTATCATATCGATGAGATGGTAGAATTTTATAAACAGATCTACCCAACATTCGATGAGAAAGTATTTAGGGACTACAATCAGAGTATCGGATTAGATGTAAGCAAAAGAATCAAAGAATTATCTAAAGGACAGGCAATGTCATTAGCTTCGATGTTGAATCTGTCCATCCATCCAAAAGTGATGATCATGGATGAACCAATGTCAGGACTGGATGTGATCGCACAGAAACAGATCAAAGATTTTATTGTCAATGAAGTCGATATGAATGGGATGAGTGTTCTGATCTCATCACACGATTTAAAGGATTTAGAAAGTTTCTGCGATTCCGCAAGTATGATGAAGGACGGAAAGATCCTTTATCATGGAACAATGGATCAGATGAAAGAACGATTTACAAAATTACAGGTTGTATTTGAAGAATCAAGAAGCGAGATCTTCAAAGAACTTCCGGGAGTGATCACGTATTCTAATCTTGGAAGTGTATACACAGTAATATTAGAAGGGTATGGAGAGCCAATTCATGAGGCATTAAAACAAGCAGGAGCGATTGTAGTAGAGGAAATTCCATTAAGTTTAGAAGAAGTATTCGTCTACAGCAACCGCTAAGAGGAGGAACTTGGAGATGAAATTTTTTAGAAAATATAATCTGGTACTTCCACCAGCAGCATTGTTATATGGGATTTCCGCATGGAATATCAAATATCCGGAGGATGGACTGCCACAGACGATGATGGATGATCTTGTCAATGGATGGCTTTTGATCATAATTTTATTTGCAGCATTATCAGCAGGAATTGTATATCAACTGCAGCAAAATAAAAAACAGCAATATATCTACAGCCTTCCATGGACAAAGAAAGACATTTACCAAAAGAGTCTTACAAAACTGCATATATCACTTTTGTTCGCAGAGATCATCTATGGAATTTTCTTTGCAATGAAGATCGCAACGATTCCGAATGCGGAATCAATCACGAATGTGATCATATGCACATTATGGAATGCAGTAATTTGTTTTGTATTTTGTGCACTGATACAGGTTTCATTGATCGTGACAGCATATATCTGGCAAGGACTTGTCATAGCAGTCGTTACATTTTATGTGATATTGCCGATGATCCTTCAGAATCTGGCATTTTTACTCCAGTTGCTGTTTAAGGTAAGATCTTCTAGATTTGCGATACTCGAGTGGGTTATCTATGGAAGATTCGGCAGAACATTTTTATATCCATTAAATTTTCAGCTTGATACAAATAGCTTGGAGAGCAATCCGATCTGGAAAGCACAATATGTAAATTCTGCGATCATCTGTATTGCCGTTTTATTTGCAGCAGGAGTCTTTAGTATCTGGTTTGCAAAACGACAGTTTATCAAGCAGGAGCAGGCACAGAACCGAATGTTAACAAGGTTATCAGGGATGCAGAATAAAGTCATCACGACGATAGTGATCACGATCCTGTGTTTTAATGCATTAAGTAATCATGAGATATATGTTTATATATTTAAGTATGACAAGACACTTCGAACCAGAATTTATGGATTGATCGCATGGGGAAAAGAATTTATGTGTTCATCAGATAGTTATAAACTGATCATACAGAAATTAAATGCAGTACATTGGTTTATATATTTGGTAGTGATATTAGTGATAACATATTTTGCTGTATCGATTATTCAGACAATAAGGAGGAAATGTTATGAGAGGGCTTGTTAATCATGAAAAACGAAATCTGCTAGCCATAACATTAGTGTATACCATAGTGATATGTTTCATATTACAATATGTGATCGCAAACGATATTTCAGGAACTGCAGATCAGATCAATAATTTTATGGAGGCATTTATAATAATTATGGCAATCTGTTTTTAGGAACATTAGATCAATACTATGAAATGTTCATTATCGTTCTTATGATACCGGTTAGTTTTGTAGCGGTAATACAGTATCGGGAAAGCAGTACATCAAAATGTGGAGAATTTTTAATGCAGCTTCCGATCAAAAGAGGTCAGATTTTTCTGACAAGGACGATCACAGGAATGATGACATATACGATTCCATGGCTTTTTCTTTCATTCGGAATGATCATGATGAGAACAAAAGCACAGTCATGGTATGAGATGAATCTATCCGTATGTAAAACGGAGCAGTACTTCTTGGAAATGATAACATCATACATTTGTGTGCGTATCTTCTATTTATATGGGTATCATTGACACTCATCTATGCCATTGCTATATTTTTTCAGAATATCTGCAAAAGACCATGGATCGCAGGAGCGATCGGAATCGGAGCAATGTTATTTCCAAACTTTATGGATTATATGATGCCAAAAGTATTATCATTCCCAGATACAATATATCATGGCTGGTGGATGGCTGCAATTTTTGAAAATGGACCGATCACAAAACAGTTTATATGGGATAAAGGTGTGAACCAGCTGGTGACGATGGCTTCGTTTGATCATTTTGCACAGATCCTTCTGATTCAGATCGTATTGATCGCAGTATTTTTTGGAGTTGCATTTTATGTATTTCAAAAGTCGGATATGGCAAAGAGGAATAATTTTATGTATTTTCCATGGATGGAGCATCTGTTTGTATGGATCTTCCCTTTCTGTGTTTCATTATTCATTGTAGTGACAGGGTTCAAGATTCAGTCATACACAGGCGGCATTCTGGCAGCAGTGATCGCAACGATCATATATTATATAGTAGAAAAGCGTAAGAAAAGGAGGGCAGTATAATGTATTATTCAACTGCAACTGGTTATATTATCATATTATCACCACTGATCCTTCTAGCTTTATTGGCAACGATCGGAATCGTACTTTACCGTCATCCGTCAAAATTACAGAGAAAATGGTATAGCGTATCATTTAAGAAAAGAAAAATTAAACAAATAGCGATTCTTCTTGGATTTTGTATGGCAGCAGGACTACTTATCTATCCTTTGACAAGCAAAAAACAGTTCGTATCAACGATCAGTCTGTCAGCAAATGAAAACAATTTTATCACAGAAGATAAGATCGATCAGATTTCAGAAGACAGAAGAGAAATAAAAATGAGCAATGGCTGAAAAATTTTATAAGATGATGAAATCAGACGATGAAAGTTCGACTCTTTTAGATGACATAGGAAGTTATGAAGTATGGAAGACGAGTATCATGGAAGATAAAACGGGTGAGTATGAGCTGCGTTTAAGAGCAGAAGACACCGTTCTTCGTAGATTTTCAATACAGCAATCGGATGAAGATATTGATTCTGACGTAGATTTCGACAGTTACAATACTGACGGATTTTATGATATCATTCAAAGACCAGACAATACATTCGAAGAAAATTATCAAAAGCTTACAGATTCAGAAAAACAAGAAATTCAGAATCTCAATTGGAATTACAAAGACGGTCTTTTGTATGCAACAAATGAAAATCATAAGAGATGTATCAATGGAACATCCCAGTATTATATGAAAAACTCCAAATTGATCAATACGATGGAAAATTCAGGATACAAAGGAATCAAAAAATGGATGGAACAATGCGAAAAGATACAGCAGGGATTAAAGTAAAAGTTGGAGATAAAACATACTTGTTCCATAATACAGACAAATGGCATACATTCAAGAAAAATGGATTAACATGTCTGTATAATTACAAACGTTTTATCATTCGATTTGATTTTAACAAAGTGATTGGGTTTAGGAGTAATCTATCTGACCTTCCACAAAGTGGCAGAGAAATGTGGACAGCTATATCGGATCATAGTGGATCAGCTGCGAATGAAGTTATTCTTCGTTCTTATAATGATGAAGAATTATATGCAAGGAAAAATGTTCAGATCTTTTTGCAAGATCACAAGATCAAACAGATGTTGATCTACTGGGATGAAACAGAGGCATTCAAAGGATTCACAAAAGAAGAAAAGATATTCTTAAAAGGCTGTTTCGAAAAAATGGGTATCTCATCCAAGGATGCACAAGAATGGTTAAATACATTTATGATCAAGAAAACGCCACAGAGCGGTAAGTTAGGAAGCTGGACATACAGCAAAGGAAATAGTAAAATCAGGTAATATCATTGATCAATCATAATGAAAATAATAATTATGTAAATTTTTACAAAAAAAGTAAAGGAAATAATTGACAAATATAAAATGATATGGTAAATTATGGGTAGAAAGTGCTTACAGCACAAACTCCCCTTAATAAACAGTTCGAGAACTACGGTTTTCCTGCGATTGTTCATCGCCCATACCCCATAGAATCTCGAAAGAATTGTATTTTAGATTATCATCATCAACAATCATTTTATATTTATCTGCAATCCTCTATCTAAGTTGTGATGTGAGCACTTTCGATTTTAAAATATGAAAATAAGGATTCCTATGATTCTATGATATAGAAACATAAGAATCCTTTTCATTATTTTTAACAAATCACAATGACAAATCAAAAATAATATGATATGATATTATTTTGAATGGGATAATATAAGAAAGTAGTAGAAATTCACATATAGGAGGAAGAAACATGCCAGTAAAGTATGTATTTGTTACAGGAGGAGTTGTATCTGGATTAGGTAAAGGAATCACAGCAGCTTCTCTGGGACGATTACTAAAAGCCAGAGGCTATCATGTCACAAGCCAGAAGTTTGATCCGTATATCAACATTGACCCAGGAACAATGAACCCAATCCAGCACGGAGAAGTTTTCGTAACAGATGACGGAGCAGAGACTGACTTAGACCTTGGACATTATGAAAGATTTATCGATGAAGGACTGAATAAGAAATCAAACGTTACAACAGGTAAAGTATATTGGAGTATCTTATCCAAAGAACGTCGTGGAGATTATGGTGGTAACACAGTACAGGTAATCCCACACGTAACAAACGAGATCAAGAGCCGTTTTTACAGAAGTGAAGAGCCAAGCGATCAGGAAGTAGCGATCATTGAGATCGGAGGAACTGTAGGAGATATCGAAAGTCAGCCATTCTTAGAGGCATTAAGACAGTTCCAGCATGAAGTAGGACATGAAAACTGTATTTTAATTCATGTAACATTAATTCCATACTTAAAGAGTTCAGGAGAATTAAAGACAAAACCAACACAGGCAAGTGTCAAAGACTTACAGGGAATGGGAATCCAGCCAGATATCCTTGTATGCCGTTCAGACTATCCATTAGATGATGGAATCAAGAGAAAGATCGCACAGTTCTGTAACGTTGAACGTTCAAGAGTTATTCAGAACTTAGATGCAGAAGTATTATACGAAGTACCTTTGATGATGGAGAAAGAACATCTAGCACATGAAGTATGTGAATGTCTGAACATGCCATGCCCAGATCCAGATCTTGATGACTGGAAGAAGATGATCAATGCATGGAAACATCCAGAACATAAAGTAGAGATCGCATTAGTTGGTAAATATGTATCTTTACACGATGCTTACATCAGTGTCGTAGAATCCTTAGAGCATGCTGGAGTCGCAAATTCAGCAGATGTCAAGATCCGCTGGGTAGATTCAGAGAAATCAGCTCTTACAATGTCGATGAGATGTTAGGTGGAGTTCATGGAATCTTAGTTCCAGGTGGATTCGGAGATCGTGGAATTGAAGGAATGATCTGTGCGATCAAATACGCAAGAGAAACAAGATCCCATATCTTGGACTATGCTTAGGAATGCAGCTTACATTAGTAGAATTCGGAAGACATGTCTTAGGATTCTCTGATGCACACAGTCAGGAATTTAATCCAGACACAACACATCCGATGGTTCATATCATGCCAGATCAGGACGGAGTCACAGATCTTGGTGGAACATTACGTTTAGGATCTTACCCATGTGTATTAACAGAAGGATCCAAAGCATATGAATTATATGGAGAGAAAGAGATTCACGAAAGACATCGTCATAGATATAAGTAAATAACGAATATCGTGACATCCTTCAGGAGAATGGAATGATGTTATCCGGATGCTCACCAGACGGAAGAATCGTAGAGATGGTAG